>Ga0209737_10001271_pt1 | contig 18346 bp, 16 predicted proteins | sample TergutCu122P3_FD_187284 | JGI IMG/M metagenome (GOLD analysis project Ga0209737, IMG submission 187284) | Cubitermes ugandensis P3 segment gut microbial communities from Kakamega Forest, Kenya - Cu122 P3 (SPAdes) (version 2) | ecosystem: Host-associated > Arthropoda: Insects > Digestive system...
ACTTTTTATATGAAACGGATAGAGCTAAGTATATGGGAGCCTGTTCCCGACAAGCCCGGTAGAGTGCAGGAAGTCGGCATGCGTACCGCACAGGAAGTTTTTGAAGAACTCCGCCATCGCCTCGAAAGCACAGGATATTTGCCGGACGAATATTTTTTAATGGACAGCGAATGGAATGACGGTAAAAAAATTCCGAAAGATGCGGATATATTCTGCGCGACTGATTATGGCGGCAGCGAAGGCATATACCTCGATGTTTATTTAAAATGGTATGAAAATGATAAATCTATAACAAAAAGTTTTGCGACCGGAAAAACGCTCGGCGAAAGCGAGAGCGATCTTGAGGAGATATACTGTAAAGGGTGGATGTCCAATCCACTACTATTACATAAGGCAGACAGCCCATCCGTAGCAGTTTGAAGCGGTTTTGCCAAAAGGGGGCGATAACGGACAAGCCCGTGATAAGCGGTAATTTCACTGTAAATATTAGCGGAAGGAGGAACGCGGACAATGGACGCATTAAACTATACAGATGTAAACGGCTATAAAATCCCTAATCTTGCTCTGCCCGATGACGGTTTGGGTGAAGAAGTCCATATCGGTATTTGGGGACAACGACGGTTTGAATATTTGAAAAAGCACAAACGGCTTTTATACACAAATCTATTGACAAGCGGTAAGCTACGAGCGCATTTGCATGAGATTGATACAACCGCTTTTGAACGGTGGGAACTCATTATCAAGCAGATGATGAAAGCGCAAGGAGTGACCGAACAGCTAAAAGCGGAAAACGCCATGCTTTGGGTTGGTAAAGTAAATAATATCCGCTCCTGTGCAGACGAAGTTATCAGGTCAGAATTGATTTACGAATAATTCAAAAAACGCGAAGCCAACATCACATACGATTGGCTCCGCGTTTTTTTTATTATACGACGGTTCTACTACCGGCGTTTGGGATAACTTTCAATCCGTATTTTTGAATAATAGGCTCAGTTCTTTCGCGTGTATATTTTACACGCTGCTCCGGTGTCATATCCTTTGTTTCCTCATAAATGGAAATACGGATTTTATTTATATCCCGCTCAATAGTGTTATTCTTTTTCATCTTCAATTACCTCCATCGGGGTTAATATTTCAACGGCTCGATAGCCGTTCAGCGTGTTAATTGCCGCTGTCATTTTTTCGGTTTTGCGTTTTACGATATGTTGAAAATTCATGCTGATAATCATATCCAAGTCATTGACAGCCGACAATGCGATGTGAAGTCCGTCCGTTCGGTATTTCAACGGGATAACTCCGTCACGGACATAAATATCTGCCAAGCGTTCTGATTCCGCGTTAATTTCTAAAACGGGAATTTCCATTTCAGAAATAAGACCTATCATTTTATCCCGTTTTTCATCCGGGGCTTTGCGTAATTCTATCAATACCGCTTCTGAGGTAAATGGCTCATTTTTCCCTGCGGCAATTTCCTCAAACAATGTTACCGTGGCGGCGTGCGCGTCGCGGTCAGTATCAAAATAGAAATTAAATAAAGTGGTTTCCAAGTATATTTTAGGTTTCCGCATACGGCAACACCTACCTTCCATCTATATTATACTCAATTCCGCAGATTTTTTCAATACTTTTTTGAAAATATTTGCGAACGGCAATTTTCAACATCATCATGTAGATATTTAAAGGATTTTACCCTCGGAAAAAGAGCGTAATATCAAGGGTTACAAGCCACCTGATTTGCGTTTCGGAGGGTAGTCAAGGTGTTTGTATTCCTTATCCTTTGAAATCGAAATTGAGGCTAACAGGCGCGTTTTAAGGGATAGCTCCAAATCTATTCAAAAAGCGGTGTTTCCCGCAAACCCGAACAAGTTTATCGCAATTATCGGATAGCACATGGGAGCCGTGCCGTCAAGGGCGCGTTGCGCCGCCGTTGGCGGTTTCACCCTTGACGGCACGGCTCCCATGTGCTTTATGTTTCTACGGCGATAAACTCATTCGGGAAGCGGGAAAGGGGAATTTTTGTCATGAACACGGCGGTCATATTTCATTTAATATTCCAAAAAGGCTAAACAATGTTTACCCTTTTCAAATTCAGCAGTCAACAACTGTTGAATTGCACATTGAATATCTATCAATCGCTTTTATCTTTTTTTCGGCTTTTATAAACATTGTATTGATTTTTACAGCGCGGCGAACAAAAGGCGGCATTTGAGTGTCCGGCGATAAACGCTTTTTCACAATGACGGCAATGACGAAGGGGATTTTTTTCGTCCGTTAGTATAAAACTGAACATCATTTGAACGCCTAACAGCAACGAATGAAAATCCCATACGATTGTCGGCTTATCCAATAATTTTATGTGATATGTCGGCGCGATCCCGCCGAACGCCGCCATGCCCTGCCTGTATAAATCCCTTGTGGGTTCATCAATATCATCGTAATCATTGTAATAAAGAAAACTGGCGGTAAAAGTAAAAGCCCAATCCTTGAACTGCGTTAAAAGCCAATCGTAGTTTTCTGCGTATTCCCTTTGAAAACTCATATTCATCGCTTGCGGCTCGTTTGAGAAAGTCATTGCCAACGCCATCATTGTGCGGTCATTGTTTATATTCCATGATGATTCTATTCCGCGTTTCGCAAAATCTAACTGCTCAAACGGAAAGAACAACGATAAATAATCTTTTGTACTCATAGTTTCGTCTTTAATGAAATGATTTTTTGGCAGGTAGACCGCTTCATATTCAATAAATTGCGGTGTGGTCGGCAGGGCTGTAATAAACCCAAGCAAACCGTATTTATGCACAAATTCCATTACTGCCGCTTGCACCGTCTTTTCGTTTTTCCTACCCATCAGAAGCATACCGACATTCAGCGCATCCACAACAAGATTTTCCGCATCTTTCAGCGGGTCGTATATGGACGGTTTTGCGTTCGGCGCGGGTTTAATATATTTCGTTCCGTCAGCGTCTTTTTTCAATTCGTATTCGCTGTATCTTACCCAAGAAGAACTTGCCCGTTGAAATAAGTTATTCATGTTTCCCTCCGATATGTAACCATAGTAATATTATTTACACTTACTATTTTATCATTCGTTCTTGTCTTTGTCAAGGACAATTTTTTCATCGTCATACCATTCTAAAAACCGCTTTTTTCGGAATGTCAAATTCGGTGCTTTCGTTTCGACTTGTTTACGGATTATCGGGGCTAATTCTTCACGCGCTTTTTCAAGCGTAGCAACTAACAGCTTTCTTACGGCGCGGTCTGTTTTATCAAAACAACAAGCGACTTGTTCCGCCGGGCAGAGCCTTACAATACGCGCGAATAAAACTTCCTTTTGCTTTTTTGTGAAGTCTTTCAAAATTGATGAAATGCTTTGGTCTGTAACAAGCTGCCAGATTTCATCGGCGTTATCGTAAATCGTGTCAATAAAATCGCCGCGTATAAGCTGTCGCCACCAATGATGCTCTAACGGGCGTGGAATTACCGCGCGAAATTCACTTTTCAATATGCCTTTTTCATCGCTTGCGTTTTCCTTATCCCAATGGAGCATCATTTCATTCGGACGACCTATTTCGCGCCTATCTACTCTTTTGCGTTGGTTTTTATCCCGGTTATCCCATTGTTTTTGAACTTCCCGAAAATCCGAAACCGTCCTTGCCGCGTCCTCTAAACGCGTGAGGGCAATGGCTTTTACTTCACGCACTAACAGCTTTTTATTCATGTTGCCCTCACTCCGTTTCATGCTTAAAAATATCAATATGAACAATTCTGAAAAAAGTTTTTGAAAAAGGTTCCGTTTTACCCCCGATTTTTGTCCTATATATGAGAGAGTAATTTGTTGATGGCGGCAACAGATTACTTTCTCTTTATTTTTATCCCATCAGGGAGGAAGGAGCGAAACGAAATGTTTTTATCTAATCAGTTTTAGATTACAACAATCGGAACAACGTCATTATACCAAAAGGAAAGGAGAAAATCAAGCCTATGACAAAAAACACAATCACAAAAGCGGTTTCTCTGAAATTGAAAAGCCGCGAAGCCGGAGCGTTTACAAAACGAATCGGTCATACCACCTACCGCGTCGGCGTTCATTTCAGCGATACGAATAATGAAACCGCGCGGGATAAAATTATGCGGCTCGTCCGCGCGGAAACAGAAAAAGGAAAGGCGGCGGTAAACCAATGACAAAAAACAAAATATTTACAAAAGGGGCGTTGCAAAAACGCCCCTTTTGTGGTATCATGGACTTGCTACGGATGGGTTGGCTGTCTGAAAGGGGTTCATTATGAACAGAAAGTCAAACCACAATAAAATCACGGCGTTGTATTCCCGCCTTAGCCGTGACGATGAAATGCAAGGCGAGAGTAATTCGATTACGAATCAGAAAAAAATCCTTTCGGATTACGCGGAGCGGAACGGCTTTACGAACTGCCGCCATTTTTGCGATGACGGTGTAAGCGGCACGACCTTTGAGCGTAAGGGTTTTAAGGAAATGATTGCGGAAATCGAAGCCGGAAACGTCGGCGTTGTTATCGTAAAGGATATGAGCCGTATCGGGCGCGATTATTTGCAAGTCGGTTTTTATACCGAGATATTTTTCCGGCAGAAAAACGTCCGTTTTATCGCGGTCAGTAATAATATTGACAGTGAAAACGGCGAGAGCAATGAGTTTGCCCCGTTCTTGAATATCATGTCGGAATGGTATGCCCGCGATGCCAGCCGTAAATTGAAAGCGGTATATCAATCCAAAGGGCATAACGGCAAGCGTACCACCTATAAATCCATTTACGGATATTTGAAATCCCCGGAAGATAAATTCAAATGGATTGTAGACGAGGAAGCCGCACCCATAATCCGGCGTATCTATAAGATGTGCATTGACGGTATGGGACCGGGCAGAATCGCAAGTGTCCTAAGAGATGATAAAATAGACAAGCCCGGCTGGCACATGACAAAACTCGGCATAGGCGATAAACAATGGAACGACCCGGCACATTGTTATGAATGGAACTCGTCAATGGTCGCACGGATATTATCAAAACCCGAATACGCGGGTCATACAGTAAATTTCCGTTATGAAAAAGAATCATATAAATTAAAGAAACAGACCAAACGCGACCCGGAAGATTGGGTTATCTTCCGCGATACCCATGAGGCTATCGTAGACCAAGAAACGTGGGACACAGCGCAGAAATGCCGGACGGTCAAACGGCGCACCGACACGATGGGTGAAGCGAATCCGCTGACGGGTATTCTGTATTGTGAAACGTGCGGGCGGCGGATGTATAATCATCGCTGCAAACCGTTTACCGTCAAGGACAAACGGTATAACGACCGTGAACGAACAAGACCCGGCAGGGACGCTTACTGTTGTTCCCTTTATCAAATCCATCGCGGGGATTGCACTATGCACTATATCAGCACGGCTTCAGCAAACGCGCTGATATTGGAAACAATAAAACGCACCACCGCCTTTGCCCGAAGCAACGAAACAGAGTTTATCAATATGATACGGGAAGCGTCGGCGTTACGGCAGAGCGAATCCGCGAAAACAGCTAAAAAGCAAATTGCTAAAAATGAAAAACGCATTACGGAACTGGATGGGCTTTTCCGCAAAACCTATGAAGATTTTGCGGCGGAACGGCTGACCGATAAACAGTTTGATTTTCTTTCCGGCGGGTACGAATCCGAAAAAGCGGAACTGGAAACGCAGACCGCCAAGTTGAAAGAAGAGCTGGCGCAGTTTGAAGCCGACACCTTCCGCGCAGACAAGTTTATGGAATTGGTAAAACGCTATACCGACTTTTCGGAACTGACCCCCGCCATGCTCCATGAATTTGTAGAAAAGGTTATCGTGCATGAGTGTGATAAATCCTCCGGCAAGCGGGAACAGCGGGTAGATGTTTACCTCAACTATATCGGGCAGTTTGAACTTCCCGCCGAAGCGGAAGCGGATGACACAGAAAGCGAGGAACGCCGCGCTAAGTGGCGCGAATACAAGCGTGAGGAACGCGCTAAAAAGAAAACCGCCGCTGTCGCGGCACAGAAACAGAAAACAGCATAACCGGTTATGTTATAACCAATACGCACAGGGCGGCTACGATGAAAAATCGCAGCCGCTTTTTTGCGTGCAAAATTTTATAAAAATTGAAAGGGGACATTTTATTATGTCAAAAACAAAAACCACAGTCGAGAAAATCGACGATATTAAAACCAAAATCGAACAACTTCAAAACGAGCGGAAACGGCTCATGCAAGCTCAAAATAAAAAAGAACGCAATGCCCGGACAAAGCGGCTGATTGAGCGAGGGGCGATTCTTGAAAGCCTGATGAACAGTACGGGTATTTCTGCGGTTGATTTTACCAACGAGCAAATCAAATCTTTCCTTATAAAAACCGTACAGAGCGATTACGCCCGGAAAATTCTTGACGGACTGACCGCACAAAAAGATGAAACGGCTACGGATAAAACGGCGTGAAAAGCGAACAACAACGGCGCGGCGACTACGGCGAAAAACGAGACTACGGAGCAGGGGGCGGTTTAACCGTCCCCTAAAAAAATCCCATAGGGCGCACTTATAGACAACCGGAGGTCGTCTTTATAAGCGCGCTCCTGCGGAGAGCTTTTCGCGGTTGATACCGCGAAACAGGGGACTTCGCTGCCCCCTGCGGAAATATTGCGAAACGGCTGACCGCCGCTTTCACTATATTTCCTACCCCCACGAGCCGCAACACGCGCTTTTGCGCTTTCGTCTTGCGGCTTCTCAAAAAGCCTCACGGCTTTTTCGGCGGCGGGTATATCCCACATTGCGGATATACCCGACCGTCTTTTTTTACGCGCAAAAATATATTAAGAATGTAGGTGATTATATATATGGCGATATATCATTGCAGCATAAAAATTATCTCACGCGGTAAAGGCAGGTCGGCGGTTGCCGCCGCTGCTTACCGGGCGGGTGAGAAAATCATAAATGAATATGACGGGCGTGTTTCCGACTACACCAAAAAAGGCGGCATTGTCTATAAAGAAATATTGCTGCCCGACAACGCGCCGGAGGAATATTCAGACAGAGCCGTTTTATGGAACGCGGTTGAGAAAATCGAAAAGGCGGCAAACTCACAGCTTGCGCGGGAAATAGAGATTGCCTTGCCTGTGGAATTATCGAGGGAGCAAAATATTTCTCTTGTCCGTGAATATGTTAAAAACAGTTTTGTAAATTTAGGAATGTGCGCCGATGTTTGCGTTCACGATAAAAAAGACGGCAATCCCCACGCACATATCATGCTGACTATGCGCCCGTTCAATGCTGATAAGACATGGGGCATAAAAGAACGAAAGGATTATGCCTTTGATGAAAATGGAAATCGTATTCCCGTTATTGATGAAACAACGGGATTACAAAAGTTAGACGGCAGAAACCGCAAACAATGGAAGCGGGTTTATGTTCAAGCGAACGATTGGAACGACCAAGCAAAAGCGGAGGAATGGCGGGAAGCATGGGCTGAATCTGTTAATGCGATTTTGGAAAAGCACGGTCACGCTGAACGCATTGACCATCGTTCCTATGAGCGTCAAGGGATTGAACAAATCCCCACCGTCCACATGGGCGTTGCCGCTACGCAAATGGAGCGGCGCGGCATACAGACAGAACGCGGGAATATGAACAGGATTATTGCCGGAATCAATCGGAGATTACGCCAGCTTTGGGAACAGATAAAGGCATTAAAAGACTGGCTGAAAGACGCTGTTGCGCCCGCTGTTACGCCCGCCGCGCCGCCCACATTGGCGAGTGTGCTTCAAGGCGTTTTGGAAAGCGAAGGTCAGGACAGCCGTTACGGTAAAATCCGCAATTTGGATATGGCGGTACGGGTGCTTTCTTTTATGAAAGAAAATGGTATTTCCAAAATGTCCGAATTACAAGACAAGGTACAGGAAACGGTTGATAAATATTCCGCCACCCGCGATAATTTGAAATATTATGACGGGCGTATCAAGACTTTGGAAACCCATATCACGCAGGGTGCGGTTTATATGAAGCACAAAGAAATTTACGCGGAATACAAATCGTTAAAGCCGCGAAAGCAACAAAAGTTTTATGACGCGCACAGTTCCGCGATTATACTTTTTGAATCGGCGCAGCGGTATTTCAAGGAGCGGCATATCAAGCCCGGATTTTCGGTCAACGATTGGAAAAAGGAACGTGCCGATTTGATAAACGGGCGCGGCAAGGTTTACCGTGAATACACTGCATTGAAAGGGCAGTTTGATAACGCCTATACCATCAAGCGGGAAGCGGAACAAATCGTCCGCGAATTGAACGCGCCGCAACAACAGCGGAAGCCGCAGTCGCGCGGGTGGTCGCGGTAATTTTTTACGATTTAATAATCGCAATTTGAACGCTCGTATTTTAATTTACGGGCGTTCATTATTTTGTTTTGAAAGGATTTTTATTTTATGAAAGAGTATATGTATATCAGAATCAGCTCCGCCGACCAGAACGAGAGTAGACAGCTTTTAGCCGCAATCGAACGGAATATCACGAAAGAGCAGATTTATATTGACAAACAATCGGGCAAGGATTTTGACCGTCCGCAATACAAGGCAATGGTAAACAGGCTATGTCCCGGCGATTTATTGTATGTATTAAGCATTGACCGTTTGGGGCGTAATTATGACGAGATACAAAGTCAATGGCGCGTGCTTACAAAGGAGCGCGGTGTTGATATTTGCGTGATTGATATGCCGCTTTTGGACACGCGCTTGCACAAGGATTTGATAGGCACTTTTATATCCGATATTGTGTTGCAAATTTTATCCTTCGTGGCGCAAAGCGAACGGGACAACATCAGGAAACGGCAGGCACAGGGGATCGCGGCGGCGCGTGCACGCGGCGTGCGGTTCGGTCGTCCTATAAAAAAGCCGCCTGAAAATTTTGCTGCTCTTGTTAAGCAATGGGAACGCGGAAAACTGCCGTTTGCTGAACTGCTGGCGAAAACGGGTTTGAAAGAAGCCACGTTTTACAACCGTTTGCGGGAGTTTCGAGCCTCAAAGGGCAGAAAATGAGCTATAAAAAGGTCTACTTTTATACATTAGTCCTGTTTTCAAAAATAATCAGAAAATTCAAAAAATTTATTGCAAAAAAGGGACAACTATGGTATATTATTTAGTAGGTGTGCCATTTTCCATTGTTTCGCACCTTGAAATCGCAACTATAATATTGTAGACCTTTTTATAGAATCCCGGAGGCAAATGCTTATGAATGTCAATAAATATACAAGCGAACCGCTGTGATTTGATGTTTCTCGTAACGCAATAAATGCGCCGCCTGTCGCTAAACAGAGCAAAATTAACTTTTTGGGGGACAAAAAAATGCGAATGTTAAAAGAAAGATTGAACACAAAACCGAAGCGGTGTCTGTCAACACTGATTGCCGTTGTGCTGACATTCTCCATGTTGACGACTGGCGTACCGCCATTCTTTCAACCGATAAACGTGAACGCGGAAACACCGTCGTTGCCGTCAAGTGTGGATTTAAGCATGGACAAATACTTCCCAGGCATTGGGAATCAAGGAAGTATTGGTAGTTGCACCGCGTGGGCGACGACATATTACCAATTTGGATATCAATCGGCAAAGCTGAATGATTGGGCAGCAGATACAGATGAGTACCGATATTCTCCGAAGTTTACATACAATCTCGTAAACAGTGGAGTTGATGGTGGTTCACATCCACAAGAAGTTTATTCCGTATTAGAAAAACAAGGCGCAGTTAAAATGAGTGATTTCCCCTATACAAACAGTGGTTCTGAAACGGATTATCTTGAATGGTGTACGGATTCTGTGGCATTGCGCAATGCCCTTAATACACGAGTTTCTTCGATAGGGTATCATTATTTTGCTGATCCTTCGATTGCTACGCCTATCACATCATATGATGATCCTGTTTTATATGAGATGAAGCAATTTTTGCAACAAGGGAAACCCTTGGTTGTTACAGCACAGCATTTTAAATCTTGGCAATATGTACAAGCCGATGAATATGGAAACATCGCTACATTTGCGACAAAGTCTGACGATGTTCTGAAGAGCGATGCACACGCTTTGTGCATCGTCGGATATGACGACACCGTTTTTTATGATCTTAATCAAAACGGCATAATTGAAGATTTTGAAAAGGGTGCGTTTAAAATCGCTAATTCTTGGGGAACGGATTGGAAAAACGACGGATTTGTTTGGGTGATGTATGATGCGCTCAATGTACGGTCCAACGCGGAAAATTTGAATCCCACAAACCGAATTGAAGCTGCCGGACAAATGTCAGGGATATTATCAACTCATTATGCGTACAACACAATTGAAGTTCAACGATATGAACCACAACTGGTTGCGGAAATTGAAATTTCAAACGCAAGACGTTACAATGTAAAGGTTAGTCTTGCGGAGTTAGAAGAAATAAATGGAGTATATAGCCCTTCGCCAAATCGCTGTTATGATACAATATTAAATCATATTGGCGGCATTCATTCATTTGCTGGAACTACCACAGAAGTTACCGGGACTTTTGTATTCGATTTTGATCCGATATTAACTTCGAATTGGAAAAGCAAAGAATGGGGAGTTGTTGTTACGGATGCCGGATTAACATACGCAGGCATACAAACAGACACAACAGTATACTCTGTGAAAATTGAAAGCGCAACAGAAACCCTCCTGAACATTACTCCAAACGATGTATTTAAAAGCGGAAGAAGAGTTTATGGACGTCCTAATAATATTTCATCCCACGGATACAATTATAAAGTTGTAAACGGCGGCGCAATACTACAGCCGTTACAAGCCTTATACAATGATGGCAGTGGTTATACCATGACAACTTTTCCGGCGTATGATAACCCTGTGGGCGACATTATAATCCCTGATACTTTAGACGGTTATCCGGTGGTTGGAATCGGTGCCGGTGCTTTTGGGAATTGTAAACTGCTTACCAGTATAACAATGCCTTCCTGTACCACCGCTATATTTATGAATGCATTTTATAACTGCACTGCACTTGCGGATATTACTTTTTCTGAATATCTTGAGTATATTGGAGAGATGGCTTTTTATGGTACGCCATGGATAAATAGCCTTCATGATGGTCTAAATTATGTGGGTCAAGTTGCATTCCAATATAAAGGGAAAATGCCAGAAAACAGTTCAATTACAATTAAAGAAGGCACAAAGCAAATCTGTGAGTTTGCTTTTTCGAATTGCACCGGATTGATAGGTATTGCGATTCCTAATTCTGTAACACGCATTGGACGTTCAGCTTTTAGCCGTTCTGGACTTGAAAAAATAACAATCCCTGAAAGCGTAGAAAAGATCGGAAGCGGAGAGGGTATTTACGACATTGCGTATATACCGAATGGAAATCCATTTGCATATTGTGAAAAGCTTGAGGCTATTACAGTAGATGAGAACAATCTATACTTCAGCAGTGATGATGGAGCGCTTTATAACATAGATAAAACAGAATTGTTTTTTGTACCGCTTGGGAAAAAAGGCGATTTGGTTTTGCCAAGTACATTAATAATGCTTGATGAAGATAGACCGCAGGAATGGTTTATGTACTCTCAAGAACAAGCTAAAGAACTTGGTCTTACAGGCAATGGATTAACGGGAATAATATTCCCCGAAAGCGGTCCATATAGTCAATATATCTGTAGCATTGACGGAGTTGTTTACAGCAAAGACAAAACAAGATTGTATTTATGCCCAAGGGGAAAAACAGGATATGTAGATGTCCCCGACAGCGTGACATCAATTTTTTCAGAAGCGTTTACGGATTGCTCGAAATTAACAAGTGTTACACTTTCGAGCGGAGTAAAGACGATTAATAAAGATGCGTTTAAAGGGTGTTCAGGGTTTACAAGCATAGTGATTCCTGAAAACATAACGAGTATTTACGAAGGTGCATTTTATGGGTGTTCAGAGCTTACAAGCATAGTGATTCCTAACAGCGTAACAAGCATGGGGGCTACGGGGGCATTTCAAAACGGCATAGTAGATTCGTGGAACTCAGTATTTTATGGGTGCAATAAACTTATTGTTTTTTGTAATCAAAACTCAATCGCTCACCAATATGCGCAAAAATACGGAATCCCATTTGCCATCCTTGGGGAACCTCCAACATTCACAACACAGCCATCCAATCGCAGCATAACGGCGGGAAGTAATACGACATTTACCGTCGCGGCTTCCGGCACTCCAACGCCGACTTACCAATGGCAGGTAAACAACGGAGGCGGCTGGAGCAATATAACTAACGGCGGTATATATTCCGGCGCGACAACGGAAACGCTTACATTGACGAATGTTCCAATCGGCAATAACAGTTATCAATACCGTTGTGTGGCGACCAATTCGACGAGTAACGCAACATCCAATGCCGTGACCCTTACGGTAAAGGCGGCTCCTACTTATACAATCAGCGCGTCGGCATTGCCGAGTTTCGGCAGTTTACAAACACCGTACACCCAACCGGCGGCACAGACAGTAATGATTACCAACACAGGAACAGGGACGGTAACGCTGACGCAGCCGACTTCGACAAAATATGATATAGGAGCTTTGTCAGCAACGGCCCTTGTCGCAGGAGCAACGGCTACATTTACGGTATGCCCGAAAGCGGGGCTGGATGTCGGAAATCATAATGAAACAATCACCATCAGCGGAAGCAACGGCGCAAGTGCGACGGTTTCCGCGAGCTTCACGGTTACAGCGGCACCGACTTATACAATAAGCGCGTCAACGCTTAACTCGTTCGGTTCTTTGACAACGCCGTACACCCCACCGACAGCGCAGACCGTAACGATTACCAACACAGGCAACAGCACGGTAACGCTGACGCAGCCGACATCTACAAAATATGATATAGGAACGCTTTCGACCACGACCCTTGCCGCAGGAGCAACGGCTACATTCACGGTGCGCCCGAAAGCTAATTTAACTGTCGGAAATCACAACGAAACAATTACCATTAACGGAAGCAACGGCGCAAGTACAACGGTTTCCGCGAGTTTTATGGTTTTAGCGGCTCCGACCTATACAATCAGCGCATCAACGCTTAACTCGTTCGGTTCTCTGACAACGCCGTACACCCAACCGGCAGCGCAAACTGTTACAATCAATAACACAGGCAACAGCACGGTTACGCTGACACAGCCCACATCTACAAAGTACGATATAGGAACGCTCTCGACCACAACCCTTGCCGTAGGTGCAACAGCGACATTCACGGTACGCCCGAAAGCTAATTTAACTGTCGGAAATCACAACGAAACCATAACCATTAACGGAAGCAACGGCGCAAGCACGACGGTTTCCGCGAGCTTCACAGTTTTAGCGGCACCCACCTATATTGTTACAGTCAACAGCGGAACGGGCAGCGGCAGTTATGCAGAGGGCGCAACCGTAACCATCAATGCAAACACGGCTCCGGCAGGAAAGACATTTGACAGGTGGACGACATCGGACGGCGTGACTTTCGCAAACGCAACCAACGCAAGCACGACTTTCGCAATGCCGAATAAAGCGGTCACGGTCACGGCGACATATAAGGATTTGCCTGTAAACACATACAATGTAACGGTGCAGAATGACGATAACGGCACAGCGAACGCTACCCCGGCATCCGCAACGGCGGGTACGGAAATCACTTTGACGGCAACCCCGAAAACAGGCTATAAATTCAAGGAATGGCAGGTATTGAGCGGCGGTGTGGTCATCACGAACAACAAGTTCATTATGCCCGCCGGAAATGTTACGGTCAAAGCGATATTTGAAAAAACCGCCGCCGTTGATTTGACATTGCGCAACGGCGAAGGGGAAATGAAAATCATAGCGGGCGAAGGAATTATCCCGGACGGCGCGGTTTTTGAAATGAGATACATCATGCCCCCGCCGCCTGCCGTAACGGATAAGGTAAACGACCAACTGCCCGGCTCAACCATTATCGCCTATTACGAGGTTACGCTGACAGGCGCGGACGGCAAACTTATCACACAGCTTAACGGCGAAATCACGATAGGTACAAAACTACCCTCCCCACATGAAAACGGTACAGGCGTGAGCGTTTACATGGAGGACGCAAACGGCAACCTTATCAAAATGACCTCATGGGTCGAGAACGGATTTATTTATTTCAAAACGAATTGGTTGGAAACTTATAATTAAAATCCCGATAACAACGCACTTATCTCTTAATCGGCGTTAGAAGTTCCCGCCGACCGCAAATTGTGGCGGCGGGAATTTTGTCCCCTAAAAACGAAGGGTGGTGGTATTTTGAACAAAGAATACGCGGGAAAGTGTTTAGCTGTTGATACCGATATTGTAAACACCAATTTATATTTTTTTGAATGGGCGGGAAATAACATAAAGATGGATCGCGCCAAAGATATGGCGGGAGCTATCGAATGTCTGTCATCCAACGAATATGTTTTTATCGGCATAAACGGCGACACGGTTGACTATATGCCGTTGCTAAAAGAAATGCGGAGTATGACCGATACCCTGATTATGATTGCGGTGAGCGACTATACCGCCAAAGCGGAAAGCGCCGCACTTGAAAACGGCGCGGATTTATATGCCCGATGGAAAAACAATCCGAACGGTAAGGCGACGACTACGCTGGCGCATATAACGCGGCTATCCGAACGTGCCAAGCACTATGAACCGCTGACAAATATCTTTGCCCGCACACGCGGTCATATCTTATCCTACGACCATTTGGGCGACTTGATAAGGTCAGCCCGTAAATTCAAAAAAATGACACAGGCGGAATTGTGCGACAAGCTGAATATCACAACACGACACCTTAAATTTATTGAAAGCAACGAGAAAAAACCGAGTTTCAAGCTGTTTGGACGGATTATCAATGAATTGGAAATCACAGATATTGCGCTTGATAAAGATAAAGAAACCCTCCGCATTTACGCGGGGAACAAAAAATAACAAGGAGCGTGACCACAATGCTAAAAAGGAGATCAAAGCGACCTACCCGTGCTGGTTGCTTAATGTGAAGCAGCCGACAACAACCTCCGGCTATTAAAATTTTATAACTTGTTAAAAAAAGCCCTCTCTCGTTAGAGGGCTTTTCTGATACAAAAGGTGAACTCTTATTTCCCCTTTTATTCATTTTTCGTGTTGAGATTATATTTGTTAGTCTTGTGTATTCCTATGCCCGGTTGAGTTTTGTTCAATCGGGCTTTTTTGCGTTTATATTGCCCCGATGCCGAAGTCCTCCGTCCGATCTGGATTTTTTCAAAAAAATTCAGATTGGAGCGGAAACGCATGAGAAAAATAAAAATTGTTTATAACGGGCAAGAGATAAAAGTGACCAAGAGGATCGCAGACTATCTCGAAACCGAACGCCTGCGGGAGCAGGCTGAAGAAAAGCGCGACAGCCGGCACCTTTCCGATAAAGACATCGACCGGAACGACATCGATGACTTTATAAAGGACAAGCCTGCCGATTTCGTGGAGCAGATCGCAGATGCCAGCGAAGCGGAATATTTGCGTTTGGCGCTTAAATCGCTGACCGACACGCAAAGGCGGCGGGTGCAGATGTACTTTTTTGACGGCTTTACATACGAACAAATAGCCGAATTTGAAGGCATCAGCATAGCGGCGGTTAATCAATCTATTTTCGCCGCGCTCAAGAAATTAAAAATATTTTTTGAGTGATACCTTTAAAAATGCCGTTTGAGTGTCCTCTTATTATGAGGGGATAAAAAAATATCCCCTCGCTCACAAAAACTGAATATACAGTATCCCGGATACGTTCCCTGTATGCCGAGCCGTCCGGCAGGTGCGCCGCGACCCGCCTCCCCACAGATATGAGGGGCAAGAACGATAACACCGAAGGCGCCGAGCGATAACACCAATGCCCAATGCCGGGGGTGGCTCCCCGGAACCGGCCAAGACTCATACAGGCAATAATGATAACTTCTGTCCAGCCACAGTCCGAGCGTTGAAGCGAGAGATGAGCACTCGCGAGCCGTCGCAGGCAATGGGGGCAGCCCGCAGAGAACCTGGGGGTGGTGAGAGTCCAATGGAGCGCGCCCGCGCCGTCCGGAATATTCCCTTTATGTTGGGGTGCAAGCGGCAAATACAACATAAGCAGAAATCAAGAACAGATACCATGCGGCGAGGTGCGCCCATTTTTGGGAAACGCACCCCGCCGCATTCATGTGTTCTTTATATTAAATTTGAATAAGGGGGTATGTTTCCTTGAACAGCAAAGCACTTTTTGAAATGAGCCAAACCGAGATAGAAAAAATCAACCCGTCAACATTGACAGACATAGAAACTGTCACCATTAACCATGCGCTGCCCCATGAAGAAAAGGTTTTGTCTTTTATAGAGCAGATGGGAAATCCGTATTGTTTTATGAGCGGCGGCATTCCCGTCCGTATTCGCTTTACCGGGGAAAATAAAAAGCTGTCCCAATCGTTAGTAAATTATTTTTCTCTGCTGAAACAAAAATAAATATAACATATATATCCGTAACACACAGCCATATTATTAAAAATTCTGCGCGGAGCCGTTTTTTGCTTGGCTTTTTATGCGGAAAATAGTATAATGGGTTTGTGATTATTGGGGGAAGGAGGACAGATGCCAAGAATCAGAAAGGCTGTACAGACAGCCACAGCGAGGATATGGAAAATAGGAATCTATATCCGCTTGTCACGCGAGGACAAGGAAAAAGAAGCTGAACAGGTCAGCAACAGGCGCGGCGGGCGAAATGCACCGCAGAACGTAGAGGCCGGCGCGAGCGGTAGTATTGTAGAGCAGGACAAAATACTCACGGAGTGGGTAGAGGATTATTTCCGCGAGGAACAGTACGAAATCGTTGACTATTTTGTTGACGACGGCTTAACGGGAACGGACGACACAAGGGACGATTTTCAGCGTTTGATGGAATATGTAGAGAGCGGCAGGATTAACTGTATTGTCGTAAAGACATTATCAAGAGCGTTCAGAAACTATGCCGATCAGGGGCGCTACCTTGAACAGATTTTTCCCCGCATCGGTGTTCGCTTTATATCAAGCGGAAATCCCTTTGTAGACAGCTTTAGCGACCCGGACGCAATCAGCAATGGAATGGAAATACCGATTAACGGCCTTATGAATGACCGTTTTGCGGCAAAAACATCATTCGACATACGCAGAACTTTTGACGCGAAACGTAAGCGCGGGGAATTTATCGGCGCGTTTGCGCCTTACGGGTACATAAAAGACCCGGAGGACAAGAACAGCCTCATCGTTGACGAAGAAGCCGCGCAAGTGGTCAGGGACATATTTAACTGGTTTGTCGTTGACGGCTTGAGTAAACGGGGAATCGCCTTTAAATTGAATGAAATGGGCATATTGAACCCGACCGCGTACAAACAACGCGTACTTAAATTGAAGTACAGAAACCCCGGCACGGATATGAATGATGGCTTATGGATGGGCGCCAACATATACACTTTATTAAAAAACGAAATGTATATAGGAAATATGGTACAGGGGCGCAGCCGTATCATCAGTTACAAGGTTCATACACAAATCAGCGTGCCGGAAGAAGAATGGTATATCGTGCCGAATACCCATGAGCCGATTATCAGCCGCGAACTGTTTGAACAGGCACAGTTACTCCATTCCCGCGACACAAGGACAGCGCCCGGAAAAAAAGAGGTTTACATTTTCGCAGGCATGATACGCTGTTCCGATTGCAAGATGGCAATGCGGCGCAGTACGGCAAAACAACATTCCTATTATTCCTGCAGGGGTGCTCAAGACAAAGGTAATTGCCAAAAGCGCACCATACGCGAGGACAGGCTGAAAAAAGCGGTTTTAGACGCGATCCGCATACAGATTGGATTAGTACAATCGTTGAGCGACGCGCTGAACGCCATAAATCAGCGGACGAATGTAAAAACACAGTCTAACCGCTTGACTGCCATGTTAAAAATGCGCCAAACGGAATTAGACAAAATCATCACCGCAGCCGATAGTCTTTATATGGATTGGAAAAACGGCGATATAACCAAAGAGGATTATCGGAGAATGAAATTGTCCTTTGATGAAAAGGTTGACGCATTACAAACAGTAGTAGAAAACATCAAGGACGAAATCAACACACTGGCAAGAGGCGTGAACGCAGACGACCCATACCTCACCACGTTTTTGAAACACAAGAACATTACAGAACTCAACCGTGGGATTGCCGTTGAATTGATTAACAACCTTTTCGTCCATGAGGACGGACAAATCACTATTGAATTTGCCTTTGCCGATGAGTTGAAACGAGTGCTTGACTTCATT
>Ga0209737_10001272_pt1 | contig 18325 bp, 19 predicted proteins | sample TergutCu122P3_FD_187284 | JGI IMG/M metagenome (GOLD analysis project Ga0209737, IMG submission 187284) | Cubitermes ugandensis P3 segment gut microbial communities from Kakamega Forest, Kenya - Cu122 P3 (SPAdes) (version 2) | ecosystem: Host-associated > Arthropoda: Insects > Digestive system...
CCACAAAGGACGTTCGTGTTTCAACAAGCCGATGAAGGCGTGCGCGAGCACTTCATCAGAACCATTGCCAACGAAGACCTGCGCCGGACTCACTTTGTAACGACTGGCGAGCGCCGCCTTGAAGATTTTGGCGTCTGGATCGGGATAGCGCCGCAGAGAGTCTTCGGTGGCTGCACGAATGGCGGCCAGCGCTTTGAGGGAAGGTCCGTAGGGATTTTCGTTGGTGTTGAGTTTGACGAGATTGTCGAGGGCGGGCTGTTCACCCGGAACGTAGGGAATCAGTCCGTGGGTGACGGAGCTCCAATAGTGACTCATGCGAAAACTGTACAAATAAGGGATGGACGAGAGCCGACAATGGTATCATGTGACGATTTCATTCTTTCGTTCTGTCAGTTGAACATGCGCCAAGCCAGCCTTACTCGTAACACCGCCGAGACCCGTATTTCGGTGCATGTCGATCTGGATGGCGCGGGTCAGGCCAGACTCGATACCGGCGTACCGTTTCTCGATCATATGCTCGACCAGGTTGCGCGGCACGGGTTCATCGATCTCGATGTTCATTGCGAAGGCGATATTCATATCGACGATCATCACTCGGTCGAAGATGTCGGTATCACGCTCGGGCAGGCGTTTGCCAAGGCGCTCGGGGATAAGCGGGGCGTGCGCCGTTACGGCCATGCCTATGTGCCGCTCGATGAGTCGCTCTCGAGGGTAGCGCTCGACCTTTCCGGGCGGCCGGGGCTGTTCTATTGCGTGGATTTCGCCCGTGAGCGCGTAGGAGGGTTCGATATCGATCTTGCGCGCGAGTTTTTCCAAGGTTTCGTCAATCATGCAGGGGTGACGCTGCATATCGACAATCTGCGCGGCAACAACGCGCATCATCAATGCGAAACTATTTTCAAGGCGTTTGGCCGCGCGTTGCGCATGGCTATCGAGCGTGATGAACGCGCGGCAGGCGTCATACCTTCAACCAAGGGCGCTCTCTAAAGGGGTGCAAAAAAGCGCGCATGCCGGCTTGCGTTTGTTGTCTAATTTCGTCCGTTGGGCGCCCTGAATCGCGGCGTTGCCTGTTCTCACTGTTCAAAATGTTCCAATATGTTGCTCATTCCCGCCATTGATCTCAAGGATGGTCATTGTGTTCGCCTCAAACAGGGCGAAATGAACGAGGCCACAGTGTTCTCAAATGCGCCCGACAAAATGGCGCGTCATTGGATCGAGCAGGGTGCTCGAAGATTGCACCTGGTCGACCTGAACGGCGCTTTTGTCGGTAGGCCTGTCAACGGTAAGGCAATTCGCGCCATCATCGAGGAAATCGGCGATGACATCCCGGTGCAACTCGGGGGCGGTATCCGCGACCTGGATACGATCGAACAGTATCTCGACAGCGGTATCAGCTACGTCATCATCGGCACGGCAGCCGTCAAACATCCCGGCCTGTTACACGATGCCTGTAGCGCTTTCCCTGGGCACATCATCGTCGGGCTGGATGCGCGCGACGGCAAGGTGGCCGTCGACGGCTGGTCGAAAGTCACCGGCCACGATGTAATCGATCTGGCGAAAAAATTCGAGGATTACGGTGTCGAGGCGGTGATTTACACCGACATCGGGCGTGACGGCATGCTCTCCGGGGTCAATATCGACGCGACAGTGCGCCTTGCACGGGCGTTGCGCATCCCCGTGATTGCCAGCGGTGGGGTAGCGAACCTGACCGATATCGAAGCACTGTGCGCAGTCGAAGATGAAGGCGTGATGGGCGCCATTACCGGACGCGCAATTTATGAAGGAACACTTGATTTTGCTACAGCGCAAGCCCGCGCTGATGAACTTACCGTCGGAGAAATATAATGTCATTCAAGCGAATTATCCCTTGTCTGGATGTGCATGCTGGCAGGGTAGTCAAGGGTACGAACTTCGTCGATCTGCGCGATGCAGGCGACCCCGTGGAGATTGCTCGCCGCTATAACGAACAGGGCGCGGACGAACTCGCGTTTCTCGACATCATGGCCAGTACGGACGGGCGCGACACGATCGTCCACGTGGTCGAAATGGTGGCCAAGCAGATTTCTATTCCGTTGGCCGTGGGCGGCGGAGTGCGTACGGTCGAGGACGTACAGCGGCTCCTCGATGCCGGGGCGAGTAAGGTGAGCATCAACACGGCGGCGGTCAATGATCCGCAACTCATCCTGCAAGCCAGCAGCAAGGTGGGTAGCCGGTGCATCGTAGCGGCCATCGACGCCAAACAAATCGCGCCGGATCAGTGGGAAGTGTTTACGCTTGGCGGGAACAAAGGCACAGGGCTGGACGCAGTGCAATGGGCACAGCAGGTGGAAAAGCTGGGCGCGGGAGAAATCCTGCTCACTAGCGTGGATCGGGACGGGACTTACGCCGGCTTCGATCTCGAACTGACCCGCGCCGTGGCCGATGCGGTGAAAATCCCGGTCGTTGCCAGCGGTGGAGCAGGCACGCTCGAACACCTGGCTGACGGCGTGAGCATCGGGCATGCCGACGCGGTGCTGGCGGCGGGCATTTTCCACTTCAGCAAATTCACGGTACGCGAAGTCAAAGAGTTCATGCGCGCACGCGGAATCGAGGTACGTTTGTGAGGATGGATACGGACTGGCTCGATGCGCTCCGGTGGAACGCTGACGGCCTGATTCCGGTCATTGCACAAGAAGCGGTAAGCGGCAAGGTGTTGATGTTTGCCTGGATGAACCGCGAGGCGCTCGAACATACCATCACGAGGGGCGAGGCCATGTACTGGTCTCGCACCCGAAAGCGCCTCTGGCGCAAGGGCGAAGAATCGGGTCATGTGCAAAAGGTGATCGACCTGCGTGCCGATTGCGATGGCGACGCGCTGTTGCTTCGTATCGAGCAGGTAGGCGGCATTGCCTGCCACACCGGGCGGCAAAGCTGTTTTTTCCGGCGTCTGTCCTTTGATGCCAGAAAATGGGAAGATGCCGAGCCCGTGCTGAAAGACCCGAAAGACATTTACAAGGAAAGTCCTGAACAGTGAGCGATGCCATGCCCCTTGCCGGTGATGTGCTCACCCGGCTTTCTGCCACGCTGCTCGAGCGCCGCAACGCCGATCCGGCGGACTCCTATGTGGCCAGACTCTACGCCCGAGGACCAGACGCGATTCTGAAAAAAATCGGCGAAGAGTCTGCCGAGCTCATCATGGCAAGCAAGGATGGGCAACTCGACCCTATCGTTTATGAAGCAGCGGATGTGGTTTTCCACATCATGGCGCTACTTGCTTTTCATGGCTTGTCGATCGACGATGTACGCCGGGAACTGGCGCGGCGCGAAGGCGTTTCAGGCATCGCTGAAAAACAAGCGCGGCAGGCCGGATGAATGACGGACAAACTCACGGGAAACGACATGAGTGATTGCATTTTCTGCAAAATCGTAGCGGGCGAAATACCTGCCAAAAAATGCTATGAAGACGATCTGGTGGTTGCCTTCCACGACATTCACCCTTTGCGGCCCACGCACGTGCTCGTGATTCCCCGCAAGCACATTACTTCATTGGCGCACGCAGACGCGGAAGATGAGCCGGTACTGGGGCGGATGCTGTCCATTGCGCAAAAGCTGGCGGCGGAAAATGGCAGCGGTGACGGGTTTCGTTGCATCATCAACACGGGCAGGGTCGGCGGGCAAGAAGTGCCGCACCTGCATTTGCACATTCTGGGCGGGCCGAATCCGGTTGGTCCGATGGTGACAAAGATTTGAAGGAGAAACCCCTATGGGTACATTTAGCATCTGGCACTGGCTCATTGTTTTACTGATTGTCGTGCTGGTTTTCGGCACGAAGAAACTACGCAACATCGGTCAAGACCTTGGCGGCGCCGTGCGTGGTTTCAAGGAAGGACTCAAGGAAGGCGATACTGCCGCTGCCGGAACGCCTCCCCCCCAGGTAACGATGCAGGAAGGCTCGGTCATCGAAGGCGAAGTGCATGAGAAAGCCGCCAATGGCCCAGGAAAATCCGTCTGACGCCTTGCTCATGTTTTGCGTGACTCCAATGCCTGCGACGGGTTTTTGAAGCATGTTCGACCTTGGTTTTTCGGAACTTGTCGTCATCGCCATCGTATTGCTGGTCGTGGTGGGTCCTGAACGCCTGCCGGGCGTAGCGCGCACGGCCGGGCATCTGCTCGGACGGATGCAGCGTTACGTCTCGAATGTGAAAGCCGACATCCAGCGCGAAATGCAACTCGAAGAGTTGAAAAAATTACAGCTCCAAGCGCGGGCGCTGGAGAAATCCTTGCACGAGGGAATGGGAGAGATTCAATCCAGCGTGCAGGAGGCATTGAGCTTGCCCGAGAGTGAAACATCTTCTATTGCGCCGTTGCAGGAGGCTAGCGCCGCAGAAAGCATCGGCACACAGGACAGCGGGCAGGAATCACCGTCCGACGTACCTGCTTTGACCGCAACCGAGCCCGCGAAAACGGTGGATTCCGTATGAGCATCGAGCAGCAGGAAGAAGGTCTCGATCAGCAAGAGAGTTTTATTTCGCACCTGATCGAGTTGCGGTCGCGTCTGCTGCATTCTCTCACTGCCATGTTGGTGCTTTTTCTGTGTCTGATGCTGTGGCCGGGGGCAAAGGTCATTTACGATTTTCTTGCCAGTCCGCTGATGTCCACCTTGCCGGCTGGCACGCAGATGATTGCCACTGGGGTCGTGACGCCGTTTTTTGTGCCCATCAAGGTGACGATGCTGGTAGCTTTTGTGCTGGCGCTGCCTTACGTGCTCTATCAAGCGTGGGCCTTCGTTGCGCCGGGTCTTTATGCGCACGAACGCCGTCTGATTTTGCCCCTGGTGATGGGAAGCGTGCTGCTTTTCATTGCGGGCATGGCGTTCTGTTATTTTTTCGTATTCCAGATGGCGTTCCGCTTCATTGCCAGCTTTGCGCCCGAAAGCGTGAAACTGGCGCCGGACATCGAGCAATATCTGTCTTTCGTCATGACGATGTTTCTTGCCTTTGGTGTTACGTTTGAAGTGCCCGTTGCCGTTATCCTGCTTGCCAAAATGGGGGTCGTGTCGGTGGAGAAGCTGCGCGAGGCGCGGCCTTACGTGATCGTCGGCGCATTCATTGTCGCGGCAATCGTGACCCCGCCAGACGTGGTATCGCAGATCATGCTTGCGATTCCGGTTTGCCTGCTGTACGAAGTAGGCGTTTTTATCGCCGCTGCCATTTCGAAACCGAAACCTGCTACCGCGGAGCCGCAGGGGGGAGATTGCGGTTAGTGTGTTGGCATCGTAGGGGCGAATAATTATTCGCCCTTACCAACATGGGCGCACCATGCAAGAAGGGGGGCTTGCGCCCCCCTTCTACACATCCCATGCGGGAAAAGACATCAGGAAACCAGATTACGGGCTCTTGCGGCGGCGGCGAGACACGAAGCCAACCATGCCGAGACCGGCCAGCATCATCGCGTAGGCTTCCGGCTCGGGAATCGTAGGAATGATCTGACGCCCAGTCGACCCAACGTTTGTCATCGTGACGAAGGCGTCATTGAAGTCCCAGCTCAAACCAGGGTTTCCGGCGGCTCCGTCGCCATGCTCAAAACTGATCGTTGACCAGGTATTTTTATCCCCATTGGCGCTGTGGTCATGACTGACGGAGGTGTACGACGAGGGCCCGGCGGGGTTGAGTCCTAGCACGTTACTGTAGTACGTCTCCCCCGTACTCTGATTGGTCCACTTGAAGACCACCTCATAAGCGTTGGAGCTGGCCTGGTATAAAAGGTTGTTGGTGGTGCCGGGTTTTAACAGAGCGGGATTGAGGATCATCGACATTACGACGCCGGACTGGTTGGGAGTCGTGTCGGGAAAGAAGAGGAAGAGCTCCGTCCAGTCGTCGACCATCTGTCCGTTGCTGTCAATTGTGCCGATTGACACGACACTGGAATGAATTGAATACCCCGCTCCCGGTTTACCGTATTGTCCAGCAAACAGCGTGATTGCCATATTGGGATCTTGAATATAAAGATGCCCGCCATTACCAGTGGCAGCAGCCGGTGTGGCGGTTATGACGCCGAGTGCCAGAAGTGATGCAGAAAGCAGTTTTGTCATTAAGGGTCCCTTTTGTGGAAAATTACCGTTTTGTGCTTGCAAGAGTTAAGCCAAAACAAGGCGAGAGATCCTATCAATAAGCACACTAAATAACACCTCATCGATTACAAAAAACGTGTTCATATTCACAAAATAAGATTGTAAAAATACCGATATACGTTGATTTTTTACAAATCAAAAAAGTGTCGGTTTATACGTATACATTTGCAAAATACATAATCTTTTATAGTGAAAACACGTATACGTCCCAAAATATTCATTCCAGCCAGGGCGGTTTTCATCACCAATCTTATTCGCTGTAGGGGCACGGCATGCCGTGCCCCTACACCCGCAACGCCGCGCCTTATAGTCTAAGAGAAAAAACAGAGGTCACGCCTCTTGCGCGACCTTATCCTCCGGTGGTTTGCGCCAGTTATCCATGATCGTTTTGAACTGTTCTTCGTATCCCAAAACATCGGGATATACGCGGACACGGGCAATCATGCCGAAGACGATTTGCATGTCGGCCACGATCATGGCATCGACCGCCCAGAGGTTGGTAATGTCAAAATGGCCGCAGTTCACGGAATCCCACCAGGACAACAGAAAGTCCGCAACGATCATGCTTTGATGAGTGCTGCCCTGGGAGAGACCGTCGCCGGAATCGTTTGCACTGGCAATGGCAAGCAGACGCTCGAGCGCGGTTATTTCATCCGGCTGTATGACGGGGACTTCCGGTGTGGTGATGATCTCCATCTCGTTTCTCCTTTTTGTGAATTACCGTGTTTATTCTTTTCGCATTTGTGGGAATAGGATGACGTCGCGAATCGCGGGGCTGTCGGTGAGCAGCATCGCCAGACGGTCGATGCCGATGCCGCAGCCGCCGGTGGGAGGCAGGCCGATTTCGAGCGCGCGGATGTAGTCGGCGTCATAGTACATGGCTTCTTCGTCGCCTGCGTCTTTGGCGACGGCCTGGGCGCGGAAGCGGGCGGCCTGGTCTTCGGGGTCGTTGAGCTCGGAGAAGCCGTTGGCAATTTCGCGGCCCGCAATGAAAAGCTCGAAGCGTTCGGTGATGTCCGGGTTGTCGTCAGAGGCGCGAGCCAGCGGCGAGACTTCGACCGGGTAGTCGATGATGAAAGTGGGTTCCCACAGTTCGGCTTCCGTCGAGGCTTCGAAAAGCTGTAGTTGCAGGCTGCCAAGGCCGCCCGGTTTGATCTTTTCGCCGAAGTCCCGGATTTTTTGCGCAAGCCAGTCAGGGTCGGCAAGCTGCGCTTCGGTAAAGCCGGGATGGTATTTGCGGATTGCGTCGATGATGGTGAGCCGGGCAAAGGGTTTGGAGAAATCGAGCGAGCGCTCCTGGTAGACGAAGGTTTCGGCACCGAGCGCCTCGCGCGCGGTCAGGCGGATCAGCCCTTCGGTGAAGTCCATCAACGTACGGTAGTTCGCGTAGGCTTCGTAGAACTCCATCATGGTGAACTCGGGGTTGTGCCGTGGCGATAAGCCTTCGTTCCTGAAATTGCGGTTGATCTCGAAAACTTTCTCGAAACCGCCTACGACCAGCCGCTTGAGATACAGTTCGGGCGCAACGCGCAGATAGAGCTCCATGTCGAGGGCGTTGTGGTGGGTCACGAAAGGTTTGGCCGTGGCCCCGCCCGGAATGGGATGCATCATGGGCGTTTCGACTTCGAGAAAGCCGTGGTTGCACATGTAGTTGCGGATCGATTGCACCAGCCGACAGCGAGCGACGAAGGTGAAGCGCGACTCCTCGCTCATGATGAGGTCGATGTAACGCTGCCGGTATCTGGACTCGGTGTCGGTCAGGCCATGGAACTTGTCGGGCAGCGGGCGCAGGCTCTTGGTGAGCAGGCGCAATGTTTCGGCTTTGACGGTCAACTCGCCCGTTCTGGTTTTGAACAGTGTGCCGATGCAGCCAACGATGTCGCCAATGTCCCAGCGCTTGAAGTCGGCATAGACTTCGTCGCCGAGCGCGTCGCGCCCGACGTAGAGCTGGATTTTGCCGGACAGGTCCTGGATGGTGACGAAGCTTGCCTTGCCCATGAGGCGCTTCAACATGATCCGCCCGGCCACTTTGACTTCGACGGGGGTCGCTTCCAGCACTTCGGGATCTTTGTTCGCGTACAACTCGTCGAGCTTACCTGCGGTGTTTTCGCGTAAGAAGTCGTTCGGGAACGCTCGCCCGGTGGCGCGCCATTGGGCAAGCTTTTCGCGGCGCTCGATGATGATATGGTTCTCGTCCTGGGGGGCGGCTGCGGCGTTGTGTTCAGTCATGGTCTGTCGCACGAAGAAAGCTATAATTGTCGCAGGCATGAACGCTTGGAGCAAATCAGGACAGGGGCTGTGGTTTGCTTTCAGCGCTTTGGCCATGCGCGGAGGGATCGTGGTAACTTTTAAGTTCCAGCGGCCTGTTTAGAAGGGGATGGTCTGATATTATGGGTATTTGCCTTATTTTCTGCACAATCAATATCAGGGAGATGGGATCGTGTTAGGCAATGCACTCGAGTGGATCAGGGGGCGTCTCCTGGGAACGAAGTCAGCCGGTCATTTGCGGAAAGCAGGACACGAGCCGGTTTTGCTTGATTTTCGTAGTAGTGAAAAGCGACCCGGTTTGTTCCGGGAGCTTCATTTTTCTGGAAGTCCGACGTGTTACGTCATGGACAAATCGCTGTGGAGCGATTTCGAGGCGTTTTATTGTGCGCCGCAGGCTTTGTCATGTTGGTTGATTACCGGGAAGGCGGGGTCCGGTAAAAGCCGTGCGGCGTTTGAATTTTGTAAGGCGCTGGAGACGGGCAAGGCGGCGTTCCGTTTTTCGGACGAGGCTGCCGGGGCGGCCAATGTCAAGTTTGCTTCGAGCAAGAAGGGGGCCTCGAGCTGGAAAGCCGGGTTCCTGGATCTTGCGAGAACGCCTTTTGCGACCTGGAAGAACTGGAAGCCTAAACAGAACACCTTGTTGGTATTCGACCGGGTCACCCGGCATTACAACGATGGTTCCCGTTTATGCACAGGATGGCAGGATGGCGAGGATGTCCGGCATCGTTTCAATGTTGCCGAGATTATCGAGCTTCTTGCCAGAAAGGAGGAACAGGGCGATTTCGGGTCGTTCCGTGTGCGCTTGCTGTTGCTGGAGCGGGAATACAGGCAGGTGGGCGGTAAGGAGTCGGGGCGGGATTGGTACAGGGATATGTTTGTGGATCCCTCGTTGCGTTTCAGGGAAGAACCGACGCTTTTGCCGCCGATGACGCCGGAAGGGCTGTTCGGGATTGCGCAGGATGTATGGAAAAACATCGGGCGAAGCGGTACAGAGGCGCCTTGTGCGACTTCCGATGCTTTCCTGGAAAAACTGTGTTCTTTGGATAGTGACCGGCGACCGTTGTTTGCCATGTTGCTGGCCTCGGCGATGACGTTGGACAAGGGGGCGGATCTCGCGTTTTCTCAGCGCGATGTGCTCAAGCTGGCCCTTCGAGACGGATACCATCGTATTTTGTTGCTTGTCGGGAAAGAGAATGCGGCGCATGCCATGAGAATTCTGGCGCTCTCTACGCTGACCGGCGGCAGGCTTGGCGCTTGTGATCTGCCCGAGAATCATGTCTTGTGGAATTCTGGCCTGGGGCATGCGGCGGGTGGCGAGGAGGGGATTTTTTATCCTTGGCCTGTTGAACCGGCGCTGCTTGGAGAAAGCTTCATTCTTGGCGATATGAAGCAGTACGGCATGCCGGAAGAAGTGCGCATCGGCGACGATGAGATGCGTGCTTTGATCGGTAAGGCATGGGAGATTTGTTCTCCTGAGGTGGCGGACTTTTTCGAGTGTTGTGGGCAAGATTTTTCGTCCAATTCGGCTTGGGTCGAAACGCGCTTCTTGAACTGTCGCCTGGCTGATGTGGATGCGCCGCTCTACATGCGAACCGCTGTGAATCTGGTGAGTTGGTTCGGTAAGGGGCAGCTCAATGCCGCGCGCAAGATTTATGCGCACATGAACACTGTCGGCAATGCGAACATGTTCTCCCGTGAGCGCGCTGAGGTGGCGACAAACCTGATTCGCGTCTATTGCGAGGCGGGGTTGTTCGATGAGGCTTCTCCGGTATTTTTGGCCATGAGAGTTCTCGGGGACTCGGAAGAGGTTCGGCGTTGCCGAGCGGCTGCCTCGGTTTATCTGGTCGGGGGATTGTGCAAGGTAGGGGAACTCGTCCGGGCGAGGGTTATGTTCGAGGGGGCCTTGGCCTTTGAGGATGCGGAAGAATTCCGGGTGCCGAAAGCTTTGGCGCTTATCAGTCTGATCAACGGTTATGCCAGAGCGGGGGATTTCGCCGAGACGCAGGAATTGTTTGAGAGCCTGGTGGCTTATGGGGATTCGGAAGCGCTGCGGATACTGCGCGCCAAGGCGTCCGTCAACATGATCGTCTACTACTGCAGGGCGGGATATCTGGAAGAAGCCCGTGCAATCCATGAGAGCATGCTGTCGCTCGGAGACGAGGCGAAAGTGCGCGAGGAGTGTGCCAAGGCGCTGAAATTCCTCGATTTTTTTGCTGCCAAGATGCAGATCAAGCGCGTGAAGAGAAAAGCGAGGGCGGAGCAAAAACCGGAGTTGAAACCGGAACAGAAGCTGGAGTCGGGACCAGAATCGGAACAGAAGCTGGAACCGGAGCAGAAGCCGGAATCGGAGTCGGAGTCGGAACAAAAGCCGAAACGGAAACGGAAGCCGAAACTGGAATCGGAATCGGAATCGGAACAAAAGCCGAAACGGAAACGGAAGCCGAAATCATCAGAGCCGGACACAGTACCAGCATCAGAGCCGGCATCAGAGCCGGCGTCAGAACCAGCATCGGAACTGGATACAGAACCAGGGCAAAAGCAGTCTGTGGCGTCCGCCTGATTGTCGATGGTGGGGCATGTAGGGGCACGGCATGCCGTGCCCCGATGTCCGTGCTTTTTCCCCCGCAAGTGGGCAGAGCCCCCGCAAGTGGGCAGAGGAAGCAAAACCATCTTTGTGGCGAAGAAGAAAGGTCGTTCGAGATCAGTCCTTGGATGAGCCGATCGTCTGCTTGGTTTTGAATGCCAGGGACAGGCCAAGCGCCTGGATGATCTTTATCACGTTTTCGAAGCTGATTTTGCCTTTGTTTTTGGTTGAAGCGACGTGCCGGAGCATGGTGTATCGCAGCTTCGCGCGGCGGGCGAACTTGGGGAGACCCTTGCCGCGTATCACATCCCCCATCGCCGCTAAGATCAAAACAGCGTCGCCATCCTCCGCCACGATACTGAGATACTCCGCAATTTCATCCGTACTGAGATACTCTTCCTCTGCGAGATAGTGGTTCCTATTGATGCCGCAGTGACCAAATTCTATGTCCATCGCTTTACTCCTTCCATTGCAAGGCAATGGGCTTTGCCAAGGTAATATCTTGCTCTTGGTTGCCCTTATCGCTCCCACAAAGCAGTACCGCCAGGGCGTTCTTTAGCGCGTTTTTTTTGGGGGCAGGCCACAATTGTTCACATTGAACGATGCAGCGATAGCAAATAATTTAAATCCTATTTGATTAATTAAATAGTATTGTGTTTAATTCTTTTTATTTGTTTATTTTTAGGGTTAGATTGCGAATAAACTATTGTTTTTAATAAAGTTTTATTCAACGTCGGACCATGGATAAACCATTGTTTTTGCTGAAGTGCGACAAAACTACACTCAAAATCGTGAATATGTCACAAAAACTTGACGCTCTTATTTCGCTCTTGTAGTGTTGCGCAGGCTTTAAATCCAGATAGGATTTAATCTATTTAACTAGTTAATAGTAATAGTATGCTGGTATTTTCGGGATCAGTCTACGGATAAACCCGAATAGTTCTAAAGCATGCATTATTTAGCGGGAACGGAATCGCAATCATGGGTAAGAAATTTATCGTACTGGGTGATACCACATCACATGGCGGTACAGTGGTCTCGGCTTCGAGTCGTATGATCATCGACGGAACGCCCGTCGCCTGTGTAGGAGACTTGGTGGTTTGCCCGAAGAAGGGGTGTGAGAGTACGTTTCCGATCATAGAAGGCGCAAGCGGGCCGGATACGACGCTGGATGGTAAGCCGCTTGCGCGTGAAGGCGATAAGACAGCCTGCGGTGCGAGCTTGATTTCGTCGGGCCAGGCGATAGCGACGCATGGGCCGGATAGCGGCGGGTCGGCGACAGCGGGGGGGGCTGCGGCGAAGCAGGAGAGCGGTAAGACAGAGGCTTCTGAGAGTGGGGCTAGTGCTGCGGGAAGTGTTGGTATGGCGGCTTCTGTGGCTGCGGCGCCTGCGGCGGGGGCGTCGGGGGGCGGTGGAGGAGGGATTGCCGGCATGATCCAGCAGTCTCTGACGCAAATGACCTTGTCGGCGGCTCCTGGTGCTACAGCAGCATCGAATAGTGGTGGAATCGGGGCACCCATTAAGGAGGCTCTTACCAGCGGGGTTTCCAAGGCCGTTTCCGCTGAAAAGAAAAAAACGGAGACTTCGATCAGAATTAAAGATCATTGTAAGTTGATCAGGATGGATGCTTGGTATCTTCTTGAGGCTGAAGGCGATGGGGATGGGGATGGGAAGGATTTCAAGTGGAGTGTGAATAACGGTAATGCTGTGTTCATGATTCTTGGTATGATACCCAGCGAGGATGATATACGGGACGGCGCTGAAGAAAGGGCGATAGAGTCCGATAAGTCCTTTGGCAAAGGGGTGTACATCAAAGGGAAAAGCCCTGGCGAAGTAGAGATCACGGTCACGAACAAGGAAAACAAGTCCGACAAGATTAAACTGAATGTGGTCAGGGTCACTTTTTCCGGTAGACAATCACAACCCGGTGAAAAAAGATCGATTAAGGATGTTTTTATTGAGAAAGGAGGTAATTTTCCTCTGTATTTCGATGAAAGTAGACCATATGGAAAGATTTTCGCTGAAGAGGGAAATGAAATTCATCTGGCCGTCAAGATTGAAGGCGCGGAACTTTCGGATTTCGATCTCGAAATTGATGAGTCTGTCACTTGTGATCTGAAATCAAAAGGGGAGCAAGAATATTTTTTGCGCCTGCTAGCGACAAAGGTACCTTATGGCGGAGACTCCAATTTTAAAACCGTTTTGAAAATGTCTTGTAAGGGCCTTGACGGAAAGGGAAAGAAACACACCTGTGGAGCCCTATTTGCCCAGCTTGACGCCCAGTTTTACGGGGATTACGATATGCATCATCAGGTGCATGCTGTGGATTCACAAGGTTCAAGTTCCGGTTGGGCAGATCAAGCTGTGAAATTCGTCCAGGGTATACCGATCGTTGCTACGAATAAAGTAAGTAATATTAATGAAGTCCTTAAAGCCATCGGTGCGGCTCCAGGTTATATCAGTCAAAAAATTGCGCGCAAATTTGTGGAGCGCCAGGAATGGGCTCAGGGACTAGAAAAACAATTGCGCCTCATCGCGAGTGCCGCGAAAAGAAATAAGGTTGGTAATTGCGGTGAACAATCCCTCGTCGCATTCTTTTACTTGTACGATCTGGGTGTGCGTCCAGTAGAGTGGTTTTCTTTCGAGAACAATGAGTTATTTGGCGGAGCAGACCATGGCTATGTAGTCGTTGGTCGTTCGATTGAGAGCAAAGCTCATGATTTTGATTCCTGGGGGGTCGAAGCGATGATCTGTGACCCGTGGGAGGGAGAAGTGTCTACTCCATTGCAGCTAAAAGCACGCTGGGATCATAAGGCGAAGGGTAAACTGATCCCAATGATTCACCTTGGCCAGTCGAAGAGAGCGTATGTTATGTACAGGGCCAACCAGGGGGAAGCTGTTCATAGGAAGATTCAGGGTCAGGCTACGAATAAACCACCGGAAAACAAACCACAGGATCAAACCACGAATAAACCTGCTGAATCCCCGGCTAACGTACAAAGAGGCAGCAAGGGCAGCGACGTAAAATGGGTTCAACAGCGTCTCAACAGTAAAGGCTTTGGGTGGCTGGCGGAAGACGGGGATTTCGGTTCACAAACGGATAAAGCGGTACGCAACTTCCAGAGAAGCAACGGTCTTAAAGATGACGGCATTGTCGGGCCACTGACCAGGGCAAAACTGGCATGAATCTGGGGCGCAGACTCACCCAGCAGTCCGTGCCCTTATAACCACCCACACATAAACCACCCGCCGCCCATGTGATCCGATCACGTGATCAACATGGCGGCGGGTGGCTCGACGGGTTCAGCTTATTCTTTGTCGATAGCCTTGTAGACAAGCGCGCCCAGCACGCCGCCCACGATAGGCGCTACCCAGAACAGCCAAAGTTGCTCGAGCGCCCAGCCCTCGGCGAAAAGCGCTACGGCGGTGCTGCGCGCAGGATTGACCGACGTGTTGGTGACGGGAATGGAAACCAGATGGATCAGCGTCAGGCACAGGCCGATAGCAATCGGCGCGAATCCCGACGGGGCTTTCCGGCTCGTCGCTCCCATGATGACAAACAAGAAAATCGCAGTCATCACGATTTCACAAATCAGCGCGGCGACAAGCGAATAGTTGCCGGGCGAGTGATCGCCGTAGCCGTTCGAGGCAAAGCCGCCCAACTCGACACCCGGTTTGCCGGTGGCAATCAGATACAGAATACCGGCAGCGGCGATGCCGCCGAGAACCTGGGAAACGATGTAAGGCAACAGCTCTTTGCGCTCGAACCGACCCGCCGCGAAAAGGCCAAGCGAAACCGCCGGGTTCAGGTGGCAACCAGAAACATGGCCGATTGCGTAGGCCATCGTGAGGACGGTCAGGCCGAAGGCCAGCGAGACGCCGGCCAGCCCGATACCGAGATCTGGAAAGGCCGCAGCCAGTACCGCGCTGCCACAACCGCCAAGAACGAGCCAGAACGTTCCAATGAATTCAGCTATATATTTGTGCATGAGAAATCTCCCTGTGGATTGCTTCCGTGAAATTCGGACGGTGAAGAGTAAAACGACGGAAATCGATTTCGCGCAATATTTACTGCACCGTGTGTGATCTTTTTCTCGAATCGGACTCGAGCATTGGGGGCGGGGAGATAGGGAAATTCTGCAAAATTCCTCCTGTCATTGCAGCGCATCGCGAAGCGTCGTCGCTGCAATCCAGAGGCCGCGCGGATGAGCATGACAAGCGGTGGAGGTAGAGTCTACAGAGGTTCCATAGGCTATTGCGCATCCCAGATCACAGGCTCATTGGCCGCGCACGAGCAACGCATCAGATCGAGCAACGGCCAGGCGCGCTGGGCAAGGTTGACCACTGCGGCCATGCCGGTGCGCCCAGCCTCGATTTCAACTTCTTCTTCAGCCTCGCGCTCGTCGACGCTCTTTGCGTACTGCCGCGTGCATTCGTTCTCGATGAGCGATTCCAGGCGCGAAATAGCGCCGGGTAATTGCTCAGCCGTGACGATGCCCTGCGCAGCATGGCTGTCTTTTTCGAGCAGATCGAGTAATTGCTGAGCAATATCGCCGAACATCAGAACATCTGCCCCGGCTTTGGATTTGAAGGTAATCAGCATGGCGCCATCCAGGATTGTTTCAGAGTCATAAGCCTTTTACAGCATGGATACCGACAGCGTTTCGCCAGTACCCGCGATAATCCATCCCCGAGCCGAACAGGAAACGATCAGGCAGTTCCAACCCGGTGAAATCGGCCTTGAGGCCGGGGCGAGCTTTGCGGTCATGCTGCTTGTCGATGAGCACCGCCGTGAGCGCTTCGCTTGCGCCCTGTTCGAGCAGGCGCTCGATGATAGCGAGCAAAGTGTGGCCGACATCGAGTATGTCATCGACGACGAGCACGGTGCGCCCCCGCACGTTTATGTTCGGGGGCGTGTGCCATTCTATTGCTCCGCCCTGGCTGCTCAGGCCGTAGCGGGTTGCGTGGAGATAAGAGAGCTCAAGCGGAAAATCGAGCCGGGGCAGCAGACGTCCGGCCGGGATGAGCCCGCCGTTCATGACCACGAGAACGAGCGGATCAGCATTCGAGAGCCGCGCAGTCACGTTCGAGGCCATGCGCTCGATAGCGGCGTCCACCGTTGGCCCGTCTGCGAGGCATTCGGCCTCGTCACGTATACGCCGGATGTCGTTCAGGCGGATGATATCTACGCTCATTGTCAGCCCCGATGGTTTCGTATCATTGTCAATTCTAGCCCAAGGTAGATTCTTGAACGTTAAACTACCCGACACAATGGAAAACGCGAGTATGCAGAACGCGGGCATGGAAAACGTAGTGGCCGCCGTCGATATCAACAGCGCGAGCGAGCCTCTGGATGCCGTGCTGGGCGGGTTGGAAGCCGCCGTGTACGTGGCCGATGCGTGCAACGGCAAAATTCTTTTCGCTAATCGGGCTTTCCAGGCGTTGCACGGGGACAACGCCGTCGGCCAGGTTTTGCGCGGGCTGGTCGTGCCTTTGCCGGAGCGCGGGGACTATCGGGTAGATCCGCGCGGGATCGATGCGGCGGATGCACCCTGCGAGCTTTTTGACGGAGAACTGCTGCAGCCGCGCACCGGGCGCTGGTATCACGTGCGGGAACAGGCCGTGCGCTGGATCGACGGGCGCGTCGTTCGGCTGGGTATCGCGACCGACATCACGGGCCGCAAAAAAACCGCTGAAATCACCCGCCAGCAGGAAGAGCGTAGCGCCCGCGCCGCGCGCCTAGTGACGTTGGGTGAAATGGCCTCGATGTTGGCGCACGAGCTCAATCAGCCTTTATCGGCGATCGTCAATTACTGTAACGGGTGCGTGACACGCATGCAGCTCGGGGCCGGCGCGCAAGAACTGTTGCCCGCGATGCAAAAGGCGGCTGCCCAGGCCGAGCGGGCGGGTAAGATCATTGCGCGCATTCGCGCGTTTGTGAAAAAGAGCGAACCTCGCCGCCGCGCGACTCCGGTGGCCGCTATTCTGGAAGAGGCGCTGGCCTTGATCGAGATCGATGCCCGTCGGCGCGGCGTCCGGCTCGTCTCCGAATTCGCGACCGATCTGCCGGATGTCTACGCCGATCAGATCATGATTGAACAAGTGTTGCTCAATCTCGCCCGCAACGGGCTGGACGCCATGAGCGATACCCCGGATGATGAGCGCGTGCTGGGGGTGAGGGCACGGACAGGGGGCGAACGCTTCGTAGAAATCTCAGTGATCGACCGGGGTCACGGCCTCGGCGAAGTGGACATGGAATGGTTGTTTCAACCTTTTGTGACGACTAAAGACGAAGGGATGGGAATGGGGTTGCCTATTTGCCGCTCGATCGTCGAATACCACGATGGGCGCTTGATGGCAGCGCCCAATCCAGAAGGCGGTACTATCTTCACCTTTACCCTGCCCATCGAGGAGGCGGCCCGTGAGTGAAGCGACAGGCAAAACGATGCACGGGGCCGGGGAAGTCTCTAGGCAACAGATTTTTATCGTCGATGACGATGATGCCCAACGGGATTCCCTGGTCTGGCTGCTGGAGTCGCATGGGCATGCGGTCAGTGCTTTTTCCAGCGCCGAAGATTTTCTCGCGCACTGGGACGAGCATCTTGCCGGATGTCTGCTGTTGGATGTGCGCATGCCGGGGGTGAGCGGGCTGGAATTGTTCGAAGAGCTCACCCGGCGACATTCCGCGTTGCCGGTGATTTTTATCACCGGGCACGGCGATGTGGCGATGGCCGTCGCGGCGCTCAAAAAAGGCGCGGCGGACTTCATCGAAAAACCATTTTCCGCCGAAGAAATGCTGGAAATCGTCGGAAGCTGTCTGGCGCGGGAAAGCGAGCAGCGCGAACACCGCCGCTCTCGGGCCGACACAGAGCAACGGCGGGCGCAGCTTACAGTACGTGAACGCGAAGTGCTCGATCTGATCATCGTGGGCAAGCTCAACAAGCAGATTGCCGATGTGCTCAACATCAGCATCAAAACGGTGGAAGTCCACCGCGCCAGAGTCATGGAAAAAATGGGCGCCACGACGCTGGCCAGCCTGATCCGGCGTGTCGTGTCCTCCGAACTCTGACAGACACAGGGCTGATAAAATCAACTTTTTCCCAGAGCGAGGTATCTGATGGGCGGACGTTTGATCGATGGCAAGGCGTTGGCGGAGGAGCTTCGCGCAGCATTCAAAACGCGCGTAGCGGCGCTTGCGGCGCAGGGGCATCGCCCCGGCCTCGCAGTGATCCTGGCCGGGGAGGATCCGGCCTCGCAGGTCTATGTGCGCAATAAGGTCAATGCCTGCGAAGCGACGGGGATTTTTTCGCTGAAGATCGTCTATCCGGCGGAGGTGTCACAGGAAACCCTGCTGGCGAAAATCG
>Ga0209737_10001273_pt1 | contig 18292 bp, 17 predicted proteins | sample TergutCu122P3_FD_187284 | JGI IMG/M metagenome (GOLD analysis project Ga0209737, IMG submission 187284) | Cubitermes ugandensis P3 segment gut microbial communities from Kakamega Forest, Kenya - Cu122 P3 (SPAdes) (version 2) | ecosystem: Host-associated > Arthropoda: Insects > Digestive system...
TATCATTATTTTTTATCCCCGTGATACCAACCATTATTGGTACTTTAATTGGCAGCCTATTAACGGCCTTTACTAGTAATTTTAAATATAAAACCTTAGTGATGATAATAATTAGCTTTGGTGGTTTATTATTTATCATGTATTTATCGTTTGCTTCTTCAAATGTTACCGAAATGGATTTAGCGAATATTAGTGGGAGTATTGTGAATTATTTTAATCATTATTATCCTTTAACTAAGATGTATACTAATATTATTCAAAACCTAAATTTTTTAAGTTTAGTTTTATATATTGGTATCTCTTTAGGTCTATTTTGGGTATATCAATATTTGTTAAGTCATTTCTTTGATCAGATTAATAGTAAACTTAATGCGGTGATGATTAATCATGAATATCAAAGTGAACCATTAAAACAACATTCCCAGTTAGGGGCTTTATATCTTAAAGAAATGAAGCGTTATTTATCTAGTGTGATATATGTTTTAAATACTGCCACCGGAGCTGTTTTATTAATTGTGGCATTAACTTTATTTGCAGTGGTTGGTTCAGCAGAGTTAGATGCATTATTAATGATTCCTGGACTATCAAGTTATTTTGTTTTGTACGCCCCCCTTATCTTTTGTGTTTTTTTGGCTTTATCAACCACCACGACATCTTCAATTTCTTTAGAGGGTAAAAGCCTGTGGTTGCTTAAAACATTGCCAGTAAGTCCTAAAAAGATCTTTTTAGCTAAGATTATGGTTAACTTAACTATCATGATTCCTACCATCTTGATTGGGGCGATTCTTTTACGTTTTATTTTAACTTTAAAGCTATATGTTTTCTTAATTCTTTTATTTACCCCGATGATATTTACTATCTTTATTTCTGGGTTTGGGTTACTTATGAATTTATATTTCCCGGATTTTGAGTGGACTAATGAAATTAAGGTCATTAAACAAAGTTTACCAGTCTTTGTTACTTTAACAACAGGCGCTATAATCTCAATTGTTCCTTTGGTAATTAAAGTTAATCTTAATCCTAATCTATACTCTTTGCTATTTGGCTTAATTATGTGTATAATAACGATAGTTATTTATTATATTTTATTTACTAAGGGTAAGAAACTATTTAAAGCTTTATAAGCTTTAATGCTGAAATAGCTCAATTGGTAGAGCAACTGAATCGTAATCAGTAGGTTGCGGGTTCAATTCCTGCTTTCAGCACCACTTAAATATCGACAATTCTAGAAATAGAGTTGTTTTTTTAGGTCAAGATATATTATAATTAAATTGGAGATAATATGAAGAAGTATCTAGATTTAATTAGAGTAAAGCATTATGTTAAAAACGTTTTAGTATTTTTACCTTTAGTGTTTGTTAAACGTTTATTTACTATGGATTTCTTAGTCGTTTTTTATGGCTTTTTAGCCTTTTGTTTTATGGCATCAATTGTTTATATTATTAATGATTTTCAGGATTTGAAAGCTGACCGAGCGCATGAAATAAAAAAACATCGTCCTTTAGCGAAAGGCATAATATCTAAAACTAAGGCAATTCTCATTATTTTATTATTAAGCTTATTAGTTATTATCTTTGGATACTTAGCGGTTGGCTTTAATCTTTGGAGTTTCTCTTTATTATTTATTTATTTAATTATTAACATTATCTATAGTTATGGGGCTAAGAATATTGCCTTACTAGATATTTTATTATTAGTGATTGGTTTTGTATTACGGGTTTACTATGGAGCTGCTATTATTGGCGCCCCAGTTTCTAATTGGATGTATCTAACTATTATGTCAGCTTCGTTCTTTCTGGCTTTAGGGAAACGCCGAAATGAAATGAAAAAGGCGAAAACTTTCTTTAGAAATAGTTTAAAAGTCTATACTGTTGATTTTTTAGATCGTTATATGTCAATTACCACGGGGTTAGCTATCACGTTTTATTCATTATGGGCGATTGAAGTTCATAAACAATATTTTGTCGTCACCATTCCGTTAGTAATCATGATTTTTATGCGTTATACGTTAATTATTGAGAAAAACTCCCATGGGGATCCCACCGATGTTTTATTTAGTGATCGTTTCTTACAAATCTTAATTGTTATTTTTGGTTTGGCCATGATTTATTTTATGTTATAATTTGGTAGATGAGGGTGAGAAGATGAAAAAAAAGAAAATTTTTATTACTGGGGGATCCGGGTTTCTCGGGATTAACTTAATTAGATATTTATTAGCTAAAGATTGTGAGGTTGTATCCTATGATCTTGTGCAATTTACTTATCCTGATTGTCAAGAATTAATTACTCATATTATTGGGGATATTCGTAATCCTGAGTATATGACGCAGTGGATGAAAGACTGTGATGTAGTTGTGCACTGTGCGGCGGCATTACCCCTCTATAAAAAAGAAGATATTTTTTCGACGGATATTGAGGGGACCAGAAATGTTTTAACGGAAGCAAAAAAACATGGAATTAAACAAGTTATTATGATTTCTTCAACCGCAGTATATGGGATTCCTGATCATCACCCGTTATTAGAAACCGATAAACTAATTGGCGTTGGACCATATGGACATGCCAAGATTGAAGCCGAGAAAGTCTGCTTAGAGTATCGTAAGCAAGGATTGAATATCCCAATTCTAAGACCCAAATCATTTATTGGTCCAGAAAGACTAGGGGCTTTTGCCTTATTTTATGATTGGGCCCAAGATGGCCGAGGATTTCCAATGATTGGTAGTGGCAATAATCGTTATCAATTTCTGGATGTGGAAGATTTATGTGATGTGATTTATTTATGTATGACGTTACCAGCAAAGAAAGTAAATGATACCTTTAATATTGCAGCGAAGGAGTTTACGACGATGAAAGAGGATTATCAGGCAGTACTTGATTATGCCGGCTTCGGCAAGAAAATCAAGGGGTTCCCCGCCTTACCAGTTATCTGGGCCCTTAGAATCTTAGAGTTCCTTCATTTATCACCACTTTATAAATGGGTTTATGAAACTGCTTCAAAAGATTCTTTTGTCTCAATTGAAAAAGCGGAAAAAATCTTGGGTTTTAAACCTAAATACTCAAATAAGGATGCTCTACTGAGAAATTATCAGTGGTATATTAAGCATCAAGCGCAGTTTGTTAAACAATCTGGGGTTACTCACCGAGTACCTTGGAAGCAAGGTGTTCTTAGTATTGCTAAGAAATTCTTTTAAATAAAATAGGGGGCTTACTTGAAGAAAGTTACCAAAATAAAAACCTTTGATTTTCAGCAAAAGTTTCAAGCATTAATGACTAAGATCAATCCTGGAAGATTAACTTTAGAGTATGTTTTTGCCGCTTTTTTAAGTGCTTTTGCCGTAGCAACTAGTTATGCGGTTCTTAAAACTAGTTGTTCGTTTTATGATCTTAATTTTGTTAATATGGTTAATTATTTTTGGTTTGTCATGATTCTCGCAATTATTTTTTTTGTTCAGTTAGTTCTTGTCTTTTTATTAAAAAGAAAAGCGATTATTCCTTATTGTTTGCTCTTATTTAGTTTGTTTTTATCTGTCATTTTAGTAGTTAAAAGGACGGAGGATATCTATTTTAATTTAGGCCTTGCTTTCATTTTAGGTTTAATTGCTTTTTGGTGCAGCAAAGATGATAAATTAGAATTAAAAGGTATCAAGATTAGTTATCGTCACTGTTTCTATTTTGCCTGTGGTTGCTTTTTGTTTTATACTTTGGTAGTTTCGTACTTTACCATTATTAGATATAAAGGATATGGGGCTTCAACTTATGATTTTGGTATCTTTATTCAAATGTTTGAAAACATGAAGAATACAGGTCTTCCAATGACTACGGTAGAGTTTAATCCCAATCATTTTGGCGTACATTTTTCACCTTTCTTTTATTTATTATTACCTGGCTATTTCCTTTGGAGTAGTGCTGAGTATTTATTAATTACGCAGGCTCTGGCAGTCGGGCTTGGGGTTTTTGTTATTTATAAAATATGTAAAACTATTAAAATCAAACCTGGTTTAACCTTGGGTATTATGCTGATATATTTGTTTCTGCCTTCCATGATTGCGGGCTCAATGTATGATTTTCATGAAAATAAATTTTTAACTTTACCTATTTTACTCATGGTTTATTATTTGTTAAAGAAAAATAACCTTTTAGTTATGCTTTTTGCTTTGTTAGTTTTAATGATTAAAGAAGATGCGGTTGTTTACGTTATTGCGATTTCGCTTTTTATGATTTTTGGACGTAAAGAATATCTTTTGGGTAGTGTATTAGTAATCGGGTCAATTGCTTATTTTATTTTAGCATATATCCTGATGCATTATTTGGGGACTGGACTGATGATCGGGCGGTATGCTAATTTAATTCCACCCGATAATATACCAAATCTCTTATCAATTATTAAAACCTGTTTTTTTAATTTTCCTTATTTACTCACCATTATTTTGTCTAAGGAAAAGATTGAATTTATTTTATGGCTGATGTTACCCTTACTTTTTGTTCCCTTATTTACTAAACGGATTGCTTATTTATTATTACTGGTACCAATCTTAATTATTAATCTATTGTCTAGTTGGCCATACCAATATAATATTAATTACCAATATACTTTTGGTATTATGGCGTTGATTATGTTCTTATTTATTCTGATAATTAAAGAATTTAAATCTACCCAACAGAGTTTTATTGCTTTAGCTGGGGTGATGATTACCTTAGTACTATGTTTTTCCCTTAATTATCATCGTTTATTATATTATCATCAAGTTTATTTTGAGAATCAAGAAGATATCAAGTATGTTGATGAGTGTTTAGCTAAGTTACCTAAGGATGTATCAATTACGGCTACTAATTGGTTAGTACCCCATCTTTATAAATATAAAGAGCTTTATTTAGCTTGGCCACCTGAAGGGGGAGATTTTACCGATTATTATATTTTTGATCCCCGAGATGAAGATGCGGTCAAACTATTAAATAAATATCTTGATTATGGTTATGAAAGGGTTGCTGGTGGTCGCTTGGTTGAAATTTATAAAAAACCAAAAATAATGCAATAAGTTTTTACATTATAAAAAAGTTGTGTTATACTAAAAATGATAATAGAGAGGTGGATTAAATGAACTGTGATAAATGTGGTAAAGCAATGCCGACAAATCTTGATTATTGTCCAACATGTAAGATAAATGCCATGCGTAACCAAACGGGTGGGATTAAATCAGTACCATATGACAATCAAATTAAAACTACCCAAGAACAGCATACACCGCCGAAACCAGAAGTGGTTAAGGCAGTTACCAGTCCACCACCAATGCCAATTATTACAAGTGATGGCAAGCCTGTAGAGAGTTCTTCGCCAGTCCCATTAACAGATCCAAATCAGTAGCAAAGATTGCTACTTTTTTTATTATCGGTTATAATAAATAACTCGGAGGATTTATGGGATTATCTGATGAAATATTAAACCAGATTGCTTTCTTTATTCAAAAAAGAAGACGGATTAATGAGTACTTTGAGCTATGTATCGAGCATGGCTGTCAACCAGATTTAAAAGCTTTTAATGAACTTTATAGTGCTGAGCTTGATTTAATTTTTTTAAATGGAATAGAGCGGACAAATCTGCAGCGGATTACAGGGAATTACTACGAAGCCATTGTTCATAACGAAGACTTCATGCATCATTTTCGGAATCTAGCCTTCTATGGATTTCTTGGTAAAATTAATCCCGAATTAGATTATATTTCCACCCATATTGATCAGTACCTTCACGAAGAAATAACTAATGAAGAACCCTTATCACGTGAGGAAGAAGGTCGGAAATTAGTTTTAGTCCTAAAAAGGATTGCGGGGATAAAATCGTCAACTCAGTGACTTTTTTATTGGCACAAAGCTTAAATAAAATGTTATAATAAAAAGGAATACATATATTTTAAAGAGGTTAGATTTATGATTAAATATGAAACAAATTCTAAATTAGTCCAGCCAGGACAAATCTTTGTGGCAATTAAAGGGCATACAGTTGATGGTCATGATTTTATTCCAGAAGCCATTAAGAGAGGGGCCATTAAAGCAATTGTTGATCATCAAACAAATGATGATATTGAAGAATTAATTGTTCCTGATACTAAAGCATATTTAAATGAACAAATCGTTAAGGAATATGCCAAAGAATTTAAAGATATTAAATTTATTGGGGTTACTGGAACTAACGGGAAAACTACTACTTGTTATCTAGTTTATCAATTATTAAGATTATTTGGTAAAAACGTGGCTTATTTAGGGACGATTGGCTTTTATCATGGTGATTACTATCAAGAACTAGATAATACTACCCCAGATATTTTGACTTTATATAAAATGTTATTTATAGCCAAAAAGGGTGGAGTTAAGTATATTGTTATGGAAGTATCTTCCCATTCTTTAGCGTTAGACCGTGTTGCTGGTTTAGCCTTTACCATTGGTGGGTTTACTAACCTGACCCAAGATCATTTAGATTTTCATGAAACGATGGAGAACTATTTACAAGCTAAACTTAAAATGATTGGGTATTTAAATGGCCATGGTAAAATGATTTTAAATGCTGATGATAAAGCATCAAAGGCCTTTTTAAAATTAGCTCCCGCTAAAACCGTTGGTCTAAAGGGTAGTTATCAAATTAATAAATATACTTTTAGCACTGATACTACAACGATCAAATTTACTTATCGTAAGAAAGAATATGTAGTAACCACTAATCTAACTAGTCATTTTAATGTTTATAACTATTTAATGGCGTTAGCTATTATGCAAACTTTAGGCTTTAAAATTGAAGATATTATTTATCATACTAAAGATATATACCCTCCTAAAGGAAGATGTGAAACCATTAAAGTAAAGGAAGGCTTAGCCGTGGTAGACTTTGCTCATACCCCAGATGCGGTGGAAAAGGTTATTGATGCTTATAATGAGAATAAACCCGCTCGTTTAATTACTTTAGTTGGTTGTGGCGGTGACCGTGACCCCAAGAAAAGACCAATTATGGGCAGAATAGCCACTGATAAAAGTGATTATGTGATCTTTACCAGTGATAATCCCAGAACTGAAGATCCAGAAGCTATTTTAGCGGATATTATTAAAGATAACCATGCTACTAATTATGAAACTATTGTTGACCGAAGAGCTGCTATTAAACGAGGAATTGATTTATTAGAACCCGGGGATATTCTTTTGTTATTAGGTAAAGGCCATGAGAATTATCAAATTATTGGTCATGAAAAACATCATTTTGATGATGCTGAAGAAGTAAAAAATTACTAAAACCATTGATATAATCAATGGTTTTTTGCTATAATCTTCTTGTCATTGCCCAGTAGCCAAGCGGTAAGGCATCAGGCTCTGACCCTGACATTTCCTAGGTTCGAACCCTAGCTGGGCAACCATAGTATTTTAAATCAGTCAATCTAACAAAATTCTGATTTTATTATAATCTTTGCGATGAAGTTTATTATTCTTATGATTTGAATTTAACTTTTATTTTGACGGTTTTTTCTAAATAATCTAATCTTGTTTGATTAATTACTGGCCTTGTAGGTATTCTTTTAATACTTTTTTTATTTTCAATATCCGTAGTTACATAGATTATTATCATGTGTCAACATAAATATTGTATAATATTTATGTTGGTAGGTGAGTAAATGATTGATTCAAGATGTGGTTTACATTGTACTGGGTGTAGTTATCAAGAAAGTCATGGATGTGGTGGGTGTATTGCCACTAGTGGTAATCCTTTTCATGGTGAGTGTCCAGTGGCAATATGCTCAATTGAGAAGGGCTTAAAACATTGTGGTGAATGCCCTGATATCCCCTGTGCATTATTAACTAGTTATTCTTGTGATCCAGAGCATGGTGATAATCCACATGGGGCAAGAATTATAGAGTGTCAAGCCTGGGCTAAACAAAAACAATGTCTAGATTAAGTGTCAAGCAGCATACTAGTAAGTGAAATATACAGCTTTTTTTGTTATAATTTAAGGGTAGGTGAATTACTATGGACGAAAAGTATCGTCAATATAAAAAATCATGGCTTTATCGTAAAAAACTATTAATGAATTTCTTAATGGTTTGTATTTTAGTGGTCATTGGATATTGTGCATTCTTATTTTATATGGAATTTCATGGTGGGGGTAAAGTTCCTAACCAAAGTAAAAATTATTTTTACGAGATTGATGGTAAGGAAGTGTTACTACATAGTAGTGATGGTTTGTTAGAGCGTTATAAATGTAGTGATTATTGCACAATTTATAAGGGTAACCGCAATGATGGATACTTTTATCAAGGTAAAATCATGTTGCAAGATGGACCAGCCGTTTATTTATGTGATTTATTAAATAGTCGTAAATTAAGTGGGGAATATAAAGCAGCAGCCTTTATATATGATGGTATAGGAACTGATATTGCTAATATTAAATTATTTGTGATGAGTGATGCTTTTGGTAAAAATGGGATTATGAATTTAAATGGTTCGATGCAAGTTGATGTGATTTATGAAGCATTGGGGAAAATAGATGCTGCAGGTAATTTAATTAATTATTCATATAGTAAGAACTATATTACGGCTAAATCTGGTGGTTTGTGGGGATTAATCTCTTTAGATAACGGAAAAGGCTTAATTGATTTTCAATATGAAGACTTAGAGGTCAGTCCTTATAGTAAACTAGCCGTAAAAGAAGGTCAGTTCTGGTTTGTTGTTGATGAGGGTAATAAACGCATTATTTCCAAGGGATATGAAGCGATGCGTGTTTATGAAAAACATTTAGTGGTTGCTGAAAATGGTCAAGTATTTGCTTTAGATTTACTGGGGAATGTCATGAGTAATATCTTACCTTTGGGGAAACATAATCATGTAATACCTTATGGCTTTAAAACTGAACTAGAAGAAGGCAAAATAGCTTTATATATTGAGAAATTAGATAATAGTGGCAATCTTACTTATGATAAATATCTTTACGATGACGTTGCCTTGGTCTTTGTAAAAGCTTAAAAAAATAATACCTTTGAAGGTATTATTTTTTGTTAGTAACTTTTTTGATTAAAGATTCAATTGTTGCTTCACTATGTCCTTTGAAGGCTTCTAATACTTCAAGCGGAATGGCAAAGATGATTGTGTTTGATTGATCGGAAGAAATATCATTAATCGAAGCTAATGTTCTTAAGTGTAATGCGCCTGGGGCTGCTGACATGATAGTTGCCGCTTTAGCTAGGTTTTCACTTGCTTCAACTTCGCCAGAGGCTTTAGTAATAACTGCTCTTTTTTCTCTTTCAGCTTCAGCTTCTTTAGCGATTACTCTTTTCATTTCTTCTGGTAGAGCAATATCTTTTAGTTCTACATTATGAACACGAATTCCCCATGGTTCAGATGCTTCATCAACAATTTTACAGATTCGATCAGAAATCTTGTCTCTTTGGGTTAATAATTCATCTAGAGTAACTTCACCAACGGCATTACGCATGGTTGTTAATGCTAACTGACTAGTCGCATAACGAAAATCTTCAACAGCTAGTACTGATTTTCCTGCATCAAAGACATTAAAGTATAAGACGGCGTTAATTTTAACTGATACATTATCTTTAGTGATGGCATCTTGGGAAGGAACATCAATAACTTTGGTTCGGATATCGATTTTACGCATTGATTGAATAATTGGCCAGATTAATCGCCAACCAGGTTCTTCAATGCGAACGAATTTTCCGAACTGAAATTTAACCCCTCTTTCATATTGATCAATTTGCCTAATACTACGAATGACAACAATTAGAATAATAATGATAATAATGTATTCCATAAGTTTACTCCTTTCATCATAATCATATAATAAAATCGTTGCTTTAACAATAAATATTTGACAATTTTTGCTTGGTACCATATTATTATGATAGGTGATAAGTAATGATAACGAAAAGAGTCAGACGCTTCAACAATCGAGTAAACATGATTGTTTCCATAATTCTTATTTTACTTGGGGTTCTTTTATTAATTTTCCCATGGTTTGGGGTTGAAGAGCCCGCGCGTTTATTATATATTTTATTTACCGTTTATGCCGGGATGAAATTAATTGAGTATATTATTACTAAAGCAGGAGATGACCGCGAAGATTTATATACCGCAATTGCTTGTGCTTTAGCCGCTATTAGTGGCATTAAATATATCGCGTATGAGCCAACAATGGTCTTAAGTATGACTTTAATTTCTTGGGTGGGAATAATGGGTGTTATTAAATTAATTAAACTTGATTATTTTCATGACCGTCAGGATGGCATGTTCTTTGTTAATTTAACTACGTTTTCTTTATTCTTATTATTAGGTATTTTGACTAGTGTTAATCTATACTATGATGTAATTGTCCAAACTTTAATTTTAGGCTTTTTCTTTGTTGTTAATGGCTTGCTTAATTTAGCGGAAGATGGGATTCGAATTATTGTGAAGGAGAAATTACCGAAAATAAAGAAGTGATTAATCACTTTTTTATGATAAAATAATTTATAGAGGCGAAGAAGATGTCATCAATCGTTAGGACCATTAAGGTAGCCGAGTTACCTAAACTTAATCCCTTGTTTGCAGCTAATAACCAAGCTAAGTTTATTAAAAAAAGGGCAGAGCGCATTAATAGAAAAGAAATTGATATTTATGTTCTTGAGTTAGATAATAAAATAATTGGCGAAGTAACTATTGTTTATCAACATGATAATCATCCAGATTATACTATTCCTGGGCAAAGAGTTTATATGGAAGCCCTTCGCGTGTTAGAGGCTTATCAGCGGCAAGGTCATGCCCAGCATTTGCTTACCGAAGTTATTAAAAAGGTAAAAGCCCAAGGATATTTAGAAATCACCATTGGTGTTGAAGATGATAATGAAAATGCAAAACATATCTATACTAAGTTTGGTTTTACTTTATTTTTGAGAAGAGACCATGGAGATGAAGAAGATCCGTGCGATTATAATGTTTATTTAAAAAGATTATGAAGGAGTTAAAATGAAAAATCCATTATTATATACTATTTTAAGGCCGGTTTTTACTTTATGGTTTAAAATGGTATATCGACCAGTTTTTATTAATCAAGATGCAATTCCTAAAAAGGGGAAAGCTATCTTAGCGGGAACTCATGTATGTAAAAAAGATATTTTTCTAGTCATTGCTTCAACGCGTAGATGTATTCGCGGGGTAGCTAAAGCTGAACTTTTTAAAGGACCTGGCAAATATTTTTTTGGTGGACTAGGAGCCATCCCAGTTAATCGTGATGTTAAAGATGGTAGTGTGGTGCCTATATGTGTAGATTTATTAAATCAAGGGTTTTTAGTTGCCTTAATGCCAGAAGGAACCATTAATCGTACTAAAGATATTATTATGCCTTTTAAAACGGGCGCCGTTAGAATGGCGATTGCCAGTGGTAGTCCAATTATTCCTTTTGCCATTATTGGTGAAGTTGTTGGTAATGATTATCGTACATTTAAACCTGGGGTTAAAATGGTTTTCGATGATGCCTATTATCCAAAGACCAAAGATGTTGATCGAGAAAACAAGGTTTTAGAAGATAAAGTTCTTGCGATTATTAAAAAGTATCGGAATGGTGAGAAAAAGTGCAATTAATTGAAGACTTTACTGATTATCAAATTTTAGGGATGAGTGAAGGCCATAAATATGAAAAATGGGGTAATGTTGTTTTAAAACGACCTGACCCCCAAATTATCTGGTCAAAACCATGCGATATTCAAGTAGATGCTATCTATGTTAGAAGTAGTGAGGGTGGTGGAGCTTGGCAAATTAACGATGTACCTGATGCATGGCAAATCAATTATCAAGATTTAGTATTCAATTTAAAATTAATGGGTTTTAAACATACGGGGTTATTTCCTGAGCAGGCTTACAACTGGCAATTAATTAGATCTAAAATTAAAGCTGCTAAGCGTAAGGTTAAAGTCCTTAATCTTTTTGCTTATACTGGGGCTGCTAGTATTGCAGCTCTAAAAGAAGGTGCCCAAGTTGTTCATGTTGATTCTTCTAAAGGGATGATCCAGTGGGCTAAAGAGAATGTTGCTGCTAATGGGTTAGAAAATGAAACAATTCATTTTTTAGTTGATGATGTTAAAAAGTTTGTTAAAAGAGAGCTGCGTCGTGGTAATAAGTATGACATTATCATTATGGATCCACCATCCTTTGGTCGGGGAGCGAAAAATGAAGTCTGGCAAGTCGAAAAAGACTTATTTAATTTAGTAGAGGACTGTGTTAATTTACTAAGTGATGATCCCTTACTTTTAATTATTAATGCTTATACAACTGGGTTATCGCCTAAAGTATTAGAAAATATCCTAAATATATTAATTAAAAAGCCAGGTTATATCTTTAGTGATGAACTAGGGATTAAAGCACTTGATGGGTTAATTTTGCCTTGTGGGATGACGGCAAGATGGGAAAAGAAAAGCTAGTAGCTTTTTTCTTTTGATAAAAAAAGTAATCTATTGTATAATGAAGATACTAGAATAAAGAGGGAATAATGAACGATATAACATTGATGCCAAATTTATATTTACCATTAACGGCCTTGTTTTTTTCCATTCTTTTAATTGTGGTTTTTTTCTCTAAAGAAAGAATTATTTTGTTAGAAAATCGGATTTATTCGTTAATGTTGATTGCTATTGGTGTTGATAGTCTTCTTTCAGTATTTATATATTATAATATTTATACTAATTATAGTCCTAGTTTTGTTAAAATTTTAGGGAAAATTGATTATGTGATGCTATTGATTTGGGCATCTGCTTTGTTTTTATATACCTTTATTATTACCAGGGCTAACATGGATAAATGGCGTAAGTTTTTCAACTTTTTATTAGTGTTTGTCACCTTATTTGATTTAATATTAGTTTTTCTTATTTATAATGCCCGAATTGATGTTAATATTTTAGATTGGTTAAGACAAGCAACTGGTGGACCGAGTGCAAGTATTACGTATTTGGCTTGTGGTTTTTATGTGGGATTAAGTGCTTTACTAGTTCTTTTTAACTTACGCAGTATTTCTAAAAAAGTAATTCCGATTTTCCTATGTTTATTTGTCATTATTTTGTTATTTTTGGTTTATTGGTATAACCCGTATTTAATTGTTATTTCTATTTTTTTAACCTTTATTAATACAGTTATGTACTTTACCATTGAGAATCCTGACATAAAGATGTTAACTGCGGTTTCTTTAGCAAAAGAACAAGCTGAAAAAGCTAATTTAGCTAAATCAGACTTTTTGTCAAGTATGTCTCATGAAATAAGGACCCCCCTTAATGCAATTAAAGGCTATTCAGAATTAATGGAGGATGCTATTAGTATTGATGAAGCTAAGGAAAACGCCAAAGAGATTATTAAAGCTGTTGATAATTTAATTGAGGTTATTAATGGTGTATTAGATATTTCCATGATTGAAACTGGGAGTATGGAGATTGTTAATTCAGATTATAATCCGATGGAATTATTTAATAGTGCATGTAAATTAATTGATGCTCGTTTAGCGGAAAAGAATCTTACCTTTAAAATTAGTATTGCGCCAGATTTACCAACCATGCTTTATGGTGATTATTCTAGTTTGCGTAATGTGTTACTTAATTTATTAACTAATGCCGTTAAATACACGAATGAAGGTTATGTGGCTTTTAATGTTCAGTGTATTAATACTAATGATACGTGTACTTTAATTATGGTAATTGAAGATACTGGGCGTGGAATCAAAGCCGAGACCATTGATAAGATATTATCTAAAGGGGGAGCAATTAATAAAAAAGATAACGCCAAGATAGATGGCCTTGGTTTAGGTTTAGCGGTAACTAAGGGTTTATTAGATATGATGGGGGGAAAAATTGCTGCCCAAAGTTATTTCGGGACTGGCAGTAAGTTTACCGTTACGGTTAATCAATTAATTAAAGATATTACGCCGAATACAACCCCAGGATATAGTCGCGAGATTTTATCACCAGGATTATCAACTGATCCAAGTTATATTAACCTGAGCAAAAAACCCAAAAATGATTATTCAGATAAGAAAGTTTTAATTGTTGATGATAATAAAATGAGTCTTGATGTTACTAGAAAATTATTGAAAGAATATAATTTAGGCATTGTAGTTACTTCTTCTGGGAGTGAAGCTTTAAGTCATATTGAAAGTGGTACCAAGTTTGATTTATTACTAGTTGATGATATGATGCCAGAGATGACTGGGACCGAAATGATGCATGAATTAAAAAAGAAGGGCTATAATGTCCCATTAGTTGCTTTAACGGCTAATGTACTTAGTGGTGATCGCGAAAAGTATTTGACGGTTGGCTTTAATGACTATTTAGGTAAACCGCTTAATCGTGGCGATTTGGATGATGTTTTAGCCCGTTATCTATTGGATGAAAAACCTAAGGATGTTCCTTTAGAGTTTCCACCAATACCAGAAGATTATTATCAAATATCGCCACCGATTGTCCCCCTTAATGAAGCCGAAAAACAACGGATTAATTTACTGAAAATGGCGGGAATTGATGTAAATCAAGGATTAATAATCCTTGGGGATATTAATATCTATCATAAAAGATTACTAAGCTATTTAGAGAATTATGAAGATAAAATAAAGATGTTAAAGTATCATTTAAAGCTTCGTGATTTACCAAGCTATTTACGTAGTCTTCAACAATTAAAAATTGAAGCCATGAATTTAGGTTTTACTAGATTAATTGAATTAGCTAATGCTCAAGAGGCAGCGGGCGAGACCCAGAAGTTTAAATTTATTAAACATAGTTTTAAAGATTTAAATAAGGAAACTAAACGTTTAGCTCAGGTCATTACTAAAACTCTTAAAGGAGAATAAAAAATACGCTTAACGGCGTATCTTTTTATAAATATAAATTGTTATTAGGATAGTTAGTGAGCTTAAGCTGACTATACTACCTAACACTAGTCCTTTAGGGGCATATTTTAATGTGATATTATGGGTGCCAGCATCAATATCAAAACCTAGTAAAGAAGTGCCTATTTTAAAGGTATCTACTTTTTTACCATCAATTAATACTTGCCAACCAGCATCATAAGGAATCGAAGTATAAACTGTTTTTGCTTCGTCTATCCTAATTTTTCCTGCTAAATAATACTCTTTGAACTTAAGAATATCAACTTTGTTTTCTTGTAAAATACTAGTGGCTAATACGAATTTTTCATGATCAATTGTATATGCCGAGAAATCATCTTTCTCATAATTATAATAACATATATATATATCTAAAGTCGGACTATTAAATGGAACATTAATGATGAACTTTTCTGAGTAACCTTCCACATAATGACGATAGGGGATATAATCTTGGACATTATAGAAATCAAAATATTTTCTAAAGTCACTAAACGGATTAATAAAATAATATAGTGAATCATTAATAATTACGTTATCAATTAATGTTTCTCCAAAATCAAAATAAATATTATCTTTAAGATTTGTAAAGGTATATTTAATAATAGTCGTCTGACCTTGCTCATAAATTATCGTTTTAGTTTTATAAGCAGTTTTCTTTAATACATCTTTAATGCCAGTTGCTTTTTCTAGGTAATCATTTTGTATAATAAAAGGATTGCTATTGTCAGTTTTCCATGATTTAATCTCTTGATTTACCCCATACATTAAACCGACACTGTAGTTGTTTTTATAAACCGTTATTTGGTCATTAACATAGAATGGGGAGTATCGCTTGGTATCAAATGATTCCCCAACGAGATATTTAAGGTTAAAGAGTAAATCATAAATTGGGGTATTTTGTTTGTAAACGATTTGATTATATTTATTGCCTGACGTACCTAAGTTATAGTGCATAATCATTGAGTCCTGATTAATCATTGAGTTAAAAGTCGTGAGGCCATAATAGTTATACCAGGAGGCATCATCAGTAGTTAAACTATCTTTTTGTTCTAAACGATATACATCAGAGTCCTGCTTTTTAATATAACTTAAAGCCTTCTGCATTATATCATAGTCTTTGTAGTATTTATTAACCGTAACTGGCATTTCCCAATTATGATTAATGGAAATAGTACATTCAACCATAATGGTTAAAATAACTCCAGCAACAATTAGCTTTTTAAACTTATGGGTATAATTAGACAATAAATACCAACCAAAATAAATAGTAATTAATATTTGATTAAATAAAACCATTTCATTACTCAGATTAGGCATATTAAATACTTTTAATAAACCAATTAATATTAGTATTAAAAGATATATTAAACATACATAAAGCGGCTTAACTTGTTTAAGATTGACCAGTGAATAAGTACTAATAATAATTAGAATAAAAGTATAGATGAAAGACTGGCGAAAAGGTAATTGATTGGGAACATGCAGGGCATGCCAAATGAAATCCAGGGTTGGACAAAAAAAACTGATCCCCATAATTAGCAGTAACCCTAAATAAGCTATTTTTATTTTGGTTTTAATTCCTTTATTGATAATAAACAAAAAAGTAAGAGTAACCCCTAATATGCCACAAGCAATGTTGGGGGCTATCGTATAACTCCCGTTAGCTGGTAAGATTGTTGGATGTGCTCCAGAAAAATGATTAGCGAAAAACTCAGCAACGGGAAAGTAATAAATCCTTGCGGTTGGCCAGATATCAGCCGTAGCGCCAATTGACCCAAGGCCATAATAAAGGGGGATTAAAACGATGGCAATTAATCCACCAGCTAGCAAGGAAGCACCCGCAAATACTAAACATTTATTTAGTACTGGTTTAATTTTCCACGTTTTAGTTTTTAAAAATAAATAACCAATAAAATAAAGAACTGAAAACAGACAAAGCATGTAACCAATAAAGTAATTCGTGAAAATAGCTACTGCTAAACTAATGGTATATAATAGGATTTTATTTTCATCAATTAACTTTTCAATACCTAATGTAATCAAAGGAAGTAAGAGTAATCCATCAAACCACATGATGTTAAAATAATAGGCAATAAAATATGCTCCAAAACTATAAAGCATTGCTAAGGGAATTAAATAGAGCGTTTTTGTGGCAAATTTATGACTTAAAAAATAAACCATCGTTAATGCGGTACAGATTGCTCTTAAACCAATAATTATTCCAAAAGCCATTACAAGATGTTCACGTTTAAATAAAAGTAAAATGAAATTAAAAGGACTGGCTAAATTATTCATGTAGTTATAAAAGAAAGGTAATCCAGTACCTAGCGAAAAAGAATAGATTAAATTAGAACCGTTTCTTAGGCGATCATAAAGTTCACCAAGCATTGGTCCATATTGATAATAAAAATCACTATTTAACATTGATAATTTACCGAAAGGAGCAATTTGTTGTAAGAGGTAGACAGCACCTACAACAATCAATCCGCTGATAAACGTTAGGTAGTATAATTTGTTTTGTTTAAAATGATTTAATAATGAATTAAGCATGCTAATCACCAAATTAATTATAGCATGAATAACCTTTTCCTTGCTTCATATATTTTTATTGGAGGAGAATAATGGAAATATTAAAAGTATCAAGTAAGAGTAATCCTAGTAAGGTGGCGGGAGCAATTGCTAATGTCTTTCGAACGGATGGGATTGTTGAGATTCAAACTATTGGTGCAGGAGCTTTAAATCAAGCAATTAAGGCGGTAGCAATTGCGCGAGGCTTTGTTGCTCCAAGTGGTAAAAACCTAGTAATTATTCCCGCTTTTAGTGATATCTTAATTGATGGCGCTGAAAAAACAGCCATGAAATTAATCGTTGAATCTAAATAACACTTTAAAAAAGTGTTTTTTAATTCATTTTAAGATATAATAACAATGTGATTTTATGAAATTAAATGATGATTTTATTATTAACCTTTCTAAAATGAAAAAAGAGCCTAAGTGGATGCTTGATTTTCGTTTGCAAGCTTTTCATAAATTCTTGACGTTAGACAAACCAGACTTTGGCCCAAAAATCGATTTAGACTTTGATAAAATCAATTATTATAAAAAAGTGGGAGAATCATCTAGTGATTGGCAAGCAGTTGATTCTAAGATTAAGCAGACCTTTAAAGATTTAGGCGTTATTGAAGCTGAGAATAAATACTTGTGTGGCGTAACTAATCAGTATGAGAGTGAAGTTATCTATCATAATTTAAAGGATGATACATCTGGGGTAATCTTTCTAAGTACTGATGATGCCTTGAAGCAATACCCTGATTTATTTAAAAAGTACTTTAACTCTTTTGTAAAGTATGATGAAAATAAATATACGGCTTTAAATGGGGCTTTATGGAGTGGGGGATCGTTTATTTATTT
>Ga0209737_10001274_pt1 | contig 18285 bp, 23 predicted proteins | sample TergutCu122P3_FD_187284 | JGI IMG/M metagenome (GOLD analysis project Ga0209737, IMG submission 187284) | Cubitermes ugandensis P3 segment gut microbial communities from Kakamega Forest, Kenya - Cu122 P3 (SPAdes) (version 2) | ecosystem: Host-associated > Arthropoda: Insects > Digestive system...
TTCCATTTTGGCAGCCGCTTTTGTTGCCACTCACCGTTACCCCTGCCGCCCGCCCGCTGTTACCCGCTTCCCGCCTGCGGACTGCGCCCCTTCCCGAAACCCGCGCCCTGCCTGCCTTGCGGACTGCCCCCATGTTGCCGTACCTGCCTGCTGTCTGAAACCCGCGCCCTGACTGCCTTGCGGACGCTACCGTTTTCGCCTGTGCGCCCATCCCGACGCTACCGCCTGCCGTTTGACTGCGGACTGCCCCCATGTTGCCGTACCTGCCTGCTGTCTGAAACCCGCGCCCTGACTGCCTTGCGGACGCTGCCGTTTTCGCCTGCCTGCCGTTTGACTGCGGACTGCGCCCAGTTCCGACGCTGCCGCCTACCGTTCGGCTGCCGTCTGGCTACCGTTCGACTGCCGTCTGGCTACCGTTCGACTGCCGTCTGGCTACCGTTCGACTGCGCCCCGACTGAATGGGTACAACCGCTAACGCCCGCCCTGCCTGCCTTGCGGACGCTGCCGTTTTCGCCTGTGCGCCTGTCCCGACCGCTTGCCGTTCGACTGCGGACTGCGCCCAGTTCCGACGCTGCCGCCTACCGTTCGACTGCGGACACCCCCCTACTTGACAAGACGACAACGCCCTTTTTGCCCTGCCATTTTGACAGGTTTAACACGTTGATATACAAACGATTACATCCGTTCCGGCGATGTACACAAATTTGTACGACGCTGTTATACAGCCATTTGCGACTGTACACATTTCGCTCTGTTGCCGTTCCTGTGCCGACTGCGCCCCCATGCGCCGCCCACCTGTGCGGAAATTTTTTTAGATTATAATGGCGGATTGTTCCAGATGGCTGTATGTCAATCACTTACATACGTCTCCCGCTGCGCCTGTGCGACTGCGGACACCGCCCGCCCGACGACGTGAGCGCCTATGGGCTGAAACCGTTGTAACCAATTGTAATACAGCCGATTGCAGCCGTCCGCCCGCGCCGCCTGTGTGCAGCCGTTTTTTTCCCCTCTGGGGTGGGTGGCTTGGGTAGGTAATAAAAGAATAATCTTTTTTTTCATAAAAGAATAAATATTATTCGTATATTTGCGCTATTAAATTTAATACCTATATTGATAAAAAGCAAGCGTAATGAGCACAAAGAAAACAATCAAGGCTAAGGAACCTGTAACCATCAGGTTTAAGAAGTTACAAAACGGTAACAAATCTATATATTTGGATATTTACAAAGGTGGCGAAAAGCGAAAATATAAATTCCTGCAACTGTACATCGTGCCCGAAGCGAGCGAAACGGACAAGGACAAAAATCGTAAAACCTTGGAACTTGCCAATAAGTTAAAATCCCGTATGATTTTGGAAATGGACAATGTGGATCATGGTTTTAAGAATGATACGGAAAAACAAAAAAGCAACTTCATTAAGTGGCTTCAGGAACTGACCGAAAAACAGAAAACAGACGAAACGATGAGTAAATATTACTCTTACAAGGCACTGACAAAACATCTCATCAAATACAAAGGCAGCGCGGTAACTTTCAGGCAGGTGACAAAGGATTATTGCAAAGGATTTACGGATTACTTAAAGACGGCAAAGAACGGCACCTATGAGGGAAAAAAGTTATCAGAAGGCAGCCAGTTTGAATATAGCGGAAAGTTGGCAGAAGTGTTGAATTTGGCAATGAAGGACGATTATTTGACAGGTAACCCAATGGAAAAACTGACCCGGCATGAGCGCCCGAAACAACCCAAAGGCAAAACGGAATATCTGACCATCGAGGAAATAAAGATGCTGGTTAAAACGCCATGCGCGAAGACGGTAGTAAAACAAGCCTTTTTGTTTACCTGCTACAGCGGCTTGCGGTTCTCGGATGTAAAAAAACTGACATGGGGCGATATACAAAAGGACAACGACGGGCAAAACATCATCAGGTACCGGCAAAAAAAGATGAAGCAACACGAATATTTACAGATTTCGGAAGATGCACTGAATTATCTGCCCAAACGGAACGAAGCAGCTGATGACGATACGATTTTCAGGCTGTCGCAAAATGGATATACCAATGAAACGCTATCGGGCTGGGCGATGGCTGCCGGCATTAAGAAACATGTAACGTTTCATGTATCGAGGCATACCAACGCTACGTTGTTGTTGTCTCTGGGAGTGCCTATTGAAACGGTGAGCAAGCTGTTAGGGCACTCGCACATCAAAACTACGCAAAGATACGCGAAAGTGGTAGATAAAAGTAAGCGCGAAGCAGCGAGCAAATTAGACGGATTGATTTTTAGCCACTAATTCACGAATTGATTTTCTGCGCTTTGCGAAAATAATCAATAATCAATCAAAAACAGTCAATAATTTAATTACCTTTGTGTTTTCATTAAAATTGCGGGACACCATGACTGTAGTAAGTACAAAAGAGTTTAATACGCATCAGGATAGATATTTTGATATGGCTGAGAATGGACAGGTGTTCATTCAGAGAGGGGATTGCATGTTTATCGTAAAAAGGGCGTATGAAAATGATGATGATGATTTTTTAGAGCCTGACGAAGATTTACTAAATGCCGTTACGATGGATGAAGTCAGGGAAAGAATACATGGAGTAATACACAAATTGTTTGCAAAACAATGAAAGTGTTAGCCGTACCAGCCATTCACGATTATTTGGAAGAACTTGTGATTCTTCTGTACGAAAAAGGGTATTTCGGATTTGAAGAATACGCTATAGATTACGTTAATGACGTAATCAACTTTATCAACACGAAACTGCCCATAAGCGCACACAAAAAAGCGCCAAAACACTACGAAAAGTACGGTAAAAAACTAAAATACGCCACCTACAGAAGAAACAAACAAACCTATTGGTACATATTTTTCAATCAGTACAAACTAAAAGGGGAAATTATTTACATGGTGCGCTACATCGGGAACAACCATACAGAAGCACGCCATTTGGATATAAGGCTGTAAGATTGGTTTGAATTTTTTAGCCACTAATTCACGAATTGAAAATAACGTTGTTTTTGGGGATGCTACCCGCTCATGGGTGACGGAACTGCCACCATCGGGACACGACCGCAGAGAAAAATAACGTTATTCGGGTAATTCGACCGGGCTGTTTTCCTCAAAGAATTTCATGATATCCGTAAAAGCGTCTTTTTTGGTGAAATTGACGTTGCCTGTTTTCAGAATCATTGCCAGCCTGTAACGGTCAATTACTTTTAAGTAGCGTACAGGCGCTTTGATGGTTATTTGTTCTTCCGGCCCGGTCCCGGATGGTATCTGGGGGCGGGTATCGGGGACGGTTGTTGTTTTTTCGGGCTGGGGGGATTCGGGGACAAATGTATTGCCGGCGGCGGCGGGCTCATCGGTTGGGCTTTGATGTAACAGGGCCGCTAAGCCTCTTTTTTGTTCTCGTGACATAAACAATTTTTTTTAGTTTTGATGATAAAGTTTGTTATAGATTTCATTACCAAGATTTTCGTAATCTCTTGCGGCAAGGGAGTTTTTTTTGTGTTCAAAGATGCTCATCCGTTTGTATTCGGCTTTTCTGAAATCTTCGAACTGCCTTATTTTGGTTTGGAACAAACCGATATCCCATCCGTCTTTTTGAAAGTCATTCAATACGTCGCGGGTTACGACCGTTGAATTGACGAACTTTGTCAGGAAAATGCCCAGTATGGCTATTTTGGGGTTTACCTTTTCTGATTTTATCAGGTTGAGCGTATCGACCATGCGCTCGAGGGCACGATAGGAGAAATAGGACGCTTCCATGGGAATAAGGATAAAATCGGATGTAGCCATGGCGTTAATCGTGACTAATCCAAGGTTGGGGGGGCAATCAATGAAACAGAGGTCGTAACCGGCGGTAAAACGGTTAAGAATATTATCCAGTATCATTTCGCGCCGGAACACAGAGGCAATCTCTATTTCGATGGATGAAAAATCCAATGTGTTGGGAATGATGTCAATATTTTCCTTTACGGGATAGACCTCAGGCGGCTCCCCTTTAAAAGCCTCGTACATGGTTTTTTCCTTGTCCTCGCAATTGGACAACTGCGATAAATTACCCTGACCGTCGATATCTGCCATAAGAACGCGCTTGCCCCGCATGGCAAAATACTCGGCAAGGTTGCGGGTAGACGTGCTTTTGCCGACGCCCCCCTTTTGATTGAGTAAAGAAATTTTTAGCATGGCGAAAATTTATTAAATGGTGAAAATGGTGAAAATTTTGAACATGCAAAGAAAGTCAAACATTTTGAACATGCAAAACATTTTGAACATTTATTGAATGCAAAACATTTTGAACATTTATTAAATGCTGAACATGCTAATCATTTATTAAATGCTGAACATGCAGAACATTTTATAAATGCAAAACATTTTGAACATTTTTAGAATGCTGGACATTTATAAAATGCTGACCATGCTTAACATTTTTTGCATTTATGCCCCTAACGATGTATATGAGGTTCTTCATGCAAATCTGCGATAAACAACGTTTTCATTTTCAGAGGCTTTTTAGTACGTAAAGCCATATAACGTTATTTTTTGACTGCAGACGGGTGCATGGGGCGCGGTTCTGACGACCATCGGAGCAGGCCGAAGTAAAAAAATAACGTTAAAAAGGACCTGAAAAAAAGAATAAAATTCTTTTGTATTGAAAATGATGGCGATACTTCAAATAGAAAAAAACCGGCAAAAGTTTTGCTCTTTTGCCGGCGTCAGTTATCACGATTCAAATTTGAAAAAACGTATTTAGGCTTCTATTATTTCAATTTTTAATGTAATTATTTGGTTATCACAACTATTTTAGTGCCATTTTTGGGAGAAACACCAATTTGTTTACCTGCATCATCAAGTACAGGCTCAAGCCATGGATAATTCTTTGGATTGTAATAAAAACTTTTTACACCCCATTCGCCGCGCTCAAAAGCCAATTCTCCATTGATCCAAATTTTTCCAGTAAGTAGTAAGGTTTCTTTATCTATATACTGAACTTTTATCTCATCTTCTTTGCCGTCTGGGTAACGAATATAAGTGTATGTAACTTTTTCATTGTCTTCAATAACAAACGCAGCCATTCCCGAAGAACAGTCAATAAAATAGTATCCAAGAGTACCCTGGTTAATATACCCATACCCTTCTGACCATTTTAAGGGTGGTGAAATTGGCTTTTTATTTTCAACATCATCGATATAAAACAGACTGCCACCTCCAATTAACTTATAGTATTCTGAAAAAGGTAGTTTTTTGCCATTACAAAGATACAATACCTCTATTCCATTGGCGAATTCGTCGCCGAAATAACTTGGAGAATCAGGATTTAAACGATCCTTAAGCGATTCATCGACAATAACTATTTTAACTGTTAAATCGACAACGTCATGATTTACATTTGATTCGTTTTTTTTACATGAACAAAAAAACGTCATCATCATAAGAAATAAAACTGTGTTTTTCATGGTTGAGTGTTTTAAGGTTTTATATAATCAAAGACCTGAACATTGCTGTTATAATTATTTTGAGATGAAGGCATAAGAAATACACCGTCGTTAAACCAAGTATTGTCGCTTGGTATACCCCATCCCCAATCAAATCTCACCGTCTTATGGCAGCCATGATAAGTTGTATGGGGTATCTGCAAAATATTGCCATTGTGTTCATATTCCCAGACTTCAATCGTTTGATAATTAACCTGCTTTGCACCGTCAATTACCCACATATGACCTACATTCCCTGATCTTGTTCCTCTTATTAAAGTAGGGCCCCATTGTAACGCATTCCATACATTGGCAAAACTATAACTACTTGCGGGGTTTGGAACCCCAAAAGTATGATTTGTTGTAAACCCATTACTATCTAAAAACGCAGCCGCTGTTATATTATTACTCGACGTACCGCTTGTGCCATAAGAAGTCTTCATTGCATTAAATAAATCTAGCATTAGACCCTGCAATAAGGTTGATGCAGCAGGATTAGCAATCATGGCAGGCCAATCAGATGTTTTGATTTTATTAGTATAATTCTTTTTATGATAAGCCATAACTTGAGACACTGCAATCATTCCACAACCGACTAAAGCTCTTCCATTACTTGTAGTAATACCAGACACATAAGGCAAAAGATTGTTAAACGGCGCATCTTGATGCCAACCACCTGGCACTAATTTCTCTCTTAAATCAGTACTGGTAATGGTATAGTAAGATTTTAAGTACCAGCCACAACATGGATTATTGGGATCAAGCGGCGGAATAACTCTTTTTAAACGAGAATTGTTATCATCACTGCTTGCAAGTATTTTCTCATTTGCAGATAATGCCAAAGTCTCAACATCCAATTCTTCTTTTGTTTGATTTTCGACATAAAAATCAACTAATTCAAGGCAGAATTTCAAGCTTTTGTTAAAGGATGTATCAGAGATAGCACCCACTTCAGAATAACAGAGCACCTCTTGAATACGTTCATCAGCAGATATTAAGGAAAAACCTGTCCCTTTTTCGCTTTCAAAAACAACTTCATAATACATGACATCTCCTGTTTTCGCATTTCTCTTCAAAGAAGTGCTTAGCACACGAATATCACCATCCGTTGCGCTTTTCGTTTTTGTACCCTTTTGACCATTAAACGCTAAAAAGCGCTGAAACTTTTCAATGGCCTCATTTTCTGAAATAAAGTAGGTTCCTTTTCTCTGAACTGCAAGCGCAATTGATTCTTCTTGCGTCAACAACGGCAATTTCTTTGAAACTACATCTATTTCACTTTCAACAGGTTGATCAATATCTGAACAACCGAACATCATTGCTATGGCTACCACAGCAAACATTTTCATACAAAATTTTAAATTTTTCATTTGTTTATTTTTTTAATTTGATAAAATATTATTAACATATATAAGGCGATTGAAAAAGGAAAAAGTACTAAAAGGATATGAAAAAAATTGATTTTTTTTTAGTTTTCATTATCCTCGAAGTATTTACGCAATTTTTTCGTACCATCTGATATATGAGTACGTACTGTGTGGACAGATATGTTCAATTTTTCTGCAATTTCCTTATATTTCAATCCTTCCAGCCTCCCATGCAGTACTTTTCCGCACACTTCCGGCAATTCGTCGATAGCATCCAGTATTTCGATTTCCCTCTCCTTTGAAATCATCAGGAATAAAGGAGTTTCGTTGTCGTGTTGCTGAAAAAAATCGATTTGGCTTTGCATATCTTCTTCGTGTTTGCGTTTGATTTTTTGGTGCTTCAAATAATCCTTGCAGTCGTTGGCAACGATTTTATACAAATATGCCGGCAACGATTTATATTTTTTTATGGGCTCAGGGTTTTTCAACACTTCAAGGAAAACATTGCTTACTATGTCTCTGGCGTCCTCGTTGTTCCCTGTTTTTGCCGCTGCAAACCTGCATAAGGCAGCGAGAAGGGAGCTATACGCCTGCCGAATTCTTTCCCTGCTGCTGTTACCGTTCGTTTCTGCTTCATTGAAATTGTTGGCCATATGAAGAAATTTTGGAATACACGCGATGCAAAAATAGGGTATATAAACAGGGGAAAAAAACGGATTTTTGTAACAAGGTTTTACAAATTACGGAGAATTATAAATTTGAAGAAGTAAAATAGCCTTTTTATTACATTTTTTGGATTTTTCAGTAATGTGTTTTTGTTTTTGCGGATATTTGTAAAAAATTGACGGGAAGAAGAGAGGAAGTTACGGAAAATTTGTAAATCTTTTTTGGGGATTGCGGGTCTCGCCCGCAATGACTTAATGATGAATGGATTACGGGTCACGTGTGCTGCTTGTACTGTGCCAAGCACACGTGCGCAAAGTGCAAGCAAGCCCGCAATGACGCAGTGAAACACGCCGACAATGACATTAGGCGGCTTCTATTTTGTCTATCAGGGTTTGAATTTTTTTCTTTGCCACATTGAAAAAATTTAACCTTTCCCTGAATGCGGCGCCCCCGCTAATGAGGTTGGACTTTGATATGAGGCTGTTTATCCATTTTAGTGTTTCAGCGCACAGTAATTCATTGTCAGTCTTTATTCTGTTGATAGAATAGAGTTTTACGATACAGTCTAAATGTTCTCCTCTTCTGGTGAGCATGAAATTGTTATCCAAATCCACAGCGCAACTATAGAGGACAAACGGCACCTTCCGGTCGTTCTTATACCCGTACTCTGCATGCTGATTTACGGAATTTATCAGGCTTGTCAGGCGGTCTAACAGCATCATGGCGTCGTCTTTGCTGAATGTACCTATTGAAAAATAATATTCCAATAACCTTAGGGTAGCGTCAATGGTTTGTTCTGTCCATATTTCCCTGGAAGGGATATGCAAAAATGAATGATACATCTTGTCGTATATTTCCGTAATCCTGCTTTTATCCAAAGCCGCGCAGAAATCAGCATAGGCAATTTTTTGAGGATTGATGGTGTCGCTCCATGCAAACAGTATGAAGAAGGCCAATTCGGGATAGTTCACAAAGTGATAAAACGGTATTTCCTTTGCGGTAAATAAAAATTCACCGTCATTTCCGTATTCTGCTACACAACTCAACCATTCAGCCATTTGCGCTATATATGCGGCATAATCTTCTTCGCCCGAAAAGGCAACAGGGGTGTAACGGAACGTGGCGACACGTCTTGATTTTTGGAACAACAACTCGTCTATTGACAGTTCGTATTTTTCAGCGATTTTTTTAATCTCTGAAATCGTTAGCTCTTTTTCGCCTCTAATGCGCCTGTAAGCGGAATCGGTTCCTTTGCCAAAAATCGTTTCAATCTCATCCACTAAAAGAACAGTTTTGGGTATTTTTGATTTAACTACCTTAAATACATGCTTCTGTAAATCCATAAATAGTATTTTTATATTATTGGGCAAACATACATAAAAAATTGATTTTGGCAAAATTAAAATTCAATGTAAAATTCTATGTGGCCGCCCGGGTAGATAAGGGTTTCTTTGAAGGGATTGTGGGCAGGGGCAGGGGCAGGGGCAAGCCCTGCCCCTACAGCGTGGACAATGAACACGCCGGTTTCTTTCATGGGGACAATGAAAGGGGCTTTTCCCAGTTCGTAATAATCGCGGGCAATTTGAACGGTGTCACTGGTGAAGAGAAATATTTCGCAATCGTGGGTGGCGGTGAAGGTGATAGAGCCGGGACGGTCGTAGATGGGGTAATCAACGCAGGAAGCGAAAAAGAAAATAACTGAATAACTGAATAACTGAATAACTGAACGGTGTTTCATGGGGAAAAGGAGTTAAAGGAGTTAGAGGACTTTACGGATGCTAACAAGGAAGAGCCATTGTAACAGGGGATGTTAATGGGATTTATGGCTACGTTTGGATTTGTCCGGGAATGGTCGTAGCCGAAGGTGTAGACGGTGAGATTGCCGCTGAACATCAGACTGTTTTCGGAGAGGGATTGTCGCAGCTGCGCTAATTCGGCAATCTGGACGGCGGGCGGGGTGTATACGGGCTGTTCGGTGTTGCGGCTTCGGCGCCTGATGAGTTCCTGCGTCATTTTGTTGCGCTCGTAGTTGGTGAGGGTTTTTGACTTGAGGCTGTCCTCGAGGCTTCGGATGCTGTTCTGGTAGGCTTTCCATTTGTCCATATCGGTTTGATGGAGTTGCCGGGATTGCGCAATGGATGCCTCGAGGCGTGCAATATTGCGCCGGATGGTGATGCGGGTGGTATCCACACCGGCATAAATCTGAAAATCGAACCGGTTGGAAAACTTGATGAAATTGGTGTAATAGGTGATAGCGTCTTCGATGTAGCGCACGTTGATATTGCTCTGTATCAGTCCGCTCGCTAATTTCCCGGATAACATGCGCTGCAGGCTGTCATACGGGATGTTAGAGAAATTAAGGTCTTCGAAACGTTTTTCGATGGTTGAAACGCGGGGGCGCGTGTAGTTTACTTTCAGTTGCGGGTTGTCAGCACTGAGGGTGAACACTCTGCGCCTGTCGAACAGCGTCAGTTCAGACGGTTTGCTGTCTATGACAATGGCTTCACCTTCGTGCGTTTCGGCGTTCAGGATGTAGGAATATTCGCAAACCACGTAATACTCTGTGTTTTTGTTTTCCCGGTCTACATGTTTTATCGTTCCGAATTGCCTATTGTAGGCGGTCCAGAAGCCGTGGGCAAACAGTGGCTGCATGGTAAAACAGAGCAGGCCGCAGATGCCGATGATGATTAGTTCGCCTTTCCATTCGCCCGACTTGAAGCGAAAATTTACATCGCCGGGCATGACGCAGGGGTTTTTGAAAACGGGGTATAAAAGCGGAATACCGGACACGGTTACCATGTCGAAAACAAAATGTCCTATCGTTGAAAATACGGCAATTTTAACGATGTCTGTGCTTGGGATGATGTCTAACCTGAAAAGAGCGTAAAGAACCGCCCAGACGAAAAAAAGGAACACCAGGGAATGTGTAATGGTGCGATGCCCGCACTTGCGATACAGCATCCACGAAACAGGATAGCAAATTTTACCGATTAGCGATTTTGTGGTGTCAATGTCGGGCAATATTGAAAATAAGGCGCAGGCGGCGATATATTCAGGGTTTTCGAATACGTTAACATCGGTGAAGGAACAGAGGGTTCCGGCGAAAACAAAGCCGCTGATGATGTGTGTTGGTGCGTTCATGGCTTATATGTATTTGCGTTTTGTGCGGGCGACTACTGTACGGGTGACAATCAACAAAATCATGGCTACGCCACCGATTAGGCGAAGGGCCGGGTTATCGAGCTCGCCGGTCATGTAGCGCGAAACTGCAAGGGTAGCAATCAGCGCAACAACGACAAGGGAGCAGTCCCACTCTTTTACGGCTCCTGAAAATACAACACTGCGGACGGTAGATGTTAACAGTTTGGGTTCTCTGCGATAACGCTCAATCATTTCGGTAATGGCTTTTGGGTTGCCATCGGTTTGCTGCAAGATGTGGGTTTTATAGGCTTCGTAATCTTCTATATCCATACCATAGGACAATTTGTGTATCAGGTCAATGGCTTTCTGCTTGTTGAGGTTTCGGAGTTCTAATTTCTCGAAATTCCAAAAAAATGGGGCCTTCGTTATGCTTATTTCATTGGCTGCCGCGAGAATCACAAATGTGTCTTTCAGGCTTTCAATTACCTTAAGGGATTGCCTGGTAACATCGTCAAACTGTTTGATTTTGAGCACGTATTCTTTTGGCTGTACGATTTTTTTTATTTCATCACAAAGATTGCCCACTGATTGACGAGAAAGCCGGGTTTCCATTTTTTCAAGGTCAAAATTACCAAAAAGAACTGCGGCAACTTTTTCCTTGTCGTTCTGATACAGGTATAAAAGCATGTAAATAAGCGATTTCTTAATGCTTGCGGTATCGTCAAATGTGAGTATCTTTTTTCCGGTTTTGACACTATCTAATAACAGGCGCTTTCCGGTGCCATGATGCCCGAAAACTATAACGTTTGTGCCCTTTTCAAGATGCTCAGAAATAGTTTGGAGTTCTGCGTTTCGCCCGACGATTGGCGTGTGTTTCTGATTGGGCACATAGGGAATAACGGGACTTTTTGGAAAAAGATAATTAACCAGATTACGCAACCATTTCTTCTTCGCGCCGCTTCTGGTTGCTGCTGCATTGATGGATTTTGCCAACTGTTCCGGCGGCAGGTGGGTATATATCCGGGTGGTGTTTGAATTTTGATGCCCAAGGATATCGGCAACTGTAGAAATGTCTGTGCCTGTTGCAACAAGATTTGTTGCGCAGGTGTGGCGCAAAGTATGCGGTGAAACGTCATGAATATTTAATGATGCCGCCAGTCTGTAGATAAATTTTGAAACGGCAAACCGGCAAATGTGCTTTTCCTTGATTTTCGGGGACGGGAAAAGGTAGGTATCATGGTCAAGTTTGCCCACCTCGAAAGCATAATCGGAAAGCGCAAAAAACAGGCGGTCAGAAAGAGGTATCTGTCGGTTTTGAAAATCTTTGGACTTCTTGCGTTTTTTCAGGCTTCTAAAGATAAGCAGTCGCTTTTTAAAATCGAAGTTACCCCATTTCAAAGAAATAATTTCGGACACTCTTAACCCGGCGTCAGTCCCTATCAAAAACATACATCTGTGTTTATGGTCGGGGATGGCATTCAACATCATCGTTGCCTGGTCCAGGGACAAAGTGTTTATTTCCTTGTTTTTCATTGGGCAAATGAATTTGAGGAGTTTAAGGAAACAGCATCTGGCGAAACGAAAAACTGAAACAGGTCTATTTCTACCTCGTATTCGGTCAACTGCTCAATATCTAATAAATAACGCTGTATATCAGCAACATCTGTATTGTGGGATTTGATTTTGTTGAGAATGCTGCTGCGCTCTCTCAAAAATGTTTCAGTGTCAATCTCATGTTCTTCATGCTGTTGTAATTTTATTTTGTAAATTTCTATGTCGTTCAAAAGAATTTCATGCGACAGACGAAGGTTGGTAATCTTCTGTTTTATTTGCAGATATATGGCTTTCAGTCTTATTTCCTGTGTGTGCTCCAAGTTGGCATATCGTCTTTCTATCGCAGATATACGGCGGGTTTCCTGCCGTTTTCCTATCATGTTGCTGATAAACGGACCCGTGGAAATGGTTAAATAATAGTTCCGGTTGATAAAATCATAATTCAAATTCGGGACAAAGTGCCATGTCGTTAATTTATAGACATCTTTAATTTCCTGTATTTCAATGTCTTTCTTCACGGCAAGGGCATCCTGCAACTTCAGTATCAGACTGTCTAACTGCAAGTTTGTTTGTTCCTGTACCTGCTGCGCCACTGCACCAAATGAAACAAACATTAATAAAATGAGGGCAAAGCATTTCATTATTTCCTTTTCAGATGCAAAGAAGCCATTGAACCTCTTGTACAAAGAGGCAAAAATGCAAAGATATGAAAGTATCTGAATAAAAAAACTTTTTGACCAAAAAAATGTTTGTGTCTATGGCGATTCGGGGTACGGGGGTACACAAAATATGTCTTTTGTGGACATGGTTTTTGGGGATTTTGTACACAAAAAGATAGGGATTAAAAGGAAAAAACTGCCAAAATGGCATTCACAACTATTTGATTATCAGATAGTTATAAAACCCGTCGCGGGGGCGCCCCCCCAAGGTTTATTTTTTTTTCTCTTGTTTTTGTTTTTTTTGTTTTCTCTTGATTTTCAATACTTTGTGTATTTTTTAAATTAGTTGATTTTCTGTAAATTCGTAAATGGTTGATTTTCAATCAGTTTTAAATCACATTCTCACTAAATACTGTATTTGTTTTGAATAACATAACCTATTCGTGTTATCGGAACGAAACAGAAGCGCACAAACCGGCAGTAAATACAGCGGTTTCAGAGGTTGTGTCGTTGCTGAAATACGACTTTTTGAATAAAAAATACGACTTTTTGAATAAAATTTGAAGGGTCGAATTACGACTTTTTGAATAATGCTACGACTTTTAATTTTGAAAGTCGTTTTTAAACACTTATCTTTGCCGAAAATTTTATTCACCAGGTCGTAATTAAACACACAACGGACATGAACAAAATATCTTTTCCCATTGTAAAAAAGGAAGTTATACAGTCTTACATCGTAACGACCGCCTATTACAATTTTAACGTTTATGAGAAGCGGGTACTATATCGAATTATCGAGATGACGCAGGATTTGTTAGAGGGCAAGAAATTAACACAAAAATACAGATTGGACAGGCAATTGATTGACCTCTGGGAAGTACAGTTACCCATACAGGCATTGTTACAAGAAAACGACACAAATTACAACCGTGTAAAACAGGCGTTGCGCAGATTATCGCGTAAATTCATCCAGTACGAAGACGAGAAAGTATGGAGAGAGTTCCCGCTTATCGGCTATCCCGAAATAGAGAAAAATTCCGGGATGGTAAAATTTAAGATACACGAGGACGTTTACAACGCGCTTTTAGACTTTTCAAAGGGCTATAAAAAATATGAGATAATGACTGCCTTTGGGTTCAACAGCGTGTACGCCATGCGGTTTTATGAGTTGTTTTCCAAACAAAAAACGCCACTTATCTTCTCAATAGCCGACTTGAAAAAGATGTTCGGGGTAGAGAGAAAATACAAATTAGTCAACGATTTTATAAGGAAGGTCGTTGAAGCGGCCAAAAAGGAATTAGACAAACATAGTCCCTATACATTCACTTACAAGCCGTTAAAAACGGGCAGAAAGATAACCAGCATCAAATTTTATCCCTACGTTATCAGGGAAAACGCGGTTGCTGAATTTATTCAAATACAGGACGAAGCGGACAAAAGAAAGTACGGCGCGACATTTCTAATTGAAAAACAGGCATTAGCATATTTGAGGGAACATTACAACTTTTCCAATCCGGAACTGAACAATAACATCGGACTGTTTGAGCAAGCGAACAGAGAAATACCCGACCTGCTTTATTTTTTGAGCGAGATAAAAGCGAAGGCGTCACGCGCCAACAATCCCAAAGGGTATGTTATCAACGCGTTGCGAAGAAAGATGAACATCCGCCCGAAACCAAAAAAAGAAGTTGTCAAAGAAGCCGAAAACAAGGCTAAAGAATCAGCAATCAAGCGATTAAAAGCCATCGGCTTACCGATTGACGAATGAAAAGCGATGAAAATACTAAAATAAAAATTAATATAGACATGAAAATCAAAGGAATAAAGCGAACACCCAAAGACATTAAGCACCCAATCCAAGAGATACAGGATAAACAGGAAGATTTTTTAAAAAACAGATGCCCGGAAGACGAAAAGGAGGACCACGCTACGTTCTTTCGCATAGGAAATGCCTCGTACATTTATCATCAACTTGCACGGGAAACAAGCCCCGAACAATTAAAAACATATTACCGCGAATGGTTGAACGAATTACCGCCAAACATCAGCGCAGAAATGAAAAAGAGGGGATTTGAGGAATGCAAAACCGTACTTCCGTTTACAAGATACGTCAACGAACGGAACGGAATAGGAATGGATGAATGGATGAAAAAGCATCTAAACAAAGCAGATTTCAGGAGGTACAAACAATAACTTAATAACGTAATTTTTTGACTGAGGGGGCGTGGATGGCGGGGGGAACTGTCGCCCATCGAAGCGTACCAACTATAAAAATAACGTTATTTTAACGACAGCGCTCACAAAAAACACGATGCCTGAAACCGGACTTTTTAGCACGTTAAGAAAAATTTTTCATGATTCTTCGGTACATTTTCCTTTTTCAATCGCCTTATATTATGACGCCAACATTTTGGTCTTATGCCAAAGTAGGGACGAAAAAGTCGAATAGTGATTTCATTTAATTTATATTCAGAGATTTAATGGCTGTTAGATGAGGTTCTTCATGCAAATCTGCGAAAAACAACGTTTTCAGAATAACGTAATTTTTTTGACTGCGGGGGCGTGGATGGCGGGGGGAACTGTCGCCCATCGGAACGGACCAACTTTAAAAATAACGTTATTATTTCATGAGCACCCGGAAAAAACGAGCTGTCGGCAAACGAAAATAACGTTATTTGATTATATGGATGTGTGCGCGTTCAGTTCATTGATAAAAGCGGCCATGTTGGGGTGGTCAAATTCGATGATTTGAGCGCTGCCAAAATGTTTCGCATACAGGTCCATCAGGTTCCCTGGTGTGATGTATGACGGAACAGGCGGGGCATAAGGCTGGTTCCATTTATCTGGAATCGAAAGAGTTGTACCGTCTTTTGAAACTACATCGGGCAAAAGGCTGTTGACGAATTTTTGTTTGTGCAGGGATAAATGGATGGGTTCTTTCCTAATGGCTTTCATAACGTTAGTGAGTTCGCGCGACTGCACCGAAGGTGGAAAGAACAGGCGAAGTTTTTTGTTCGGGTAGTCCCTTCTCATCATTTCAACGGGCGTAATGAGGTCGCTATCGGCTGAAACTAACATTAATGCGTCAACGTTGTTCTGGGCGCAATCGCTCATCATGTATGCGCATATATTGACGTCTGTACGCTTTTCCTCGTGGGTTCTGTATCTACCTGTGCAAAGTTTGCATTTCAGGTTTTTCTTGTAGTATTTTCCGAATATTACTTCAAACCTTGCGGGGTTAACAAGTTTGTTGGCACGAAACAATATCTCTTGCCGCAGTCTTCTATCCGGGTCGTGGTCGGGCGCAGAGAAGTAGAAAACCTTTTGCAGGGTTTGACCGGGAAGAATGAAGTGGTCAAACAACTTTACCATATCTAACCAGTAAAATTTTTGCCAGTCCGGGTCTGACATTCTCATTTTTTTCAACCCGTGATAAAGGTTAAAGCCATCAATATAAACGTTTACTCGTACCATTTTATTATGAAAAAAAGCCACTACAGCAGAGTGGCTATCCTAACCGACTGAAACCGGAAAGGGTAATTCGATGCAAAGATAAAATATTTTTTTTGAATAAGGTATTTTAAACCAAAAAAAATATCTTTGCGGGGCAAAATTTATTTTGCGAAACAAAGTAAGCCCCCAGCCACTGTCACAATAGGCGGGGGGCTTTTTCAAATTAATATTAAGGCAAGGGCATGACATCATCTTCATCAAACCCTAAAATATCGGAAATCATTTTGTCGTGATGCGCTTCATCTAAAACCTTTCTGATTTTTGCAAAGAGTTGCCATTGCTCTTTAATAGATTCTTCGGCTTTTTTTTGTTTCCTGCGCAACTCTTGGACTTCACGCATGTAAGGCATAAACTTCTTTATCGCAAGTAAAACGGCTTTGCTGTTTGTGCCAACACGAAAATACTCCTTCAACTCCTGAAGGTTTTGCAAGGTTTCGGCGTCCAAGTTCCTAATTTGAAGGTCGCCGCCTTCGCTTCCTTTTGGTTTTCTACTCTTGTTCATCTTCCATTTCCTCCATCAATTCAGATAATTCCCATTGTAATTGGTCAGCAACTTCTTGCAACGCTTTAACTTTCGCTTCTAATTCTTCGTCAGCAACAACAACATAAAAATGCAAATGCTCGTATATACCCGACAGGAAACCATGAGCATTACCGGCGGCATCATGCGCCTTTTTTAACAGGTCTTTAACCAAATATTTTGAACTCGAATTCATTTTTTCTATTTTATTGATTATTAACTACTTATATCCTTCTATTACACAGGTATTTAATAATGAAATACACGAACACCCCCTATTGCCAGTTTGGAATGTTCTAAAATCCAATCAAGACATTCGGAATGAGTACCTACATCCAAACCTGTATCAAAATCATCTACTACTATACCTTCCTTTGTTCTGTACGGGTATAATTCACACAGTTTTTGATAATTCTTTGCGGTCATCTTATACAAAGACCCTTCAATACAAAAATATTCCATGTGTTTCTTATCTTATTGATATTTAACTACTTATAAACTTATTATAATCAGATTATCAAAAAAGGGGCGCGCCCATCGGAGCACCCCCTGACAAACAACGTTACATCAAATCTTTGACACTTCTTATAACATTGACCGCCAAACGATTTCCCGTCCGCACCCTATGAGCACCATAAGGAGTAGAAACCTCGATAAACGATGCGCCCCAGTTCAAAATCAGACAATCACACTCGTATTCAACACATGCGCGATGTTTCGCCGAATTACTATCAAACATAACCATAGCGCAAAAGATTAACAAGGTGAATACTGAAATGGAACACGAAACCCGCAATCCCGAAGAAGCGTAACGGCTTCAGCAGGCAGCGGGGAACAACAATCCACATCTTTCAACGTGAGATTTTCAAATTGCAGCCCGATATAAATACTATCCATGCCGCCGGAACGGTAGCGGATGAGCCATTCGATATTTCCGAATGTGCATCCTTCGTTCAAAAACAACTCCATGCTACAATTAGCAAGAGCGTAGTCGCTTTTTCTACATGGGGAAAACGACCTAACCAAACCCGCTTGGAAAACAATAAATTTAACAGAACGCATAACGCAAAATTTTATTAAGTGAAACAAAGCGGCTCGCACCTGTCACAATGCAAAACCACACAAAGATAACAATTTTTTTAATATGAGTAACAAAATGGAAACAAAAATGCAATTTTTTTTATTTTTTTTCTGCACAGAAAAAAATAGAAAAATTGCTTTTTGTTTATTTACAGTATTTTAGAAAACTTGGTTTGCGAATATTCTTTTATGAAAAAAAAGATTATTCTTTTATTACCTACCCAAGCCACCCACCCCAGAGGGGAAAAAAACGGCTGCACACAGGCGGCGCGGGCGGACGGCTGCAATCGGCTGTATTACAATT
>Ga0209737_10001275_pt1 | contig 18285 bp, 15 predicted proteins | sample TergutCu122P3_FD_187284 | JGI IMG/M metagenome (GOLD analysis project Ga0209737, IMG submission 187284) | Cubitermes ugandensis P3 segment gut microbial communities from Kakamega Forest, Kenya - Cu122 P3 (SPAdes) (version 2) | ecosystem: Host-associated > Arthropoda: Insects > Digestive system...
CCGCCGCCCTGCCCTGCGCCTGATTGGCAACGGCAAACGGGGAGAGACCTGTTTCGATCTGCCCCCTGGCACATGCAGCGAAATTCTCCTGGCCTTGCCCGCAGAACGGCGCGGCGTCCTGCCGATCGGCCGCACGGTGATCGAAACGCGCTGGCCGCTTGGACTTGTCCGCGCCTGGAGCGTGCTGAGACCGGATATGGAAGCGCTGATTTTTCCTACGCCAGAACGCGGTTCTCCCGAGCCGATGTGTTTTCCTGGTAATCGCCCCGCAGACTGGGGAGGCCTGCGCCCTGGCAATGAGGATTTTGCGGGCCTGCGCGCTTACCGGGATACAGATTCGCCCCGCCGCCTGGCTTGGAAGGTTTATGCGCGGGACGGGGTGATGATGACGAAAGAGTTCTCAGCCTCGGCGAGCGGCGAGTTGTTCTTCAACTGGGATGATTTACCCGCCGAGTTGCCGGAAGAAGCGCGGCTGTCAAGGCTGGCCACCTGGTTGTTGCGCGCCGGACAGGCCGAGGAACGTTATGCGCTACGCCTGCCTGCGTGCGAGTACCCCGTCGCGCGGGGTGAGGCGCATTTGCGCCGTTGCCTCGGCGCGCTGGCCCGACATGGAACGGAGCGGGAAAAGAAATGGGCGTGACAGGATCGAACAAGCCCCTGTTCAGCGTTCTGTTTCGTGGCGGCGCGGGTATCGCGCCCAAGCGCGCAAACCCCGTCGAGGTTTCTCTGCGCCGCGATCAGGCCATCTGGCTCCTGGCCGCTGCAACGTTGACCCTCGTTGCCCATCTGCCAAAAATGCCCGTCTGGATCGTCCTGTTCTGCGCGGCGCTGCTCATCTGGCGCGGCTGGCTTTTGTGGCACGGGAAAGCGGCCCCGCCACGCTGGGTATTGCCGCCGCTCGTGCTGGCGGTGGCTATCGGCATCCGCCTCGATCTGGGGCAATTTCTCGGTAAAACGCCAGGGCTGATTTTTCTGGCGGCGCTGCTTTGCTTGAAACTGCTGGAAATCCGAAGCATGCGCGATATTCGCGTCGTAGTGCTGCTGTGTTTTTTTCTCCAGTTCGGGCTGTTTTTCAACGACCAATCTTTGCTTACCGCAATGCTGGCGCTCGTTGCGCTGCTGGTCACACTCGGCAGTCAACTCGCCTTGATCGACCCGTCCGGCAGTACGCGCGAACGCTTGAAGATGGGCGCGGTACTGCTCACCCTGGGCTTGCCGTTCATGGTGGTGTTGTTCGTGCTTTTTCCCCGCTCGATTTCGCCGTTGTGGGGCGTTCCGACTGATACGAGCGCCATCAGCGGTTTATCCGATTCAATGTCGCCGGGCACGATCAGCAAACTGATTCTGTCGGATAAGCTCGCTCTCACCGCGAGATTCGACGGTTCCCATCCGGCGCCAATCGACCGTTACTGGCGCGGCCCGGTCTTGAACCGGTTCGATGGCCGCACCTGGCATATGGCAATACTTCCATTGGAAACCCGCCCGATCTACACACCCGCCGGGCGTCGCTTCGATTACCAGATCATGCTCGAACCCCACCAGCAGCACTGGCTACCGGCACTCGACTATCCTGCCGGGCCGGTGGAAGGGGTACGCTTTTCCCGTGATTTTCAAGCACTGACCCAACAGCCGATCAACAGCCGTGCGCAATTTACGCTCAGCGCTTTTCCCGACGCGATCGTCGGGCCAAACGAATCCCCGCTGATGCTCGATCTGGCCCGCCAATTACCTACACGGGGCAATCCCCGCGCCCGGGAACTGGCCGCGAAGCTGAAAGCGAAAACGCCCCAGCAAACAGTCGACCAGATTCTTGGCTGGTTCTTCGACGGGCAATTCACCTATACGTTGCAACCCCCGCTGCTGGATGAAAACAGCATCGATTTTTTCCTGTTCGAAACCCGAAAGGGGTTTTGCGAACATTTCGCCGGCGCCTTCGTTTTTCTGGCGCGTGCAGCAGGCGTTCCGGCGCGTGTCGTCACAGGCTACCAAGGGGGAAACATCAATCCCATCAACGAAACCATCAGCGTGCGCCAGTCGGATGCGCACGCCTGGGCCGAAGTCTGGTATGCGAAGCGCGGCTGGGTCAGGGTCGATCCCACCGCGCTCATCGTGCCGATGCGCATCGACCACGGACTGGAAGGCGCACTGGAGACAGGATTGCCTTTCATGTTGCGCCCGGAATACTCATGGCTTCGGCAGTTGCGTTATCGATGGGAAGCCATTTCGACGCGATGGAACCGACTGGTCATCGCTTACGATGGCAACCGGCAGCGCGACCTGCTGAAAACCCTCGGTCTGGATGACGCCTCTGCGCTGACAACGCTCGGCGTAGCGTCCATCGTCATAGCGCTCTTGATGGTCGCGTTCTACATTTGGACGCAATTTCGCCGTAATGACAACAGACTCGACCCCCTCGATCGGGCCTGGGGACGATTTTCGACCCGGCTCGCTCCGCTCGGTCTGGCCCGCGCGCCTGCCGAAGGCCCGATCGATTATTCCCGGAGACTGGCTGCTGCTCGGCCTGCCGATGCCGATGTGCTCGTTTCGATCTGTACCCGATACGCCTGTTTGCGTTATCGTCTACCCCCTTCACGCGCGGAAGTCGACGCGTTGATGCACGTGATCGATGCGCTGGGTCTCAAATAGAAACATTGGCCCCCTCGAAGCGTCATCGACCGACGACCTTCGTACCGGTACGGCATTTGCCTCGTAGGCGAAGTTGATTAGATTGAACAGGAGCTTTTTAGGTGAACATCGGAACATTCAGCCCCCCCAGACGCCTGCTTCGCTTGAGCGCCGTTTTTCTGGCGCTCACCCTCGGTTTGAGCAGCGCGCATGCAAACTTTACCGCGCGCGAAGACGTCACCGCGTTCATTGAAGAAGTTGCCGAACGCAACGGGTTGGATACCGCCCCTATCTATGTGGCTCTTTCTCGCGCCAATCACCTTGCGCGCGTCATCGAGCTGATAAAGCCGCCCACAAAACGCGGTGCACGCTCCTGGCATCGTTATCGCAACCAATTTCTCGGCCAAGCGCATATCGAAGGCGGACTCCAAGCCTGGGCGCAATACGAAAACGAATTGAATCAGGCTGAAAAACAATACGGCGTACCGCCTGAAATCATTCTGGGCATTCTCGGGGTAGAAACGATTTATGGGCGCAACACGGGCAATTTCGAAACGCTTTCCGCGCTCGCCACACTGGCTTTCGACTATCCGCCGCGCGCCGAGCTATTCCGTAAAGAACTGGAATCGCTCTTGCTGCTTGCCAAAAAACAGAATCGCCCTCCAGCCAGTTATACCGGCTCCTACGCGGGTGCACTGGGCTGGCCGCAATTTCTGCCAAGCAGCATTCTCCGTTACGCGGTCGATTTCAATGGTGACGGAACCATCGATTTTGAGAACAACGCGATAGATGCCATCGGCAGCATTGCCAATTACCTGCACGAACACGGCTGGGTCAAAGGTGCGCCCGTGGCGGTAAAAGTCCGGCTCGCCCCTGGCGCGGACCCTGCCCCACTCATTGCAACGGGCATCGACCCCAGTTTGACTCAGGCGCAATTGCTGGAAGGCGGCATCCGCCCATTGACCGACTCCCTGCCCGAAGCCGGCGAAGCCACGCTGGTCGATCTCGAAACGCCGGGAGCAGATACCGAATACTGGCTCGGTTATCGCAATTTCTACGCCATTACGCGCTACAACCGCAGCAGTTTCTATGCAATGGCGGTATTCCAACTGGCGGAAGCGCTACGAACAGGCTATACCAGCAACGACGCCTTTGGCAAAGCGCCTCAGAAAGCGAAGCCCGCAACAGCCCGCAAAGCATCGCCCGCGGCCAAGACGAGCAAAACGAGCAAGCCAACCAAGAAAACAACACCGCGCAAGAAAAAAACGTCATCGCCTGCGCGCCGGGCAAAATAATTGCACGGCATAGCGCCGCAGGGGGTCGATGCGATTATCGAGAATGGTTCTTGGAATTCCGTTTGACATGCTCCAGAATACCAGCAACATGAAAAACCAATTAAGAGGGATCGAAAAACATGACTCCGCCCAGAACCGGCTTTGAGAAATGGAAGGACGGCATCGACAGAGCTATCAATGATGTCAACTGGAGCTTTTGGGATTGCGAAATCCAGAAGGCGGTTGAAGAATTCAACGCCCACCTTTTGGGAACGGCAGGATACAGGCTCTTGGACTGGCAGATCATCAAGGCGATAATCTGGACTGAATCTGGCGCTGCCAACCCGGAATGGCGAGTCAAACCTATGCGAATTGGAGTACACGGTGATCCTGGGCTGGCAGCGCTACTTTCTGGCAACGAAGGCGGCGACTTGATTCTGCCACCCGACTTGAAAGAAAAGCTGACCACGGTATCGGCCAGAACACTCCCTGCGTACAATATCCGGGCGGGCATCGGCTACCTGCTCATGCGCATGGCAACTTATGCGTACCAAAGCCTACCCGGCGTAGACCCTGCAATCTATGAAGTCACCGTCAAGTCGGGTGATAGCTTCGACAAGATTGCGAAGGCTCAGGGCAGCACAACCGACACACTGAAAAAACTCAATCCAACGGTCAATCCCAGCGCTTTGCGGCCTGGACAGGTTTTGAAGTGTCAGAAAGCCTCGATTAAGCGTGTGATTACGGGCTGGCGACATATATCTACGGCACTGATTGCAGATCGCTACAACGGAGGCGGCGACAGCACCTACCAAGAGAAACTTGATTATGTGTTATCTGCGATACATAAAGCGAAGGTGGCGACATGCGAAAAATAATATATATAGCCTTTTTAGTAACAGCTTCTCTACCACTGACCTCTATCGCTACGTCAAATGATTCCGTTCAAAGCGAGCGAGAGCTTCGCAATGAATGTAGCCTCGCCTTCTTCCATCAGGTGGAAGTGCAGAATTGTCTGGCGGAAAAAGCCAATCAAAGCCAGAAAATGCTGAAGCAGGCCGAAGAAAAAGCGCAAGCAGCCCTTTCCAAATGGGACGAAGACGATAAATACGTCAACCTGGCCAAAACGAGGCTTGCCGCCTCAGGAAAAGCATTCATCAAATATCGCGAAGAACAGTGTGCATTCGCTGCATCCCTGGGCGGCGGCGCAATTGGCAGTGCGCTTGAGATGCGTCGTTCGGCTTGCGTGGCAGAGCTAAACAACAGACGTGCCGAGCAGCTACGTCATTCCATACCGTTGAAGTAAGCCGCATGCGCACCTCCCGCCAGGAGCCATCGAAGCCTTCTACTGCACCTGCATTTGCCCTTCCGGCCTGCTGACAAAGCCTATCTTCTCCAGCCCCGCGCGGGATGCCCGCGCCATCGTGCGCGCCACGAACTCGTAAGGCGTGGCCGCATCGACCTGGAGATGGAGTTCCGGGAGCGGCTCACGGCTGGCCGCTTCCCGCATCAGCGCATCCAATTCCGACTCCTCGACGGATTCGCCGTTCCATAAAAACCGCCCATCCGCCTCGATGCCGAGTTGGATGGTTTCCGGCTTCATATTCACCACGGCGCTATCAGCCACAGGCAGATCGATTTTGACGGCATGAGTCAGAAGCGGCGCGGCGATGATAAAGATGATGAGCAGCACCAGCATCACATCGATGAGCGGAATCATATTGATTTCCGCCCGTGGCGTATCAAATCCGATCCGTGGATGGAAAGCCATGTTTCAGCGCGCCTCCTCCGCCTTCGCTTGCGTCGCCTCCGTTTGCGCCGTCACGGTAGAGAACTCGACGGGCGACTCCTCCTCATCTGAAACCGCAGCATCCGCAACGCCTCCCAACCCCAACAGACCAAACACTGCATGCGCGAAGCGTTCCAGATCCCCGGTCAAACCGCGGTTCAACCGCGTAAAAGCGTTATAGGCCAGCAAAGCAGGAATAGAAACGAACAAGCCGTAAGCCGTCATGATGAGCGCCTCGCCGATCGGCCCCGCCACTTTATCGAGGCTTGCCTGCGCCGACAGCGCAATGCTTTGCAAAGCATGGAAAATGGCCCAAACAGTGCCAAACAACCCTATGAAAGGCGCCGACGAGGCAATGGAAGCCAACAGCGTCATACCGCTTTCCAGGCGACGCGCCTGCCTGGCGACACCGTGCGCAAGCGCAGCACTGACGTAATCGTCGGGAGAAGTCATCTCGAATCCCGACCCATCCTTTTTTCGGAGACTGACACTGTCTCCTTGCGCATCCCGCAAAGCTTGGCAAGCCCGAAAACCTTCGCCCAAAAGACGCGCGAAAGGATTGTTTGCGCCCGCAGCAGCGCGCAGGTATTCCGTATCGAGGCACTGGCGCGCCCGCCGGAACTCTGCGATGAACGCGCGACTCCGCGCACGAACCACCACATACCGCCATAACTTGAAGGCGATCAGATACCACGACAAAAGCGACATCGCAGTCAGAATCACCAAAACACAAAGGCCGACGGTATCCGTCTGCGCCAGAAAACGGGCAAAACCCCAGGAAGATTCAGGCATATGATTCCATCAACCTTGCAATTCAAACCGAACCGGCACGATCACCCATCCCGCGACAGGCGTTCCAGCCCGCCGCGCAGGCTGGAACTGCCAGCGCTTCACAGCTTCGAGCGCGGCTTTATCCAACCGCTCAAAACCGCTGCTCGCGTACAACATCACCTCACCCGCACGCCCTGCCTCCGTGACATGAACGCGCAGCTTCACTAACCCCTGCTCGCGCAACCGACGCGACTGGAACGGATATTCCGGCTCCGGGTTCGACAAATAATTCACATTGAAGTTAGGGCCGACATAATCCCTGTTCCCTCCCCCCCTAGCCATTTCGTCCACTGCCGCCGTGACGGCGGGAGAAAGATCGATGTGCAGACTCGGGGTCGAATCGTTCGACGCAACCTCTTCAGTTGAAACAGAAGGAGAAATATCCTCGGCGACCAGAGCAGGCGCGGATTGTACCGCCGCCGGTCGGATCCGGGAGGGCGCTGGAACGGGATTCCTCGCGTGCGCCCGGCGACGCCCTGGCGCACGCGCAGCGCGTGGCGGCGAAGCCGGACGCACGACAGGAAGCGGCGGCTGCACAGCAGGCGATGGCAGCAAAAGCGGAGCAGCGGGCGCAGCGTTTTCGATCCAGCTTGCCCGCAGAATCACAGACTCCTCGCTACGCCGCGGCAACTCGGACAAGCGCAAAAGCGCCACTGCACCAGCGAGGTGCAAACACACAACCAAGGTCAACAAGACCCCACGCACAGCCAGCGGCACGGGATCGGATACCCGGCCATTCATAGCGCTGACAGAAAAATAAACATCGAAAGCATGATCCAGTTTAATGCAAGTCCGGCAAAATCAGACGCCCAGAGCGCTTTGACCCACAGAACGAAGCGTCGAATACTCGCAAAAATACGCAGACCCAATCCGTTCACAAAATCTATTGTCCGTGCTAGGCTCAACGTCACAGTTGATCAACGCTTGGCATGGAACCAGTTTGATCGCTGAGCATTCACCCAATAACATAACGGAGGAGACAAAATGTCTCAAGTTCAAGAAACCAAGATTGTTACGGCCGACCCAACCGCACTAGGCGTATTTGGCCTTTCCTTGATCACGTTTGTCGCTGCGACCCAGAAGCTGGGCTGGACAACGGGCTCCGTCTATCTGATGCCGTGGGCACTTTTCCTTGGCTCCTTTGCCCAACTATGGGCTGCCAACCTTGATTTCAAACGCAACAATTATTTCGGCGCAATCGTATTGGGCGCTTTTGGCCTTTTCTGGATAGCCGTTGCGTTGACATGGGCCATTGCAAACGGCTTTGTCGGCGAACTTCCTAAAAACGCCGACCTTTCGCAATTTGGATACGCTTGCTTCGGCTTTCTGATTTTCTGCTGTTTCATTTTCGTGGCCGCTGTCGAAGCAAACAAAGTTTTCGGCATGATCATCGGGCTGATCCTCGTGCTCCTCGCTTCGCTCGGGTTTCAGCTTATCGGAGTCAACCCAGAGTTCTTCGGCCCCATCGCTGGATGGTCTGAGCTCTTCATTTCCCTGCTGGGCTTCTACGCCACCGGCGCAATTTTCCTGAATACCTTCTTTGGCCGCCAAATTCTGCCTCTCGGCAAGCCGATGGGGTGGGTAAAGAAAGGCGCCTGATCCAGCCAGCCCCCCGTCCGCATGACGGGGGCGCTCGACAAAATCAGAAAAGCCGAACCCGTGCAATACGGGTTCGGCTTTTTTTTCGGCCTGTGAAAAAGTCGAACGCAAGCGAAGCGGCTATACCAGGATCATTGGTTGCCTCGGAAGCCCCATTGATTCAGTACAGGCTGGAGTAAGATCATGCTGCTCGTGCCCCGTCGTGTCACCAAGATACATTCAGACAATCGAGCAAGCGTTCAGAAAGAGGAACCCGTTTGCCTGAAAGAGCTTCGCGGGCAAGCCGCCTGGGTACTGCTGGGTGAGCCTGGCGCCGGAAAAACGAAAGCCTTTGAGATGGAAAAAAATGAGACACAAGGATCTCTCATCTCCATTGCTGAGTTTCTGAGCGATGACCCTGACCCGGCCTGGCGCGAAAAAACCCTCTACCTCGATGGCCTGGACGAAGTGCGCGCCAGCGAAGACAGCTATTCGATCTTACTCAAAGTACGAGCACATCTGAGAAAACTCGGCAGGCCTCGATTTCGCATCGCCTGCCGTGCGGCGGATTGGCACGATTTGATGGATAGGCAGGACATTGCCAACATTTCGCAAGATGGGCAGCTTGAAGTTTATACACTCGTCCCACTGAATGACGCCGAGATTCTGAAAATACTGAGTCGAAATTGCGGGGTTTCCGACCCGAAAGAGTTCGTCGAAGAAGCGTGCAAGCGTGGCATCAAAAACTTGCTGGATAACCCCCTGACACTGAGCCTCCTTGCCGAGGCAACTCAGGACGGCCAATGGCCGAGCACTCGACTGGAAACGTTTGAACTGGCCTGTCGCAGCCAGGCAATACGGCATCATGCCTCCTGTAATCAAACGACTTCCCCCGAGGAAATATTAGAGGCAGCAGGACAGCTTTTTACCGCGATGCTGTTCTCTGGCAAATCGGGGATTGCGATGGATACAGAAAGCGTCGGTAAACAATTTCCGCTTGTGAATGATTTAGCGCCTGACAATCTGCAGATCGTACAGTTAGCAACACGTCGCAAGCTGTTCCGCCAGAGCGCCGATATAAAGGCGCGGGTTGTTCCCAGCCACCGTAGTATTGCGGAGTTTCTTGCTGCCGACTGGCTGGCGAAACACATCCACCGCAGGGACGCGCCCTTTGAGCGAACCTTGAACCTTTTTTTGTGCCAGGATCAACGAACCGTAGCCGACCTGCGCAACCTCTACGGATGGTTGGCCTCGCATTTGCATTCCCAGCCAGTAACGCAACAGCGCTTGATTGAAGCCGATCCACTGACCATCATCCTCCACAGCAATATCGAACAGATGGCTCTGAGCAACAAGCGACAGTTGCTGAACAGCTTTCTGCAGAAAGCCGAAACGCAAATCAGCTGCCATTGGGACATTCTGTCGGCCAGCCAATTCGGCGCGCTGGCAGACAAGGCGCTAATTACCGATTTCTTTACCATTTTGGGAACAAACAAACGCAGCAATAAGTACCAGTTCAGAGCGAATCGTATTCTGGACATTCTGAAAAAAGGCAATCTGATTCTCGAACTATCGCCAATGATAAGGGCCATCATCCTCGACGACACTTGGAATTTCGACAATCGTACGCTTGCGCTCGAAGTCTGGTTGAAGCATTCCCCTCCCGCCAATGAAGCAATTGCCTTGCTGGATGAGCTTTGCTTTGAACAAGACAATCAAGCCGACGACTTTTTGATCGACACTCTGCTCTCAGCGCTTTACCCGAAAGAAATCCAGACCAATGACCTGCTGCGCTACTTAGGCACACAAGTAGCGCGCGCTGTCATTGGCGGCTCTCTTAAAATGACCTGCGGGTCATTCGACTTATTGGAGATGACCCCGCCCGCCCACTTGCCGATACTGCTCGACCAACTGGCTGAGATGATTACCCTGATCACGCATAGCGATGAAGAAGCCAACGTCTATTGGTTCCTGACGCTCGACGCGCTCATCGCCCGAACGCTTCAAACGCATGGAGACGAAATCAGTGATCAACAGCTCTATACCTGGCTTGGCATGGGTGAGGGCAGATACAAAGAAATCCGCCAGGAGGGCGAACACTGGAAAGCGATTGCCAACTGGCTGACGACTCATCCAGCGCGCTACAAGAGGGTTCTTACCGCGTACTACGAGAACTGCGAGGATTTGAAGTATCCCTGGCCTTTCCTTTTCGACCAGGCAAACCGGTTACGCGGCGCGCCTCCCCTCAGCGACATTGGTTTATGGCATCTTGGGCGCGCATCGAAGACAGCGAACACAGAGTCGGCTAAGCACCATCTTTCCGAAGCCGTCCGGGCGCTGCTTTATGGACAGGGTTGCCTCGGTTTATCTCTGGAAAAAATCGAAGCCTGGGGCAAGGCCCATCCCAAACGCAGGCATTGGTTGGATTCGATGCTGGCTTCGGAAATTTTCGACGCTAATCGACTGAAGGCTACGGGCATCAAAGCGCACAAACTCCATGAAGCCGAGCAAAGATTCAATAGAACCATCACAGTATCCAGGCGCCTGGAAGCGATACGAAATGGCACGGCATCGCCGGGCATCATGCATGAGCTTGCAAACATATGGCTCAACCATCACCGCGATATACAGGGCAACACCCTAGAAGCTCGATTTGAAAATTATTGTGACAACGCCAACGAAGTTCTGAGAGCAACCGAGTCGGGTTTCTTCCATTGTCCCGAGCGCAAAGATCTCCCCAATGTAACGGAGATTATCGCGCCCAACGCCAAGCAACCCTCCAAGAAGTACCTCATCCGCCAACCGTGCCTGATTGGCATGCAATTGCGCAGCCGACTCGGCAAAACCGCCATCGATTGTCTGAGTGAAGGGCAACTGAGTCGCATGGCGGCTTTTTGTCTGCTCGAGGGCGTTGGTCATGAATTGCCTTGGTTCCTGCATCTTGCGCAAACTCGATCTGCCTTGGTAGCGGAAGTGTTGATTGCCTATGGCAATGCGGTTTTCAAATCAAAACAGGATACTGTTAGCTTTCTACCCCTCATCACCCACGATAACGCACCCTGGTCGCTGGCCAATTTGGTCATCATCCCCTTGCTGACGAACTTTCCGATTCGTACCAAGCCGGCGCTGCTACCGTACTTCGCGGACTTATTGGGAGCTGCCCTGCGTTACTTTCCAGAACAGTTGAAAGAATTAATAAAACAAAAAACAGCCTTAAAAGGAATGAATTTTCTCCAACGGATTTATTGGTTGGCCGCAGGCACAGCGCTTGATCCTGAGCAATATAAAACTGCGCTCTGGCTGCACATTGGCGAAGACTTTGCCCGTATCAATTGTCTGTACGACCTTATCATTAATCGATCCATTGGTCTGAGTAACGACTATGAATTACCTGCTTCTATCTTCGGCAAACTGATTGAGCTTTTCCCCTTGTATGCAGAACCAGAACCGAAAAAACGCACAGGTATTGTGACCGAGCCAAAAAGCATCTATAGCATAGTAACCTATCTCGGTACGCTCGCCAGCCAGGAAGCCGCTCAGGAAATCGACCGTCTTCTGGCCAAACCGCTCTCGGGCAAACTGAAACAAGCGCTAGAAACAGCCAGGTATCAACTCCGGGAGAAACAGCGTAAAAATGCCTTCCGTCTTCTTCCTCCTGAAAAAATAGCCGATGTGCTGACCAACCAGGCGCCAGTCTGTGTGAGCGATCTTGCTGCATTAGTGCTCGATGCTCTCGATCATATCGCTCACAAACTTCACGGCGAATACAATTGGTACTATGGTTTCTGGGAAACTTACAAGGGAATTGTGTCTAAAAAGCGTACTGAGGATAGCTGTCGCCTAGAGTTGCAAAGAAAAATCGAAAATTGCTTTAATCATTTTTGCATCCTTTTCACTGAAGAAGGCTATTACCAACAAGACAATCGATCAGACTTACGGTTGTCCTATGAAGACAGGTTTGGATTCCACATCGCAATCAAGAAAGCCAGCCATCGCGACCTATGGACGGCGATACGCACTCAGTTGATAGAAAAGTACGCGAATGCCGACGAAGCCTCAGGTTATGGGATATATCTGGTTCTCTGGTTTGGCCATGACAATTTGCCACTGGCCAGGGATGGCAAGCCAGCCCCCAACTCGCCCAAGGCGTTACGAAGCCGCCTGGAAGCGCTGCTCAGTCAGGAGGAGCGAAGTCGCATCTTTGTTCGCGTTCTGGATGTCAGCCTGTCGAAAAGAAAGATCAATCAACAAAAACCTGGACATAAAAAAAGCGTCTTCTCCTGATTCGCTGATAAATTTGCGATGCTTCACATCGAAATATACAATTATCGAATTACGCCGCTTTGCGGCTTATCCAGCCTACATTCGGGCTTCGCTTGCTTTATGTAGGGAAATTCCATGAAAAGTAGTAGAGCGAGCACTGGGATGGACATCGACATTGAACGTATCCGCGCCTCTTTCACGAAAGACCACTTCGCCATGAACGCGGGCATCGTCATCGATTCAGTGACGAAAGAAGAAGTGCAATGCAGCATGCCGATCACGAGCGAGCACCTGAACTCGGCAGGCACGGTTCATGGAGGCGCGATTTTTACGCTGGCTGATCTGGCTTTTGGCGTGCACTCCAACCTGCGGCTGTTCCTGGGCGAAAATATCGGCATCACGCTAGGACAGTCGAACTGTATCTCCTACCTCGCCGCGCCCAAGGGAAAACGCCTGATCGCGCGCTCGGTTTGTCTGTCCAGCGGGCGGAATATCTCGGTATACCGCGTCGAAGTGCATGACGACCTGGGCAACTTCATTGCGGAGATGCGCGGGAACGGGTTTACGAAGGCGGTGCGCTGAAAGTCGCCTTCCCGTAATTACCCGCCGCCAAGGAGAAAACGAGCGATTTCATCCGCGCTCATACTCCGCCCGCTTGCGTGCCTTGAACGCATCGAAGTCGAATAGGCCAGACTCGCCAGAGTTCTCACCTTCAACCAAGGCCGCTTCCAGCGCCCTCACCCTGGTTTCGTGATCTTCCAACAAACGCAACCCAGCCCGCACGACATCGCTAGCTGTTCCATACCGGCCTGTCTGTACCTGCTTGTCGATGAATCCTGCGAAGTGGTCGCCAAGGTATACCGAGGTGTTTCGGGAGCGTGTTTGCAAAATGAATACCTCCTGCCAAACTTCTGCTCACTATACCAAAAATTGATACATATTACCTAGCAAAGGGTTCGGCCCTTCACCTGTTTGGTGCGCTGAAAGCTGTTTCCATTGCCGCCCCACGCTGTGCCGGGAATCCCATCGAAAATGCTATTCTGCTATGCTCGGGCATCGATCAGAGGAGGAATCCACAATGACCGACTCAAGTGGAAAAAATAGCGGAACAGCATGCACAAAAACCGAAATGCTGCCGCAACTGCGGGTGCCGCTTGGCACACTCGCACGAACAGAATTCATCGCGCAGCAAAATACTGTTTCCCCGCAAGCCTCCCCTGTAGAGCCTTTGATCGTGGTTTCATTCGCGGATAAAGATCGTAAATCGGCAGAGGAGTTGTTGGATTGCCTCGAAACAGGACTAAAAGCCCGCAAGGACGCTCAGGCGAAGCAAATCAGGTTCTGGAAATATACGGATGACCTTCGAGCAGGGGACAATGACGATCCGACAATTCAGGATGCTTTCAGACGCGCCCAAAAGGGATTGTTATTTCTTTCGCCTTCGGCAGCCGCAAGTCAATACATTAAAGCTAAAGAATGGCCCCATTTTCGCGATGAATCTGGAAACGTATTGAAACCTTTTGTGCCTGTTTTGCTGAACCCAGTTGATCCCGGAAAGCATGATCTCGGTGTTCTTGGCAAGATAGAACCCAATGGTCGTTCCCAGCTTTTTCATCTTCGTCATGAGCGTAAAAATCTGACCTGGAACGAATGCAAAGAAATCGAAGCGCGGAAGGATGCGTTTGTCGAAAATTTAATCGACGAAATTTTGGACATAAAACAAACGCCTAGCCCTGATTCGCTGATAAAAAAAGCCAAACGCATGCTGGAACACCGCCGTGAAGCGGTTATGGATCGTTATGTGGAAAACAGTGCAGACGACGTTGCGCTTCAAGGCGCTTCCAGAAAATCTGCATTCAAAGGCGAAATCATTCCAAAGCTCAAGGACTGGGCATGCGACCGTAGCGACACGCCGTTTGCCGTTCTTCTTGGTGAATATGGCATGGGCAAAACGTGGAGTAGTCAACTGCTGGCGTTAACGCTCGTTGAATCTATCAATAACAAGGAACCCAACATCCCTACCCCTATCTATCTGGATTTGCGTGTCGCCGTCAAAGAAAAGAGCAAACTGCTGGGCGGCGATGTACCGGCACTGGAAGATTTGCTGGAATCATTGGGCCGCAACAACACGCCACCTGGCGAAACACCGCTGACCGCCGAAGAAATCTTTCGTGCCGTGCGTAAAGAAGGCGCATTGCTGATCTTCGACGGCCTCGATGAAGTGCTGGCGCATAAGCGAGACGATGCCTGGGGACAAGCATTCATCAACAGTCTGTTTGACGTACTGCCCTTCGATTACTGGCCCCGACACCTGAATTCCAACACCCAAAGCCCGTGTCCAGGAAAGCTCCTGCTGACCTGCCGGACGCATTACTTCAAGAGTGTCCAGACGCAAAACGACCAGATCCTTGGCCTGGGACGTGAACAGCACGAAGCCGCCCGACCCCGCGCCTGGCAATTACTGCCCTTTTCCAAGGAACAGGTCTTGAAGTACCTCGAACTTCACATACCGGAGCAGGATCCCCAGACGGTCTATGAGCTGATTGCCAGTGTCCACGATCTTTCGGAGATCGCCAGCCGCCCGCAAGGGATAAAAATGGTATGCGCGCAAATCAACGAAATCGAAGCCGCCAAGCTCGAAGGGAAAACCGTCAATGGCGCCACCATCTACGCATGGATGGTGAACAAATGGCTGAGTCGTGACCACGGAAAGCATCAGTTACACGAGGACGACAAACGCGAGTTGATGGGGGATTTGGCGCTCCATATGTGGCAGCTTGGCGTCCGACAGATGCCGTGGAACGATTTGTCCAAATGGTTCAAAGACATGCTTCAATTAGGCATGGACCAGGAAAAAGCAGAGTCCTATCTCACGGATCTGCGCAATGCCACCTTTCTGGTGAGACCGGGTGAAGATAACTTTACTTTTGCTCATACCTCCATTCAGGAATACTTTCTCGCTGTGCGGCTGTATCGCAGCCTGGAAGAAGACGACGCTAAAACCTGGGAAAACCTCAATCCCTCGCGTGAAACTCTCAACTTTCTGCTTCAGCATCACCAGACCTGTCCGCCATATAGGCAAAAGAAGGTCCGTGAGACGCTGACCAAATATCTGGAACAAGCCGAGGCCGGAGAAGCTGCGCGCGAGAGTTGGCTGGAACTCTTCCTGCTCGCGCCGAAAGAATGGCCGCTAAAAACATTGAATATCAGCGGACTTTCTCTTGAAGGATATGCTTTCTCCGATTTGACGCTCAACACACTGATTGCCGACGATGCCTATCTTGCGAAAACGCAATGGTCGCACTGCCATTTCGGGCATTCTTCATGGCGTCACACTATCTGCCGAAAGATGCAATGTGATCGCTTAACGGGCGACCAAGCCGACTTCAGCTATGCCAATCTTTTCGATGGGCGCTGGCGGCACGTCCGCATCGAAGAAACCATTTTTGACGAGGCGCTGCATCTCGATACGTTACAGCGGTTCCCCACCGCAGTTGGGCAGTCTCCATCTCGCAACTGGCGTTTGCTGTGGAGGAAGAACACTACTCGCAAAATAATAAGTGCGTGTTCAGTGAGCGCAGATGGCCAGCGCTTCATCACGGCAAGCAGTGACGGCACGGCGCGCGTTTGGGATGAGAAAGGACAATGCTTGCTCACCCTCAAAGGGCATGAAGGCTGGGTGACAGCCTGTTCGATGAGCGAGGATGGCCGGCGCTTCATCACGGGAAGTACTGACGGCATGGCGCGTGTGTGGGATGAGAAAGGACAATGCCTGTTCACCCTCAAAGGGTATGAACTCGAACTCCCAGTGGCCGCCTGTTCAATGAGCGCAGATGGCCGGCGCTTCATCACGGCAAGCGATGGCCGCACGGTGCAGGTTTGGGATGAGAAAGGACAATGCCTGCTCACCCTCAAAGGGCATGAAGGCTGGGTGATTTCCTGTTCGATGAGCGCGGATGGGCGGCGCTTCATCACGGCAGGCGATGACGGCACAACGCGCGTGTGGGATGAGAAAGGACAATGCCTACTCACTCTCGAAGGGCATGAAGACTGGGTGAGCTCCTGTTCGATGAGCGCGGATGGTCGGCGCTTCATCACGGCAAGCAAAGACCGCACGGCGCGCGTCTGGGATGAGAAAGGACAATACCTGCTCACTCTCGAAGGGCATAAAAACGTGGTGAGGTCCTGTTCGATGAGCGCGGATGGGCGGCGCTTCATCACGGCAAGCGATGACCACACGGCGCGCGTTTGGAACGAGCAAGGACAATGTCTCCACATTCTCAAAGGACATTCTAGAACGGTGCTCGCCTGTTCGATGAGCGCGGATGGCCGGCGCATCATCACGGGTTCAAGCAATGCGATACTCCTCTGGGTTTCCGATGATCTGACCACCTGGAAATGCGCCCTGGAACTACATCCGTACACACAGACCGTCATCTGGCTCGATGCTAAGACCCAAACACTGAAACTGAAAGGCCCGGATTGGCCTTTCTGGCAACTGACCCATCCAGACGATAAAACCCAAAACATGCTGGGCGAAGCGATTGCAGCATTCGGCCCAATGGCGCATGAACAACTCGCCAACGCCGACGAATGGGACTTTCTGCCGCGCGACGATATTCAGGCGGATGAGGATTGAATTCATTCATCTGCCTGCATTGAGCCGCCTCGCCATAAATGGTCAGTTCCGGGTCAATGGCCTCATCGATGCGCTCCCTGCCAACCATTGCCAGCCAGAGCTTGAATGGCTCGGCCTTGGGTGAGGGGATGGACTGGATGATGCGCAAAAGCTGTTCAGTATCCGCCACATCCGTCAGGCGCATTTTCCCGTCCGGTGCAGGCATCTTCAAACCGTTACAAATCGTAACGGTTTCATTCCCTTCGTCCTTCAGGGCCGTAGGCTGGAATGGAACGAAGTGGAATTCCAGCTTCGAACTGAAAGGGCCGGATTGGCCTTTCTGGCAACTGACCCATCCAAACGACAAAACCCAAAACATGCTGGGCGAAGCGATTGCAGCATTCGGCCCGATGGCGCATAAAAAACTCGCCAATGCCGACGAATGGGACTTTCTGCCGCGCGACGATATTCAGGCGGAGAGTGATTGAATTCGGCCTGAATATGAGTTATACTTTTGTATAACTTAACCTACAAAGGTACGCCATGCACACCACCAATTTACGCAAAGTCGGCGGCTCCGTCATGCTGGCTGTTCCTCCCGCGTTTCTCGACCAACTGCATCTGCAAGTCGGCACAACCGTCGGCATCACCGTCGATCACGGTTGCCTGGTGGTCACCCCTCGGCCACGTCCACGCTATACGCTCGCGGAGTTGCTGGCCGCGTCGGACTATTCGCAGCCGCAACCGCTCGAAGAACGCGAATGGGTCGATGCCCCCGCCGTGGGAGGCGAACTGCTATGAAGCGGGGCGATATTTACCTTGTGTCGCTCGATCCGACCTCCGGGCATGAGCAAAGCGGAAGCCGACCCGTGCTGATCGTATCGCCCGCCGAATTCAACGAAGCAACCAGGTTGCCGGTCATACTTCCAATCACCAGCGGCGGCGAATTCGCCCGCCGTTTGGGCTTTGCAGTGCCTATAACCGGCATCAAAACCACCGGCGTTGTGCGTTGCGACCAGCCGCGCGTAATCGATCTGCTCGCCCGCCATGCGCGCAAGGTGGACACACTGCCAACACCAATCATGGACGAAGTACTGGCGAAGGTCGTTACGCTTTTCGAGTGAGACCTGATTTATTGGCCCGGCTCTTATTAATCCGGCCCTTAGAGCGGTTTTGACTCAAATGGAAACAGCGTCATTGCGAGCGAAGCGAAGCAATCCAGGCGTTTTTTGGGCATTGCTGGATTGCTTCGCTTCGCTCGCAATGACGGGCTGGGGGTCAGTTGTGCATGACTAAATCGAAACCGC
>Ga0209737_10001276_pt1 | contig 18268 bp, 17 predicted proteins | sample TergutCu122P3_FD_187284 | JGI IMG/M metagenome (GOLD analysis project Ga0209737, IMG submission 187284) | Cubitermes ugandensis P3 segment gut microbial communities from Kakamega Forest, Kenya - Cu122 P3 (SPAdes) (version 2) | ecosystem: Host-associated > Arthropoda: Insects > Digestive system...
AACAGGCTTATCGCGCTCGAGCGTCCAAAACGACGGCGCGGTTTGGCACCTCGATGTCGGCTCGTCGCATCCTGGGGCTGTAGTAGGTCCCAAGGGTATGGCTGTTCGCCATTTAAAGCGGCACGCGAGCTGGGTTCAGAACGTCGTGAGACAGTTCGGTCCCTATCCGCTGTGGGTGTAGGAAATTTGCGAGGTCTTGTCCTTAGTACGAGAGGACCGGGATGAACATACCTCCGGTGCACCGGTTGTTTTGCCAAAAGCATAGCCGGGTAGCTGCGTATGGAAGGGATAACCGCTGAAAGCATCTAAGCGGGAAGCCTGCCTCAAAACAAGATTTCCCATCAGGAACATTGAAGACCACGATGTCGATAGGTTACAGGTGTAAGTACCGCGAGGTATTCAGCCGAGTAATACTAATCTTCCGATTGGCTTAATCTTCCCCTTATACGAAATTAGAAATGAGAAGTGAGGAGTGAGAAACGAATTGCTTCGCAATTTACTAATAATCTTCTATATGTACTCTATCTGGTTTATACTCTTGTCAATGTGAAATGTGAAGTGTGAAATGTGAAGTGATTGAATCACAAACCTTTTAACCTCTAATTTCTCAAAAGAACTTAAAATGGCAAAAAATTATATGTGCCGTTTGATTTGTAGAAAGTAAGTGTATTTCACTTTACATTTCACACTTCACACTTCACATTCAAAAAATTGAAAATTTTTTGCCGGTGATTATAGAGATGATGTTACACCTGTTCCCATCCCGAACACAGAAGTTAAGCTCATCCTCGCCAATGGTACTGCCCGGGAAGCCGGGTCGGGAGAGTAGGTTGTTGCCGGTACTCTTATGGGCTGATTACAATGGTAGTCAGCCCCTTTTTTTGTTAAAAATTTGATTTTATATGATGAGAAATAGTATTTTATTTAATATTAAGGTTTAATTAAATAAAAAAGGAGAAAATAGTATGGAACCTATGTATAATGGAATGTGGTATGGCGGGATGTGGATATTTCCGATGATTGGATTTTGTATGATGATGTGTTTTATCTGTGCAATGGTGTTTTTTAATCGCAGAAGTGGATCGTGTTTTGATTTGGGTTATGACAAAGATACGAAGGGACATAGCTATTCAAAATCTGCTTTGGAAATTTTGAATAAAAGATATGCAAGTGGTGAAATAACAAAAGAAGAATATGAGAAAATAAAAAGCGATATTTCTTGAATTGTTTTGAAAACAATGTAATGAGCAATTGTGGAATCGATTACTGAAAATGATTGGTTCCCTTTTTTATTTTTCTAACTCCAATTCGCTTCTTTTATTCAAATATGCAAAATAACAACCGACACCAATAGCTCCACCGACGATGTTGCCGAGTGTTGACCAAAATAGGTTATTTAATGCTCCGATACTTGTAAATGCTTGTCCGTTGTAAGATGCAAATTCTGTTGCGTTCGGAAGCAGCCAAGTCATCATAAAAAGTCCCATGTTTGCAATGCTGTGTTCAAATCCTAAATAAACAAAAGGAACTAATCCTAACGGTACAATTATTAGTTTGGATATGTCGTCTTTAACGGTGAGTGCTAAAAAGATTACTACATTTACGATGAAATTGGCTAAAATTCCTCTGAAAAATATTTCGTTTGAAGGCAAAAGCGTTTTTTTTGCCGCCAAAGTAAGCATTTCGCTGTTTGCGCAAACGCCGCCGATTACATCGAATAATCCCGTTTGAGCCAAAACCGAAGCTGCAATCGCCGCACCGATTAAATTGAAAAACCAACAAGCAGACCAAATTTTTAAGAGTGTGGAAATTTTTAGTTTTCTGTGAGTTACACCAATTGTGAAATACATTACATTTGATGTGAAAAGTTCTGCTCCGAAATAAATAATAAAAATAAGCCCGATTCCGAAGAGATATGACATTAACATTTTGCCGAGCGGAAATAAGTCGCCGCGAAAATCCGTAAGAATCTGTGTGCAAAAAGTATAGATTATTGTTAAAAAAATACCTGCCATTATTGCTCTTATTGCATAATTGATAAATTTTTTATTTATCATATTTTGCTTTTTTTCGACCGTTTGATAAACTTTTTCAATAAATATTATTTCCATTTTTCTCCTTTTGGGTTTTATTGAGTGGAAAATAGTATTTTCCAAGTATTAAAAGGAGCATTTATGAAACGAAATAAAAACACTTGTGCTTTTCAAAAAGTAATTTTAATTTTTATTTTAGCTGCATCTTGCTTAACAGCGCAGGAACCAAAAAGAATTTATACCGGTTTACGTTTGGGCGGTGGAATCGGTATGGTTTATCCTGTCGGCGATGCATATTATTATTTTTTCAGCGATAATAAAGATCCGTATTTGAAATGGCGCGACGGCGGTTCATTTGACATTGCTCCGTTTGTAAGTTTGCAATTAGTTGATAAGTTCGCTCTTCAAACCGAAGTTATGATAACTCGTTTCGGTTATTGGGGAGAAGTTTTTGAATATGACGAAGGTGGTATAACAGAAATAGAAAAATTACAGATAAGTAGAGCGGCATTACTGTTTCCGATATTAGCAAAATATACACTTCGTAAAAATAGATTTAATTTTCAACTTTACACAGGACCGCACTTTACCGCAAACGTTGGAAAATACAGATATTATTTATATTTTAGAGATGGGAACAACGAAGAAAAAATTACAATAGAAAAAGATGAGTTTCATAATGAATTAAAGATTCCGCCTATTGGGTATATGCTCGGAACTAATTTCGGATTTATAAGTACAAAAGCAGGAACTGTTTTTGTAGATGTGCGTTTTTTAGGTGATATGGGAGTTGTTAAAGAAGATGCGAATGATGGTTATGGTTGGTGGCCATATCTTTATCGTGCAAAATTAAGCATAACCCTCGGATGGGAAATGGGATTTGTAAATCGTTAAATTATTATGGGGTTGGTCTGTGAAAAAAACTGCATTTATACTATTGTTTTTTCTAATTTGTTCGTCTTCGGCACAAACGGAATTCAAAAGGATTTATACGGGTTTGCGTTTAGGCGGTTCAATCGGAATGGTGTTTCCTGTTGGAGATGATTATCGGGATTATTATGCTGCCGATTCGGTAAAATGGCGAGATGGCGGTTCATTTGATATTGCTCCGTTTTTTAGTTATCAAATTACAGAGAAATTTGCTCTTCATACGGAAGTTATGGCAACAAAATTCGGGTATTTCGGAATAATCCGTGAGAATGTGATTTCGATTCGTGAAGAGGATGGTGTTATATATTTTGATACCCTTCCGAAAAAAGAAGTGGTAAGCCGTCGGGCAGTTATTATTCCTATTCTTGTGAAATATACTCTTCGGCAAAGTAATTATTCATTTCAGGGCTTTATCGGTCCGCACTTCACATATAATTATGGTAAATGGGAAACACGTTTTTATTTTGAAGATGATGGAAAACTTGTTGAAGATAAAGAATATAATCCTGATTTTATCAACCCGTATTCACTAAAATATCCGCCTATTGGAATTACTTTAGGTTTGAATTTTGGAATAATGACTAAAAAATCAGGGACTATTTTCGCGGATGTTCGTTTTTTAGAAGATTTGGGAATGGTAAAAGTTTGGGGCTATAAAGACGGGGCAATGACTTGGATACCGATTTTATTGCGCGGAAAATTAAGTTTCTCACTCGGTTGGGAATTTGGTTTTCTGAATCGTTAGTTGTTTTTTACCTTTTCTTTTCTATTCAAAAACATTGGTAAAAACAACAGAGAAAATACTGAGCCTATTGTCATTGATAAGAAAATAAAAAATCCGAGTGTTCGTACGGGTGGGAAATTAGACAAACACAGCGCCAAAAAGCCTACACCGACCGCAAGCGTATTGAAAATAATAACCGTACTTTTATCTTGAAGGGCGTTTAGCAAAGCTTGCATATTGTTATTTCCGCTTCGTTTGAAACGCAGATATGATGAAGTAAAGTGTATTCCGTAGTCAATTCCTATTCCTATGCAGCAATTTACAACAATTACGGTTACCATATTGATTGAAACGCCTGCTGCAGCCATAACTCCGGCAATAAAACATGCTCCGATTACTATTGGTAGAGTCGAGAAAATTCCGAGATAGAAACTTCTGAATAATATAATAAGTGACAAAGCAATAAGTCCGAATGTGATTAAAAGCGAATAAGTTTGTGTTTTTACAAGTAGCTCAATCATTGAATCAATAAGAAGTGCTTCGCCCGAAGCCGTGATTTTCCAATCAGGATGTTTCAAAAGGATTTTTTCTTCAATTTGTTTTGCTAAATTTGTGTAGTTGTAAAGCGGAATATTTTTACATATAAGTGTGATTTTTACCGCTTTTCTGTCAGGTGTAATAAATGCGTCAAGCATATTTGTACCATTGTCGTTTTTTGTTAAATTTGAGTTTAACATTAAATTTACGGCTGCTTCGCTGATTGGCGTTCCGCGCAAAATTTCGCTTACTCGGTTAAGAACCGGAAAAACGGACGTTACGGAACCGACTTCGGGAATTTGCTTGATGGAATCTACAACATCTTGTAATGCCTGCCAAGAAGCAGAATCGGTGAAGGGTGTTTGGCTTTCTATCATAATGTCGAAAAACCGAGTTCCGCCGAATTGTTCACCGATAATTTTATCGCTTTTTCTGACATCGCTGTCGGCTTTGAAGAAACTAATCGGATTGCTGTCAAAAGTAATTTTGGGAACGAAAATTATTGAGAAAATAATTACCAAAACCAAAAGAATTTTGCTGAAAGGCGTTTTAAAAATCAGCGTATTAAAAACCGAAAGCGGAATAAGTTGTTTGGGAGCTTTGTCTTGTGCACCTTTTTCTTTTCGTGCGAAACAAATAGGCAAAAAGAAAACTGAAAGAAACAATGCTATGACTACGCCGAGTCCCGTGAAAAAGCCGAAATATCGAGTCCAGGAAAGGGAAGAAATCGTAAATGACGAAAATCCGAAGAAAGTTGTTACTGCTGCAATAAAAATCGGGTTTAAAAGTTCTCTGTATGTTTTTGTCCATGCCGCATCAAAATCCAAATTGTCGAAGCGGTTTTGGCGATAACTTTTTATTATGTGAAGTGAACCTGCAAGCCCAACCGGAAGTAAAATCAGCGGGATTACCGATGTTAAAACATTAAGCGGAATTTTTGCAATCGACATAATTCCGAAAGTCCAAATTACCGCAATTGATACAACTGCTATCGGTGCGACAACACAACGCCAATTTCTAAACATCCAATATAAAAGTGCAATGGCAATTAACACGGAAACAGGCAGAAGTGTCGATAAATCCTTATTCATATCTCGGCTCATATACCAACTTGTAGCGGTTGCTCCCGTGATGTAGGTTCGCGGATGTCCCGAAGTACGAATTTCGTCTAAAACATTCATTGCCGCCGTTATTGTTTTTGGGCGATTAGCTTTGTCATTTGTGTATAAAATCATCAAAAATGTTTTTTCGTCGGCAGACATAAAACTGCCCGTCAAAGCAAAATTATCTTGAATTGCCTGTCGAAGTCTTTCATCGTCTTTTTCTTGTGATAAATTAAGTGTCCGTATACCTATCATTCCGCCTTTTACCGGAACTTTTAATGCTCCGATGTATGCTACGCCCGTAAATCCTGAAATGCTGTCAACTTTTATTTGCGAAAATTCTTCTGCCCATTTGCCGAGTATCGCAATTTTTTCGTTAAGCGGAGTTGTATCGTTGTCGTCAAACTGCGTCATAAGTAAAATTGAATAAGGAGAATGGAATTTTTCACGCAGTCTTTCAACATCTCTCATTTGTTCGAGAGTGTCCGGAATTGCGTTGGCTGCGTTGTTATCAACCTGAATATTTTTTAAGTTGTAGGCAAAAAATGCAGTTAACAATATAATTGCAACAATTGTAAATTTTCTATATTTTATTGATGCTAAAATAATTTTTTCTTTGATTTTTTTCATTTTGGAATTTACCTTTCAAATTTGCGGTAAAAATACTATTTGGAAAAAGAAAAAAACGGGATATAAAAAAGCATAAATATTAAAGCATTGATTTAGCAATTTCACAAATGTCGTCGTATGCAAATTCGGCTGCTTTTGCTTTTAATTGCTCTATTTTTTCGTTGCCGATTTCGTATTTAAATTTTGTGAGTTCATTCATAGCGTTTTGTATTTCATCCAAATCAAAATTTTCTGCGGCACTAAGTAATTTTTGCAAAGTTTCTTTGTCGGGAACACTTTTGTTTCTGCGATTGTCGGTTTTAGCCGCTTCGGAGTCAATTTCTTTGAGAAGAATGTCTAATCTGTCTGTAAATTCGGCGATTTTAACTAAAAAGTGATGTCCGTTTTTTTCTATAAAATCCAAATTATCTGCTTTTCCTTCATTTTCAAGCGTTTGTGCTTCATCACCTAAACTTTTTGCTAAAATTCCATAACAACTGCCTTTAATCCCGTGAATAGTTATCGTATAATTTTTGAGGTTTTCTGCGTTTATTTCTTCGGGGATTTTATCGATGATTTTTGATATGTTTTTTACAAAAGATTGTAATACGGAAATAAACACTTTTGCATTACCGCCGAATTGCTTTATTCCTGCATCAAAATCAATTTCGTTAATCGGCGCATTTTTCATTATGTTTATAATTTTGTCATCACTATTTTCTTGGATATTTGTTTCTTTTTCTTGGTGTTTTTCTTCTCCGTATTTTTTATAAATATATTTCGTGAGAATTTCGTCTAATTTTTTGACATCAATCGGTTTGCTCAAAAAGTCGTCGAATCCGTTTTCCAAAAACATTTTATTTGTTCCGACAATTGCATTTGCCGTTAACGCTATAATAGGAACATTTTTAACATAATCAATTTTCTTTGCAATTTTGTGTCTAATTATTTTTACCGCTTCAATTCCATCCATTTCCGGCATCATGTGGTCCATAAAAATTATATCGTAAATAGTGTTAAGTGATTTTATTTTTTCAATCGCCTCTTGTCCGCTTTGAGCAGTTTCAATTTGCAAACCATACGGCGCCATAAGACCTTTTGCAACATCAAGATTTATTTCTACATCATCGACAATTAATACTTTGCCATTGTTCATTTTCTTTCGTGAAATGTTTGTTCTGTCGGATTTTCGGCGTTCTATGAAATTTGAAGAATTTATATTTTCGGCAGACACTTCTCCGATAGGGTTATTGTCTATAATTTTTTGTTTAATTTCTACAACAAATTGACTTCCTTTTCCAAATTCGCTTTCAAAAGAAATCTTTCCGTCCATAAGTTCAACAAGCCGTTTTGTAATTGAAAGTCCGAGTCCCGTTCCTTCTGTTTTTCGGTTTGCTTTGGCATCAAGCCGCTGATATTTACCAAAAAGTTTTAATTTATCTTCTTTTTTAATTCCGATTCCCGTATCTTTTATTTTAAACGAAATTGTCGCGGCATCACCGGTTTTAACACATGAAACTTCAAAATATATCTCACCTTCATTTGTGTATTTTATTGCGTTGCTCAATACATTATTGAGAATCTGCTTAATTCGTAATTCATCACCAAAAAGTATTTTAGGGATAGTTTTGTCAATATTTGCTTTGAAAATTATAGGTTTTTTACCGATTCTGACCACATTTAATTGAATAGTATCGTTTAAAAGTGTTGCCATGTCGTAATTAACCGGAACAATTTCCAATTTTCCGCTTTCTATTTTACTAAAATCTAAAATGTCATTTACCAAATATAAAAGTGAATTTCCGGAATTGCGGATTTTTCGGATTTCCGTTCGTGTTTCCGTCATAATATTTTCATTTTGCAGTAAAATATCGGAAATTCCTATAACGGCATTAAGCGGAGTTCTTATTTCGTGGCTCATCATAGCCAAAAAATCACTTTTTGCTTTATTTGCTTGCTCCGCATCTTCTTTTGCGCTTAATAATTCCGTAATATCGTTGAGCATTATTGCTATGCCGAACAAATCTCCCGTCATTTCATTCCGCATAGCGGTAACGGATATGGAATAGTCAACAATTGCAAAACCCATATCGATAGATTCTTCGCTTGTAATTTTTTGATTTACGTCAATTGATTTATTAATCATTGATGTAAGTTTCTCTGAAAAAGTTGTTGAAATATATTTTCGCAAAACAAAACCTATTTCGAGATTTTTAATTTTTGAAAAAACATCAATTCCCATTATTGAAATAAATGATTTCGATGTGTTTATTATTCTCAAATTTTTATCTAAAAGAATGATTATGTTTGAGATATTATCCATCATCAAAGACATGTATTTTTCTTGGATTTCGTGGTCGGCTTTTATAACCGAAGAAATTTTTGCTTTTGCTTCGCTAATACTTTCAAAACGGGCGATTTTTTCGTCCTGCATAGCGATTTGACGATTGAGTTTCTTTATTTGAAGTTTTAATTCTTCAATTGTCGGCTCCATCATTTCATTTTTTGTAACTTCAGTTTCCATTTTGCTCCTAATATACAAAAAAGCAATATAATATAATAAATTTCAGTGTTTATGTGAGCCAAATTTTGTTTTTGTTGAATTTTGTGTTTACCATTTTGTATTTTCCATAAAAAAAGAACAAGAAATTGAGGGAGTTTAAATGAAAAAATTGTTTTTGGTTTTGATTTTCGGTGTTTCATTTGCAATTTTTGCGGGTGAAAATATTTTTTCGGGCGTTTGGTGTGTTGAAAATGAAGATATGCAGCTTGAATTTATCGGCAAAGATTCCGTCAGATTTTCATCAAGCGGTGATGAAAGCATAAACGGCAACGGAAGATTTTCGTTTAACGATACTCTTTTGACGGCAGAATTAAACAACGGCGGAATGCTGATGAAAATTGTTTATCGCTATCATAAAACCGAACGCGGAGTAAAAGTAATCACAAGAAGTTTAGCTGTAAACGGCGACGAGATAAATGCAAATCCCGACCCGATTCTTTTGAAAAGATGTAAGAAATAATTAGGAATGCGGAATTAGGAATGTAGGGGCGCAATATTTTGCGCCCAAAAACGAAAAACAAAAAGGAGAAAAAATAAAATGGCGAAAAATTACATAGTAACAGGCGGCTCTCGCGGAATTGGTAAAGCAATCGTAGAAAAATTGGTTGCAGACGGAAATAATGTTGTGTTTAATTATAACGCGAGCAGCTTGGCATCAGACGAAATCGTTAAAAATTTATCAAAAGACGGAAATATTGTTAAAGCATTTCAGGCAGATGTTTCAAAATTTGACGAAGCGAAAAAGTTTATTGATAACGCAAGAGAAGCTTTTGGCGGCGAAATTGACGGGCTTGTAAATAATGCGGGAATTACCCGTGATGCTCCGCTTGCAATGATGGAACAGAAAAATTGGGACGATTTGATAAATACTAATTTGACGGGTTATTTTAATACGACAAAAAATGCGGTTATGGATTTAATAAAATCTGCTGGTGCAATTGTGAATATTACGTCTGTCAGCGGAATTTCCGGAATGGCAGGACAAACAAATTATTGTGCAAGCAAACACGGAATTGTCGGATTTACTCGTGCGCTCTGCAAAGAATTGCGAAAAGTTCGCGTTAACGCTGTTGCTCCGGGGTTTATTGAATCCGATATGACAGCAAAATTGGATGCGGAATATTTGAAAGAAATGAAAAAACAAATTCCTCTCAAAAGACTTGGAAAACCCGAGGAAGTTGCGGAACTTGTTGCATTTTTACTTTCGGATAAATCTAACTACATAACAGGACAAGTTTTCACTATCGACGGAGGAATGACTGCTTAGAATAGTATTGTGTGTTTCAATATTAATTTTAGCTTTCGGTTGTAATTCGCCGAAGCAAGAACTTTCGCAAGCCGAGATTGATGCTAAAATAGAAGCTGCCCGCAAAACCGATTCTCTTCTTAACTCTTCTAAAAAATTAGAAGAAACAAAAAATTTATCGCAGGCATTTTCGGGAATTCACGGGCATAGCGGACTTATGGGAACTGGAAATCTTGCTTTTGATGCTCACCAAGACCCTGAGAAAACACGGATGATGATAAGAAATTATGCAAGAATGGCAGAAAGATACAAAGAAAGTGCTCCGAAAATCGAAAGTGCCCGCAGAAAAATGATTGAGCGTTACAAAGAAGCTGCTGCAGAAGAAGCTGCGAGAGTTTATTGAAACGAAGTAAAAACGCTTGCGTTTTCCAATTAAAAATTAAAAGAGGGAACAAAATTTGCCCCCTCTTGTTTTTTGCCAATATTTTAAATTAAAATCTTTCGTAAAGTCCGCTGATTGAGCGGTCGGAATTTGTGTACATAATTGCATCTGCAAACAATTCTGCTACTGATACAACTTCTATCTTCTTGTGTTTTTTCGTTTCCGGAACAAATACGGTATCTGTAATTACAAGTTTTTTTATTGGTGAATTTACAATTCTTTCAACAGCATTTCCCGATAAAACTCCGTGAACACAATATGCCTGAATATCTTGAACGCCATTTTTCTCAAGCAATTTCGCGGCTTCAATAAGTGAACCGCCGCTTGCTACTTCATCGTCAAAAATAAATGCTCTTTTCCCTTTAACATCACCGATTACATTGTCCATTTCAGCACATTCGCTGTCATCTGTTCTGCGTTTGTCTAAAATTGCAAGCGGAAGACCAAGGCGTTGTGCGTAGTGACGGGCATGTTTTGCACTTCCTGCATCGGGAGCAATTACAACTCCGTTACTCAAATCATTTTTATTTATACGGATACAAGCGTCGCACATAATTTTTCCGGCTAAAAGGTGGTCGCAGGGAATGTTGAAAAATCCTTGGATTTGCGGTGAGTGAAGATTTATTGCCATAACTCTGTCCGCACCTGCGGCTTCGAGCAAATCGGCTATCAACTTTGCAGTAATAGAAATTCTTCTTTCATCTTTTTTGTCGCTTCTTACGTAAGGGTAGTAAGGTGTAACGGCTGTGATTCGAGCGGCACTTGCGTGTCTGGCTGCGTGAATCATAATTAAAAGTTCCATAAGTCCGTCATTAACGGGAACGCAACTTGGCTGAATAATAAAAACATCTTTTCCGCGAACGCTGTCTCTGAATGCAACTTTAATGTTTTCGTTGCTGAATTTCATAATATCAACTTTGCCGAGTTCAACACCAGCCTCTTTTGCAATCGCTTCTGCAAGCGGAATGTTAGCATTGCCGGAAAAAATCATTAAATCACCAATCATAAATTACCCCTAAAAATATGAAAAAAATATTAAATTTCGTTATAAAAATAATTTATGCCGAAAGAGTAAAATTAAATAATCACAGCTCTTTTTACTAAATAAAATTTCCGGCGAAGGGTCAAGGGGCGACCGCACACCGCAGGGGCAGGGAGCAAAGCGACCACAAGCCCCTTGTAGTTTATTTCAATTTCTGTCTTGTTGTTTCGTAAAGCAAAATTCCCATTGCAACTGAAACATTTAGTGACTCAACTTCTTTTGCCATTGGAATTGCAACTATATTATCACAAAGTTTTGTCAAATATGGCGGAATCCCGTCGTGTTCTCCGCCTGTGATAATCAGTGTTGGTTTTGTAAAATTTGCTTGTTCGGGAGCAAATTCGCCGCGCCCGTCCGCACCAATTATTTGAATTCCGCCAAGTTTCATTCTTTGAACGACATTTTCTAAATTGTCGGGTTTAATCAAAACTGCATTTTCAATTGTTCCAACTGAAGTTTTTGCAACGGTTCCATTTAGCGGCACAACGCCTTTTCGTTCAAACAAAATCGCCGATACGCCAAATGCCGAAGCCGAGCGGATTATTGCACCCAAATTTCCCGGGTCTTCTATTCCGGCAGGCAAAATAAAAAGCGGGTTTTCGTTTGTTTCAATAATTTCCCACAATTTTTTTTCATCGTCGTAAGGGCGAACGGTTCTGAATGCAACAACGCCTTGGTGCGGAAATTTATTTGACATTTTGTCGAGTTTGTTTTCGGGAATGCAGGCATAAGGAATTTTCTCTTTTTTGACGGTTTTTAACAATTCAAACAATTTCCCTTTTTTGTCTTTGTCGTTAAAATATATTTTGTCTATTGACTGGCGGTTTTTTTGGACAAGTTCTTCAACTGCATAAATCCCGTAAATCGCATTTGTAATCGTTGGTTCGTTTTGATACATTTTTACTCCTTTTTATTTTCTTTATTTTGCCGCATTAACAATATTTTCAACTGAATTTTTATCCATTTTAGAAAAAGCAAACCATTTTTTGCCTAAATCTTTTAAACTTGCACCCAAATGATATACTTCTTTTGTGCCGTCAATTATCAAAAATCTGTCGTGACTTTTGTTAAAAACTTTAACTTCAAAGTTGCCGTATTGAGAATTAGCTTTTTGAATATCTAATTCTAATTGTTTGCTTATTTTTGGAGTAAGCAAAAGAATCTTAACGCCGTTTTTCTTCTTTGAAAGATGTGTAATTGTAGTTTCATCAATATAATTATCTATCAAAACAATGCTTTTTTCAGCCGAACGAATAATTTTAGATGCAAGTTGATAAGCATCAAAGACCTGATTGTCAAAGAAAACGCCTTGTGCGGGCGGTAAAGCCGTTTTTACAAAGAAATCTATTTTTTTTTCAGTTTCTGCAACACGGTTTTCTAATCTTTCAAATCGTTGATTAACGGCATAACCTTTTATTATATATTCTTTCAAAACTTTGTTTGCCCAAACTCTGAATTGAATACCGCTGTTTGATTTTACTCGATAACCAACTGATATTATCACATCTAAATTATAATATTCAACTTGATATGTTTTCCCGTCAGTAGCAGTTGTCGCAAATTTTGCGACAACTGAATTTCTGCTTTGAAGTGTCGTAAAATTTGCGGTAGTTGAGAATTCTGCCAATTCTTCTTTTAATGCATTATTAATATGTTTGCCTATAGTTTTTATATCTCTGTCAAACAAAATAGCTATTTGTTGCCTGTTTAGCCAAACATCTTCATTGTCTAGTCGAACTTCTACTTTTATAGTATCGTTCGGCTGATACAACACTATTTCGCTTTTTTCGGTTGTTGTTGCATTATCTGAATTATTCATATTTTATGTTTCCTTAACTAAATTTACACAGAAAATACTAAATGCCAATAAAAAAAAAGAGAGAAAATCTACCAGATATTCTCTCTTTAATACTCTATAACTTTATCTCACTCCGTATTACACATAACGTGGTGGCGGCTTCACGCAGGCGGGGGATTCACAAAGGTTCGGGCGGGCGATACACTTCCAAATTCCCACAAAACTGTCTGCGGGCATACACCCCCGCTTGCGTGAAACCGCTCGTTAACTGCTGGCGTCATCTGTTTCATCTTTCTGATTCTCAACCCTTCTGCGTATATAATCTGATTGTTTCCTATACGAAAACAGGAACAAAACGAAAATAGAAACAATCAACAAAATAGAAGTTGCAGTATCACAGAAACAAAATTTGATAGAAATATATTCATACAATTTTAAAATCAACAATAGAAACCCCATTGAACAAAATGTCCTAAACATATTTCGAGCTTCCAATAACACATCTATTTTGTTATCCTTTTTCTGCACCTTAATATAATCTTTGTAGTCGGCAGACCTTATAAATTTCCATTTTTTTAGAGTATTTTCAATAGCAACAGAACCGAATCTGCTAATAATTATGCCAATGAAGTAATACAAAAACAGACCATACAAAATATCTCCTTGTATAAAATCATAACTCGTAAAATATTTTGCTATTATTACAAATAAAACTCCGGGCAGAAAATTATTAAAAATATTATATGACGATATTTTTTCTATAAGTTCTTTCATGTTTTTTTATTTTTTAGAGGATTAGCTGATTTTGTATTTGGACGAGATATGTTGTTTGCTCTATGAATAAAACCTGTGCATTTATGTGTAGAATAAACATTACCATACTTACTTAAATAATTTACAACCGCAGAACTCGGGTGCTTTTTACAACCTCTTGCTGAAACGTAGGAAGTTTTAGGTTGTAAAATATCAATAATTGCAGAGTTTAAATTATGCTTGCTACCGTGGTGTGGTACTTTCAATAAATCTATATTTTTTATTTCGGGATAATCTTTTGTCATTTGAACAAGGGAAGCACGAGAGGTATCACCTGTAAATAATACTTTTTTGCCACTTTCGGGTTCGTACAATAGAACAATACTACTTTGATTATATGGCGAAGGGTCATCATTACAAGTGTCTATACTGCTTTTTGCAGTATCAACAGATATTTGTTCGGCTTCATCATATTCTGTTGTGTCAGCATCATCATAAACTTTTGCACACTCATAATCTACGACCATATTTTTCACAACTTCACCGTAATAATCGGCTATTGGTGCAACTACTTTTAGCGGAAGAATAGAATGTTTTGTACCTGCTATTACTGTTTTTGCTTTTATATCTTTTCTGTCAACTAAAATGTCAATAAGATTTTGACTTTCGTCATTAGGCTTATTGAAAATCTGTCTGACAGCATTCATTGCACCTTCTCTTGTTCGATAGTGTTTAATATCGTTTTCATCAAGATATTTAGCCGGGTCAATCAACCAAAATTCTGATATACTAATATCTTCGTCTTCTAACAAGCCGAAGAAACCTCCAATATGGTCTTTGTCAGGGTGTGTACAAATAGCCAAATTAATGGTATTCGTGTTGTAGTGTGTATTGAGGTGTGTTTTTATTGTTTCCCAATCTCCAACATTTCCTGCATCAATTAAAACCACATATGGTTTTTCATTCACATAGTGCCGAATAAAAATTGCATCGGCATCACCTAATTTTAAAATTTCGTATTCGTATTTCATATCACTATATTTTTTTGTTCTTTTCGCTTTTGTTGTCTAATCGCACTACATTGTCCAATTGCGCTCTTTCATCGCTTGCAAAATGCGCCCTCGCTGTCCCCCGCTTGCAGTTAACGGTTAAATATACGCATGTTTATTGCGTATATCCTAAAATAATATTTTTTACACATTGAAAACGAAAAATACACATTTTACTACACTTTTTTAATTATTTTATACTTAAATGAATTGCGCATTTTGTATTTTTGATTGAAATAATATTACTTCGACAATACAAAATGCGTATGTTAAGAAAGAGAATTATCTATGTCGTTTGATGCAAAAAATTATGAATTTACAACCGGAACATTAGACGATAAAAGCATTATTTGGGTGCATTTTCCGTATAATGTGCAATTCAAAGATGAACTTAAAGCTAAATTTTCATCAGTTAAGTGGTGTGTTCCGCAAAAATGTTGGTATTTACCTGATACGGATAATGTTAAAAAGAAAATAGGAATAATTTCTGAAGATAACAATGAAAATATTTCTGAACAAATAAGCCCTATAAATCTTAGCGCTCTTGACAGAATGCGTGAACAACTTGTTTTGAAAGCATATAGCCCCAATACAATTAAAACTTATTGCAATGAATTTTCGCAGCTACTTTGTATATTAAAAGATACTCCTGTTGATTTACTTACACCGCAACGATTGCGTTCTTACTTTTTGTATTGTGCACAAACATTAAAACTTTCAGAAAATACCATTCATAGCAGATTAAATGCCGTTAAGTTTTATTTTGAACAAGTTTTAGGGCGTGAAAAATTATTCTTTGAAGAAATTCCTCGTCCTAAGAAAAAATCACAATTACCAAAAGTAATCAGCAAAAATGATATTGCAAAGATTTTTTCTGCAATAAATAACAATAAACATTTGTTAATGATAAAACTTTGTTATGGTATGGGACTTCGTGTAAGCGAAATTGTAAATTTGAAAATTACAGATATTGACAGCGGACGAATGATGGTTCATATTGAATGCGCAAAAGGGAAAATAGACAGATATGTTCCGTTACCGGTTTCTATCCTTGATGATTTACGAAATTATTACAAAACATACACGCCAAAACAATATCTTTTTGAAGGGCAAGACGGTGGACAATATTCTATTCGCAGTGTGCAGGCAGTATTTAAAAACGCAATGCAAAAAGCCAAAATTAATAAAGAAATAGGTGTTCACGGTTTAAGGCACAGCTATGCAACACATTTGCTTGAGCAGGGGACAGATATGTATTTTATTCAAAAATTACTCGGACATAAAAATATGAAAACAACTGAAATTTATGCTAAAGTAACGCCACGGCATATCGGCAGTGTTAAAAGTCCGTTAGATGGGTTGTAGTCAGTTCGTTTTGAAAGGTTTATTTTGGATGAAATAACAAAAAAATCACTAAGAAGATACTATCGGGAAGCACGTCTTAACGTTCCCGACAAAGAAATGATGTCAAAAATTATCGTTTCGCACATAAAAGCACTCGAAATTTACGAAAAATCGCAAATGCCCGTATTATATTGGGCAGAAAAAAATGAAGTTTCTTTGCTAGAAATTTGCAAAGAACGTTGGAAAAACAAACAAAAATTCGGACTTCCGAGATGTATTGACAAAAACGGCGAAATGGAAATGTTTTTGTCGAACGAAAATGAAATGTTACCTGATTGCCACGGAATTTTGTCGCCTTTGCAAGAAAAGAAAAATAGTATTTTATCAACAGAAATTGATTTGATTTTTGTTCCGGCGGCGGCATTCGACATTTTCGGAAATCGGCTCGGACAAGGCGGCGGATATTACGACAGGTTTTTGGCTAAATGCACGAACGCAATTAAAATAGGTGTTTGTTTTTCGTGTCAGTTGTCTAAAAATCCGCTCCCTGTAAGTAAATTAGACGAAAAAGTTGATTTTATTGTAACAGAAAAAGGCGTAATAAAATGTTAGTTTTACAAATTTTGCTTGTGTTTATAATTCTCGTAATTTTGTTCGTGATATTTTTACGGCATAATTTTGAATTTGAATTTGAAACACCGAAAATCTGGAAAATTTCTTATTCAAATATATTTATGAAATATTCAAACGGTACAGATGGTGGCGATTTTGATTTTTTTATTAAATTAAAGCCAAAAACCAAAGAAACCAAAGAAGAAATTTTCCCCAAAGAGATAAAACCCGGAAAACCCCTAGGAATTCGAGAAGAAAGTAGGGGCGGAAACGAAGTAAAAAATTCGCAGAATTTTTCCATATCTTCCGCCCAAAAACAAAAAGAAAAACCCCAAAAAGAGAAAAAAGAAAAGCCACCAAAACTAGAAAAAACAGTGAAAAAACCAAAAGAAGACGATGATATTGGCGAATTTCCGACCGAAGAAACAGACAAACCGGAAAAGACATTTTGGGATTGGGTTGAAACGGCAAAAAGACTTTGGCAAAGAGAAGAAAAATTTGTTAAATCAATATTGAAATATGTTTTTCGTTTAATAAAAATGTCACTGAAACTTTTAACTCCCGCAAAAATAAATTTATCGGCGGAAGGCGGTTTTGTTGACCCTGCCGAAACCGGTTGGCTATACTCGGTTTTTATTATGTTAAACCAATATTTTGAAAAAAGTAAGCGAATAAATTTAAATTTTACACCGCAGTTTCAAAATCCTGAGTGGAAAGCAAGCGGGCAGATTGTTTATTCGTTTTCAATTGCCCGCTTGCTCTTTTTTGTGTTTTTAATTCTTGTGTCTTTTCCATATTTTCAAACAATTAAATGTTGGTGGCGAAACAGAAAATACTTTAAGAAAAAGAATTAATTTCTTTTTACTCCCAATCTTGCTGAATATCGATAAACATTCCCGTTTTGTGATTTCACTTCGACGACTACTAAATATGTTCCGTTGGCTACAAATCGTCCGGCGGAATTTGTTAAATTCCATTCAAGGGCGGAAAATATGGAAAAATTCTGCGAATTTTTTAATTCGTTTCCGCCCATACGGAATACAATATTACCTACGTTGTCATAGATTTCAAAATTTGTTTTGATGGCTTTTTCGTCGTTGGGCAAAATCACACTGATTTCGGCTTTGTCGGAAACGATGTTTTTCGCAAATTTTATGCCGTATTTTCCGTCGTATTTTTCCGTCTTGCTAATACCCGTGCATTGATTGTCGGTTTCATTACATCGGACACAGGTTTTTGTTGCACAATCATCCGTTATTACCTCTTCGTCCCAATCGTGACCAAGCGGTTCGGGTTCAAATTTTTCTTCATACTCGCAAAGTGTACAAATACCTTCTTCAAGCCCGCTGCCTGTGCAGGATGCAGGTATGCTGACAAGCCATTCAATATCGTGATTATCAGGATTTTCTGGCAATTCTTCGACATTATCTTCAATGTGTTCGCAACCGAACGCCGCGCAAATCCGTGTCTGTTTTTGGCTGCC
>Ga0209737_10001277_pt1 | contig 18263 bp, 5 predicted proteins | sample TergutCu122P3_FD_187284 | JGI IMG/M metagenome (GOLD analysis project Ga0209737, IMG submission 187284) | Cubitermes ugandensis P3 segment gut microbial communities from Kakamega Forest, Kenya - Cu122 P3 (SPAdes) (version 2) | ecosystem: Host-associated > Arthropoda: Insects > Digestive system >...
CAGCATCCTGCAAACCGGACACATAACCCTCAGCTCCACACCAGACCAGCAACTTGAAAACCACAGCACGAAATACCACAGGCAGCAACCACTGTATAATACTCTTGAGCTCCTGATGATGGGCATATTGGTGCCCGAAACATGTTGAGCAAGCAATAAGATCTGCAATAAAAACCTCTGTTGCATCTAGTTGGCAATTTATTTCCACATATTAACGACAATGCACGGTCAAAATCACATTAAATTTGGAAGACTAAAGTTTAAACAACATAACTCACAGATAGTGGATTGCTACTGATAAAGATTGTGTACAGCTATACCCATTACTTCACTTCTGGGTCTTCATGGTCTGTTCCAGGGTGAACTTTTAACATTATTTTTTACTTTTAACCTAACACTGCTTGTCAATTACTCTGGAAACAAAATGACCCGCCATAACAAAATAGCCTCCCTCTGGTAAAAGCTTATAAACCCTTTGATAAGCACAACACAATTTAAATCGCACATTAAACATATACTGTGTGGTTATCAACAGCTGTAATCATCATTATGACGTTAAAACAACCGTAACTGCTGCAATATAAATCAATCTGCCACTTCCCTTTCACAGCTTCAGCAAGTTACACAATGTATATTGCTTGTGTCATCTACAGCGTCCAACTGATAAAGGTACCACAGACAAACTGTGTGGTATGGCAATGGGCGTCTGCAGATAAGCTTATACCTGCCTTCATGTACGAATGATCAGAATAGGAATTAAAAGCCAAGATGTCTACAGACCCTCTGAATTATCACTTTACATTTAGCGGTCAGACAATAAAGTTTCAGGACTGGGACAGTTTTTATCTGAGTGCAGCGGTCCGTCATCCAATGCAGTTATCATGACACGTTTAAGGGAACATCCAAACACTGTCACACTGAACCACTGACGTCAGACTGGCGCTTCAAATGCGGCAGAAAAGAACTCCTGAAATTAAGGCTGTAACAAGAAATGCTATTGAAATACCCCCCCCGGGTCGGTAAACATTTTCCACTCAACAGTTTCAACCATCTTCCCACCACAGCAGCTCCCACCCAGGCACAGTATCCAAATGTCAGAGTCCTGTTTGCACCTGCAGCAGCTCCCACCCAGGCACAGTATCCAACTGTTAGAGTCCTGTTTGCACCTGCATCAGCTTCCACCCAGGCACAGTATCCAACTGTCAGAGTCCTGTTTGCACCTGCAGCAGCTCCCACCCAGGCACAGCAACCAACTGTCAGAGTCCTGTTTGCACCTGCAGCAGCTCCCACCCAGGCACAATATCCAACTGTCAGAGTCCTATTTGCACCTGCAGCAGCTCCCACCCAGGCACAGTATCCAACTGTCAGAGCCCTATTTGCACCTGCAGCAGCTCCCACCCAGGCACAATATCCAACTGTCAGAGTCCTGTTTGCACCTGCAGCAGCTCCCACCCAGGCACAGTATCCAACTGTCAGAGTCCTGTTTGCACCTGCATCAGCTCCCACCCAGGCACAACATCCAACTGTCAGAGTCCTGTTTGCACCTGCAGCAGCTCCCACCCAGGCACAACATCCAACTGTCAGAGTCCTGTTTGCACCTGCAGCAGCTCCCACCCAGGCACAACATCCAACTGTCAGCGTCCTGTATGCACCTGCAGACTGCTACCTGCCGTTAGTTTCTGAGTTGAAACCGCCTGCAGTTTTGGCCTGAAAATTTAGCCACACAGTCGCGCGATCTAAGGCACAGGACTATGGCCGCTCGCTTATAGCGATTGCGGGTTCGAATATCGCCTTAGGAATGGATGTTTGTGTGCTATGAATGTTATGTCTTATCAGGTAGGGACTTTTGCGACAGTCCAATCCCCCTTCTAGGGGAGTCCTATGGGGTGTGTTTGTGTCTATGTGTGTGATCAGGTGCACCTGTTCCCCTCATCACCTACAGTAAGTGAGTAGAAGATGTGCAACTGAAAAAAAAAATATCTACACCAAAAACCCATGTCGAAGTGTCTGAGTTGCCATCTGTCGGCCAGGTCAATCAATATGTAAGGTGCAGCTGTTAGACAGAATACTATGCGACAACTAGAAGCACTGCTATGGACTGGAAATAGGGCGCTTGCAGTTTGACAATAGGTGCGCAGCGACGGTTTGCGACAGAACATACTCAACGGTAATGCGTATGTGCGAGCTCAAAACAGTAAAACTTGCTACAGGGCGTGTCAGCTCCGCCCGCATTTACCTCTTCGCAAAGACATATTTGAAGACTTTCACTTCAACAGAGCAGCAGCAGAACAGAACAAACATCAAGCAGTGACACTGTCACAAACAGAACGTGCAACAGCACACGTGTCGGCAGTCTGTGCCTGCAGTTCTGAAGTTACGTGCACATAGCTTGGGCGGCATGTGCAGCTCAGAAGCTGACAGCAGCGCACATAGTTCCAAGACGGTTCCCCTCTCTGTGCTACAGCCAGACGGTACTGTAGTTGGGTTAGGTTAGGTTCTGCACAGCCGAGGAACTGTGGCTGTACTGTTGACAGCAGCAAACAGGGCAGGTGTGGAGCGGTGGTGAAACATTGTTGTGTGGAGAGGTAACAGTGTGTTCACTGTCAATTGTTGACGTAGATGGCACTGCCAACAGTATAAAAATATTTAGTGTTGCACAAAATGCTTCTATGGCAACTGTAATGTCGTTGCCAACAAAAAAACTTGCTGACATCTTCATGTGAACTGTCCGACATTTTTGTTCGATTTTAACCAAACTTCAAGATTCTCAACAGATTTTTCATAAATTCCCAATATGAAATTTCAAAGCAGTCCCTCCAGTGCAAGGCATGGTGACACATACTGACGGACGGACAGACAACATAACGAAGCTAATAGGCACTTTTCACGATTACACTAATGTTGTTACCATGCATTTTTGTTCTTCATATCGTCCAAACTATCTCTGGGGTCATCTTAGCCTCATACGCAGTGGGTAAGGGGAGGGTTATTGTGCAGGGAAAACAGAGGCCGCAAAACTGAAGCTGACCGCTCAACTAGTGCCGAAGGTAAGAATGCGTGGAGCCGTACCTCCATTCCCCCAAATGACGCGGTGTTGTATTAAATACAGAGACAGCTGTACTTTCACTCTTACTCCCTTATCCATGCCTGATGGGTCTCTCAGTATAATTATCCCTAAATACCACACATAACTCTGTAGTCATTTCTTGTTTCCTCATGCACAACTCACCTGTTGCTCACTCAATATGGCTACTTCTTAACATGTATAAAACAGTGACATCACTATTGTGCGTGCGTATCTCAGTGTAGTGACTGGGGGGCGGACAACTGGCATTCGATTACAGGGGGCGGTACAGTTCTGTTTTCTTTATCTCATCCAGACTGACTGTACAGCCCAGTAGCCTATTGACAGGCGGCGGTACAGTTCTGTTTTCTTTATCTCATCCAGACCGACTGTACAGCCCAGTAGCCTATTGACAGGCGGCGGTACAGTTCTGTTTTCTTTATCTCATCCAGACTGACTGTACAGCCCAGTAGCCTATTTATTCAGTGAGTGCCAGAGGCTCTGACTGTACGGTAAAGCTCACCATTCAACTCCACCCTGTGCCATAAACCTACACATAGTACTGCCATTCACCAATTAGTTTCACTCAGTCAACACAAAACACTTCAACTTGTCTGAGATTAGTGCAGCGCCTTACACTAACACACAACTTACAATGCTTTACCCGTGGAGATGAATCCTACAGGTTGTCCCGAAACGTCTGTAATGACTGCCGATCAGCGCTGCGTAACATCGCAGAAGAACGAAGATCGGACACTTACCGGTCTATAAAGCCAGAACTCACCTCCTCAGCTAACAATATTTATATTGATATTCAACCGGGAAAGTGCAGGATACACATTTTGTAACAATCCCCAAGAAATGTAACACAGCTGTCAAACTGCAAACTGACAAAAGGAATTACAAAGCCAAACCTGCTGCTGTATACACTGAAGGACGTGCTGTGTGGCTGTCACTACAGAACACGTGTATCGTCACCAACAGCATGTATTCTGTGAGCCCAAGGAAAACTGTGATGGCCATAAGAGATACAGATTTCATTCAATCATAAATTTCCTTGTACCTTCAACTGAACCCCCCAAGGCCATTCACTGGTCTGACCAGCAGCACACACAAACAGCATGCAGGACACTTCTGTAGCTTTGGAGCTAAGAAAGATGATTGGCGATCTGCAGATAAGACAGGAGGAAGAGCCTGCAGCTTCCTGCTGCATTTCCTTTGAATTCAAACGTCACAAACAGTAATACTGTAACAGTAAAGATTGAGTGTCAACAGAATGTAAGTACCCTCTCACTATATCAGTTGCAGTATTAACATTCAGTGTACTGTGTACATTGAATTTGGAAATGTGTGATCAGTAGACAATAAAACTGGAAAATGTTGAAGTCATTTTTAGATAACGTGGAGATGATTTTGTGCTTGTTACACTAACCTTATGCATTGTGGTTACTAGAAAAATGTCGGTAAATTCCCAGCACACTAAACCAGTTGCAATGTATTGGTATGTAATGTGAGAACATGTTGTGTAGGGGGTCAGCAAAATTAGTGACTTGTGTGTGGTCAGCTGTACGATAAATTTTCAGTAAACCCGGTCTGTGGTGTAGCTCAGTCAGCAGGTAGCTCCCAACCTCCCAATTTATCCGCCCTTACTGTTAATTTACTGCAATCACAATTTCCCCGCAATTAACAATCAATGCTTCATCTCCAATCTCCAATTACCACTCATGAACCGCCCTCTGTGCTCTTTAGAAATTTCACTGTTTTAACCCAACAGCAACTGAACAAACACAACACATTCTATAACCATTGCACGGTATCCAGTCACATGTACTGAGATGCGAATTTTAACTGCGAAGCACCAAGTTGTTTTTGTTCATTTTACAGAGCAGCCTGTAGTTTGTGTTGTGCATTGGAAATAAGTTGGGAAATTTTATGTATACTGACAAGGTTTAATTTGAGAATGAGAATGAATATAGAGCTTTATTACAGTTCAGAATACAGTCAATATATTTCAAGGTGTTTAGGTGTATATAGGTGATATGTAGTAATAGTAAATTAGGAAAATATGAATATGGGACAATATTACAGTTAATAATACAGTTAATACATTTCACAGTCTGTAGCTGTATATACAGGATATGTAGTAACAGAACATGAGGGAAATATGAATATGGGACAATATTACAGTTAATAATAGAGTTAATACATTTCACAGATTGTAGCTGTATATACAGGATATGTAGTGACAGAACATGAGGGAAATATGAATATGGGACAATATTACAGTTAATAATACAGTTAATATATTTCACAGTCTGTAGCTGTATATACAGGATATGTAGTGACAGAATATGAGGGAAATATGAATATGGGACAATATTACAGTTAATAATACAGTTAATACATTTCACAGTCTGTAGCTGTATATACAGGATATGTAGTGATAGAACATGAGGGAAATATGAATATGGAACAATATTACAGTTAATAGTACAGTTAATACATTTCACAGTCTGTAGCTGTATATACAAGATATGTAGTGACAGAACATGAGGGAAATATGAATATGGGGCAATATTACAGTTAATAATACAGTTAATACATTTCACAGTGTGTAGCTGTATATACAAGATATGTAGTGACAGAACATGAGGGAAATATGAATATGGGGCAATATTACAGTTAATAATACAGTTAATACATTTCACAGTGTGTAGCTGTATATACAGGATATGTAGTGACAGAACATGAGGGAAATATGAATATGGGGCAATATTACAGTTAATATTACAGTTAATACATTTCACAGTCTGTAGCTGTATATACAGGATATGTAGTGACAGAACATGAGGGAAATATGAATATGGGACAAAATAAAAATAATAAAACTTTATATCAGACAGTCAAGTATCAATAAATGTGCAACACAACAGTAAACATTACTGTAACTATAATTATCACTACACTTACAATTTAACAACACTGTGCCAATCTTTAATCCAATTATAAAATTGAGCAATCATTAAACTTTTAAACTGACACACACAACCACGTTCCTTTAAGTACAACCGCCATGTGTAAAAAACATAACGGTAACAAACATAATTATCATTACATTCAGTTTGTCACAACAACAATAACAGTGCTCTGTGCATGACCCACAGTACAGCTAACAGTACCCATTACTGTAATGTTCTGGCACCACATGTTTGAAGACAACAGGCCAGTGCATTCGGTATAGCTACCTGCTACTGGCTGGACGGTCCTGTGGTCAAATTCCGGTGGGGCAAGATTTTCTTCTGAGTCCAGACTGTCCCTGGGACAGAGCCAGCCGCTTCTTCAGTCAAAAAAAAAAAAAGCCATTAGCTCGGGAGTAAAGCGGCCAAGGCGTGGGACTAACTACTATCCCCATATAGAGCTGAGGATAAGCATGAATATAGCTGTACTTCTGAACAGGTACTGTGTCAGTCATATCTTGTTATGTGGTAACATTTGTGTTGCATGCACTGTATGTTTAATAAGACTTCTGATTCAACATTCACTGGCTGTTATTCCAGTAAACACTAACTTGCTCCTTACTAACAGCTGTACACAGTGTACTGTTATTGCTGACATTGCTACTGTCTACACAATACAGTTGCTATGTGTGCTGGATAACATAAATCACAACATTTTATACATCCACTAATATACCAATATTTACAAATGTTTTGTACAATATAATGACAACACTCAACAGTACATATTGTTACAGTGCAATATCAAACCAACAAACCTATCCTACACTTAACACACTTTACCACAACCAACAAAACCTCTGTACAACATCCATCTGTACTGAACAGCACTGAAAGGTAATTTTAACTGCATACAGTTTACAGTCTGCTGACAACCAACATTCCCACTGCTGTTGCTGACCCACCAACACACTGACTGCTGTTCACTACACAAACCGCACATTTGTGTTACCATCACGTTAGATCAAGCTCTTTGTGCTGCTGTTGCATGGAACACTTTGCATCTAGCAACACATGCTGCTTTAGTTCAGGGGAATTGACTGGAGTTTTATGAAACTCCTGCTGGTAAGTTTGTCACAAAATCTCAGACAATCACTCTGGTACACACAAGAAAACATTTATTTCTCTGCTCACCCACAACACATAACTTGCCGGTCCAAGCACCATCGACACACCAGCTGTCTGACGTCCTACTGCTCCCTGACCAGCGAAATTTAGCACCACCATCTCTAATTCAAGTCTTTGCACATCGAAGAGCTGAAACATCAACAGCTTAAATTCCCAATATTCTACTGAATCTAAGATGCCGAATTTTTGAAAATGTCAAGACACATGACTGACATATCCTGCAAACTGTACCTTCACAATCAAACTGTCTGCTTCACCGCTGTTCATTTAGCCCAAGGAAATATTTCATATTAAAACGGACGGTCCAATTTGCCTTCCTCTGCTGCCACGTGCCAGGTGGTTCTTACATTATCATCTGTAGTTAATTACAATTTATATTTTATCTCCCTTGCTGTTAGTTTATCTTCATCCTACTCCAAAATTTTTCTAATATCTTTATGTTTTATCGCCCTGTTACCACTTTCCATGCGGTCCTTCCCTTATTGTCTGTGGCTAATAACAATTTATTATACATCTCTGTTATTCTATGATCTGTGGTTATTCCTACCTCTTTGCCCAATCCCTTAATTCCTGTAATATTTCTGGTGTGCCCCACTTCGCTATCACGTGCAAAACGGTCCTTCCCTCATAATCCGTGGCTAATAATTTCTTATTTATCTCCTCTGTTGTTAATTTCTTTCTAGCCCACTCCCATATTATCTGTAATGTCATTAAATTGCAACTCTCTGCTGCAAAATGACAGATTGTCCTTCCTTTATTATCTGTGGCTAATAACAATTTATTATACATGTCCTCTGTTATTCGTGCCTCTTCAGCCCAGTCCCTTAATTCCTGTAATATTTCTGGTTTTCCCGACTCCGCTAGCACGTGCAAGACGGTCCTTCCCTCTCCGTCTGTGGCTAATAACAATTTATTATTTAACTCCTCTGTTGTTAATTTCTCTGTAGACCACTTCCATAATTCCTGTAATACTTTTGTTTTGCACTTCTCTGCTGCCACATGCCAGACGGTCCTTCCCTCACAGTCTGTGGCTAATAACAATTTATTATTTATCTCCTCTGTTGTTAGTTTCTCTTCAGACCACTCCCATACTTTCTGTAATATTTCTGGCTGGCCCCTCTTTGCTGCCACATGCCAGACAGTCCTTCCCTTATTGTCTGTGGCTAATAATTTATTATTCATTTCCGCTGTTGTTAATTTCTCTTTAGCCCACTCCCATAATATCTGTAATATTTCTGGCTGGCCCTTATTTGCTGCCACATGCCAAACAGTCCTTCCCTTATTGTCTGTAGCTAATAATTTATTATATATCTCCGCTGTTGTTAATTGCTCTTTAGCACACTCCCATACTTTCTCTGATATTTCTAGACTGCCCCGCTCTACTGCCATGTGCCAGACGGTACTTCCCTCATAGTCTGTGGCTAATAACAATTTATTCTTTATCTCCTCTGTTGTTAAATTCTCTTTAGCCCACTCCCATAATTTCTGCAATAAATTTCGTCCTCCACTTCTTGCTACCTCGTGCCAGACGGTTCTTCTCTTATTGTCTCTGGCTAATAACAATTTATTTTTTATCTCCTCTGTTGTTAATTTATCTTTAGCACATTCCCATACTATATAAAATATTTCTCGTTTGCCCCACGCTACTGCCACATGCCAGACCGTCCTTTCCTCACCGTCTGTGGCTAATAACAATTTATTATTTATCTCCTCTGTTGTTAATTTCTCTTTAGCCCACTCCCATACTTTCTGAAGTATTTCTGGGTTGCCCCACCGTGCTGCCACGTGCCAGACGGTACTTCCCTCATTGTCTGTGGCTAGTAACAATTTATTATTTATCTCCTCTGTTGTTAATTCCTTTTCAGCCCTCTCCCAAACTTTCTGTAATAATTCTGGATTGTCCCTGTGTGCTGCCACATGCCAGACGGTCATATTTTTATAGTTTGTGGCTAATAACAATTTATTATTTATCTCCACTGTTGTTAATTTCTCTTTAGCACACTCACATAACTTCTGTAATAATTCTGGATTGCCCCGCTCTGCTGCCACGTGCCAGACGGTCCTTCCCCAATTGTCTGTTGCTAATAACAACCTATTTCTTATCTCCTCTGTTGTTAATTTCTCTTTAGCCCACTCCCATACTTTCTGTAATACTCGTATTTCCGATAAGGTCCTTTTTGTTACCAGGTGCAAGACGGTCATTCCCATAGGTTCTGTGGACAATAACAATTTATTTTTTATCTCCTCTGTTGTTAATTTCTCTTCAGCCGTTTCCCATAGTTTCTGTAACATTTCTGGTTGGCCCCACGTTATTGCCATGTGCCAGACAGTCATTTTATTACGGTCTGGGGCTAATAACAATTTATTATACATCTCTGTTATTCCTTCCTCATCTGCCCAAACTCTTAATTCCTGAATTATTTCTGGTGAGCCCCACTTCGCTATCACGTGCAAAACGGTCCTTCCCTTATAGTCTGAAGCTAATAATTTATTATTTATCTCCTCTGTTGTTAATTTCTTTCTAGCCCAATCCCATATTATCTGTAATGTCATTACATTGTAACTCTTTCCTGCAAAATGACAGATTGACCTTCCTTTATTATCTGTGGCTAATAACAATTTTTTATACATGTCCTCTGTTATTCGTGCCTCTTCAGCCCAGTCCCTTAATTCCTGTAATATTTCTTGTTTTCCCGACTCCGCTAGCACGTGCAAGACGGTCCTTCCCTTTCCGTCTGTGGCTAATAACATTTTATTATTTAACTCCTCTGTTGTTAATTTCTCTGTAGACAACTTCAATAATTGCTGAAATACTTTTGTCACGCAATTCTTTGCTGCCACATGCCAGACGGTCCTTCCCTCACAGTCTGTGGCTAATAACAATTTATTATTTATCTCCTCAGTTGTTAGTTTTTCTTTAGACCACTCCCATACTTTCTGTAATATTTCTGGCTCTCTTTTCTCTGCTGCCACATGACACACTGTCCTTCCCTCACCGTCTGTGGCTAATAACAATTTATTATTTATCTCCTCTGTTGTTAATTTTTCTTTAGCCCACTCCCATACTTTCTGTAAATTTTCTCGGTAGCCTTTCTCTGCTGCCACATGCCAGACAGTCCTTCCCTTATTGTCTGTGGCTAATAATTTATTATTTATCTCCACTGTTGTTAATTTCTCTTTAGCACACTCCCATACTTCCTCTAATATTCCTAGTTCGAAACTCTCTACTGCCATGTGCCAGATGGTACTTCCTTCATAGTCTGTGGCTAATAACAATTTATTCTTTATCTCCTCTGCTGTTAATTTCTCTTTAGCCCACTCCCATAATTTTTGTAATAATTCAGGTTTTGCCTTCCTTGCTGCCTCGTGCCAGACGGTTCTTCTCTTATTGTCTCTGGCTAATAACAATTTATTTTTTATCTCCTCTGTTGTTAATTTCTCTTTAGCACATTCCCATACTTTCTGAAATGTTTCTGGTTTGCCCTCCGCTACTGCCACGTGCCAGACCGTCCTTCCCTCACCGTCTGTGGCTAATAACAATTTATTATTTATCTCATCTGTTGTTAATTTCAATTTAGCCCACTCCCATACTTTCTGAAGTATTTCTAGGTTGCCCCTCTGCGCTGCCACGTGCCAGACGGTCCTTCCCCAATTGTCTGTTGCTAATAACAATTTATTATTTATCTCCTCTGTTGTTAAATCCTCTACAGCCCTCTCCCAAATTTTCTGTAATATTTCTGGATTGTCACTCTCTGCTGCCACATGCCAGACGGTTGTATCTCTATAGTTTGTTGCTAATAGCAATTTATTATTTATCTCCTCTGTTGTTAATTTCTCTTTAGCACACTCCCATAACTTCTGTAATTTTTCTGGTTTGCCGTACGCTGATGCATAGTGCCAGACGGTATGTCCACCATTGTCTGTGGCTAATAACAACTTATTTCTTATTTCCTCGGTTGTTAATTTCTGTTTAGCCCACTCCCATACTTTCTGTAATATTTCCGATTTGACATTATCTGCTGCCAAGTGCAAGATGGTCCTTCCCGTAGTGTCTGTGGACAATAACAATTTATTTTTTATCTCCTCTGTTGTTAATTTCTCTTCAGCCATATCCCATAGTTTCTGTAATATTTCTGGTTTGTCCCACTCTGCTGCCACGTGCCAGACGGTCATTTCGTTACGGTTTCTGGCTAATAACAATTTATTATTTATCTCCTCTGCTGTTAGGTTCTCTTTAACCCACTCCAATAACTTATCTAATATATGTGTATGGGTCAGAAAAATTGCGTTGTGCCAGGCTGTGTTACTTACTTGATATCTTGCTAGCAGCATTTCATTTAGAGTGTCTGTGTGATCTGCTGCTTGGACGCAATCTAACAAAAGTCCAACAATATTAGAATTGCCTTCGGAAAGTGCTTTTTTGAATACTTCTGTAGCATATTTCCCCATTCCATGTACCTCATTTCCGTACTCTTTTAACGCCTCTTTTAATGGTCTGCACCTTGACAACAAGTCATCCAAAAAAACTCTAATCGCCCTACGATCTTCTTCCAGAAGTATTTCTTTCAGTATAAAAGTCAGTACTTGCTGTGAAATTTTGTTTCCATCGGTCAAGCGGTCCACCAAATATTCTGCAACATAATACTCAGCAAAGGTGCGGTGGATAAAGTGTGGTTTACCGTCATGACTTACTTGCACTATCCCGATCCTGCTGAAGTGTTTGGCTGAAAATGTACATTGTCTGTTATCTTGAAACAGTGCAACGTTTTCCTCGTTGAACAGCACCTTCAAGGCCAGAAGCTGATAATCCTCCTTCATGATTTTTAAATCACGTTCTCGTTGCTCTTTTGCAATCACGTTAGTCTTCCGGACTTGAAACTTTTCCTCCTGATAGATGTCATATTTGCTTTCAATAAATTTTCCGTATAATCCAATCAAGTCTAGCTTGGACGGTAACTCTGGCATGGACTCTGGTGACTGAAAAAATATTTTAAATTCTTTTTCAAATGCCTCCGCCAACATGCGGGTTTGTAATGGGATGCCAGCAAATCCTCTTGTTTTGTCGTTAATTGATATGACTAGTCTCTTAATTAATTCCTTAGCATAGATTTCTATCTTCTTGTTATTTTCCTCTTTTTCATTATTCTCCATCTTTGAAACCCATTCCTTCAGATTCCAAAATTTTGTCAAAAATTCGATTTGATTTACTTCAGAAAAGGGTTGTAGTGTGTAGGATAGCTGTTGTAACTTATCTTCCAAATCCTCTCTCAGATGTGGTCTGGTGGTGACCCACAGCTGTTCTACCACCGTCTGTCTCAGAGCTTGCAGTAAATCAATGACAGTCTCTTTGTAGAACGGACTTATTTCATCAAAACCATCTAGCATTATTACTATTCTTACCTTTTGCTTTTGTTCGCAACACTGTTTAAATAACTCCAATTCCAAACCAGGTTTATGTTTTAGCACTTTCTCTGACACAAATTCAATCGCTTTATCCTTATCGATCTGTTCTTTTTTTAGTGCATTCAGTGCATCTGTGTGGTCATTTAAGTCAATTCTCACCACCCATTTGGCTGGGAACTTCTGTTTGATTTGCTTAGACAGATGTGTCAGGACGGTGGATTTTCCCATTCCTGCTGTATCAGAAATCAGCATTACCCTCTGTTTCTGTGCTTGCTCCAACAGCTTGTCTAAATCATCAGCTGTATATGAGTGTGAACTCTCGGTATCGATACATCTATGCACTGTTTCTAAGCTTCCTTGCGATTGCTGCCAAACGAGTTTTCCTGACTTGTCTTTCTCTAGCCAGTGCACATTGCTTTTTGGATACAGTTGACAGTGTTGTTTGAATTCTTGCTCAGTGTTGGCAATTAAATCAGGAAACTCTTTTTTACTTTCGTCAGTAAGTTTTTCCTCCTTAACAGCCCTATGCTGACGAAGTGTTCTACCGATATAGTAACCTTCATTGTAGGCGTTTGAAATTGGCACTCTATCAGCAATCTTAAGTTGCTTTTCTTCCAGTAAAGCACCAAGAGGCAGTAACTTTGCCAGAGGAGATTCAGCAGACATGAGTTCATTTAGAGAAATTTCAGTGCCTTGAAATGTAACTGATTTTTCTAGTAGTTTCTCCTGTGAACTGGTGGTTAAATCACTCCAAGTTAACTGTTCATCTCTTGTAACAAATCTCTCACCAAATATTGCCCTACCTATTTGCTGCAGAGAAGGATGTGTCGTACCTTCTGATCGAGTGGACAAGATAATTTTGATGTTCGGGTTCTGTTCAATAGTCTTAAAGGTTTTTCTGATTATGTCTTTGGCTTCATCATTCAACAATTCATTTGTATCGCATGCCATCAGTAATAGATGTGGTGCTCTGGTTGACAACATTACTGTACTGAAATCCATCAACTGATTTACCGACAACAAACGCTTTAACTTCAATACGGTGTACTGACATTCACTAAGACAACCGGTCTTTTCCAGCACCCTATATACCTTGATCAGCCCTGTCCACTCGTCCCCATCAACCATCTGTAACTTCAATACCTGCTCGTGGTCACTTCTTACAAAGTCTCTTAAACTCAAATCATCTGCCTTAAAATCAAGTGGGCTTTGCCTAATCCGTTCAACATAACGCCTTGTTTCAATCTGATAAACCCTGTTTCTAACCTCACCAGAAGACAAAGCACTTGTTGTCCTCTCTTTTATCTGAGGGAACAGCTGAAGCAACCTTTTCACATAGGGAACGAGGGCCTGTAATGCAGTGCTATCTGTACAGCGTAATTTGTCATTTTCTATCTCAAAGCTCTTCAATGTTTCTTCAGCTTGTTTTTGGACCTTATTATCTTCCATCACAGAGAACAGTTCTTTAGGTTTAAAGAATTCTGGTAACTGACGTAACCAACTATAACTCTCTAAAAACTGCCTCTCTTCTTGACAAAATACGCTTAGCCTAATAACCCCCTCGTCATATGTTTTAGTTTGGTAACGCATCGGATGATAACCCTCGCTCTGGAAAGTTACGTCTTTAACCTCTTGGTGGTAGTCATTCAAATGTTTTGCCCCTTTAAAGAAACTTTCGTATTCTTCGCCACCACTTAAGCCGGAACTGACTGGCCAATCAATCACCACTTGCACTTTCAGTTTACCCTGTTCATCTTCACGTACTTTCCCTGTGTTAGGGTCAAAGGCTTCCACAATTTTATCCATACTATGCGTGGCTAGGTTATACAATGGGGTATGTTTCTTCCACCAGCCCATATCAGACAAATCAGTGAAGATGCGATAGACCGTCCCTACATGTTTGTTACAAGTATTAATGCGATTTGGAGCAGACAGATAACTAGTGATATCTAAGTGTTCTAAGTCAATAGAACACCCATCCAGGCGTACATCAAACGTGTCTCTCATTTCTGACAACATACCTTTGCAACCTGGGCTATCAAAAACTACTGTGTGCGGATGAAAACTGTGTGGGACAGTGTCACTTTTAACGAATGTATTCCCTTCTATCCGCAGATATTTCATAGTAAAAGTAGTGATTTGCGCTAGCCAACCCCCTAAGGAGTGGCCGGTAAAGAACACTTGAAAAACGGGCCCCTTTTCTTGATTAACTTCTCGCAAAATTTCAACAACCCTATGTGCAAAAGTGCTGGCAGATTTCATTTGACTAACATAGCGATTAAGCACCACGCCCTTTAAGTCTGTCCACAGTGCTCCTAAATTCGTAGGGTCAGTGCCTCGATGGGCAATCACAACCTGCTGATTCTGAGGATGCCAATAGGCTGCCCCAAAATAGCCGTTACCCTTGCTATTATTAGACGCTGTCGTCAGTAACTTCCAGCCGTCAGGTAAAGGTAACTGAGCGTCAGTCTCTTCTTCTTCGTAGTCTTTGTATGCCTTGGAAGCAAACTGAGCCAGCACGTGTGGTGTGGGAAAAGCGGGGGTTGCTGTGAGTTGGCTTAGGGGGGTTAAATTTATGTCTTCAAAGAAATCATCCAATGTTTGCTTAAAATTCTCGTGGCTCAATTTTAGCTTTTCATCTACACTTAATTCTCCTGAGAATGGCGGCAAAACACTTTGTTCACTTTGTTGACCTTGGTGAAATGGGAAATTTTCTGTCGCCTTGTGTTTCGAACCAGAATACTTTAAGATAGGCATTGTAATGTTTTGGCTGTGCGCACTGTGAATAGTGCCTTGCTGTGATAAAATTACCCAAAATATCAAAGGAGTTTATAAAGATGTGTCAGATAGTCGTGTAGGAACTTAAAGATTATTTGTATCTATATCTTTAAATAATGAAGTCAAGTTAACTATAATAAAAGGAATAATTAATCCACATTAATTAAAAAGCTTTGTGATATGAAAGACGACCCGGCGTGATGCTTAGCTTAAGTAACACGATGCTCAGTATCATCTGATACACTTGTCGGTTATACCGGTCTAACAGCAAAACCACAATGTCAGATTATATTGAAGACAAAATCCTTCAGTAAACAGACAACTGTTATTTCCATTGCATTGTCAGGAAGTGAAGACACTTGCTGTCCACTGTCACTATGATGTTTGCAGTGTCCTGTCGGGCATTCTGCAGGGTGTAGAAAGTTCTGAGTCTGTCAACAGCATCATGCCAACATCTAATGCTGTTAAAATATGTGGCAGCAAGTTTCCACCTACCGTCCGTAAGTACTGCCAACATCAACACAGTGCAAGCTATTTGATATGCCAACATTCCCAGCTGTTGTGATATCCAAGGTGCTGCTTCCTCAGTCCAACATCATGGCAGCCTTTGTCACAGCAACAGTAGACACTTCTTTAATTTCTCTTCATGTCTGCCAAAATACAACAACAATACAACAAAATTAACTTTCAATTAAGTACAGTCACTTCCTGCAGAACCACTCACAATCCTGCCCAAAATGTCCACCTACAAACACACAGTAGTAAATTTTAATCTCTCAGTGCCTCACCGCAATGTGCTGATAACATTATTCAACTGAGTAACAAATTACTATTATTGAATTGTGGCAGAATGTAATTCGAGATGCAGATTTTGGTTGGTGTTTGAAATGGTTTATTGAAGGCGGATTGGTATAATAGTTGTCATTCTTATTATTTTTCTGGAATTGAGGCTTAATTAATAGATGTTCAATTAAAAAAACTAAATGAATAACAAATACATTAGGTGCTAAAATAACAACCGGTACACACACTATTTTTGTGGTACATTTTATTGGAGTCTCTTTTGTCTCTTCCTTGGGAATAAAGATCCCGATATATATCCCTTAAATTTAACCAAACAGAAAGCCAGCATTGCTAAACAGCAATATCCCCATTTCGACACCACACTGTCCTTCCGACATCACAACAACCTAATTTAATGCCTTTTATATTACAATAATTTTTATACTAAATTTTTTTTATTCTCCTATTGCTGTGATCATTTTAAGTGTGAATTTTATAGCTGTGCACTAGAGCTTGTTGACAGAAACAGAAACATTATATATTGTATAGTTTGGCTTAAATAAGAAAGTGTCCAACCTGATAATGGCCTATATAAAGGCCGAAACATGTAGTCGTTGAGACTAGGTTTCACATCCATACAAAAAACAGGCAAAATTACAGTTCAGCATATCTTTATCTTTAAATTTTTGGATAGCAAACTGGAAGACAAAAGATTCTGCACCGAAAGACAGTAAGCATTCCCTGACGTCGTTCTGTTCTTAATTTCTTCCATAATAGAATTTTGGTTTGTTAACGTTGTTCCCAAATATTTGAACTCTTCCACCCTATCATAGGAACTACTATCAATTTTATACTGTGATTTCGTCCTGCGTTCTGATCTCTAGACATAAACATGTACTTAGTTTTTTCAGCATTTACTTGTAGTCCAATCTCCTTACCAGCCACAACCAAAGCTTCTGCATTTTCCTTTACAATATGTACGTTTCCTCCCAATATAATAACATAATCGGCATAATCCAGAAGCTGGTGTGTACCATTTAATTTCAAGCCATCCTGCTTTACCTGACCCTCCTAATGGCGTACTCTAAAGCAAAGTTGAAAAGCAATGGGGTTAGACCATCTCCTTGTTTCAAGCCATTTCTAACAGGAAACATGTCGGGCAAATTCTTACCTACCCGGACTCTGTTATGTGTTTCAGTCAGACACATTTTAATTATCCTTACCAGTTTCATGGGAATACCAAACTGAATGAGAATATTATACAAGACCTCCCTCCTAACTGAATCATTAGCTTTCTTGAAGTCTATAAAGAGCTGATGCACTGCTTCGTTTTATTCCCATTTTTTCTCAAGTATTTGACGAACGCAGAATATATGATCAGTAGCTGACTTTTGCGACGGAATCCACATTCATTATCCGAACGATTTCCTCTGCATATGGAGTTAACCTTGACAGCAGAATGTGCATAAAATTTTGTACGTAGTTGGCAAATGTGACATGTCCCTATAATTACTACAATCCATTTTATCGCCCTTCTTATAGATAGGTAAAATGATCGACTCCTTCCACTCCTCAGACAATTCCTCCTTATTCCAAATAAAAATAGTAAGTTTATGAATCTGACAGAGGATTGTCTTACCCCATGTTTTAATCAATTCTGCTTGTATTTGATCAATACCAGGTGATTTGTGATTTTTTGGCTTTTCAATAGCCAACTCAACCTCAGAGGCACTTGGCTCAGGCACTAGTGGTTCTGCTGCAAGTATTTCTGTCTGCCTAACATCATTAACCCCATGTACATTCAATAGCTGGGAGAAATAGTTCATCCACTGTACCAAAATACTGTGGCAGTCTGCAACCAAATCACCTTTGTTATCCTTCACTATATCAGTTATATGTTTTAACCCTTCTTATGGTTATTGATGCCCCTTTACTATTCCCTAATACTTTTTATCTTACTGTTATGTAGTGGCCACTACAGGGAGTAGGTAACAATGGTAGTTTCGGCGAGGCATTGTTAAGAACTTGTGTAATTTGTAGTTTTATTTGTAGTGAGTGTACTTGCTTTGCTAACTTGTGTAGTCACATCC
>Ga0209737_10001278_pt1 | contig 18252 bp, 17 predicted proteins | sample TergutCu122P3_FD_187284 | JGI IMG/M metagenome (GOLD analysis project Ga0209737, IMG submission 187284) | Cubitermes ugandensis P3 segment gut microbial communities from Kakamega Forest, Kenya - Cu122 P3 (SPAdes) (version 2) | ecosystem: Host-associated > Arthropoda: Insects > Digestive system...
CGTCAGTAAAACTGCGGTTTTCTCCTAGCCTAACCGCAAAAATCCTGTACAAAACTTGTAAAGTTTATTTTCAGACAGTTCCTAAACTCCCGAACGGCTTTGCCGTGAGGCGCAAGAGTTTACTTGCGGATTAATATTTCACAATTCCTAACCTCAATCTCAATAAAGAATCCCCGTCAACCGAAAAGCTGACGGGGATTTAATTATTTCTGCGGAACTTCCATCTTGCTCTTAAAAGCGGAAATCTCCTGAAGATTCTTCTTATAAATCCGCTCGGCTTCGCTGAACATTTTCATAATTGAATTCATAGCGGCGACCTGGCTTTCCTGAATCTTTTTCTGAGAAGCATGAATCATATCCATACAGCGTTTTTTAGTTTCACGGACGATAGTCTCACGTGAGATAAGTTCCGCCGCTCTCTCTTCTGCCCTCTGAATAATTGCGGCAGCCTCAGCATCGGCTTTGTTTTTACGAATTCCCTCTTCCTTGAGAATTCTTTCGGCGTCTTTAATCTGCTGCGGCTTGTTGAGGCGAATGTCGTTAATAAGCTCACGCATTCTTTCCCCGTCGATAATCTTCTTGTGACCCATAAGCGGCATTGAGGAAGATTTGTCCAGCAAATCATCCATCTCTTCTAAAATTTCATCAAGTACGTTCATTGTTTTTCTTCTCCTTAGTAATCTATCTTTATTTTAGGAACTGCACAGTTCCTTATGCTGTATCCTGACTTCGTAAACCTCTTTTAATATCATCAAGTATACAGAGCGGAACAAATTCACTGATGTCACCGCCGAAATATGCAATCTGCTTTACAACGCTTGAACTAAGATACATATTCTCCGCCGTTGTCGTAAGGAATATCGTCTCTGCACCCGAAAAGAGTTTTTTATTTGCCAACGCCATTTGAAATTCATATTCAAAGTCGCTTACAGCTCTCAGACCCTTTACAATCGCAATTGCTCCGACATCGCGGACGTAGTCGGCAAGAAGTCCGTCAAGAACGTCAATAACAACATTATCAAGTCCGTCTGTTGCCTTCTCGATAAGCTTTATCCGTTCTGTATCCGTAAAAACTGCCTTATTCTTGCCCATGTTGCGTGAAATCAGTACAATAACTTTGTCAAAAATTTTCGACGCTCTTGTTATAATGTCAAGATGTCCGACAGTCACAGGGTCAAAGCTTCCTGGACAGACGGCTATTTTTCGTTTTTTGGACATCCCTCCGCCCCTCTCTTATATAGAATCGTGACATGGACGTTTCCATATTTGTATGTCTTCTTAATATCCAAGCCCTCCGGGGGTACGGGTTCGTCCGCCGTTGTCTCATACTCACAGATTATATAACCGCCGCCGTTAAGCTTTTTTGCCGCAAACGGCAGAATATTTTCGATATGACCGCGGCTGAAAGGCGGGTCAAGTATTATAATATCAAACATCCTTGTTGTATACTTTATATATTCATAACTGTCCTTTGTAATCACTTCTGAATACTTGTCCAATTTTGTGACCTTGAGATTTTCATTAATCACCCTGACGGAACGGGCACAGCTGTCCACAAAAATTCCGTATTTTGCACCTCTGCTCAAAGCCTCTATGCCCATCTGTCCGCTGCCTGCAAACAAGTCCAGCACATAGGCGTCATTGATGTCAAATTGAATTGCCGAAAAAATCGCTTCTTTGACTTTATCAGCGGTAGGACGGACTTCATAACCCTCAGGCGCCGTAAGTCTTCTGCCCCTTGCACTTCCTGTTATAACTCTCACTTTTGCTTCACCTTTCACAGTCTTTTTGTAGGACATCCCCAAAAAACTTTATGGTTTAATACAAAGACATATAGTTTAATTATACATTATTTTTCATGTTTTGTCCAGTGTTTTTTGAAAAAATTTGAAAAAATTTCGCAAAACCCTTGCATTTCTTTCTGAAAAATGTTATAATATAGTAGTCGTGTACTGAACCCTTGATTGAATGACTTCAAGAACGAAGTTCCTTAAGGATTAGTATTGTTGACGAATTGAAAATGTTAGGAATGAAGGTATTTATGAGAGCCATCGGTACAGTTTCAAGAGGTATAAGAGCCCCGATTATCAGACAGGGCGATAACTTAGTCGACATCGTGGCGACTTCGGTTGTCAATGCGGCAAATGAGAACGGATTTTCACTGAACGACCGTGATGTTGTCGGTGTTACGGAATCTATTCTTGCACGTTCGCAGGGTAATTATGCCAGCTTAGAGCAAATCGCTGAAGATGTACGTTCAAAATTCCCGACGGGTGTTTGTGCATTGACACATCCCATACTCAGCCGCAACAGGTTTTCGCAAATTCTCAAGGGCATCGCAATGGGCGTTGATGAGCTTTATCTAGTATTGAGCTATCCGTCCGACGAAGTCGGTAATCCCCTCATAAGTTGGGAAATGCTTGATGAGAAAAATGTAAACCCTTACATAGACGTATTCACCGAAGATGAGTTCAAGTCACTTTTCGGAACCGTTGTTCATCCATTTACAGGAGTTGACTATATTGACTATTACAAAAAGCTCACAGACGGCAAGGCGAAGATTATTCTCGCAAATGACCCACGTGAGGCACTTAAATACACAAAAAACGTGATTACCGCCGATATTCATACGCGTGTTCGTTCCAAGAAAAGGCTTTATGCCGCAGGTGCCGAAAAAGTTGTCGGTCTTGACGAAATTCTCAGCGAATCCGTTAACGGCAGCGGTTTCCACCCGCTGTACGGTCTTTTGGGTTCAAATCTCGCGACTGATACGACCGTCAAGCTGTTCCCAAGAGACGCACAGCCGTTTGTTGAGGCTACACAGGCCCGCATCAGGGAACTTTGCGGTAAGACGGTTGAAGTTATGGTTTACGGCGACGGAGCATTCAAAGACCCCGTCGGCGGTATTTGGGAACTTGCCGACCCAATCGTTTCACCTGGTTTTACTGCGGGTCTCAACGGTACGCCTAATGAGCTGAAACTAAAATATCTTGCCGACAATGAGCTTGACGGCAAATCTGATGCCGATGCTGCCATTAAGGAAATGATTAAGAAAAAACAGGATAATATGATAAACAATATGGCGTCCCAAGGCACAACCCCGCGCCGTCTCACTGACCTGCTCGGAAGCCTCTGCGACCTTACCAGCGGAAGCGGCGATAAGGGTACGCCGATTATTCTTATTCAGGGATATTTTGATACTTATGCTGACTAAGACGGCGTTTAGAATATCGGGATACGTCAACGATTCAATTGTTGACGGACCTGGAATACGTTTCACTGTCTTTGTGCAGGGCTGTCCGCATAAGTGCATAGGCTGCCATAATCCGCAGACGCATAGCTTTACGGGCGGAGAGGTTTGTAGCATAAATGATTTACTTGATAAGATAAAAGCCAACCCCTTACTTGACGGAATAACAATAAGCGGAGGGGAGCCGTTCTGCCAGCCCGAGCCTCTTGCAGAACTTGCTAAAGCAGTTCACGAATTGGGTTTAAGTGTTATAACATATACGGGGTATACTTTTGAAGAGCTTTACGGAAATTGCAGCTATAGGGCTTTACTTGAACATACCGACTGGCTCATTGACGGAAAGTATATTGAATCCGAGAAGGATTGGCAACTTAAATTCCGCGGAAGCAAAAATCAAAGGTATCTCGACTGTCAGGCAAGCTTAAAGTTAGGCAGAGCAGTTGAAATCATAATGTAAAAACACTCCCTGTCTGTTGACAGGGAGTTAATTCTTGTATTCGGGAAATAAACTATTCCTTTACGCCGCCGAGTGCGACGCCAGCAATGATAAATCTTGAAAGGAAAACGTAAGCAATAATAATCGGTAAAATCGACATAGATATACCGAGATTGATTACGCCCCAGTCAGGCTGAGTACCTCCGGTAAGACCGGAAACCATCTGAGGAAGAGTTTTAATCTTATAGCTGTTCTTGAAGAGGAGCATATTAGGCGTATACAGGTCGTTCCACTTTGCGATAAAAGCAAAGATAGCCTGTACAGCAATAGCCGGTTTCATCATAGGAAGAGCTATTCTGATAAATGTGCCGAATTCGGATGAACCGTCAATACGGGCAGCCTCAACAATTTCTCCCGGGAATGACGACTTCATATATGACCGCATGAAGAACACGACCGCAGGAGGAGCCATTGCAGGAATAATCAAAGGAATCCAAGTGTTTACCATACCCCAGTTAAGGAGCATATCCAACAAACCGCCGCCCATAACCTGTGCGGGGACCATCATAACTACGAGGATAGCTGTGAAAGCGATTTCCTTAAATTTAAAATCATAGATATGGATACCGTATGCCGTCAGTGCACCGAAGAACACTGTAAGAAACATTGCACCGATTGTGATAGCGGCACTGTTTCTGTAACCGTAGAAAATCTTGAACTGCTCATAACGGCTGTTATTGAAAAGTTGATGAATGTTGCCCCCCAAATTGTCACCCGGAGTGAACATCTTGACTAAATCCGTGGTGTTAATTTGCATATTGGATTTTGTTGCAAAAAGAATCAACATATAAATCGGCAACAAACAAATCAATGTCAGCAAAACGCATACTAAAAACAGACCCCAAGATTTAAGTCTTGTTTTCAACATGTAATTACCCTTTTTGGAGCCGTAAGTATTTTTCAAACTCATATACTTAAACCTCCGAACTGCTTAGTCTTAGCTTTTTCTTGTTTGATAAGCTTTTTACGCTGTTTTCTCTTAGCAACCTCATCCTGATCACGGTTCATTCTAAAGATAATTGCACCTAGCATGGAAGTTATCACAAAGAGGATTACAGACGCAGCCGACGCAAAACCTGACGAGCGGTCGGTATCGGTAATCGACGTTCGATACTGATTAAAGATATAAACGGCAACCGTTCGGATATGCGGTAATCCGTTGACAAGACCTGGGTCTTTGTACAGGAACGGAATATCATACATCTGGAGACCGCCTATCATAGATGTAACAACAGTATAAACAAGAATCGGGCTTAGAAGCGGCATAGTAATTCTCCAGAATGTCTGAGAGCCGCTGGCTCCGTCAATTTCTGCTGCCTCAAAGAGTGAAGGGTTAATACCCATGATACCTGACATAAGCATAATCATAGTATTACCGAACCACATCCATGTTTGAATAAACATAACCGTGCCGCGCGCAAGCCACGGAGCTGATTCATTGCCGCGGAAGTCCAATTTGCTCATGCCGAAAAGAGACTTCAAAATTGAATTGATAGGGCCGTCTATTGACGTTAATCCTAGGAATAAAGTAGCAACAGACGCTGCGGTAATGATATTAGGCATGTACATTACAATTTTAAAGAAGCCTTTTCCAGGGATTTTAAGCCTTGCATCGGTAAACCAGACAGCAAGAGCCAAAGACAGAATAATCTGCGGAATAAAGTTACCGACCCAAAGGATTAAGGTGTTCTTAAGAGCATTAAAAAACTCTTGATTGTGAGTGCTGCCTTTTGTAAATATTTGATTAAAGTTTTCCGTTCCGACGAAATCAAAGTTTGCGTGTCCAAAAACGCTGGCCGTTATGTAGCCGACTTTTTTTTCTGCTCCGTTTTCACTGGGTTCATAGAACATATAGACTGTTTCTTCTTTTCCGGCTCTGGTAACGGTAGTTACTTCAACCCTTCCCTTATTAAATCTTTCCTGATTAATACAGGTGCTGTTGCTGTCGCCGCGTCCAAACCAGGCAACATAGTCTCCATTACCCTTAGTGCTGAGTATGAATGTATTGACTAAAGGCAGGAACATGAAAATAGCGTAGACTATAAAGAACGGTATAATGAAGAAGTATCCGTATCTAGCATAACTGACGGACTTAATCCTTCTGCGTGCTGAGGAAGCCATAAATACACCCCTAGACATGATAAAATAACATACACCTACAAGGGCATTAAGCCCTTGTAGGTATAAGCATTAATTAATTCGCTAAAATTAGCCTACGTTGATATCAGGGAGAGCAGCGTCAACAGCCTTCTTGAATGAAGCAACTGTATCATCCCATGACTTTCCGCCCTTGCAGTAATCATTAGTTACAGCGTCAAGGAAAGCAGCTTTGATTGTGCTGTCATAAGCTGTGATTGTGCCGCGAAGGTCAATCTTAGCAACAGCGTCAGCAAGGATTCCGAAGAAGTTCTGCTGCTGAAGGTTATCATAAGTAACCTTGCTGAGTGTGTAATCGTTATCAGAAACAACTTCAGCCATAACTTTCTGGTTGTTTACGAACTCAGGTTTTGACTTAGCGTATTCTTTCATTGTAGCCTTATCTACAGCGAGAGTCTTGATGAACTTCTGGCATTCGTTAGCGTTGTCAGTCTTGGAGTGAACGAGCATCCATGTGCCGCCCCAGAAGAAGCTCTGCGGGCCCTGAACGAGATTCCACTTACCGTAAGCTGCTCCGCCTTCGCCGCCTGCAGCGTCAAGGAAGTAACCGCCGAAGCCCCATGTAGGAACGAAGTAACCCATAGCTTCATCCTTAACACCGGCACCTGTCCATTCACCTGTCCACTGGCTGTACTGTGTAATGCCCTTGCCATCCCAAAGGTTCTTAGCAAGATCAGCGAACTGCTTGCATGAATCGTCCATCTGGAGCGAACCGCCGCTTACCCATGGCTGTGTTCTGCCAGCTGTAAATACCTGCCAGAGACCGCCGAGTGTATCAGCAAGAGCTGTTTTGCCGCCTGATTCCTTAGCAACAGTAGCAGCAGCTTCTTCGAACTTAGCCCAGTTGCCGATAGCAGCCTGCATCTCGTCAGCTGATTTTACGCCGAGGAACTTTTCAGCGAGGTCTGTTCTGTATGCGAAACCGCCTGCGCAAGCCTGCCATGAAACGCCCTTACGAACGCCTTCGGAATCCTTGCCGATTTCATCTGTATATGCAAAGATATCCTTGAAGTTTTCGTCTCTGAATCCGACTTTCTCAAGCGGAACGGACTTGTCGCTGTCGATGAAAGAAAGAGCCCAGTCAGCTTCAGCAAAGAAAAGGTCGATGTGTTCGTCAGCCTGGAACATAGCGTTGTACTTATCACGTGCGCCGCCGCCGTTTACATCCATGTTAACGAAATTAGCTTCCTTAAGGTCACCCTTGTTCTTGTTGTAAAGGTCAATCATCTTAGGAGCATCGTTAGGGTCCCAAGAAACTACTGTGAAATTGTCGCCGCCCTGTCCGAGACTAGCGTCAACAGGGTTAACGTCTTCGTCGCCCATAATTTTTTCTGGAGCTGTGGTTGCTGGTTCGCCAGCACCAGAAGAAGGGTCTTTTTTAGGTGTAGATGTTGCTGGTGATTCAGAAGAGCTGCCACAGCTAGCGAAAGCTGAAGCTGTCATTACGAGAGTTGCTGCCAATGCAAGAGTTCTTTTTAATTTGTTCATTGGAATATTCCTCCTTAAAATTATATATTATATTTAAAAATATAATAACTGAAACGTGACAGACGGATTTGCTAATCCTGTCTGTGCCTTATGTATTTAGTTTACAACAAATGAAAGAAAAAGTCAATGGTTTGTGTCGTTTCTTAATCTTATTCAGTCATTAGTCACAAAACCAAACAGCATTTATTGTGCTAATTGCACAATAAAGTTTTAAAATGTTACAAAACGGTTAAAATGTCCTCTTAACACTTCATAACTTTCAGCGGTACGCTGTGAAAATCCTATTCGGCAAAGTCAATATGGTCGGCGTTGCGGCTCTTGAAGACTTCAAAAACCTCCATAAGAAGAGCTTCATCCTCAATCGCAATGTATTCCTCTTCAATCGTATCGGTCTCCTCGTCATATTCGCCGTGAATAATTTCCATTATTACAACCTCTTCCTCGGATTCCTCAAAATCAAGCAATACGATGTATTCTTTGTCTTCATGAGGGAAAACGTCAAGGACTTCAAAGTGAACCTCGTTGCCGTCATCATCAATCAGCATTACGAAATTGTCGTCGTCCATTTCTTCATCTAAACCGTCAATGTCATCAAAATTTTCGCACATAATATCCTCCATTAATATATAATTTGAAAGGCAGAAAACTGCCGTTCTTTAAATAATAACACAATTTTCAGAAAAAATCAATAGGAAAATAAAGATTTATTTTTTCAGGTAGTTCGATTTTCTCTTTTCCTTGTTTTTGTACATAATATCGTCCGCAATCGTCACAAGCTGAAACAGATTGGTGTTCTCATCAGGTATGGCTATATGATAGCCGATGCTTGCGTTTACGAGGAAAATATTTTTGCTCATACTGTTATATTCATCAATGTTTTTCTGTATTTCAGCATTGAGAATCTCGGCCTTTTCCCTGTCATAGTCAGCCGCAAATATGATGAACTCATCACCGCCGAAACGGCAGAGTACTTCTCCTTTATCGCAGCAGTTTGTCAGAATATCCGAAATAGCTATAATTGACTTGTCTCCTTCTTTATGACCGTAGTTGTCATTGATGAATTTAAGACCGTCCATGTCTATAAACATAAGCATAACAGAACGCTTGTTCCTGACGCAGTAATCGTATAACGGCACGGCATTCTTGTTGAAACCGCTGCGGTTAAGGATGCCTGAAAGAGTGTCAATAGTATAAAGTCTGTCCAGTTTTTTGATTGCATGGTCGAGCGTCATGATTTTTCTAATATTTTCTAAGGTGTTGCACAGCGTAATAGTCCATGTGAGAAACATGGAACTGTCCAGCGGAAAGCTGCAGTTCTGTATTACACAGTAGCCGAGGCATCTTTCACGGTAGTGAAGCGGAACAAAGTAGTAAGATTTTGCACTGTCGCTCCCGACAAACATCCCCGGGAGCATCTCTTTCGATTTAAATGTCGGAACAGACTTGAATTTTCCGTCTGAATATGCAAGCGTGACAACGATACTGTCCGTATATCCCTGCGTCGTAAATGTTTTTGAAACTCCGTTAAAACGGTTGGATTCGGTAAAATCGTTGCTCCAGTCATCACAAAGGCAAAGATAGAATTCCTCCGGGTTAATTTCCCTGACAAATGTTTTCAGAGATTCAACATATTCTTCCAGCGTATCACATTCAATCAACTGACATGACATTCTGTTAATCAGGGACATTGAAATCGCATTGGACTCTATAATGCTGTAATTGCGTTTTTTGAATTTGTCTATGCTGTCCCCCATGTGGTCGCAGCAGCCGCAGCTTTCCGTAAATCTTGCCTGCATATCAAGGAGGGTGCTGCGTTCCTGCGGTATGCCGTTAATGGCGTTGACAATTATCTCGCAGGCTCTTCTGCCCGATTCCGCAAGAGGCCGCTGGACAGAAGTCAGTTCAGGTGAATAGTTGCGTGCGTCATAAGTATTGTCAAAGCCGGAGAATGCAACATCGGCAGGAATTGAATACCCTATACTCTCAACCGCAGACAGAGCGGAAATAGCCATCACGTCGTTGGCGCAGACAAAAGCATCAGGCATGGACAGATTCTTATCAGTGAAATACTGTATGGCGTCACGGCCGCTTTTCGCTCTGAAATCGCCGTAGTAAATACAGTCTTCATTAATTGAAATATCATGTTCTTCAAGAGCGTTCAGGAAAGCGTCGAGTCTTGCATTGCTTTCGGGATTGTTTTTAGGACCGGAAATATAGTTGAACTTTGTGTAATTATGATGAAGTATAAGATGTTCAACTATTTGCGTCATGGCATCACGGTTATTTATTCCGATATGAAAGAAGCCAGGAATATCGTTGTCAATACTGACGGCGGGAACGCCCGCATCCTTAATTTTTCTGATAATATCGTTTGTAACCGGCGGATTGGAGATAGTATTTGTTAAAAGGATAAAACCGTCAAATTTTCTGTAATCAGGAAGTGAAAAAATATTGAATTCTCCTAAATCGTGGTATTTATTCTCCATAACACCGCCGAAAGCTATAAAGTGAAAAATATCAACACTGTTTTTGCCAGCGAATTCATGTATACCTCTGAGAATAGTATTTTGATATTCTTCGTCGATACCTGCAACAATCACCGCGATATTATATTTTTTCATAATATTTCACCACCGAATTCTATATTTAAGATAATTACGCTCAATTTATATATAATCTTTATTATAACATATATTTTAAAATATTGCAAGAGGTTTGAAGGATTTTTTTTATTTTTTGAACTAAAGTTGACATTGGTAAAAAAATATGGTATAATATTCGGTGAACACAGATAAAAATCTTCTTGAAGGGATGTGGAATTTTTATGAAAAGATATCTGGCTTTTTTTTGCTCCATAGCGGTTATACTGTCGGTTACAGGCTGCAAAAAACAGTCTGAAGCTGCAACGGAGGCCGTTGCGGAAGTTCCCGTGACGGACGCTCCCGAGCCTGAAAAGGCGGATATGTCAGTCTACTGGCTGGCAGACTATGACCTTAATCCCGATATAGGGAAAGAGCGTTCGACCGCATTGGCTCTTTTTGAAGACGTATACGGCGGCAGCATAAATCTGATTTATGCTGAAACAGGCGATAAGTGGGATAAGCTCATTGAGACGGTTAATGCGGGCGAGCGTGTTGATATGTTCCCGTATGATCCGACTGTATTCCCTTACGGTACCCTTAATAATCCTGAGCTTTTTCAGCCTTTCGATTCCTATTACGGCTCTCTTGAAATGGATGACCCTATGTGGGACGGCATGAAAAACATCATAGAGAATTTCAAATATAAAGGGCAGCACTATGTGATTCCGTACGATACGGAGAACCCGCTTTTCCTTACATACAGCAAAAAGGCGGTCGAGGAACTTAAACTCGAAGACCCGTACAAGCTTTTCACGGACAACAAGTGGGATTGGGACACTTTCAACGAATATGCCGACGGCTTTAAAGCTTCTGGGAAAAACCGTTATGCGATTGCGGGGCTTGTCGGCGAGGGATTTTTAAGCTCGGTTAATGTGCCCGTTGTGGGATACGACGGAAATGACTTTATAAACAATTTGAGCAATCCGTCGTTTGAAAAAGTTCAGAATTTTCTCAAAGGTCTTTCGGACAGGAAATGTATAAATCCGAAATGGGAGAATTATTATCCGACCGACGGCAATACGCTGTTCTATGCGATGCAGGACTGGGCCTTGTACGAATCTAATGCAAAAAATCCTGGCATAGAATTGGGCGTTGTGCCGTTCCCGAATGAACCGAACAGCGGAGCTTCCAACAACGTTGCTGTTGATTACAAGGCGATGATGCTTGTGGGGAATTCATCGGCTCAGGAAGCTGTCGCTACCTATGTAAAGTGCGAGAGGCTTGTTGCCTCAAACGGAAAGTATGAAGGAATTAGGAAGAAGAACGCCTTTGAAAAACGTTTTGACGTGACGGGTGCCGTTAAGGGGTATCTAACGGAAACACAGTATGATTTATTGCAGACTTTTCGCAATTCCGCTGGGAAAAGCGGTGTGGATTTTGCGTACGGCATGGGGCCGGCCGTCTACACGGCGATTAAGGATAGAGTAAATTGGGGAGTAATAAACGGACTGACTGAGGATTTCAAGAAAAGCGGTTTCAATTGGGAAGACAAATACAGCCAGTGGAATGACACAATTAATGCGGAAGCCGCTAAGTATAATACGATTAATAAAAATTAATGCTATTCTCTGAGATAAACAACGGCAGGCGGAAAATAGACAGCAATTTGTCTGTGTTTTTATTGGAGAATAGTATAAGGAGAAGCCGTTATGAAATTTATTGCAGTAATACTTGTTATTGTTATTTTTTTACCTGCCTCTATAGGCTACAGCGCCAAGCCCAAAATGTCATCCGCAGACAGTGCCGCAGGTTTGGTATTTAAGGCAACAAATACAATTTTGGCTGAATTTGACGAGGAGAGGATTGACGTCGCCAGTGACTTTACCGTTACTTATTCAAAAGACAGCGGATTTTCAGTCGGAACTGTTTGCACTGAAATTTCGCCTGAAATGAAAAAGCGTATAGAGGTGACTGAGGATTTTGCCAACAAGATGAAATTGTATGTTGTGGACATTAATAAGATAGACCGTGCAGAAATCTATATTTCGGACGGTGTTTGTCGCGGAGCAATGATTGCTTGGGGCGACGTTATCGGAACGTATCCAAACGGTGTCGTTACTACGGACAATAGGAGCGAGCTTTCTGTGAAGAACGGCGGCTGGGCTGTTGCTAAGAAACTTTTTGAATCTAGGATGGAGTGGAAATATTAATATGAATTTGACAGGAACATCAGGAACCGACACACGAAAAATGGCTCTGTGCGGACTTTTTGCGGCTATTATTTCTGTATGCTCATGGGTTACTGTTCCCATGAGCGTGCCATTTACGTTGCAGACTTTGGCAGTATTCGCCGCGCTTTATATTCTTGGCGGAAAACTCGGAACGGCGTCGGTATGCGTTTATATTTCACTCGGTGCAATCGGTCTGCCTGTGTTTTCGGGTTTTGAGGGCGGCGTCGGCAAACTGTTCGGCCCTACGGGAGGTTATATCTTCGGTTTCGTGCTTATCGGGCTGACTGTTTGGGGTGCACAGGCTATTTTCGGAAATAAGCCTGTAATTACGGTCGCTGCGGCAGTCATCGGAACCGTATTTATGTATGCTGTGGGAACTGCATGGTTTATCGCCGGATATGCAGGCGGAATCACGCTCGTGCAGGCGTTGAAATGGTGTGTCCTACCGTTTATTCTGCCTGACTTACTGAAGCTTGGGTGTGCTGTGCTTATCGGTTCACGGGTGTCAAAAATGATATTTTAAATTGGAAGAAATTAAATTTATAAATTGTTTCCTTGATTCATTACTGCATTCGTCAAAATCTAAGTTGACCCTTATTTTTACACAACATTTTGGTTTTCAAATCCGTGGTCCTATCGGTATTTCTTTTTGGAACTTATACAAAGTGATGCTTCATGTCGAACCGACGTATAAGACGGTACGTACGGTGACGCGGGATGGCGGCTACTCACGAATGGGTAGCCGCCATCTCAAATTTGCGGTCTTTATTTTGCTACACTACGGACTTTTCTCTCTTTGCTTCACGGTTCACCGTATCATGGGCACTCTTCTTTTTGGTGATATAGCATGTTGACTCAAGCTCGTCCTTTTCCTGATAAGGGACAAAGTCTGCCAGAGTATGCCTGTCAAGGTAACCGTCTATAACGTCACCAAGTCCCGACCAAAACATGAGAGTTTCGCAGTATTCACGGCGTTCACAGCGATTTTCTTCTCCTGCGAGGCAGGCAACAGGTGCAAAAGAACCTTCAATCGCACGTAAAATTTCACCGGCTGTGTACTCCTCAGGTTTTCGTGCAAGCATGTATCCGCCGTGTGAACCTCTGATGCTCCGCAAAAAGCCGGAGTTTACAAGATTTTTGACAATTTGTTCGAGGTATTTGACCGATATTGACTGTCTCTCGCTGACTTCTTTAATGGTAACGCGGTTACCTTCTCCCTGGCGTGCTACATCAATCATCATTCTTAGAGCGTATCGCCCTCTTGTTGAAACTTTCATCTTCAATCCTCCTTTCATGTATATAGCCGTCCGTTAATTTGGATAGTTATAGACCTCTTGCGAAATTATTTAAGGTGTTTGCGGTTCTTTCTCGTAACGCTATGTCGGTTTTTTGAGCCGCAACCCGACCGAATCGGCATTCTATCCTTTGCTTGTTACGAAAATCCTTGCAACAAATTTCGCAAGAGGTCTATTTTGCCAAATGGCATTTACGCCAAAAGTTATATCATATATGATACTATAATTATAACATGTATCAGTGCCCGTGTCAATGCCTTTCGGTGAAAATTCATAAACTGTCCATAAAGATTAATGCAAATTTCATAAAGTTGTGGCAAATTATTCAAATAATAATACTATGGTTTTTAGCTGTTTAAATTGGTAAACCGATTTTCATGAACTTCGGAAAAATTTTAATATTTATTTCATGGATTTATAATACTATATTCATATATGACTTAGCTAGTGAAAATTAATAAAAAATCCCATCCACCTTGTACAGTGAATGGGGAATAATTGATGATTAACGGTTGCTGCAGGTCTAATACTTTATTCCCTGTTAAAACTGTAGGGGCGACCCTGTGAGGCCGCCCGTGTATTAAAAAGCATCTACGGTATACATTTATCATTATGCGGTTACTGCATAGAGAGCCCCTACAGTTCCTAATTGTTAATTGTTTTCGTTCCGTTACAGCATTTTAACCAACTCATCACGCACACTGTTATAACGTTCTTCGGTTAAGCCGAAATCCATAGCTTTATACGTCCATGCAGAGCGACCGATGTTATATTTTTCGAATGTTGCGTTGATGTCTCTGTACCAGTTCAGAGTTCCTTCAACGGGGGCTTTGTCAATAACCCCGTATTCACCGCAATATAGCGGAACATCGTAGTCCTCCGCAAATTTAACCGCATCGGAAAAGAGTATTTCAAAAAAATCGGGGCTGACTTGCTTAGCTCCGTCAAGCTCCGCCTTGCCAATTACGGTGCAGTGTTCTTTGGCGAGGAATTTCAGCCCCTCCTGATAGACGGAGATTTTATCGGGATAGTCCGCAGTGTGAGACGGCGGCATTTCCGCTATCCAGTAAGCTTTTTGATGGGTAAAAAGGAGCGGTTCGTAGCAGTGAAACGTGAAGACGATATTTTCGTCATACGGCTTGTCGAGCAAGGAGACAGTGCCGACGCTGTTGTAACAAACGCCGCCGACTATTATTTTTACAGTCGGTGCGATTGTACGGATTGCTGTTACCGTTTTTCTGATTAGCGCATTCCATTGCTCTGCGACATCATATAACACAACCTCGTTCAGCAATTCAAACACAACAAAATCTTCATACTTCGCATAACGTTTTGCAAGCTTAATCCAAAGGTTAATGAAACGTTTCTGGAGTTCTTCGCTGTTAAACAAATCTCCAGCCGTTTCAATCTCGTCAAACGCAAACCCCGCCGTCTTATGGACGTCAAGAATCATGTTTAGTCCGTACTTTTTACACCATTCAATACAGTTGTCGATGTATGTATAACCCTCTGTGATTTCCTCGCCTTCACGGGTTTCAACTAGATAATAGTCGATTGGCAGGCGTATATGGTCAATCCCCCATGAGGCAACCCTCGCTGCGTCTTCCTCGGTTATAAATGTATCGTGGTGCTCTTTGCGGAAGGCGTTGCCGCACTGTGACAGCCAGCCGCCGAAGTTTATTCCTCTTCTAAATCCTTTGAACTCTCTCAAAATAAATACCATCCTACTCTTTAAAAAAGGAACTGCAGTTCCTTAATATTTCTTTGTTATAATTATACCACATATAGAAAAAAATTGCAAGCGAAAAATAAAAACTTGACAATACAGCGAAAATAAGGTATAATTATACCATAGATTATTTGTGAAAGGGAATCAACAATGTATATATATAATACTTTAACACATAAAAAAGAAGAATTCTTCCCGAAAGAGGCAGGCACAGTCAAAATGTATACCTGCGGCCCCACCGTATATCATTTTGCACATATCGGCAACCTCCGCACATATATGATGGAGGATATTCTTGAGAAATATCTTGCATTTTCAGGGTATGATGTCAAACGCGTCATGAATATTACCGACGTGGGACATCTGAGCTCAGACGGCGATACAGGCGACGATAAAATGCTTAAAGGTGCTAAGCGTGAGAAAAAGTCGGTCATGGAGATTGCACAGTTTTACACCGACGCTTTTTTTGAGGACTGCGAGAAGCTTAATATAAAAAGGCCTGAGATTATTGAGCCTGCAACGGCTTGTATCGACGAGTTCATTAAGGTTATTTCAAGCCTGATTGAAAAGGGCTATGCATATGAAAACGGCGGGAATATATATTTTGATACGTCAAAGATTGACAGGTACTATGTATTCAACGACTTCAAAGAAGAAGACCTCGCCGTCGGAGTGCGGGAGGGTGTTGACGAAGACGGAAACAAGCGTAATAAAGCGGATTTTGTGCTTTGGTTCACTAAGTCTAAGTTTGACGACCAGGAGCTTAAATGGGAAAGCCCGTGGGGAGTTGGTTATCCCGGATGGCATATTGAGTGTTCATGCATTGCGATTAAGCATCTCGGTGAAACGCTTGACATTCACTGCGGCGGCGTTGACAACGCTTTCCCGCACCATACTAACGAGATTGCCCAAAGCGAGGCGTATCTCGGGCACAGTTGGTGCGATTACTGGTTTCATGTTGAACATCTTAACATTAATTCAGGAAAGATGAGCAAGTCGTCAGGCGAATTTCTGACCGTTTCGCTCCTTGAAAGCAAGGGTTACAATCCGCTTGTTTACCGTTATTTCTGCCTCATGTCGCACTACAGAAAGTCCCTCGTGTTCAGCTATGAAAACCTCGGCAATGCGAAGGCGGATTGGGATAAACTCATCGCCAAGATTGCACAGGTTTTGAAATCATCTAACGGCGAACAGGCGGGCGACCTTTCGGAAGCGGACGTTTGGATTGAAGAGTTCGATAAGGCTATGAGCAACGACCTGAATACGTCTATGGCGATTACCGTTCTTCATCAGCTTTTGAAAGCGGAAATCAGCCCTGCGGCTAAGCTAAAGGCAATTGACGCCATGGACGCTGTTCTTTCGCTTGATTTGATTAAGTCGGCGGAAAAGCTCCTCAGCGCTGATGTTGTCTGCGATATTCCTCAGGAGGTTCTTATGCTTGCAGAAGAGAGGACTGCCGCACGTAAAGCAAAGGACTTTGCTCTTGCGGATGAAATCCGTGATAAAATAACTGTGCTCGGCTATGAAATTAAGGAGACGAGACAGGGAACGGAGATTAAAAAGATTGGCTAGAATATACAGCCTTTACAGTTCAAGTCAGGGTAACGCCACATTTATCGGTACGGAAAAAGGCGGCATACTCATTGACGCAGGAGTGACCTGTAAAAAGCTTGTTGAGGGACTGGGGCGGAATAACATTCCGCTGTCCGCCGTTCAGGGTATTTTCGTGACGCATTCTCACGGAGACCACGTCAAGGGGTTGCGTGTTTTCACTGGAAAGACGGGTTGCCGCATATACGGTCAGGGCGAAACTTTAAGGGAAATTATTGACAGAGAACTTGTCGCTCCGAAATCTCAGCTTATAGAAATAAAGAGTAAAGTTGAATGCGGGGGAATGGAAATTTCAGCGTTTAATACTCCTCACGATACGGCGGGAAGCTGCGGTTATCGGATTCATACAGGCGACGGGAAAATCTGTGCGGTTTGTACGGATTTAGGGCATATAACGTCTGAAGTGAGGGCGGGCCTAAGCGGATGCCGCCTTGTGCTTTTGGAATCGAACTATGATGAGAATATGCTTAGACAGGGCGGTTATCCGCTTCATCTTAAACAGCGTATTCTCTCGGACAAAGGGCATCTCTCCAATACGGACAGCTCTGTTATTGCAAGAGAGCTTGTCGAAAGCGGCACGGTACATATCGTTCTCGGACACCTCAGCCAGGAGAACAACCGACCCGAAATTGCCGAAAAAACAGCCGTGAACGGTCTTTCAGGGCTGAAACGGAATATTGATTATCTGCTTAATGTTGCAGAGGTTGAGGGCAGCAGAGGGGCTATAGTATTTTAATAAAGGGAGGCATAAAATGCCTCCCCCCTTTTTCGATTAATACGCCTTCCCCCAATAGAGGAGCGTTGCGGCAGGTTTTCCGCAGCAGACGCATTTGTCTCCTGTCGGTTCCTGTCCGAAAGGTATGCAGCGTGAACCTACGCCTGTTTTTTCTTTTACTTCGTCCTCGCAGGCTTCCTCACCGCACCACATTGCACGGATAAATCCGTCGCCGTTTGCTTCGAGCGCCGATACGATTTCTTCCATGGTTCGGCAGTTAAATGTCTTGCTCTCACGGTTTGCTATCGCTCTTTCATATAACCCTGCATTAACTTCCGCAAGTTTTTCCGCAACGGTTTCAGCGAGAGTGTCAAGCGGGCAGACTGTCTTTTCACGGTTGTGTCGGGTGACGGTTACGCACTGACCCTGTTCGATGTCACGCGGCCCTATCTCAATCCTTACAGGGACGCCTTTCATCTCGTATTCGGAGAATTTCCATCCCGGCGAGTTGTTTGTATCATCAAGTTTAACTCTTATTCCTGCGGATTTGAGAGTATTGTAAATCTCCGTTGCTTTTTCGAGAACGCCCTCGGTTTTCATTGCCACGGGAACGATTACCGCCTGTATCGGAGCCACTGCGGGCGGAAGTGCAAGACCGTTGTCATCACCGTGCGTCATGATGATTGCACCGATAAGAC
>Ga0209737_10001279_pt1 | contig 18245 bp, 10 predicted proteins | sample TergutCu122P3_FD_187284 | JGI IMG/M metagenome (GOLD analysis project Ga0209737, IMG submission 187284) | Cubitermes ugandensis P3 segment gut microbial communities from Kakamega Forest, Kenya - Cu122 P3 (SPAdes) (version 2) | ecosystem: Host-associated > Arthropoda: Insects > Digestive system...
ATAGGAAACCTCACACGGGATGGCGGCGAAGATTTTGACGTATCGTGGACGTCTTTCAACAAAGTAAAAAGCGTAGCAGGCAACGGACGTAATTTAACTTTTGGTTACAGTTCTTTAGGTCAACGTCAAATAAAGCGTAGCGGCACTGTAAGCGAATACTACATACATGATGCCGTGGGTAACGTACTGGCTGTTTACAGGCACGATCTCCGCCAGGAAGGTTTTTATGTTACCGAGCGTTCCATTTACGGCAGTTCTCGCATAGGGATATTGGGCAGCAATTTAAGAACCATCCCTTTCATGCCTTTTTATTCCTGGCGACATTCCCGTGCGATGGGTCAGCGCTCCTATGAACTTACCGACCATTTGGGCAATGTAGCGACAGTTATTAGCGACCGCAAGTTTGCTGTAGGTCCCACTGGTTTTGTGGTTTACTACATCCCTGAGATTAGAAGTTATACTGATTACTATCCCTTTGGATTCCCGATAGAGGAGCGTACCGGTGTTGGAGGTGTAAGAACGCGGGGTTACCGTTATGGTTTTGGTGGACAGGAAAAAGACAACGAAATTTATGGAGCGGGAAGTGCATACAATTTTGAGTTTAGAATGTATGATAGCAGGATTGGACGATTTTGGCGGCCTGACCCATTAGCTAATCAGTATCCTTGGAATAGTACTTATGCGTATGCTGAGAACAGAGTTATAGATGGGAAAGATTTAGAGGGATTAGAATGGATAAGGTACAGCACATATAGACCAATAAATACAACAACAGTGACGACAGTAGGTGAGGTGACTACTAAAGTGGTTTCAGAAACTGCAAGAGGTACGGCAAACACAACATTTTTTTTAGGAGGAATAGTTCAGGCTTTTGCAGGAAATTTTGCTAGCAGAGGAGATGTTATGAAATATCCAACATGGGCAATTCCTCGTCAATTTGATAAAAACTGGAATCTTGTGATGAAACCAGGATGGTTAGGTGGAGAGGCAACGGGCGACCTAAGTAGAGAGGCTAGTACTGAAATATTGATTGGTACTGTTTCTGCACTTACAACATTCTTTCCTTTTTCACAAGCATCTAGTGCTGTTGTAAGAACTATCGAAAATACATTAATTAGTACTACTATAACGACAATTATAAATGCTGTAACAGATTCTCAAAATACTCAGAATACTCAAAACACACCTCAAACTACTACTAATACTATTCCAGAATACCCAAGAGTTCCTTATGTAAATTCTAGCCAAGAAAAACTTAATATTGAAAACAAAGTAAACAATACTCTAGATGCAAAATAATAAAAAATCTTATATATGACTCTTGTTGGTATAGCATTATATTTTTTACTTTTTATTATATATTTTTTATTATCAGGAGTTATATACTATTTTTATATGTTACTAGTACAGCCTGAAGATAAAGAAAAGTGGTATGTTTATTTTTACCTTGGTTTTAGATTCCGTTTTGGATTGGCAATAGTATTAACTTACTTAACAGTTCAGCAAATAATGCCGTAAAGTCAAAATAATCGGCTTAAATCTTACTCACCAGCCTGCGTTTTAGAGGTTGCGTACCATCTTGCACTTGGACTTCTGGACTGGACTTCCTAACTAATTCCGGACACATAGATAAGAGTCTTTTTGGTTGCCATTGTATGCTTTTTATTAAAAAATTAAGCATTCAAGATTTGCTGAGCTAAAACGCCCGCGGGCGGCAACGTCGGCAGGCGATGTGGTCGCGGCTGTGCGGTGGGATTTCTGCCGACTTGACTTTTTTGTTTCTTTTTTGGTCAAGCAAAAAAGAAGAGAGAAATTGGAATTTGCTATTTTGAAAGATCAAAGATTGGATAGGGTTTGCTCCGTACCATGTTCGAATAAAAAATTATTCCGTGAACCAAAATTATTAAAATTTAGATGCTCGGTTTTATAAACTACCCCGCCCTTCGGGCACCCCTTCAAATTTTGAAGGGGATATAGGTCTATCTCTTAATCACTAATCACAAGCTTTCCTACATAAATTCCATTTTTTTGCACTTGCAGAATTCTAGTATCATTCACAATTACAGGTTCTTCTAAAAGCACATGACTATGTCCACCGATGATAACGTCAATTCCGGGAACATTTTCTGCAATATCTTTATCGGTGATGCCTTTCCTAAACCCCAAGTGAGAAAGGCAAATAATTAAATCACAATTTTCTTTATTTTTCAAAATATCTACCATTTTTTGTGCTGTGGCAATAGGATCTAAAAATGTAACTTCTTGATAATGGGTAGGCATAATTATTCGTTTCATATCGCATAACAACCCAAAAAATCCTATTTTTTTTCCATCCATTGTAATAATAGTATAAGGTTTTATTAACCTGGCAAGTTTTTTGTTTTTGAATTGGTAATTTGCGCAAACAATCTTAAAATTCGCTAACTTTAAACGTTTTGCTAAGGCTTTTGAGCCGTTATCAAATTCGTGATTTCCCAGTACAACCACATCATATCCCATTTTATTCATCAGTTCTATTTCCGGAAATCCTTTAAAAAGATTGAAATAGGGGGTACCTTGCGAAAAATCTCCGGCATCTACTACAATTGTATTGGGATACTGACTCCTCGTTTCCTGAATAAACGTGTTGCGCCGCACAACGCCTCCCACAACTTCACCCAACTCCGGTTCGTAATACGCTTCCAAATGGCTATGGGTGTCGTTGGTGTGTAAAATAACGATTGGAGAAGATTGGGCAGAAAGCCAAAAGGGTAAGAGACAGAAAGTCAAAAATAGAAAGCAGAAGGCAGAAAGAGAGAAGGAGAAAAAAGAAGAAAAGGAGAATGACGAAAAATCCCCTTCAAATTTTGAAGGGGTGCCCGAAGGGCGGGGTAGTTTATACGAATGATTATTTTTCATAAAGAAATTATTAATTATATTTAAAAACAGTTATTTGTGTATCAGTTATTTTTATTGATTTTAAAATGTAATAAATTTTCTGTGTAAACTACCCCGCCCTTCGGGCACCCCTTCAAAATTTGAAGGGGATAATGTCTTCAAAACCTCTCGCCACACTCATTAGTTATCTGTCATCCGTCAGTTTTAACTGAAAGCAATGTTCTTTTTTTCTACACTACTACCTCTTCAAAAGATCAAACACCGTCTTCACCGGATTAAACGTACTCAAGGGTACTTCCACAAAAACAGTGACCCAGTCTGCCATAGCGCCGTTCCAAAGTCCGGGCAACTCCATTGCCTTTAAAGTTTTTCCTTCGTACGATTTTTCAGAGATAAAGCCTGTGTATGGATCTACATATTTATTAAGATCAAAGAATTTACCGCGCACATCTTTATAACAACAAAACATATCTACCGGATTAAAATGCGAGGCGGAGTCGAAAAATGCTTTTTGTTCCGGATTGCTCATGTTTATTTGCGAAGATTCCACAATTTGCAATGAAGTTTCTCCCTTACGGTTGGTTACCCAAAAGGGACCGCCACCCGGTTCACCTTCGTTTTTTACTACGCCGCATATTCGCATGGGACGATGAAGTTTCTTTAACACCTCTTCTTGTGTGGGGTTTTCATGTGCAAACTGAATCATTAATTTACTTTTCGCAAAATCAATAATCTCTTGTAAATCACTATGGTTAATCTGATCGCCAAGCAACTGTTTTTGATATTCAAAACTTTTTTCTTGTAAAAAAAGCAGATATCCCGCCAAGGCTTTCTTATATAAGATAGTGATTTCTAACTTATCTTCGGTAATTACATTATCAATGTTTTTTACAAACACCAAATCGGCGTGGAGGTTATTCAAATTGTTGATTAATGCGCCGTGTCCACCCGGACGAAACAACAAATTACCGTTTTTATCCCGAAATGGCGTATTATCTAATTCCGCCGCCAAAGTATCGGTAGAAGGCGCTTGAATGGAATATGTAATATGGTAAGTAATTCCAAATCTTTTCTCATACTTTTCTTTTATTTGGGCAATTAATTCGTCGAATTTATCTAAATGGTCGGGCGAAACGGTAAAATGCAATCGACAAACGCCGTCTCCGCTTCGGGCATATCTTGCCGATTCTACCAAATGCTCTTCCAAAGCAGTGCGATCATCATCGCCATATTTATGAAATTTTAATAATCCCTTGGGAAGATTTCCATAATTTAGCCCTTTTTCTTCCAATAAATATTCAAATGGAATTTTGGATTTAACATCTTTTATGGCTTCCTCAAACGAATCCACGGCTTTTTCAATATGTTGTTTCAGATCGTTAAAAAATGCAAAATCTCCGATTTTGTCTAAAAAATGCTTTGCCTTATCGCTCAAAGAAGAAGTTTCCGGATGCAATGCTTCATATAAATCCTTAAACATTCTTGAAGCGGCACCGGATGCCGGCACAAACTTTATGATTTCTCTCTTCTGCGACAATAACTCATAAATACTGAGCCAATGTTCTATTTCCAAGTCGGTAAATTTAACAATACCGTCTCCGATAGAAGCATTTCGATTAATATGGGCAAAATCGAAACCTGTTTTAAAAAATGCAAACTGTTTTTCAACGTGTTTGGGATCGCTGCCGCGTTGCGTCATAAAAGCCAAATCTCGAGAGGTAAAATTAAGCATATCGCAATAAATTTGATAGGCTACAAAATTACATTTTATTTTTAGTAAAGAGGAGTATTTACACCTTTCTTTTAAAAAAAATAACAAATGTCGCCATCGTATTATTAAAAATATACTTTTGCGTGCTAATAGCATGTATTCAAATGTGTTTTATAATACATGATGATTAGGATAAAATACCAATGGTTAATTGTTTGATACTTAGACAAATAATTAACAAAATAAATGTTGAATAATGGGTATGAACGATAATAAAATGTATAAATAATATTAACCAAAAAATCATTAACTTATGAAAAAAATTCTATTTTTAAGTTTTCTTTGCTTAATGTTTGCCATGTTTACGAACACTGCAAACGCGCAAGGATCGAGCGATGCTTGTTGCTTTTATCTTGAACAAATGCCAGAACAAGTATTGCCCGGAAGCACACAGTTCAACTTGAATCCGCTTGTTCCGGGTGTGAACGACGGGTACATCGGAGTAACGGAATATTACTATTTCCGCTTCAACGGTGGTTGTTTAGATCCTAAAACAAAATTATCTATTGATTGGGAATTCTACGTAAATGGCCAGCCATGGGATGCTCCTTTGAATGCAACAGCTACCAATCCGAGAAATCGTATGAATGTTGAGTTTGAGTGGAGGTTGCCGCTTATTACCGGAGTTGATTTCCAAGGTAGTGGTCCGCTCTTATCGGGAATGGGACTACAAGCTGCAGAAGAATTTATTACCGTAAATGGTGTGAAACGTGCAGTAAAAACCGATTTTCCCGGACAAATTGATGCTTCTTCTAATGGAACATTATTCGGATACTTTAATCCCTATAATGTAACACCACGTTGGTACAACTATTTTTATGCCGATTTTTTACAATGGGCTTGTGAGAATGATTACCTTCGCATAAAAATTACCAGATACAGTACGGAAGAGGTTAACATACGTTTTAAACTAATAGAACGTATCGACGGATTCGAATTTCAAAACTTTTATGATGGAGAAAGACAACAAAACTATATGGGCGGACATAGTGCCACATTTTTTGGACAAATTGCAGAGTTTGAATTTGAAGAGATGGAGCAATTAGCAAGTGACATTACGGTTTGCGCAGGAACTGTAGTTTCTTTCGGAATGAGTCCGGACGGCGAACCTTATACTTTTGTAGCAAATCCGGAATTTCCGAATGACGAGGTGTTAATGGTAAGTGTTCCTTTTTATGATCCGGGGTCAGATTGTGGAAATAATATTGATAGTGTAGTTACATTAACCATAACATGGAAACCGCTACCGGTAATTACGTTTACCAGCGACCTTGAATCTCTCGAATTTTGTTTTACTGAAGAAGTAACAGTAAACTTCGAGCTAACTGCAGAACCTGCAGGTGGTGACTTAACCTATTTTATTGAATATAATAATGCTATGTTGAATGATAATTACGCGCCTACGGCTGAGTTAATCATTTCAACCCCGGGGCAATATACAGTTATGGGATATGTAACGCTCATGTATCCGGAGGCAGAACTAGGCTGTACTTCTTTAATAGACACTCTTGAAATTATGGCATACGAATTGCCTAGCTTTGAAATTGAGGCTTTTAAAAACCGTGAAAGTTGTCTTCCTAATGATACTGCAAATAATGGCTGGGTTACCTTAACCTCTGTTAATGAATATTTATATGCATATTCTAAAAACGGCGGCGCAAGAGTATATGCTTCGGAAGGCGCTACCACATACACTTTCGTTAATTTGTTAGAAGGAAATTATGTTTTCTACGCCATTAACGAAGAAACAGAATGCGAGAGTGAAATAGCACAAATCATAGAATTAGATATAGAAAATCCGTTAATAGTTGAAGACCCTGAATTTGATCCGATTGTTTGTAGAGGCGGTACCACAACCGTAACGGTAACAGCTATCGACGGTACTCTCCCATATACATTTATTCATGGGCTTGACACAAATACAACCGGTATATTTACCTTAGTACCGGCGGGAACACATGATTTCACAGTAATAGATGATCTTGGATGCGAAGTAACTGTAGAAGTTGAAATTACCGAACCAACATTATTAACTGTAAGTGCAGCTATAACGACTCCGGTTTTATGTTATGCAGATTCTGCAATCGTAACCGTAACAGCTAACGGCGGTGTTCCTCCATACGCTTATGTTCTAGGAACAGATACAAATACAACTAATACATTTAAATTACCAGCAGGAACGTACACGTTCAAAGTAATAGATAACCTTGGATGCGAAGCAACTGCAACAACGCTTACGGTACAAGATCTAAATCAGAAGCTAATTGTAACTGCAGCGCCGGAAGCCATAACCTTACCATTTATGGTATGCTATGGCGATTCATTATTGATACATGTTACTGCAACCGGCGGAAATGGAGAATATAATGGTACAGGCGAATTTTGGAGAGGTGCGGGAACGCACATATTCACCGTTTATGATGAGAATGGATGTTCGGCAAGTGATACGGTTATTATAGCACAACCAGCTGATGACCTAACTGCAACTTTTGTTATCACAAATCCAATTTTGTGTCATGGCGATTCTGCAACCGTAACAGTAACCGCTGCCGGTGGTATTTTGCCATATGTTTATGCTCTTGAACTTGAAACAAATACAACCGGTATATTTGAATTGCCGGCAGGAACATATACAATTACCGTAACAGATAGTCTCGACTGTGAGGCAACTATTGAAGTTATAATAACAGAGCCGAACAAGTTAGTTGTAAGTGCAACCATAATTACTCCAATCTTATGCCGTGGTGATTCTGCAATTGTAATGATTTCTGCAACCGGTGGACTCGGAACATATATAGGTGTTGGAGAAGTTAAAATACCCGCAGGAACGTATACATATTCCGTAACGGACTCTGTTGGATGTATGGATTCGGTAACATTTACAGTAACTCAACCTATGTATTCGTTAGCTGCGTTTGCAGATCCTCTTACCGGTTCACTTTTATGTTATGGTGATTCGATAACTGTAACAGTAACTGCAACCGGTGGAACCGGAACACCATCTGAGTTTGGAGGTGTTGGAGAAATTAGAGTACCCGCAGGAAATCACGTACTTATTGTAACTGATGCGAACGGATGTACAGCAGCTACTGATACGGTTAGAATAACCCAACCAACCCAATTAATTGTAACTGCAATTGAAACCAGCGCAATTTCATGCCGTACCGATGAAGCAACCGTAACGATTACTATAAGTGGTGGAACCAACCCATATTATTATCAAGGCGCAGAGGTATTAGTAAATCCCTTTACTGTACAAGCAGGAGTAGGCACTCATATATTTACTGTAACAGATAATAACGAATGTGTGGCAATTGATTCGGTTACAATAGTCTATCCGGATGCATTTGTTGCAACTGCTGCAATTACCAATCCGATTCTCTGTAAAGGAGAATTGGCAACTGTAACCATTACTACTGCAAATGGAATTGCACCTATTATTTATTATTTAAATGAAGTTGGCCAAACCGCAAATACATTTGAATTACCGGCAGGAAGATATGCATTCACCGTAATAGATGGTGACTCATGTATAGCGGTTATCGATACGATTACCGTAGGAGAACCGGCTGCAAAAGTACAAGCAAGCTATGTGATTACGACTCCAATTTTATGCCATGGAGATTCTGCAACCGTAACTATTTCAGCAACAGGTGGAACAGGAACTATTACAGGTACCGGTGCATTTAGAGTAGCTGCAAGAACCGAACCATATACATATTATGTAGAAGACGCTGCTGGCTGTAGAGATTCGGTAACGTTTGAAATAACCCAACCTTTACTTCCATTATCTGCATATACAAACTTTACTGACAGTACACTTTTATGCTATGGCGATTCGATATATGTAAATGTAAACGGAGACGGTGGAACAGGACTATATACCGGCACAGGCGACTTTAGAGTAGCTGCAGGAAACCACGTATTCACTATATCAGATGCGAACGGATGTACAGCAACTACTGATACGGTTAGAATAACCCAGCCAATTCAGTTAACTGCGAGTACAAGTTTTACTGACAGTACACTTTTATGCTATGGTGATTTGATCTACGTAAATGTAAGCGCAAATGGCGGAACAACACCATATTCCGGTACAGGTAACATTGAAGTAGCTGCAGGCAACCATGTGTTCACTGTAACAGATGCGAGCGGATGTACAGCAACTACTGATACGGTTAGAATAATCCAACCAAGCCAGTTAATCGTAACTGCAACTCTAACTACTCCGATTTTATGTTATGGTGATTCTGCAACTATAACTGTTACTGCATCCGGCGGAACAGGAACAATTACAGGTACCGGTACATTTACGGTAGCTGCGGAAACGTTACCATATACATATACCGTAACAGATGCAAACGGATGTACGGCAACCTCCGAAGGAATTGAAGTTACTCAACCTGATGCACCTCTTACAGCTGAAATTACCGGACCGGTAACAATATGCCCGGAAACTACAATAGACCTTACTGTTACAGCAACTGGCGGTACAATAGGAGATGGTTATGCTTACCAATGGTTCAATGATGGAGACATTATTTCCGGTGCAACAACAGCTACAATTAATGTAGGTATCGGAACTTACACCGTAATCGTAACGGACAGTGTTGGATGTACATTTGAAACAGGTTCGTTTACAATTACTAATTATACAGATGTAGCCATTACAATTACAGCAACAAAAGAATGCTATGTTAATGACATTATTGTTACTGTAACTAGCGGAGTAGATGCTACCCTAATAATTCAAGGATACGATGCAAGTACAGATCAACCTATACTTACTTTAATTGATACCGTATCAGTAACAGCCGGAGTTCCCCAAAATGTTACTTTTACTTATGGTGGAACAGTTGACTTTATTTACTTTACTGCCGAAACAGAGATTGACAGCATTAACATTTATTGCGCATATAAAGGTGTTACGGAAGAAGCAATAAACTTTAACAACATACCCTTATTTTATGCTTATGCATATCCAAGAGGAAGTTCGTTATACGATCCGTTAGACAACTTTAAATCAGTGAGTGAAGGAGCATCGGTAGATCATTACTTCCGTGTTAACGAACTTTGTGAGACAGACGGAGACTTGCGCTTATCTGTAGGGTACAAATATTATTATCAATCTTTTGAGGATGCTGCTGCTGGCATTGCCCCTGAACCGGCTCTTCCAATTGGAAACTACTTGGTTACACAAAATGGTTTTATGACTTTTAGTACGCCATATGATGATTGCGGTGCTCCGGGAGCAACGATTAGCTACAGCTTTATTTCGGGTGATGCTTATTTCCCACATGAAAGCGGATGGAGAATTGGTCAATCAATATATAACTACTTTAGAATCGCTTTCTTAAACGATAGAGAAATTACAGTTAGACTTTCAGGATTTACTCAACCCGGTATATACACCATTGAGTATGAACTAGTAACACACCGTGCTATTAATGGAACCCCATGGGGTAACTCTATTGATGGAAATGTGTGTTATCCTATTGGTGTTATTGGAGGAAATAACTTCTATACAGGAACTTATGAAAAAATAGTATTAGCAACAAGAACAATGACTATTGAAGTATTAGAGGCAGAAGGATTTATTCTTAATATCTCTGAAGGAAAAACAGCTACTGCTACTATTTATCCGAATCCGGCGACCAATAATATTAATATTAAATTTGAAAATGTTGAAGGTCCTGCACAAGTACGTATTGCAAACATCAATGGCCAAGTTGTTCTTGACCAACAAATTTTTGTTGCAAATGATGTGGTAAATGTAAACCTTCCTGGTATTAAACCGGGTGTTTATTTCGTAAACATTATTTCTGAAAAAGCAGTACTTACACGCAAGCTAGTTATTACACCTAACTAATAAATAATATAAAACTTTAACGGCTGCTCAAAAGGCAGCCGTTTTTTTTTAATTTCTGATGCGTGAAATCTCAGGATTGCGAGACAAATCCGCAATGACGCGGGCGAGAAAAAGTGGTTTACAACCAGCGCTTTTTCTTGAAAATCCATGTAATTAGAACGGATACAACCAAGGTAGCAGAAATTACTATATAAAATCTCGGATTGTAAATAGTGGTACCTTCTTCCAAATTCATGCCATAATAACTTGCAATTAAAGTAGGTAACATAAGAATGATAGAGATCGAAGTTAGGCGTTTCATGACCACGTTTAAATTGTTGGAAACAATTGCGGCAAACGCGTCCATCATACCTGCTAAAACTTCACTATAAACATTCGCTGTGGTAAGTCCTTGCTGCATTTCAATTTCAACGTCTTCAAATAGATCCGCATCATATTTCATGTGACGTTGCTTTAAAATACTATGAAATTTTTGCAATAAAATTTCATTGCCACGCATAGATGTTATAAAATAAACTAATGTTGTTTCCAAACGCATTAATTCCAATAACTCTTCATTTCTAACGGAAGTTTGCAATTGCAGTTCCGCATCTTTTATTTCATAGTTAATCATTTTCAAATATTTCATGAACCAAACAGCCGCTGAAAGTTTTAAGTGTAAAATATGGTCGGCAACGTGTTTTTCTTGAAAATTTTTACGACGAGTATATTTTATAAAATCTTCCATCATCTCTACTTCGTGATGACAAACGGTAATAAACCTATCACCTGACGTTAAGATGCCAAGCGGAACCGTAGCGTAAACGTTTTCTTGTTCTAATGATTTATAAGGCACTCGAATAATGATCAAACGCCAGCCCTCTTCATACTCTACGCGGGGACGCTCATCGTTATCTTCAATGTCTTTTAAAAATGGTTCAGGAACCCCGAACTCTTCTATTAAAAAAGTTTGCTCTTCAGGGGTAGGAGACATTACGCATACCCATGCTTTTAAAGAATATTTTTCAATTTCGTAATAGCCGTTTTTATTTATTAGATACCTAATCATCGCTTCTTTTTTTAATGGTTTTACATTAGCCGAAGCGACAGTTTAAAAACGCATTAATATCGCTGCGACCGGTTTTTCATAATCTTGCTACAAGGCCATCCGTCGTCCATGATATGTTTGCTTTTTAAAATGAATAAATAGATTGCTTTTTTGCGGCGCGAAGATATAAAAAAAGTAATTAGAAATTTAAAACTGAGAATGTAGCTCATACGATTGTAATGAAATAATTGCTTTAAGTAATCTTTTTTTAACTTGTTCATATATAATTGAATATTTTATGTTAATTTGCTTTCATAATTTTAAAAATTATTACAATTGAAGAAAAGAAAAAACGTTTTTCAGTATAATAATGAGCAGGCGCTTCGTGTTGCTGCGCAGCTGGTGCAAGCCATTTATGAATCTCTCGGAACTACCCATGGCGGTTTATCCGGTTCTGAAATAGAGATTCGCAAGAAACAGTACGGCGAAAATACGATCGTTCACGAACGGCATGACAAAGGATTGCTCATGTTTATCAAGGCTTTTTTTAATCCGTTTATCGGCATTTTAATGGCGTTGGCGTTGGTGTCGTTTGTTATTGATGTGTTAATGGCTAAGCCGGAAGACCGCGAATGGATGACCGTAATTATTATCAGTACAATGGTAATGCTCAGCGCCATTTTACGTTTTGTACAGGAACGAAAATCGAGTATTGCTTCGGAAGCGCTCCAGAAAATGGTACATAATACAGCTTCGGTGTATCGCAATGGTGCGGCAACAAGTTCTGAAATCAATATTTCGGAATTGGTTCCGGGCGATGTAATTTATCTAGCTGCCGGTGATATGATTCCTGCCGATATACGTATTATAGAATCGAAAGACTTGTTCGTCAGCCAATCGTCGCTTACGGGTGAATCGGATGCTGTGGAAAAAAATTCCGAATTTACCAGTGACGTTACACATATTAAAAGCATTGCAGAATGTAACAATTTGTGTTTCATGGGTTCTAATGTTGTCAGCGGATCAGCTGTCGGTGTGGTATTTGCAACAGGACAATCCACTTACCTCGGCACCATTGCCAAAAGTATTACCGGCGTGCGCGCCCAAACGAGTTTTGACAAAGGGATTAATAAAGTAAGTCTATTACTAATTCGTTTTATGCTGGTGATGGTTCCTTTTGTTTTCTTAATCAATGGAATTACCAAGGGCGACTGGTTTTCTGCGTTTCTTTTTGCTATCTCCGTAGCCGTAGGACTTACGCCGGAGATGTTGCCAATGATTGTTACCTCCAATTTGGCAAAAGGCGCTGTTGCAATGTCAAAACGAAAAACAATTGTTAAAAATTTGAACGCCATTCAAAATTTTGGCGCCATGAATATTCTTTGCACAGATAAAACCGGAACGTTAACACAAGATAAGATTGTTTTAGAGCGCTACTTAAATGTTGATGGTAAGGAAGATGAACGTGTACTGCGCCATGCATATTTTAACAGCTTCTTTCAAACAGGTTTGAAAAATTTGATGGATCATGCCATCTTATCACATGTAAAAGTGTTGGATTTTGAAAACTTGGGGGAGCACTATCGTAAAGTAGATGAGATTCCGTTCGATTTTACGCGCCGACGTATGTCTGTAGTTATTGAAGATAATTCCGGCAAACGGCAAATTATTACCAAGGGTGCTATTGAGGAAATGTTGGCAGTATGCGGCTTTGCCGAGCATAATGGTGAGGTCTTGCCGATGACGCAAGAACTACGCGAATTCATTTTAAGCGAAAGCTTAGCAATGAACGGAGAAGGAATGCGGGTGTTGGGTGTTGCTCAAAAGAATTTGATTAAAGAAGACCACGTATTTGTTGTGGAAGACGAATCAAACATGGTACTTATCGGTTTTCTTGCCTTTCTTGATCCGCCAAAAGAATCGGCGGTTAATGCAATCAGACAATTGCATGCGCATGGCATAAAAATTAAAGTGTTGTCGGGAGACAATGAAGAAGTGGTAAAATCCATTTGCCGGCAACTTGATATTGATACCAATGCATTGACAGGTAGCGAAATTGAAGTAATGACAGACGAAACATTAAAGGAACGTATCGGTGAAGTAAATATCTTTGCCAAACTAACACCTATGCAGAAAACGCGTATTATCACGCTATTGCAAGAGCAAGGCAATACGGTTGGTTTTTTGGGTGATGGTATTAACGATGCTTCGGCATTGCGGCAAGCCGATATTGGTATTTCGGTGGATACGGCGGTAGATATTGCCAAAGAAAGCGCTGACATTATTCTGTTGGAAAAAGATTTAATAGTACTTGATGATGGCGTAATTGAAGGACGTAAGATTTTTGGCAACATTATGAAATACATAAAAATGACGGCAAGTTCCAATTTTGGAAATATGTTTAGTGTGTTGGCAGCAAGCGCTTTTTTACCATTTTTACCAATGATGCCTATCCATATTTTGATACAAAATTTGCTATATGACATGTCTCAAACCACTATTCCTTTCGATAGTGTGGACAAAGAATATTTAACGAAGCCGCGCAAATGGGATGCCTCCGACTTGAGTCGTTTTATGGTTCGCATTGGACCTATCAGTTCTATTTTTGATATTGCTACTTATTTGTTAATGTTTTTTGTAATCGGACCTGCGGTTTTTGGTGGCGTCGCCTATCATTTATTAGATGGTGCACAACAAATCGAATTTGCCAAGTTGTTCCACTCCGGCTGGTTTATAGAAGGTTTGCTTTCGCAAACGCTAATTGTGCATATGATACGCACGCGTAAGATTCCGTTTATTCAAAGCCGCGCCTCGTGGCCCGTAATGCTTACAACATTTGCAATCATGGCAGTGGGTATCGCTCTTCCTTTTACAATAATAGGTGAAAAAATAGGACTCGTATCGCTTCCGTGGACTTACTTTCCCTGGTTAATTGCCATGCTGCTTTGCTATTGCGTATTAACACAAATTATAAAACAGTGGTATATGAAGAAATTTGGCAGGTGGTTATAGTCTGACTATGATTTTTTTGATTGATGTGATTTTGTAATGTTATGAAAAGGTGGATTATTATTGCGTTAGGATTGATGATTACTGGCACAACTGCTGCTCAAGATACTACATATATCACAGTGGAATACCACACTGAAGTACAAACTAATTTCGGAAAAAAATACAACTGGGTAAATCTTTTGTCGCTTATGGGTGAATTATCAAGTGAAAAAATTCATAAACGTTGGAAAAACGGAAACTTTAACATTGATCTTATTTCCACTTATAAAATTTTTGATGAACGAATTGCCTATGATTTGATGGAATTTTCCAATATTGAAGAAGAGAATATGATTATCAATCCGTTTTTACTGGGATATACGCACCGGTGGGAAAGGGTTTCTTTGTTTGGCGGTGTACGGAATGTGAATCTTGATTACTTTGCAACGCCTTATACTTCTCTTTTTACCAACAGTTCAGCAGGGATATTCCCAACGTTGTCTATTAATCTTCCTTTGGCTAACTATCCTTTATCGGCTGTTTGTTTGCATGTAGAATATCAACCAACAGAAAAATGGCTTTTTAAATCAAGCCTATACAATGGCATTGCTCATGATTCGCGAAAAAATCCGCTACGTTCTTTTATCATTAATCCTCGCGAAGATGGCATGATCAGCATATCGGAGCTGAAGTATACGCAGAATAAATTCGGTAAAGGAATCTATTCTTTAGGAATAGCTGTGCATGCTTTAGGAAAGCAATATAAAACTACATATTCCCTTTGGGGAACAATTGAGCAAGCGGTGTTTAATAATGATCAAATAGAGATCGGGTTTCTCATTCAAGGTGGAATGGCGCCTCCTGTAAAAAATGAATGCAGTTTTTATTATGCTGCCGGTGCTTATTTTGCAGGTTTATTAACAAAACAGAAAAAAGACAAATTAGGAATATACTTTAATGGAGCGACATTTACTAATACTAAAGAACAAACCATGGAAATTACGTGGCAATATCAAATTATTGATGCTATCGTTATTCAGCCGGCGTTCCATTGCATACGCATGGGTAGTGAAACTTCGTTTTACGGATTATTTAGAGTTATATTTAAAGTTTGAACTGTGATTTTGTGTGATTGGCGTGATTTGCTATATTTAAAAATATCAAAATTGAATAGCTAATCCAAAGTGAATTTTCCCCGTTCTAAACGAAATAGGATTATCTAATTGTTTTCCGAGTGCATAACTCAAGTAAAACAATCCGGCTTTGGTGGTGAATGTAATACCTGCACCGAAACCGAATGGAAAATCACGCATATAATTATGGGTGATTTTTTGTTCGTACCAGGCACCGTTAAAAAAAGTGTTAATATAAGCAATTCTCGCTATCAAAAATCGCAATTCCAATAATCCGATTCCATAACTTGACGCACGAATCGAGAGATCGTCAAAGCCTTGTAAAGAGTGCATACCACCAATACGAAACAACTCATTCATAAGGTTTTGCTTTCCAAACATACTGCCACCCTCAGCGCCAAGAACTATTACCCAACGTTTATGCAATGGAATATATCCTTTTATTTTTCCGTGTGCCCGATACCGCACCGTAAATAATTCTATATCGTCATAATAATGAGGTGCACTACTGTTTTCAATAATCCTTCGGGTACCCATGGCAATACTCAGATTGAGATCATATCCTTTGCGCGGATTGTAAATAAAATCAAGATTCCTAAAACGAAAAGCAAACCCATACATTGACTTCCTATAATCGGAATAAGATAAAGAATTTGCATTTTCGTACAATGTTTTGTCTAAAATATTTGAAGTGGCAAAATCGAAAAATATACGAGCAGAATTATATCCTTTAAATGAATAATTTAGCCCAACTATGTAGTTCATATTCAAATATGTAGTATCTTTTTTATCTAACATAAAAAGCCCGTCAGTACCAAATGGAGTGCCAAAAAGATAAGGAAAATTGGCTTTAAGTTCTAAAAATTGAGAAAAGCGCTCAGTGGCACGCCATTGTAAATCAATACTTTCGCCAATGGTAAACACATTCATCAAACGTAAATTCAGTTCTCCCGAAATTGCGATTTTTCCGCTAAGGTCACTTACAGGCACCAACCCGATATATCCATCAAATTGATTGACACGCTTTTTATCTAAAAAAAGATATAAAGAAGCCTTATCCTCTATAAATTCTATGCTAGGAGGTTGAGTTTCATTTGCAAAAGGAATTTCTTGAATCAATTGCGGAATTTGTCTCACAATAGATTCATTATAAGGTCTTCTATTCTTAAAATTGAGATACGCTCTTAAATAGCTCCTGGCTATTTTCAAGTTTCCGCGCACCACTATAGAATCGAAAGTGCAACGCATATTTTTGTCAATCACCAAGTTGGCAAATACTGTATCGTTTCTTGTAAAAATACTGTCTAAATGGATTGACGCAAATGGAAAGCCGTTGTTTTCCAAATAATTGAGCATTCTATGAGTTAATGTGTTGTAATTTTGTATGGGGATTGTATTGTTTACAACAAGCCGGGAAATTCGGGCTTCTTGTAAAAATTTTATCATTTCGGGAGATACGGTAATGTGAGTTTTAAATATTGTATCGTTTTGTTGAGGCAAGGGCATTGCGCGCAACGCCCTTACATTGTGACATACAAAAACCATCACACAAAAAATGCAAACATGAACAAAAAACAGATTATTTTTCAAAGAAAAATGTTTTTTATTAATAAAACGCTTCAAAAATAAAAGTATTGTTAAAATTAAAAATGAAGTCATGGAAACGATCTAACATCTCATTCAAATTTTGAAGGGGTGCCCGCAAGGCAAGGTAGTTTATATAAAATTGTTGTTTTCCACTTTCTGTTGTTTGTGTTTTTTCTTATTAAAGACTCTCCAAAAACTTCAATACGCTCCAAGAATTTATGCACTTGATTGGGACGAAGTTGCATTAGAGAGCTGCCTTTTAAAATATTTTCTATTTTCGCCCCGAATTATTAACGAAAATTTATTGTGATGATTTAAAAAACAACCCCGAACCATATCGGAAAACCAAAAATAAAATAGCGTTTGCTATATTCTTGCTTTTAGAAACCTGAGAAATTTCAAAAGAGTTTACAAGAAATAAGTATTAAAACGCTCGCAGGAATGCGGGCTTACTTATTTGTAAATTCGGGTAGTTCTCAGGACCCCTAAAAGCGGATATTTAAGTCCGCTTTTTTATTTATCAAATTTTGGAAAATTACCTAATGTGCAAATTTTTTAAATAACATATACTCACCTAAAAACAAACATTATGATTAAAAAAATTACCTTTTTGTTATGTTTAACAGTTCCCTTATTTTGCTTGGCGCAAAACGGCTTAACTGTTGAATATGATTACGATGCTGCAGGAAACCGCATATCCCGTAAAGTGATCAACTTGCAATCTGCGCCTCCTGCGCAACAGATGGCTGTTGCCGAAGACTTTCCGGAAACAGAGCCGGAAGAACCGGAATACTTTGTAGATAAGATAGCCCAAATGGCAATGAAAATTTACCCCAACCCTGCCACCGAGAGAATCGCCCTGGAGATTTCCAACTGGGAAGATTTGCAAACGGGCACATTTAAACTGTTTTCCCTTAACGGGCAGTTACTGCAGGAGCAGCCGGTGCATTCGCCTGTAACCTCCATCTCCTTGGCGGGACTCTCCAAAGG
>Ga0209737_10001280_pt1 | contig 18237 bp, 19 predicted proteins | sample TergutCu122P3_FD_187284 | JGI IMG/M metagenome (GOLD analysis project Ga0209737, IMG submission 187284) | Cubitermes ugandensis P3 segment gut microbial communities from Kakamega Forest, Kenya - Cu122 P3 (SPAdes) (version 2) | ecosystem: Host-associated > Arthropoda: Insects > Digestive system...
AATAAAGTTCATATTTGGTTGGGATTAATTATGCTGCTTGCTGCCATTTGGGGCATACTGGGTTTGGTGGGCAAGGGGGGCTTTGTGGACAGTTTAGTACAAAAACTGGGCACCATAGAGAGTATATTAATCGTTTGCGGTTTAATGCTGTTGGCCATACTATTACTCTTTGGTGGATTACTGTTTCGCTCTACGCGTAAACCTAAAGTGCGAGAAACCCCTACCCAAATTGGGCAACCAAAACCTGATTTTACTCCCTCCTATGGGTATAATAAACCACCCCAGAGTACTGTTACCTATCAAAAGTCCAAACCGATTGCTGTGACTTCTAAGCCCAAAGAAGGAACCAAAGAATACAAACAGGAACTACGCGGGGAGCGCCCTTCCGCTTTGCCTTCGCGTTATAGTTTAGAGCACCGGCACGAAGAAGCGGTGAAGAACAGTATGACTGCTCCCAGTACTTTTGTAGCGCCCGAAGCCAAATTTAAGAATAAAAATATACCAGATGTGCAATACGATAGTACTGTAGCGGTCAAACCGGAAAAGCTGGCAGATAAAAAACCTGCCAAGGAATCGTCGAAAAGAGATGTGTCGTTTGGGTCGGGCAAGGCTGGAAAACCACCAAAACAGACTCCCAAAGATATTTCAGATCGCATAGGTAATCAAAAACTGGTTGAGCAAGATGGTTGGCAGTTGCCTCCTCTAGATATTTTGGATTTGGCTCCTCCTCAGGAGGAAGATCGCGATAGGGCTTTGCAACAAGCAGACGCTATTACCGAAGCTTTGGCTTCCTATGGAGTGGAAGCCAAAGTAGTGCAAATTAATACCGGCCCGGCCATTACACAATTTGGCGTGGAACCAGGTTGGATTCGAAAGTTTCGTGAGGTTCGTGAGCGAGATGATGACGGTAGTTTAGTTATTCGACGTGAAGAAGTTTCTAAAACGCGGGTAAAAGTTGAACGGATAAAATCCCTTCAAGATGACTTGGCTATGGCTTTGGCGGTGCGCAACATTCGTATCGAGGCTCCTATCCCAGGCAAATCATTGGTAGGAGTTGAACTGCCCAACAAAACGATTACCGCAGTATATTTACGGGATACCATGGAAACCGATTCGTTTGAACGGGTGTTGATTAAGAGTCAATTAGCGTTGGCTTTGGGCAAAGGTGTGGGAGGAGAGAGTGTTTCTGCCGATTTAGCCAAGATGCCCCATCTACTCATCGCTGGAGCCACCGGATCCGGTAAGTCGGTCTGTTTGAATTCAATCATATGTTGCTTAATTGTCAACAATACTCCGGCTGATATACGCTTTATCATGATAGACCCCAAAAGGGTGGAGATGACTCCGTTTGCTACTTTACCTCATTTAGCTACTCCCATAATTGTGGAACCACAAAAAGCTGTAGGTGCTTTGCGTTGGTTAGTATTGGAAATGGAAAATCGCTACGAACTGATGGCCAAGCAGAACGCTCGCAATGCTGAAATTTACAACAAAAAAGTGGATTCGCAGGATCGCTTGCCCAGTATTGTTTTGGTTATAGACGAATTAGCCGATTTGATGATGACCTCTTCCGATGAAGTAGAAACCATCTTATGCCGACTGGCACAAAAAGCCCGAGCTACCGGCATTCATTTGGTGGTAGCTACTCAGCGCCCCAGTGTAGATGTTATTACTGGCCTGATAAAAGCCAATTTCCCCACTCGCATATCATTTGCGGTAACTTCGGCGGTGGACTCCCGTACCATTCTAGACTGCATTGGTGCGGAAAAACTCTTGGGTCATGGCGATATGTTTTATCTGCCACAAGATTCTCCTAATCCCAAACGTTTGCAGGGTTGCTACGTGTCTGATTCAGAGATGGAGCGGTTGGTGTATTTTTGGAGTCGGCAAAAGACGGCTGATTTACGTATGCTCCTAAGAGATGAGGAATTGGAAGAGCCGGTAAAGGGTAACGAAAAGGGTGCCGCAGGTTCAACTAAAAGTGAAGATCCGCTTATGGAAAGTGTACGAACTCTAGCTGAGGAACATGGAGGAAATATTTCTACCTCGCTACTTCAGCGGCGCCTGAGTATTGGTTATCCGCGTGCTGCTCGCCTAGCCGATTTATATCGCCAGGAGCAGAAAAACAGCCGTGAAGACGATTTATTTGATGAAGATAAGGATGACTAAATATGGACAAAACCCAGTTTGAGTATGCCTCGGTAGTAAGGTTTATGAACCCAGCTAGATCCGACGGAATGGCCATAGATTACAAGGATACACAAATTCAGCAGGCGGTCACACAGGAATTCGGCAGGCAAACTACCTCTCTAACCAATATTTGCTCCACTTTGCAAGATGGCGGTTGGTATCTAAACTCGCACAGTTTTACCCAGCTACCCGATCGGGTATTAATGATTACCTATATTCTTCAACGTCCCAAAAGAGGTTAAATAATTGTTATCGCACATGGCTTTTCTCGATTAATGTCCAGAAGGCAAAATGCATTTTGTTACTGCTAAGGTGGGTAATTTAACCCTTTGGAGGAATACAATGAAAAGGATAATTTGTGCTCTCTTGGCAGGTGCCGTGTTGATGTCCACCGCTTTGACTTTAGCAGCTTGTACCTGCGAAATGAGTTTGGAATTATCGGCTCCCACCGGACTTAGAATCGAAAAGCAAGTAGCTTATTGGAACAGAGTATCCAATGCCAGTGGATATGTCATAAGAGTGGGAGAAAATCAAGCCCGTATAAACGACACGCATTTTGATCTTTCTACTTTGACTTTAGTGCATGGCACTACTTATCAAGTGTCGGTTCAAGCTGTTGGACAGCAGGTGGGGGACATTAAGTACATCGATTCCTCTTTTTCGTTACCGATAAGCTATATTTTCTACCAAATGGACGGTTATTACTTTTGGACCACTTCCACAGTTAACGGCCAGCTTTATACATTGTCTGACAACCTTTCTATCCGCGCTTTGCTAAAACTTATGACTATAATGGAAACCAAGGCTTTTTATGAAGATGCGGTGTCAGGATTTGATGCAAATGACTTAAGCAGTATCCGCAACTTTTTCGAAACCAATTTCCCTGGTATGTTTAATTTTATCGGAATAAACACGGCCGAAGAATTTTGGAGTTATTTTTACGATGGCATAATGACTGAACAGGATATTCTTTTTGCAATAGATATATTAAGACAAACCAAAATTCAGCTTAGTGGCAACCAATTTATTCTTCACGTGGGAGGAGATTCTTTCTCAACAACCTTTACTTTAAATGATAACGGCACCCTAATTTTATCTAACCTATCAGTATTGGGCGCCGATAATTCGGTGTTTAAATATGTGGGTGGGAAAATTGTTGAGAATGAACAATATTTGGGCATGGAAATTGTCAACACTTATAGTAAAGTCCAGTCGTGAGGCCTCAAGTGTCGATGATCGAAATTTTTATGACGGATAATTACTTTACCACCGACATTGTCTGAGTTTGAAAACTATCGCACTCACGTGGTAGATAGTTCATGTCGGTAGTACAGATAGATATTACCTACTGCTTTTCTGGGTTCTTAAAGCTAAAATCTTCTCTTCTTCCAATTGTTGTTTCAGTTCGGTAGCACGGTCTCTAAGCAAAGCTGCTCTCTCAAACTGTAATTCTTTGGCGCATTGGCGCATTTGGCTTTCCAACTCTTTTATCAGACGGAGAATTTCCTCGGTGGTAATCGGTTGGCGGTTTGGATCAGAATGATCCACTTTATCGGTTATTTCGCCCACTCGTTGCCCAATATCTTTTATGGCTTTTACGATGCCTTTTGGTGAAATGCCGTGCTTTTTATTGTAATTTTCCTGTGTGGCTCTTCTGCGCAAAGTTTCATCGATGGCAGCTTGCATAGACTTGGTTGTTTTGTCTGCGTACATGATGACGTGACCACCGACATTACGAGCTGCTCTTCCCATGATCTGCACTAAGGATGAAGTCGAACGCAAATAACCCTCTTTATCTGCGTCCAAAATGGCTACTAAAGATACTTCGGGTAAATCCAATCCCTCTCGTAACAGATTGATACCCACCAGTACATCGTATACTCCCAAGCGTAAATCACGCAAGATGTCCACTCTTTCAAGGGTATCTACTTCGCTATGTAAATACTGGGTTTTAACACCGATAGCCACCAAATACTCGGCTAATTGCTCAGCCAGCTTTTTGGTTAGCGTGGTTACCAATACGCGCTGTTTTTGTTTAACTCTTTGTTGAATTTGGGCCAGTAGGTCATCCACTTGATTATGAGTAGGTTTGATTTCGACTGTAGGCTCTAGCAGACCGGTTGGACGAATCAATTGTTCGGCCGTGTTTTGGGCACGTTCAATTTCGTAAGGACCGGGAGTGGCTGATACATATATCACCTGATTGATGGCTTGGTTAAACTCATCATATTGTAGCGGACGGTTGTCTAAAGCAGAGGGTAAGCGAAATCCATAATCTACTAAGACTTGTTTGCGAGCTCGATCCCCATTATACATGCCACGCACTTGGGGCAGAGTGATATGACTTTCATCTATAATCATTAAGAAATCTTTGGGAAAATAGTCCACTAAAGTCCAAGGGCGGGAACCGATTGGACGACCCGAAAGGTGAACCGAGTAGTTTTCGGCTCCGCTACAGTAACCGGTTTCCCGCAGCATTTCCAAGTCGTAGTTGGTGCGGGTTTTCAGGCGAGCCGCTTCAATAATCTTGCCCGCTTTTTCCAGCTCGTCTAACCTATTTGTCAGCTCTTTTTCTATATTGGCAATGGCCAAGAGTAACTTTTCATCGGATGTGACAAAATGTTTGGCGGGGTAAATATCCAGCATTTTAGGTCGGTGCAATATCTCACCGGTTATCTGGTTTATCTCCCGTAGAGAGGTTAACTCCTCGCCGAAGAACTCGGCTTTTATCACTGTTTCTTCAGAAATAGGCATGATTTCCAGAGTGTCGCCTTTAAGTCTAAACTTGCCACGAGTTAAATTAAAGTCATTCCTTTCATACTGCATACCCACCAGTTTTGACAAAAGCTTGGCACGGGGATAAGAATTACCTATTTCTAAATGCAACAGAAAACTTTTATACTCTTCCGGTTCTCCCAAACCGTAAATACAAGAAACGCTGGCCACAATTATTACATCCCGTCTATCCAAAACAGCCATAGTGGCAGCGTGACGCAGTTTGTCAATCTCATCGTTAATATCCGAGTCCTTTTCGATGTAAAGGTCTTTTTGTGGCACATATGCTTCGGGCTGGTAATAGTCATAGTAAGAAACAAAATATTCCACCGCATTTTGAGGAAAATACTCTTTGAATTCGGTGTATAACTGGGCAGCTAGCGTCTTGTTGTGGCAAAGAACTAGAGTAGGTAGTCCGCTTTCGTGAATGATATTGGCCATGGAAAAAGTTTTTCCTGAACCAGTTACCCCCAAAAGAACCTGTTCTTTAAGCCCTTTTCGCAAGCCGTTTAGCAAACTATTGACGGCCGATGGCTGATCCCCCATCATTTCGTAGTCAGCAATTAAGTTGAATTGTTGGTTGTTCATGGCCTAATTATAACTTTTTTGCGGTTACTTCCGCTATCTATCCATGCACTTTTTACGTATAATAAGCATATGGAAAAGAAGTTGGTAAAGTATTTAGTGGAAACTTTCGGCTATTCACGCCGTCGGGCTGTTGATTTAATCAAGAAGTCACAGGTAATAGTCAATGGTGAGATGGCTACCTCATTCACTCAGACGATTAGTTTTGGCGACGAAGTCTCGGTTGGCGGGCAAAAAACTACCATGACTGCTGGAGTACAGACTATAACACTAATGATGCATAAACCTAAAGGTGTACTTTCAGCTACGATTGACGCCAGAGAAAAAACTGTATTGGATATTCTACCAACAAACTATCGAAACTTAGGTTTATTTCCGGCTGGCCGTTTGGACAAGGATTCTACTGGTCTGCTAATTATCACAAACGATGGGGAGTTAGCTTATCGCCTTACACATCCGTCGTTTGAATTGGAAAAGGAGTACTACTTAGCTTGCAGCCGACCGTTAACAGATAGAGAAGTTATTAAGTTGGAGCAAGGGGTGGATATATATCAAGGTGGGCGCACCTCATTGGCAAAAATTAAGAGTTTAACTATTGATCATTTACCTTTTCACTACAGTATAGTCATACATGAAGGTAAAAAACGTCAAATAAAGCGAATGTTCGCCACATTGGGCAATCCCATAACAGAACTCCAAAGAGTTCGGGTAGGTCGACTAGTATTACCACACCATTTGCTAGCCGGTCAGGTACAAGAGCTTGGTGTACAAGAAAGAGAAATGTTGACATGAAAACTCCGGTTTTGTGCACCTCCAGGATTATTTTGAGGCCGTTAACTGTAAGTGATGCCGAAGAGGTATTTCGTAATTGGACCTCCGATTCCGAGGTGGCCCGTTACATGAATTGGAATTTACACCAGTCGGTTAGTGATAGTATGGCTTGGCTTAAGTTAGAAGAAGAGCATCTCATTTCGGACAAAATCTATACTTGGGGTTTGCAATTTAAGCAAAGCGGAGAGCTATTTGGTTCAGCCGGAATCAAATATAACGAAGATTACCAACTATTTGAAATAGGTTATAACATAATGAAGAAGTACTGGAACAGTGGGTTCACCACTGAAGCCGGACAAGCAATTGTGGAATTTGCTCATAAACAACTGGGCATCTCTGCTTTATTGGGCAGACATGCCATACCTAATTTAGCTTCGGGAAAAGTTTTGCAAAAACTGGGGTTTGTATTTTTGGGAAAGGGAAGTTGTACTTCATTGGATGGTAAACGAACTTTTGATACCCTAAACTATATATGGCAGGTTCCAAAAACTGCGTAAATCCTTTACTCGATAATTAGCCATACCGACCAAAGGTTTACTGATTTACTCAAAACACTTTGGACATTTGGAAAAACAATCAACTGCGAGCTAGATATCTTAAGACTGCGCTAATTTGTTCTTCTAACTCGGCACTTCGTTCGTTGGGTGTAAGCCGCATAATAGCTTGGGCAGCTTCCGATGCACTATAACCTAATGCTTGCAGCGCCTGGCTGACCTCGTCTTGGGCGCTGGCTATTCCCACTTGATTTTGCATTACCATACCTACTTTGTCTTTTAGTTCCAAACAGATTCGTTCGGCGGTTTTTTTGCCCACTCCATTAACGGTGCATAATGATTTTAGATCTCCGGCGGCTATGGCCAGCTTTAGACTATCTAAGTCTTTGCCGGAAAGAAGTGCCAGAGACAACTTAGGCCCTAAACCAGAAACTCCCAGTAGAAGCTTAAAGAAAAGTAATTCCGCATAATCATGAAACGCGTAAAGAGTTAAGGCGTCTTCGCGTACCACTAAATGGGTATGCACCGTGGTTTGTTGCCCCACTTGCCAGCTATGCAGGGTCCTAAGGGGAGAATACACCAGAAAACCCACACCACTGCAGCTCACTATGGCACAGTCGGAGTAAATCGCTTCCACTTGACCTTTCAATAGACCAAACATATCAATGTCCTTTCGGTATTACGCCGTCAATGTGTTCTTGCATGTGGTGGCAGAGCGCAATAGCAAGTGCGTCAGTAGAGTCCGTTTGTTTGGGCAGGCTTTCCATGTTTAATAAAAGTAACAGCATAGCCTGAATTTGCTCTTTAGAGGAATGACCGTAACCGCTTAAACGTTGCTTAACTAGATTGGGAGCATATTCTACGACTCGCAAACCCTTGTAGGAAGCGGCCAAAATGGCAACGCCTTGGGCTTTGCCTAAGGTAAAAGCTGAACGAATATTTTCACCCACAAAAGGACTCTCTACCGCACAAACCTCAGGTATATACTCATTAATAATATCTATTAGTTCATTAAAGAAAAAAAGCAACCGTTGTCCCATATCACTGCCGCTTTTTTGTTTTAATACCCCACAGGCTACGTAGGTGGTATGCGCACCATTTGCCTCAATTATTCCCCACCCCATATTCACAGTGCCCGGATCAATGCCCAATATTCTCATATTCTATCTATTATGTCTTTAACTATTAGGTAAAACTATTACCTAACCTTCAAATTTTTCCAAGATGGCATCGGTAAAGTTAACGTTCGAAGTTACACTGTTCACATCATCCAAATCTTCTAGACGTGATAGTAATTTTAGAACTGAGAGGGCAGTGTCGTCGTCTAGATCTACTTTGTTTTTGGCGATTTTGGTAAACTCCACGCTTACTATCTCGTAACCTGCGTGTGACAGAGTGTTTTTCACTGTTTCCAGATCGTGTGGGCTGGTGGTGATTTCCAGTACACCGTCAATTTCAATCACGTCATCTGCTCCGGCATCTATGGCAGTCATTGTGGCCTCGTCGGAATCTTTTCCTTTTAGGTTGACGGTTATAGCTCCTTTGGGTTCAAACTGCCAGGCTACAGAGCCGTTTTCTCCCAGAGAACCATTTCCGCGAGAAAAGGTGGAGCGCACTTCCTGAACTGAACGGTTGCGGTTATCAGTTAGGATATCCACCAAAATGGCAGCTCCTCCGGGTCCGTAGCCTTCCATGGTCATTTCGATAATTTGTCCGCCTTCAATTTCACCAGTACCTTTTTTGATGGCTCTCTCGATATTATCGTTAGGCATATTGGCCGCTTTGGCTTTTTGAATGAGCATACGCAGTTTGGGATTCATAGCTGGGTCACCACCATTTTTGGCGGCAATAATTATCTCTTTGCCAATTTTAGTAAAAAGTTGACCTCTTTTGGCATCAGCCGCGCCTTTGGCATGTTTGATGGTTGCCCATTTAGAATGACCGCTCATATAGCTCCTTTGAAATATGCGGGGGAGTAGTTTATTTTCAATTTTGTCATAAAGAAGATTTTTTGACAATAAAGTATTTAGTGTCGTTTGACTACTGAGTATTTACTCACTATAATTAGCAATTAGTAAAGTATAATGAGTAAAAATAGGAGTGTGGTGCATATGTTTGCACGTGCTTTGGTGGCTAAAATTGTGGAAAGACTGAGTGAGCCACGCAGATTTATTCAAATCATATCTGGTCCACGACAAACTGGCAAAACTACTGCCGTACAGCAAGCATTGAAAAAGTTTAGCTGCCCCAAGCACTTTGTAAGTGCGGATGACCCAAACATTGTATCAACTCAGTGGATTCGCCACGAATGGCAACAAGCTCGTCTATTGACTGCAACCGGAGAAGCTATTCTGGTAATCGATGAAATACAACGAGCTGTTAACTGGGCAGCTATGGTTAAATACATGTGGGATGAGGATTGTCGTATGGGCACACCTCTCAAAGTGATTCTTACCGGATCTTCTAATCTTTTACTGCAAAAAGGATTAACTGAGTCGTTGATGGGTCGTTTTGAAGTACTGAATTCACCGCATTGGAGTTATGCTGAATGTCAGGAAGCTTTTGGATACAGTTTGGAAGATTTTCTATTTTTTGGTGGCTATCCGGGAGCATCTGTTTTAATTAAGAATGAAAATCGCTGGGCGAGTTATCTCGGTTCGGCAATTGTTGAACCGACTGTCTCGGTTGACATCGCGCAAATGGAGGAGGTGCGCAAGCCTGCTTTGTTAAGATCTTTATTCATTCTTGGTTCTGTCTATAGCGGGCAAGGAGTATCGTACACCAAGATGTTGGGACAGCTTCAAGATGCCGGAAATACTGTGACTATAGCCCACTACCTTGAACTGTTAAAAAAATCTGGCATGCTCTCCGGTCTTAGCAGCTATTCGGGGAATCAGATAGAGGTGCGGAGAAGCTCACCTAAATTAATGGTATTTGACACAGCTCTTATGACTTATTCGTATGGGGCTAGCAGACGACGTCTGCTAGATTCTGCTACCGAGAGAGGAAGATTGGTAGAAAGCGCGGTAGGAGCCTATTTGTTGGCTAGAGGGAAAGATGAAGGATTTGATGTTTACTGGTGGCGTAATCGCAATTTTGAAGTTGATTTTGTTATTAGCTCTGGCAATCACCTTACAGCAATTGAGGTAAAAAGCGGAAGATTTAAGAACACTTCCGGAATATTTGAGTTCATGAGACGCTACCCCTATGCATTAACACTAAGTGTTGGTAGTCCACAACTTAGCTTGGAGGACTTTTTGTTAGGAAAATCCCCACTATTTTTACCATAAGGATTTCACTCTTCCGATATTTTTTACCAAAAAGGTCTTCCTTGGGTTAGTATCCACTCCTGTTTTCAATAATCGGAAAATTCAAAATTTCACCGAGATAGGGGAGGCACCATCAAGTTAAATAACCAAAAACAGAAAGTGGACGTGCAGTTAGAGCCTTTTGGTTTGCTCTGAGTAGTTCTTTATGATAGTATTGTTTTTATTTAGGTCCACTATAATTAAAGCCAATACGGCAATATTATGCCGTAATGTTGAATGTGGTGTTTTTGAATAAGGATGGGAAGACGAATTGGGAAAAACATTAGCCGAAAAAATTCTTTGTGATGCCAGTTCTTCCGATGCAATCGCCGGTGCCATCGTGGTATGTAAAGTCAGTTTGGCTTTTGTGCAAGATACCACTGGCCCGTTGACTTTGCGAGAATTTGAAAAACTGGCTTTTCCTTATCTAGCTTGCCCTGAGTGCACCATTCTCTTTATTGATCATGCTGCTCCCAGCCCCAGTAAGACTCTTTCTTCTGATCATATTTATATACGCTCTTTTGCTAAGAAATATGGATGCGTACTTTCTGATGTGGGTGATGGAGTATGTCACCAAATCGTAGCTGAAAAATTTGCCTGTCCGGGTTGGGTAATAGTGGGAGCCGATTCGCATACGGTAACGGCGGGGGCATTATGTTCTTTTGCTACTGGCATGGGTTCTTCTGACGTGGCGGTAGCTATGGCTTTGGGAAAGACCTGGTTTAGAGTACCGGAAACCATTTTAATAGAACTTAGCGGCGAGATGAGCAAAGGAGTGACTTCCAAAGATATAATCTTGCACCTTATTGGCTTGTTGGGTGCCGATGGGGCAACTTATAAAGCGCTGGAGTTTGGTGGTCCGGCACTGGGAAAACTAACCATGAGTGATCGCTTGGTTATTTCCAACATGGCCATCGAAGCAGGTGCCAAGGTAGGATTGTTTCCTTCCGACAAGGTAACTAAAGCTTTTTTGCGTAGCCGAGGTCGGGAAAACCAATGGAAGGAGATTGTTGCCGATTCTGATGCTAATTATCAGAAAGTTGTTAAGATAGACTTGAGCACTCTAGAACCGACCGTCTCCAAGCCTCATACGGTGGATAACACCGCTTTGGCCAAAGATCTTACCGGAATAAAAATTGACCAAGTGTTTATCGGCACGTGCACCAATGGTCGGTTGGAGGATATGGCTCAGGCTGCCAGTATCTTGAAAGGGCGCAAACGTCACCCCGATACCCGATTGTTGATTTGCCCGGCTTCCCGCCAGATTTTCGAACAGAGTATAGCAAAAGGTTATATTGAGACTTTTCTCCAAGCCGGAGCCCTTATTTTACCCCCCGGTTGTGCCGGTTGTTTGGGTCTGCACCAAGGCGCACTAGGCGACGGCGAAAAATGTCTTTCTACCGCCAACCGAAATTTCCAAGGTCGTATGGGCAATGTGGATAGTGAGATTTATTTGTCCTCCACTGCCACCGCCGCCGCTTCGGCCATAAAAGGATGTATATGTGATCCACGAAAGGCCAGTCATGCTTAAAGGAAAGGCTCATAAATTCGGCGATGATATTACTACCGATCATATAGCCCCGGGACGCTTAGCTCATTTAAGATCTAACCTACCCGAATTGGCTAAACATTGCTTGGAAGATGCCGATTTACAGTTTACCCAAAAAGTGGTAGCTGGGGATATAGTGGTCGGTGGCAAAAACTTTGGTCTGGGTTCTTCGCGCGAGCACGCTCCTTTAATTATTAAAATGAATGGAGTTTCGGCGGTATTGGCCAAGAGTTTTGCTCGCATCTTTTATCGTAACGCGATAAATTTGGGTTTGCCGGTTTTAATCTGCGATACCGATAATATAGATTGCGGAGATGTACTGGAAATCGATTTGTCGGCCGGATACATATTGAACCAAACCAAGAATGAAAAGCAGACCTTTGTTCCCTTGCCTGCGGTGATGTTGACTTTGTTAAACGAGGGAGGCCTAATTCCCTACATCAAGAAAAACGGCGATTTTAAGTTCTGAGGAAAAAATGATACACAGAATTACACTTATTCCCGGTGATGGTACCGGTCCGGAGTTAACTCAAGCCACTAAACGAGTTTTAGAAGCGACGGGTGTAATGTTCGAATGGGATGTTCAGGATGCCGGAGTGGATGTCATGGAGAGATACGGCACGCCGTTGCCTGACCAGGTTTTGGAGAGTATAAGAAGAAATAAAGTGGCCTTAAAGGGTCCGATTACCACTCCGGTCGGTATCGGTTTTCGTTCGGTCAATGTGGCCTTACGCAAACTGCTCAATTTGTACGCCTGTGTTCGTCCCTGCAAAAGTTATATAGGCGTTCCGGTTTTCTTCAAAAATGTGGATTTAGTAATCTATCGTGAAAACATGGAAGACTTGTATGCAGGTGTAGAATTTGAGTTGGGTAAACCGGAAACTTTCGAGTTGATTAAAGATATTAAACGTTTAAACGGTACTCAGATATCTGAAGACAGCGGTATTTCTATTAAACCTATATCGGTAACCAACTCCAACCGTATTCTTAGAGCTGCTTTTGAGTATGCTGTTAGGAATAATCGTCGCAAGGTAACTGCGGTGCACAAAGCCAATATCATGAAATATACTGATGGTCTCTTTTTAAAATTAGCACGAGAAATGGCATTAAACTATCCGCAAGTTGAGTTTGAAGATCGCATAGTCGACAATATGAGTATGCAATTAGTCAAAGACCCTACTCAGTTTGACGTGTTGGTATTACCCAATCTTTATGGTGATATTATTTCGGATATCTGTGCCGGTTTGGTGGGTGGATTGGGTGTGGCGCCTGGGGCGAACATCGGTGATGAATATGCGGTATTTGAACCTACCCATGGTTCGGCTCCCAAGTATACTGGCATGAACAAGGTTAATCCCATGGCCCAGATGCTCTCCGGAGTGTTAATGCTGGATTATATTGGGGAAAAAGGCGCGGCCGTAAGGTTGGAAAAGGCTATAGCTGAAGTGATTGCCGAAGGTAAAAATGTAACGTATGATTTGTTGCCACCTGAACAAAGAAGTAGGGCAGTGGGCACTTCTCAAATAGCCGATGCGATCATCGAGAGATTGCAGTATGCCTAAAATTTCTGTAATCGGTGCCGGTAATGTCGGCGCTACTCTAGCTCAACGCCTCTTTGAAAAAAACCTGGCCGATTTGGTTTTGTTTGATATAGTGGAAGGACTTCCACAAGGAAAATCTTTGGATATTTTCCAATCCTCTCCTTACTATCCCACTTCATATATGATAAAAGGTACCAATGATTATGTGGATACTGCTTTATCGGATGTGGTATTAGTAACTGCGGGGGCCACTCGTAAGCCAGGAATGACTCGAGACGAACTGTTGGCTATTAATGCCAACATTGTCCGCAAAGTAGTATCCGAAGTTACCAAGTATTCTCCCAACTGTGTACTGATTATTATTACTAATCCGGTAGACACTATGGTGGTTTTGGCTCAAGAGACTTGTGGTTTTCCCCAGGAACGTGTTTTTGGCTTAAGTGGAGCCTTGGATGGCGCACGCCTAGCATCCTTTATTGCCCTGAAATTGGGCATTTCTGCCGCTGAGGTACAACCCTTTGTGATAGGGGAACATGGCGAGAACATGGTAGTTATACCTCGGCTTACTTTGGTACAAGGCCGTCCGATGACGGAGTTTTTCAGTGAAGATGAATGTGTCGATTTATCACAAAGAACGATTAAAGGTGGGGCAGAAATTGTTGGTTTTTTGAAGAGTGGTTCGGCATTTTATGCACCGGCTGCTGCCGCTGCTCGCATGGTAGAGGCAGTAATCAAAGATGAGTATTTGCCAATTTGTGCGGTAGCCTTTTTAAACGGACAGTATGGCATTAGAGGTATTTCCTGTGGTGCTCCGGTAGTGATTAATCGAGGCGGTATAGCTAAAATCCAAGAATATACTCTCACTGAGAGCGAATTGAAGGCTTTTCAAGTTTCAGCTCAGGCAGTGAGTGATACCGTGGCGAAGATAAACAAAATCTCGGAGTTATAATTATCTTCACGACAATGGTGATTCTTTTGGCAGTATTGTTTGAAATAACTGTTCTGGAAAGTAAAAGAGGACATTTTATTTAGAATGAGCAGAGATATAAAATACGACGAAATAAGAGATGCGGTGCAGACTTTGGCTGCCATTGCGGCATATAATCTTCCACAGGACGTTATAATAGGTTTACATAAAGCGCTGGCTTGCGAAACGGCTGAAGCCGCTAAAGAAGCTTTGCGAGGCATATTGAAAAATGCTGAAATTGCCGCTCGCGGGGAATACCCCCTGTGTCAGGATACTGGTACCGCGGTGGTATTTGTGCAAATAGGGCAGGAAGTACGAATTAAAGGTGGGTTACTTGCGGATGCTATTACCGATGGAGTTAGAAGGGCGTATAAAGTCAGTTATCTTCGCAAATCAATGGTGGCTTTTCCCTATTCTTCCCGCTTGAATACCAAAGATAATACTCCGGTCATAATTCATACCGAGTTGGTTGGCGGTGATAAAATCAACTTAAGATTTATGGCCAAAGGCGGTGGTTCAGAAAACAATACACGACTTATTATGCTTAACCCTTCGGATGGACGCGAAGGAATTATCAAGAGTGTTAGTCAAACAGTTCGTCAAGCCGGAGGCAGTCCGTGCCCCCCATTGGTAATTGGCATAGGTATAGGGGGAAATGCTGAATCTGCGATAATCATGAGTAAAAAGGCATTACTTCGTCCTGTAGGCGAACAGGCAACCAACTTAGAGGATGCGGCTTTGGAAAAGGATATTTTACACGAGGTTAATCAGACTAAAGTTGGGCCATTAGGTTTCGGTGGAGAAACCAGTGCTATGGCTGTCCACATTCTTTCATCGCCCTGTCATATGGCCAGTCTGCCTTTAGGTATTAGTCTGGGTTGTCACAGTGCTCGTCACGCCGAGGTGGTATTGTGAGCATACACCACTTGACTTCTCCTTTCCAAGATTATCAACTGTCTTCGGTAAAAGCTGGTGACACTATTTTTGTAAGTGGGGTAATATATGCGGCACGGGATGCTGCCCACAAACGTATGGCAGATTGCTTGCGCACCAACACCACTCTTCCTTTGAATATACTGGGGCAGACTATTTATTATATGGGCCCTACTCCCACTCGTCCCGGTAATTCGATAGGTTCATGTGGTCCCACTACTTCTTCTCGTATGGATAAATACACTCCGTTATTGTTGAAACAAGGATTAAAAGCGATTATAGGTAAAGGACAGTTATCGGCGGAAGTCGATCGTTCTTTAATGGAAAATCGGGCCGTATATTTAGTGGCTCTAGGCGGGTGTGGTGCCCTTGTTGCCCAAACGGTTAAGAGTTGCAAAACTGTAGCTTACGAAGATTTAGGAGCTGAAGCGGTTTTGTGTTTGGAAGTAAAAGATATGCAAACGGTTGTAGCACTGGATCTAATGGGTACAAGTATCTTTTAGTAAAAAAGAAAGAGGTGTGGTATGTGCGTTTTCTGCGATATTATCAGTGGTAAGTTACCGTCTCGCAAAATTTATGAGGATGATTTGGTTTATGCTTTTAAAGATATTCATCCGCAAGCATCGGTCCACATACTTGTCGTACCTAAAAAGCATATTCCTTCGGTAGCTGATATCAGTGAGGAAGATGGAGCCTTATTGGTTGGGATAATGACAGCGGCTAAAAAAATTGCCGAGCAAGTCGGTGTGGTCAAAAGCGGTTTTCGCTTAGTGGCCAATAATGGCAAAGACGGTGGTCAAACAGTAGGGCATCTACACTTCCATTTATTGGGGGGTGGAGTATTGGGGCGCATGTGCTAGGTTAGTTTGGCTAAGCTTTTGTGGAAAAGGGCGGGTTGTTCCTGGAAAAGGGCGGGTTGTTCCGCCCTTTTTGTGTTTAGATAGGCAAAATGACACAAATTTGGGGTGAAAAAACCTTCTTTTCGTTATAAAAAAGTCAATTTGACGCCATTTCCTTTGGTTATCATTGCTCAACTGATACCCAAAGGAAAAGCAAATGACCAATCAAGTTGCAAAAATCAGTTTACTCAAGAGATTATTAGCTTTTATCGTGGTTGGTTTTATTTTAATCGGAACAACCATTACCTTTTCGGTTTCCAATCACAATCATGCTCTTTCAGTATCTGCTAATTCAAATTTGGTACTGCTTGACTATATTGCTAGCGAGAATAAAGCTAACTTTACTTACCGTATTGTCAACAAACCCCAACCTTTTTTTGTAAAGTCTAAAACTGTGGATATTACTTTGGATGGGAAAACCTTTACATACCCTTGTTATAGGATAGGAGAGGTTATTGTAGTAGATTCAAATCTGCTGGTAGGGGATTTTGGTTTTGCGCAATCACTAGTGACACATCAAGCCGGTGACCCCTTTTCTTCCTTGGAGCATTCCGTTTTGGCTTGGTCGTTAAGATATTATGCTTTATCAAAAAATGAGAATCTGGAATACGGCACTTTGTTCTACGTAAACGGAGATGGTTTTTCTTTTAGCACATTAATTAAGGGTACCCACAACTCTATTTCCTTACCTGGATTTATATACGGGAAAAAGGTGGTGGCTGGCATCCACACGCATCCGATTTCCAACTCTTTTTCTAAGTATAACTTGGACGATGAAGGAAATGTCGTAAGCGGAGACCGGGCTTGGATTGATTGCACCGATATTCCGTTGTATCTGGCTACTCCCAACGGTTCTATTAAAGTACTGACCAAGTATTACGATTACCGAGAGTCTTCAAACTTTTCCGAAAGGACCGTTTTTTACGGTATTAAATGGGAATAGCAATTGAAATTAGTAGACTATCTTCGGAGTTTTAAATACGCTTGATAGAGAGTAAAGGCGGCTAGGGTTTTACCGTCTTTAATCTGCCCAGCAGCTATCATTTCCGAGATAGTTTTGGCCGAAAAACGTACCGGAGTTATCTCGTAAGTATCTTCCGCCCAGGTTTTGTCGGCAACCAATTCTTCGGCTAAGAATAAGTGGATGTATTCACTGCAGTATCCCGGACTTAGATAGAAAGCACCTAATTTAGTAATCTTTCCGGCTCGGAAACCTATTTCTTCGCGCAATTCGCGTTGAGCCGCAACCTGAGGGATTTCGTCATGGTCAATGCCTCCAGCCACAATCTCGATAAGTTCCTGTTCTACCGACTTACGATATTGGCGCACCATGATAAAGTCTCCTTTATCTAAGGCGATAACTGCCACGGCCGGATTGTGTTCCACAATTTCGCGAGTGGCAGTGCCAGAATTGGTCTGCACAGTATCCACCCGCACTTTTATCAGTTGGCCATCGTAAACTGTCTGAGAATAAAGAGTTTTCTCATCCATATTTATTTCTCCTCTGGTGACAACTCAAAGACCATAGCGATTTCATCGCAGTCGGGAAATTTGGGACAGCGATAGCATTCACCCCAAATCTTATGAGGCAAAGCTTTTTTATCTACTTCTTTGAAATTGCAGGAAGCGAAAAATTTATTCTCATATGTAAGTGCGAAAACCTTAGGAATATGCAGTTCTCGGGCTTCTGCCAAACAAGCGTTAACGATGGCTTTCCCATAGCCTTGTTTTTGGTATGCTTGCTCAACGGCTAAGGATTTAATTTCCGCTAAGTCAGACCAGTTTATGTGTAAAGCACCGCAGGCCACAACTCTGTCATCATGGCGGATAACAAAATAGTCGCGTAAATTTTCGTATACATCGGATAAAGGTCTAGCTAACATGCGACCTTTATCGGCAAATTCGTTAATAAGTTTATGCATGCTTTTAACATCTTTGATAGTTGCTTTGGTTACGGGAATAATACTATCGGTCATATTATTTGAAAAACTCATTTCCTTTTAGTCTTTGTTCAAGAGTGCTGTAGAAAGCACCTTTGCGATGATATCGCAAGAATTTAATTACCCGATTATCATCCGTGGTTACTCTTATTCGATCCTTATCAGACAATATGATATTTATATGACCATCAATACACAAAACTGCTTCATGATGAGTATCAACCT
>Ga0209737_10001281_pt1 | contig 18228 bp, 17 predicted proteins | sample TergutCu122P3_FD_187284 | JGI IMG/M metagenome (GOLD analysis project Ga0209737, IMG submission 187284) | Cubitermes ugandensis P3 segment gut microbial communities from Kakamega Forest, Kenya - Cu122 P3 (SPAdes) (version 2) | ecosystem: Host-associated > Arthropoda: Insects > Digestive system...
GTTTTTCTACCGGTAATCCCGAATTAAAATCTGCATATACCAATGCTATTGAGGGCGGTTGGACAAAATATTTCGACAAGTTTGGCTCTGTGGGAATCTCTGCTTATTTTAAGAACAATAAAGATGAGATTAATAGCCTTACCGATGTGGTTTACAGTGATTTTTTTGGAAGATATGTATCATTTACTATGCCGGTCAATTCGGGAAAAGCGCATTGTTATGGCGGCGAAGTTAACATTACGTACAAACTGAAAGCATTTATGAATATTCGTTTTAACGCCAATATTTATCAATCGCACAGTGAAACGGTTTTTAGAGAAGATGAAAAAGCGGTTGCCGATTTTTTGGGGTACAGTTTTAAACTGAACTTTTGGGCAAAATTGTGGAAGTTTTTAGAGGTAAATGCTTCAGGTAATTATCGTTCCAAAACAAAAACCATATTTTTGGAAACACTTCCCTCTTATTCTATAAATTGTGGTTTGCGTTCAGATTTTTGGAATAAAAAAATATCAGTTTATCTCAATGTAAATGATATTTTTAACTGGGGGAAGAGCAGGAGTAATAATACCAATCCCTATTACATTTCATACAGTTCAACAAAGTGGAACAGTCGCTTTATCAGCGCGGGGATTACTTTTCGTTTCGGTAAAATAGAGATGGAGAGCAAGGCAAGAACGGGCGGGAATACAGAATAATGATTATTTTTTGTGCATCATTACTTTAATTTTGTATTCCAATTCAACCACTTCTGCTTTTGCGGCTTCAATCTTTTTAGAAAACTCTTCGCGAAGCAAGTCTGCATTTTTAGAGTTAGCAAAAAATCCTAAGTTGTTTTCCCACAAAGCAATATCATCTTTCAGTTGTTGCATTTTGGTGGTCAAAAACCTGCGTTCCTTATCTAAAATTCTATCTGCATTGGGATTACTCAATATGGTTTCCACTTTAGATTTGAAGTTGCTGCGTTTCACATCATCCATACTCATTTTCAAATCTTGAAAACGCTGGTTAACCACCTCTCTGAATTTCGCGTAAATCTTGTCTTTCTCTTTGCGCGGCACGTGTCCCAACTCCATAAATTCACGCTGGTAGGCTTTCATAACCTCCATATTTTCATCTTTGTTATCCGTGAAAATATGTTCTTCAATCTTTTTAATCAACTCTTTTTTCTTTTGCAGATTTTCCATCTCAATAGATTGAGAATTAGAGAAGTAGTTGCCTTTATTTTCAAAAAACTTATCACAGGCGGTGCGGAAACGTTTCCAAACTGCCTCAGAGTTTTTGCGGGAAGAGGGACCAATCTGTTTCCATTCATTTTGAAGTTTAATAATCTCGTCTGTGGCTTTTTTCCAATCTGTTCTAAGTGCAAATGCCTCAGCCTGAATGGCTAATGAGAGTTTTTGGTTATAGTTTTGCAGTTGCTCATTTTTGAGTTGTTGCAAATACTCTTTTTTCGTGTTAAAAAACTTATCCAAAGAACTTTTAAAACGTTGCCAAATCCCTTCGTTCAATTTCGCGGGTGCAGGTCCTAAGGTTTTCCAAACTTTCAGCAATTCAGCCAGTTTATCGCTAACGGCATTGTTTTCTTTGAGCGTTTTCGGCTCGGAGTTAACCAATTCTTCCGCCTGTTCGCAAATTACCACTTTGGCATTGTAGTTATTTTGTTGTTCCTCTAACAGAGAATCGTAATGCGCTCTGCGTCTTTGATTTAACTGTGTGGTGGCATTTCTAAATCTTTCCCAAATTTCTTCTTTCTTATCATCAGGAACGGGACCAATTTCGCGCCACTCCTCGTGCAAACGTTGCAACGTTTTAAACGATTTACCTATCGATTCCTGCAGCAACAGTTCCTCTGCCTGTTCGCACAGTTTAATTTTTAATTCAAAATTTTTCTTCAGGTCTAAGTAACGTAATTCTTTGTTAATACGCAATATATCAAAGAATTTTTCGACATAGAAATGGTAATGTTGCCACAAATTTGAGGATTCATTTTGAGGAACGGGCCCAATTTCGCGCCATTTTTCCTGAAACTCTTTAAATTTGTCGTTTAATATTTTTAAATTGGATTCGGTTTCAACCAATTCCTTAAGTCCTTGAATAATTTGTTGTTTTTCTTCTAAATTCTTTTGTTTGGCAAACTCCAAATTCTCAAGAAACTTTGTTTTGTTATTTTTATATATGTTTAAAGCATCGTTAAATCTGTTTTCCCATTCGGAGGGGGTATATTCAAACTCTTCTTTGTTTCCACCCTCTTCAATAAATTGGTCTAATGCTTCTTTTTTTATTTTCTTAATTTGATGTAAGACAGAGGCTTTAAGAATTCCCACCCGCACTTTAATATCGTTAATATTTTCATTATCAACAATTTCGTGCAATTTTTCCACCAATTCTTCGACAGAAAACCCGGCATACTCTTTTTCAATCTCATCTACCGAGGATGATTCTTTTCCCTCATCTGCTTCATCTTCATCCTCATCTTCCTCAGCTACTAAGGGTGCCTCAAAAAATAAGGGCTCAGATTCAGGGGTATTTTCTGCAGCTACTAAGTGTGCCTCAATGAATAAGGGTTCGGGTTCAGGCTCAAGAGTAGTTTCTATTACCTCTACAGTTTTTTTCTTCCTTGGTTTCTTTTCTGCAACAACTGAGGTTTCGGTTTCAGGACTATCTTCTATCACTTCTTCAATTCTTTTCTTCCTTGGTTTCCTTTCTGCTACTAAGGGTGCCACTTGAAAATCAGGGTTTAAGGTATTCTCCTTTTCTCCTTTTCTCCTTTTCTCCTTTTCTCCTTTCTCCTTTTCTCCTTTCTCCTTTGTTCCTTTCTCCTTTGTTCCTTTCTCCTTTTCTCCTTTCTCCTCTTCTCCTTTTCTCCTTTTCTCCTTTCCTCTTTTCTCCTTTGTTTCGTTAATGGGTTGGGCTTCTGTTGAAGCACCGGCGGTCACCACAGGATTTTGCAATTGCTCATCATCGGGGTGTTGAAGTTTTTTTCTGGGCATAATAATTTGATGTTTAAATATTTAAAGATATATAAGATTTAAGATTTAAGATTTAAGATTTAAGGTTTAAGTTTTTTTGAATTTTTAAATTTTAAATGTTAAATTTTAAATTTCAAATTCTTAAATTTATGAAATGATTCTGGTGCCGCAGTTAGGATTTCCTAATTGTCCGGCTTCGGTAATAATACATTCTTTACCGCCATATTCAATGAAGAAGATAGCGGCGCGAATTTTGGGTGCCATCGAGCCCTCGGTAAACTGACCGTCTGCCAAATATTGTTTCGCTTCGGCAACGGTAAGGGTATCTAAGGCTTGCTGGTTTTCTTTTCTAAAGTTGATATAAACTTTGGGAACATCGGTTAAGATGTAAAACTCGTCGGCTTTCATTTCTAATGCGGCGAGCGCAGAGGCTAAGTCTTTGTCAATTACGGCTTCCATTCCTTTGCTGCCGCTTTGATTACGCACAACAGGGATACCACCGCCGCCGCAGGTAATCACCACGTAGCCGGAGGTTGCCAAACGTTGCACCACATCAATATTGCTGATATGTTTGGGAACAGGGGAGGCAACCACTTTGCGCCAGCCGTTTCCTTTCGGGTCTTCCACGTAGGTTGCGCCGGTTTCGGCGGCAAATTTGTCTGCTTCTTCTTTGCTGTAATAAGGACCAACCGGTTTTGTGGGCTTTTGAAAAGCGGGGTCATTTTCATCCACCACCACTTGTGTTACCAAGGTAATCACATGTTTGCGAATATTTTCCTTAAAGAAGATGTTACGAAAAGCCAACTCAATCATAAATCCGATAGAGCCCTGTGTTTCAGCCACGCAAACATCCATAGGCATCTGTTCAATGTTATACAGTTTTGCGCCGGCATCGTGCTGCAACATAACATTGCCCACCTGGGGACCATTTCCGTGTCCGATAACCAAGTCGCAATCCTGTTCGTATAGTCGGTGCAGCGATTTGCACGTATCCATCACATTTTGAAGTTGCTCCTGATAGGTTCCTCTTTGTCCGCTTCTCAGAATGGCATTTCCGCCAAAAGCAACCATAACTAATTTTCTTCTTTGGGTGTAAATCATAAAATATCTTAAATTTTTAAATCTTAAATCTTTAAATTTAATTTGGGGCGGCAAAAATATATTTTTATTCTAATCTAACTGCCCGAAAACTCTTCTTAATAAATCAGTTGTTCTCGCATTAATGTCTGTTCTTATTTTTTCCTCTTCGTCCCCGACTTTAACAAAAACACCATCTAATGCTTTTCGCGTAGTATATTCGGTCAAATCTGTTTCTACGGGCGATAAATTAACTAAAGGTATTTGCGAAACCGTATTATAAAGGTCTGTAAAACTTTTCCAAACATCCTGAGCGGAGGTATTAAGGACTATTTTTTTATTCAAAGCACCTCCAATTACAGAACTGCATACGCCACACAGGGGGTCGTAGGTTTTTCCTCGTAGATAATCAGTTGCTGCATAATTGTTTGAAGAAAAAAGAATTGTTTTGGCGTCCTGGATGGTTATTTCTTTTATAGCAGTAACAACAATAGGAATTACTTCCTCAATAGAGGCTTCTGCAGCACGGTTGATAGTTAAAATTAATTGATCTTCAATTTCTTTAATCGCGATACCAAACCCGGGAACTTTAGAAATTTGCGTAATAACAATAGCAACATCTTCAGGAAGTCCTATTTTTACTGCAATATCTTTATAAAACCCGTCTTCGGCACCTAAAGTTTTCAAGGCGTATTTGGAGCCAAATTCCAACGCCGATTTTAATCCGGCAGCAATCTCCGCATCAGTAAGTGGAAATTCATCGCAACTGAACAAAAAGAGAAAAGATAAAAACAGAGGGAGTTTTTTTAACATTTTCATAATGATTAAGGTTTTAATTTACAAATATTTACGCTAAATCTGTTTCAATAATATAGTGATTTCTGTCGGAGGCGTTTCGTGCCATCATTTCCCCCAGAAATCCGGCGAGGAAGAGTTGTGTGCCCACAATCATCGCTAAAATGGCAAGATAGAACAGCGGTTGGTCGGTTACTTGCCGGAAATAAGCCGCTTGATTCGACATCAATATCAATTTTTGAGCGATGAGAATAATGGTAATCACAAAACCGATGAAGAAAGAAAGCGTTCCCCAAATTCCGAAGAAGTGCATCGGTTTTTTACCAAAACGTGAGATAAAAGTGATAGAAAGTAAGTCAAGGAACCCATTTACAAACCTGTTCCATCCGAATTTTGTAACGCCATATTTGCGTTTTTGGTGCAACACTACTTTTTCGCCGATTTTGGAAAAACCTGCCCATTTGGCGATTACCGGAATATAGCGGTGCATTTCGCCGTAAACTTCAATGGCTTTTATCACACTTTTGCGGTAGGCTTTTAATCCGCAATTAAAATCGTGTAGATGAATTTTAGAGATTCTTCGGGTGGTCCAGTTAAAGAATTTTGAGGGAATATTTTTGGCAAACGTATTGTCGTAACGCACTTTTTTCCAACCTGATACCAAGTCGTAGCCCTCTTCGGCAATCATTTTATAGAGTTCGGGAATCTCTTCGGGGCTATCTTGCAGGTCGGCATCCATAGTAATTACCACATCGCCTTCGGCTTTCTGAAATCCGGTGTTCAGTGCAGCAGATTTTCCATAATTTCTGCGGAATTTAATCCCTTTGATGCAGTTATTACTCTGATGCAGTTCTTCAATCACTTTCCACGAATTATCGGAGCTACCGTCGTCAATAAACAACACTTCGTAAGAGAAGTTATTCTCATTCATTACTTTTTCAATCCACGATGCCAGTTCGGGCAGGGATTCTTCTTCGTTTAACAAGGGAATAATTACAGATATGTTCATTCAAGATATATTTAAGATTTAAGATTTAAAATTTAAGGTTTGGAGCTATTCGAGTTTTTATTAGATAATTAAACTTTAAATTTTAAATTTTTAAATTGTTTTTTTGCAAAAAAAACAACGGTCGATAAGCCGGATTCTGTCTTGTTCTGTCATTTATCTAGGCGTATTGTTGCCTTTACGCTCTAACGACCTACCCTCCGGGTTGGGCGAGCCACCCTCAAACCCCGGTTTACATGGTCTTTCAACCCATAAGGTTTATCCCCGTTGGGCATCGCTGCCAACGGCGTGAGCTCTTACCTCACGTTTTCACCCTTACCCTGCGACAAGCGCCGGGCGGTTGTTTTCTGTGACACTCTCTGTCACCCTTTCGGGTGCCTTCCCGTTAGGAAGTATGGCACTCTTTGTTGTCCGGACTTTCCTCTCCCGAGTTGCCTCGGCAGCGACAGAATGACCGTCGTTTTTTAACGCTGCAAATATCTAATTTTTATTCAAAGAAAAATACTATTTTCGTGCCTCTGTTTTTTTGTAAAGAATTTGAACAAAAATAAATCAAAATAATAACGTTAAAAAATTGAAACTATGGCATTTAAAGGAACACTATTGATTAACACGGAGCGTTGCAAAGGGTGCGGCGTTTGTATTACCGGTTGTAACAACGCTTGTATTGCGTTGGCAAAAAGTGTAAATAAAAAAGGGTACAACTACCTTGAATTAATAAATGATGATTGTATCGGATGTGCAAATTGTGCAGTAATTTGCCCGGACGGAATCATTGAAGTCTATCGCGCAAAAATATCTTGAAGATGAAGAAAATTATCACATCATCATATCATCTCATCATCACATCAGTTATAGTTTGTTTTTTTGTAATTACGAATGTTAACGCTGCATATTTGGAAAATATTCCCGTAACTGTTGTACAACCCAACGGAGATGCATTACACATTTATGCATCGGGCGATGAGTTTTTTAATTATCTTCACGATGAAAATGGGTACACCATTATTCAAAACAACCAAGGATATTATATGTATGCAACTTATAACGGGGATAAGATTGTTCCTTCGCAATTTATGGTTGGTACTGTAAATCCGGCACAAGTTGGTTTAAAACCATATATAAAAATATCTAACAGCGAATATCAAAAAAGAAGAGCACAATGGTTTGATTTTAAGGATATTTCACGCTCAAAATCCCCCACAAGAAATCAAGGTAAGATGAATAATTTGGTGGTCTTTATTCGATTTGCCGATGAGGAAGAGATTACGAAACCCTTTACCAACATTGAAAAGATTTATAATGACACAACTGCCGCCAATTCTAACTCGATGATTAATTATTTTCAAACTACTTCATACAGAAAACTTACAGTATTGTCTCATTTCTACCCTATACCGGATGAAGAACAGATTATTTCATATCAAGACATCTATCCAAGAGGTTATTATATGCCTTATAATGAAGCAACAAATCCTGATGGATATGATCCGGATGATCGGGATGAGCGCACAGAACGTGAACATAAATTATTGGTTAGAGCCATAGAATTTATTGCAAACTCTGTTCCAGCAGATTTGGATATTGATTATGACAATGATGGTAATGTTGACAATGTTTGCTTTGTAGTAAAAGGGACTACTACTGCATGGGCAACATTACTCTGGCCCCACCGCTGGTCGTTATATTCAGAAGAGGTAGAGATTCATGGCAAAAGAGTATGGGACTATAATTTTATGCTTCTTGATGCTTCCGGCTATTTTACTAATGCTGTCCTTTGTCATGAAATGCAGCATACTTTGAGCTTTCCGGATCTATATCATTACTATTTTGGGAAAGATCTTGTCCCAGCAGGTAATTGGGATATTATGGAATCTAACCCCAATCCGCCCCAACAATCGGGCGCATATATGAAATGGAAATATGGAAACTGGCTTGATGAACCCGCTTTGATTCAGCCCGGAACTTATTCTCTCAATTCTGTAGGAAGTGGTATCGAACCTGTGTCTTATAAAATTCGTTCTTTAGATCCCAAACAATTTTTTGTATTGGAATTTAGAAACAGAAAAGATAGTTTTGACAAGGTTCCCGGAACAGGATTGTTGATATACAGAATAAACACCAATTGGCATGGAAATGCCGGCTATAATCCCGATAAAGGTGTGTTTGATGAAGTCTATATCTATAGATTCAATGCCAATACACCTTATGAGAATGGAGTAATTTCAAGAGCTCACTTTGGCGTTTTAGATAGATTAGAGTTTAATGCCACCTCAAATCCCAGACCTTTCCTTACAGATGGTACTTATGTCTTAGATTTAGATATTTCAGATATTACTATTTCCGAATCAGAGGATGTGGTAACATTTACAGTAAATAGTATTCCGCTTGGAATTAATGAAAATAAAAGCGAAAAAGGCAGTTTTTCAATTTATCCTATCCCTGCTAATGATTATGTTGAAATATATTTTTCAGATTCTGAACATTTTTCAAGAAGCGTATTTGCTCATATTTACGATGTTCAGGGATTCCTTTTGAAGAGCGTTGCGGTTAATAATGAAAGAACAAGCATTGATATTTCGAATCTTGCAAAAGGTTTTTATATTGTCAAAATTGGAAATGAAGCAAAAAAATTAATAATCAAATAATCAATAAAAATTTATGAAAGAATTAAGATTAATGAAAGGAAACGAAGCGATTGCCGAGGGTGCAATTCGCTGTGGCTGTGACGGCTACTTCGGCTATCCTATTACGCCGCAATCGGAAATTTTGGAACATCTGATGAAGGAAAAACCCTACGAAAAGACAGGAATGGTGGTGCTGCAAGCCGAAAGCGAAGTGGCTTCCATCAATATGGTATATGGCGGCGCTTCTGTGGGTAAAAAAGTGATGACCACTTCCTCAAGCCCGGGTATTAGTTTGATGCAAGAGGGGTTGTCCTACATTGCCGGTGCCGAACTTCCCGCTTTGGTAGTGAACGTAGTGCGCGGCGGTCCCGGTCTGGGTACCATCCAACCCTCCCAAGCCGACTATTTTCAAACCGTAAAAGGCGGCGGACACGGCGACTATCGCTTAATTACGCTGGCACCCGCTTCCGTGCAGGAAATGTACGACTTCGTAGAACTCGGCTTCGATTTGGCGTTCAAATACAGAGCCCCTGTAATGATTCTTACAGACGGTATTATTGGGCAAGTGATGGAAAAAGTGGAAGTGGACGACTACAAACCACGCTGGACCGAGGAGTATATTGCTAAAACCTACCCGTGGGCAGCCACCGGAAAAACAAAATCGAGAGAACGGAATATAGTAACTTCATTGTATTTGGAATCAGCCAGACAAGAGCAACTGAATAAAGCTTTGCAGGCAAAATATAAAGTAGTTGAAGAAAACGAAGTACGCTACGAAACTTTTCAGTGTGAAGATGCGGAGTATTTGTTGGTGGCGTATGGCTCTTCTGCGCGTATCTGTCAAAAAGTATTGCAGTTGGCAAGAGCAGAGGGAATTAAAGTAGGACTTATCCGCCCGATAACCTTGTGGCCCTATCCCACAAAGGTTATTAACGAAATCGGTACCAAAATGAAAGGTATTTTAAGCGTTGAGATGAATGCCGGACAAATGATTGAAGATGTGAAACTTGCGGTAGAATGTAAAGTGCCGGTAAAACATTATGGTCGTTTCGGCGGTATCGTACCCACGCCATCCGAAATATTGGAAGCTTTGAAAAAATTATGACACTTGTTTTATAAATACACTCAAAATGAATTACCACAATGAACACAATGGATTCACAAAGTTCACAAATGATAACATTCTTTTGTGTTCTTTGTGAAATATCTTCGTGAACTTTGTGTTAAAAAAAGTAAAAAAAATTAAAAAACAAACAATATGACAAAAGAAGAAATCATTAAACCCGAAAATTTGGTCTATAAAAGGACCTCCGTGCTTACCGAAAATGTGATGCACTACTGTCCGGGCTGCGGACACGGATTAATTCATCGTTTGATTGCAGAAGTAATTGAAGAGATGGATATTCAGGATAAGGCGATTGGTGTTGCACCGGTGGGTTGCGCTGTCTTGGCGTACAACTACTTTAATGTGGACTGCATTCAGGCTGCCCACGGACGCGCTCCCGCACTTGCCACCGCTATCAACCGGCTTTATCCCGAGCATTTTGTGTTCACTTATCAAGGCGACGGCGATTTGGCGGCGATTGGAACTGCAGAAACCATTCACGCTTGCAACCGCGGCGAAAACATAGTTATGATTTTCGTAAACAACGGTATTTATGGAATGACCGGAGGGCAAATGGCACCCACTACCTTGAAAGATATGAAAACCTCCACTTCCCCCTACGGACGTGATTTGGACATTATGGGTAACCCATTGAAAATTACCGAACTTATTGCACAACTACCCGGGGCTGTTTATGTTACCAGACAAGCTGTTTATACCCCCGCGCTGGCACGAAAATGCAAAAAAGCAATACGTAAAGCGTTTGAAAATATTAAACTCAAACAAGGCACCTCTTTTGTGGAAATCGTTTCTAACTGCAACTCCGGTTGGAAACTCTCCCCTGTGAAATCTAACGAATGGTTGGAACAAAATATGTTGCCATTTTATCCACTTGGTGACTTGAAAATTAATAATTAAAAAAATAATACATTGAACCCTTATTTTTTAAGGCTCCCTTAGTATCAATACATTAAATTTAAAAAACTATGACTGAAGAAATTATAATAGCAGGTTTTGGCGGACAGGGCGTTCTTTCCATGGGAAAGATTTTGGCTTACTCAGGCGTTATGCAAAACAAAGAAGTGAGTTGGATGCCCTCTTATGGTCCCGAAATGCGTGGCGGTACTTCAAATGTTACCGTTATTATTAGCGATGAGCGCATTAGTTCTCCGTGTTTAAACCAATTCGACACGGCAATCATTTTGAACCAACCCTCCATGGATAAATTTGAAAAAGCAGTGAAGCCGGGCGGATTAATGATTTATGACCCGAACGGAATTACTTCGCATCCCACCCGAAAAGATATTAACATTTATCAGGTGGCAGGAACCGACAAAGCTTCCGAAATTGGTATCTCTAAACTTTTCAATATGATTATGTTGGGCGGTTTGCTGAAACTGAAACCGTTGGTTACCGAAGAATTTTTGAAAAAAGGATTGGAAAAATCGTTGCCCACGCGCCACCACGGATTAATCCCCGATAATATTAAAGCGGTAGAAATCGGAAAGGAATTGTTGAAACCGTATCAAGTTTTATAAATATGTTGAAACTATATTCGGAAGAGGTTTTTAAAGAGATTACCATAGAGTATAAGCTCCAGTTGCGCTATGCCATCTCGAATTATGGACGGCTTGTGAGTTTTACGGAGGATATTAACGAGGGAAGAATTATAAATGGCTCATTACAAGATGGCTATAGAATTTGGAAATACACAACGCGTGATAAAAAAAACAGAAAAAAATATAAACATAAGTTCTACTATAGGCTTGTGGCTGAGTATTTTATTCCTAAGACTTCTGAGAAACAAGTATTTGTTTTGCATTTGGATAGAAACAGGGCAAATGACCATATTAGCAACTTGAGATGGGCAACCAAAGAAGAGATGTTAGACCACTATAAAAAGAGTCCGTTTGTTCTTGAGGCAAGAAAAAAACAACTTGCAGGTGTTCACGCTAACCGAGTGCATAAGGGTAACAAATTGACCTCTACGGATGTTATGCTTATCAAAAAAATACTTCTGAATCCGAATCGAAAGACACGGCTAAAAATACTTGCTAAGAAGTTTGGCGTTTCAGAGATGACTTTACATCGCATCAGAACTGGCGAGAATTGGGGGCATATTACAATTTAAAAGGAGCTAAGGAGTTAAGGAGTTAGAGGAGTTAAATTTTAAGAGGAAGATGCGCAAAACAGTAGATTTTTTAGTCATCGGCTCCGGTATCGCCGGATTGAGTTTCGCCTTAAAAGCCGCAAACTTCGGGAAAGTGTGCGTGGTTACAAAATCTCATATTGAAGACACGGCTACGAAATACGCGCAGGGCGGAATTGCCGCCGTTTTATATCATCCCGATTCTTACGAAAAACATATCCGCGACACAATAGTTGCCGGGGATGAACTATCGGATAGAAGAATTGTGGAACTAACTATCAGAGAATCCACAGAACGTGTGATGGAATTGATAGAGTGGGGGGTGGATTTCGACAAAACCAAAACAGGTAAATTTTCTCTTGCCAAAGAGGGCGGACACTCGGAGTTTCGTGTGTTACATCACAAAGATATTACCGGAAAAGAGATTGAACAAAAACTGATATTAGCCGCTCAAGAGAATGAAAATATTGAAATTTTGGAAGACCACCTTGCTGTTGAGATTATTACACAACATCATCTTGGCGTTGAAGTAAGCAGAAGAAGTTCCGACATCACTTGCTACGGTGCATATATTTACGACCCAAATAGCAAAAAAGTGCGTACCGTATTGTCGAAAATTACTATGATGGCAACGGGCGGAATAGGTACGGTTTACGACAATACTACAAACCCATTAGTATGCACCGGAGACGGTATTGCCATGGTATATCGCGCCAAAGGGCAGGTTAGGGGTATGGAGTTTGTGCAGTTCCATCCCACTTCCCTGTTTAATCCCAAAGAATCCCCCTCTTTTTTAATTACAGAGGCATTGCGCGGCACCGGTGCGGTGTTGAAAGATGAAAATCGCAGAGAGTTTATGCAAAAATATGATGCGCGAGGTTCTTTAGCTCCCAGAGATATTGTGGCACGCGCCATTGACAACGAAATGAAAATGAGCGGGAAAGAGCACGTTTGGTTGGACGCCACAAAAATCAGAGAGAGCGAAATCTTTGAACATTTTCCCAATATTTACGCCAAATGCTTGAGCATTGGCATTGATATTACCAAAAATATGATTCCTGTAGTTCCGGCTGCCCACTACTCTTGCGGCGGAATTGCTACAGATGAGTGGGGCGAAACCTCCATCCAAAACCTGTATGCTTCGGGAGAGTGCGCCTCTACCGGCCTGCATGGTGCTAACAGATTGGCAGCCAATTCACTATTGGAAGCCCTTGTCTTTTCGCACCGCGCCTGTGTAAAAGCAGTTGAAAAATTTACAAATATCCCCATCTGCCACGAAATTCCCGAGTGGGACACTTCCGGAACAGTGCTCAACGAAGAGATGATTTTGATTACACAGTCCAAGAAAGAGTTGCAGGCAATAATGTCGAGCTATGTGGGGATTGTCCGCTCTAACCTCCGTTTGCAAAGGGCATTAGACCGTTTGTTTTTGTTGTACAAAGAAACGGAAGAACTTTACAAAAAATCTATCCTTATTCCCGAAATTTGTGAACTGAGAAATATGATTAATGTTGGGTATCTCATTATTAATAACGCCATTGATAGAAAAGAGAGCAGGGGGCTGCACTACTCCTTGGATTACCCGGGACACAAGGATGAGCAACAAAATATTGAGGATAGATTGTAATTTAATTTAAGATTTAAAATTTAACATTTAACATTCAAACCTTAATTCTTAACCTTAAATCTTAAACCTTAAATCTTAAATCTTAAATTTTAAATCTTAAATTTTGAATTTTAAATCTTAAATCTTAAACCTTAAACCTAACACTATTGAAAACAAAGGCCATGATTTTTGCAGCAGGATTGGGTACGCGCCTCTATCCGTTAACGGCAACCCGACCGAAAGCACTGGTTGAATATCAGGGGAAAACGTTATTGGAACACGCAATTCTTAAAGTAATGGAGGCAGGAATTACACATATAGTGGTAAATGTGCATCATTTTGGAGAACAAATTATTGACTTTATTAACCAACATTATTTTAATGCAACTATTGAGGTTTCGGATGAAAGAGAGAAACTGTTGGATACTGCCGGCGGACTGAAATTTGCCGAACATTTTTTTCCCCACTGCAACCAAATTCTTCTCTATAATGTAGATGTAATTTCTAGCATCGATTTAAAGAAATTTATTATTAATGATGGGATGATGAGACGATTAGATGATGAGATGATAAGACTAAATGATGAAAAATTAAATCTGTGCTCATCTGTTGCATCTGCGTCATCTGCGTGCCCAATAACCACGATTGCCAAATTAGCAGTCCGTACCCGCCAAACATCCCGCTATTTCCTTTTTGAAGAATCAAATCTCAGGTTGTGCGGTTGGGAAAACAGAGAAACCAAAGAACAAAAAATATGTTACGAGGTAGAAAAAACAACTCCCTTAGCATTCAGCGGTATTCATTTGGTAGATAAAAAAATATTGGACTATATACCGAAAAATGAAAAAATATCGTTTACACCTTTGTATTTGGAATTGGCGAAAGACCACTTTATTCAAGGGTATTTGCACGATGAGGATGAGTGGAGGGATGTAGGGAAATTTAAAGATTTAAAAATTTAAGATTTAAAATTTAATACAGTGAACCCTTATTTTCAAAAGCACCCTTAGTAGCATAGTTTAATAGTTCAATAGTTTAATAGTTTAATAGTTCAAAAGTTATTAGAATGAAAGTGAAGATTTTGGTGGTTTTTTTGGGGTTGATTTTTTGTGGGGTTGGAATTTATTTGATATGTAATGTAGAGAAGCGGCACGCTACTTCGCAGCAGGAAAACAACCCCCAATCTGTTTACGAGAATGTGTTGGCGGCACCACCTGTACCGGAAAATATTGAGTTTTGCGGAGAGAAAGTTCCACAGCATCTTTATTGGGTAAAGGAGGGTTTAGACCGTGAACTGATTAACCATTGCTATAACCACTCCAGAACGTTAATGACCTTAAAACGTTCCACACGCTTTTTTCCGATTATCGAAAAAATATTGAAAGAAGAAAATGTGCCGTTGGATTTGAAGTACTTGTGTGTTGCAGAGAGTAATTTAGAAAATGTGGTTTCGCCAGCAAAAGCAGCGGGGTTTTGGCAGTTTATGGAATCTACCGGCAAAAATTATGGCTTGGAAATCAATGAAAATGTGGATGAGCGTTATCATTTGGAGAAAGCCACCCGTGCCGCCTGCAAACATTTAAAGAAACTTAAAGAGCAGTTTGGAAACTGGGCGTTGGCGGCAGCCGCATACAATATGGGCGAAAACGGACTCTCTAAAAGACTGAATGAACAGCAATTAAATAACTACTGGGAACTGTTTTTAAATGAAGAGACCTCGCGCTATGTGTATCGCTGCATCGCCTATAAATTGATTTTTGAAAATCAGGAACTCTATAATATTCGACTGACTTCAATGGATTTTTATAAACCCATTGATTACAAAGAGATTGTTATTACTAAAAGTATAGATGACCTGAGGAGTTATTGTACCGAAAACAAGATTTTATATCGCCAGATGAAAGAGTTAAACCCTTGGCTAAGAAGCACAAAACTCATTGTGCCTGCGAATAAAAGTTATATGCTGAAAGTGCCGGAAGATTGAAATCAATAATGAATTTGTAAATACTCCTTGAACACCGGTAGGGTAGTAACTTTCAAAGTTTCGCTCGAAACTGGAGTGGATAACACGGCTTTGTCGCCGGAAACCAAATATTTGGCGTTGCCCTGAAGGGCAAGGTCGAAAAGAAAGTTGTCCTTTGGGTCGGGGCAGGCGGAGAATAGAGGCTCTGTTGGGCAAAATTCCGAAATATTGGTGTAAAAAAGAATAATGTCGGAGAGTTCTAATTTGTATTTTTCAAACTTCTTGCGCGATAACACTTCAATAAGTTCATCAACGGAGGGGGCGGAATGGAGAAGAGTAACGCTCTTTTCAGTCATTTTCATTATTTCATTAGTTTTCTTGTTAATGAAATAACTAATCCAAATATTTGTATCAAATACCGTTCTACTTGCCATTGCGATAATCTCTTACTTCTTGCACTATTTCTTCCAGCGACATTACCGGAAAGTTGTTGGGATTTACTGAACTGTCGAATTTCTTGGCTAACAGTAATAATTCCTCTCTGCTCATTTTTTGTGTTCCTGCTTTTGTGGAAGCCTTAACCGGATTTGAAATAAATCGTACATCGGGCATTTTTGCAACGGCATCTAAAATGCCGTTAAGCACAATATTGTTGTTGCTGTATTCTAAAGTTACCGTTGGCATAATCGTATCGTTTGTTTTTACACCGGCAAAAATAACACATTTTCCAAAACAACCCACTTCAAACCCATAAATTATTCGCTATTTGTTTGCTGATATTGGTTTTTTTTTATCTTTGCAGTCGGAAATCATGAGGACGATGTTTGAACAACACACATATTCACAGCGGTGCACCACGCGGCAAAACGTCGCAGCCGCTACTTTTTCGGCATCTACCCCCCCCCCCCCCCCCCCCCCACGCTGATTATCAGTTAGTTACAGTGTCATTTCGCTCATTTCTTGCGCTACTATTGGTAAAAATGAAAAGAGTTAAAATCCTTTTGAGGCTTTCTTTAGCCGCTATGCTGTTTTTCCAAAGTATTTTCTCGCTTCAAGCCCAAAACACTGAAGGAAGAGAATTTTGGGTAACATTCGGACAAATATCCGATTTCTCAACAGCATCAAGTGTTGATATGCGGATTCGTATTGTAGGTGGACACGAAACAACAACCGGAAAAATCTTGTTCACTGATTTGGGAACATCGCATAACTTTATTGTCAACCCCAACCAGATTAATACTTATGTACTAAACAATGACGAGAAAATTGCAGTTTATAATACAATATCGAATGGAAAAACCAATTACAGTATCCACATAAATACACAAAAATCAGTTTCTGTTTATGCATCCATTTGGTGTTCTCATTATAATGATGTTACTAATATTTTGCCTATATCTGCTTTGGGTAAGGAATATTATGCAATATCATACAAGCCTACTTTAGCGACCAATGATGCATACTGCGTTGTGGCTACCCAAAATAGTACGCAACTGTATCATAACGGACTACTTGCAGCTATACTCAATAAAGGGCAGGTTAGGAGGCGCACTACCTGCTCCTTTGACAGGAAGTTGGGTAACAAATGCAGCATCAGGTATGTCGTTTCTTAACTTTCAGTTAACAAATTTTTCTGCATCATACGTATTTTCAAATCCCAATGGCATTATTGTTTTAGGATATTCCCTCTGCGGTTCAATAGTTAATGGAGCATCGTATTATTATCTTGCCGGTTCTGCCATGCGTGATTTGCAAGCCACTTTTTACGCCAACGAAATTACATATCAACTTTTGAAAGAGAATCAATTTTGTGAAGGTACTGTTGATTTTCTTGCAGTAATTGAGGGGTTGCATCCCACCCATCCCGAAAGATTAACTTGGTGGATTGATGGAACAGAATATCTGCCGGCAAAAAACCTTGAGCAGTGGAGTAAACCTTTTTCTGTTGGAGAATATGAAATTGAAATGAAAGTGCGCTATGTGAACGATGAAACAACCTCTAAAACCGGCACTCTCATTATTAAATCCTGCAACCATAGTGCAATATTTTTTGCCAACAATGTTCTTCATTCGGAATTGAAAGATACCACTTTTTGCAACAAGAACGTGAACTTTCGCGCCGAAATAGAGGGGCTGCACCCCACCGCAACCGACAGAATAAAGTGGTATATTAACGGAATTGAGGAAACATCTGCAAAAAACCAAACCCAGTGGAATAAGCCTTTTGAGAATGGAACTTATGAAATTAAGTTAGTGGTACGCTACGATAATGATACTTATGCCACGCTTACCGGCACATTAAAGATTCAAACGCTGTGGATAAAGATTCGGAATGTGCGGTATTGAAGCGCAATGTATGATTAACAATTTACCCCTTTATCTTCGCTTTCCCCCAAAATCTTAGCAACAAAATCTCTGATAGAAAGCAGATTAACGCCATCACTACAAAATATCGCCAGAGGGATGTTCCGGTTAAATTGTCGGATATGGAACGGGTAAGGTCTTTCGTGTGAGAAGATATTATTTCAATTTTGCCTTGGGAGTTTTCGGCTATTTTTTCTAACTCCTTGGGGGAATAGTACTCTAAATTCGATTCATCTCTTTGATAGTTGAAAGCCAAAGTAGTGAAAATCGTCCCCCCTTTCATTACATCATAAAAACCCGCTTGCTGAATTTGAGAATGCAAGAATAACTGCGTTTCATTTCCCATATTGCGCTGCTCGGGAATAAGTTCAATGTTGCTTTCTTTCGATTTTATAACAAAAATATCTTCCGAGCCGGTGGCTTTCTGTGGAATGGAAACGGTTTCATTATTGCCGATAAAATGGAACAACGGGCTTTTCAATTGCCCCATAAGTCCCAAATTATGCAACGGAATGAAGAAGATAGCGTTTTTATGCGCATTTCCGTAAAAATCGTTCAGGGCTACGG
>Ga0209737_10001282_pt1 | contig 18223 bp, 20 predicted proteins | sample TergutCu122P3_FD_187284 | JGI IMG/M metagenome (GOLD analysis project Ga0209737, IMG submission 187284) | Cubitermes ugandensis P3 segment gut microbial communities from Kakamega Forest, Kenya - Cu122 P3 (SPAdes) (version 2) | ecosystem: Host-associated > Arthropoda: Insects > Digestive system...
GGCAGAGTAATACTGTGCGTCTTTTTCGGTTGTCTGCCGCAGGCAGACGAGAAAAAGGCACATTTGAGCAAGTAAACTCCCGAACGGCTTTGCCGTGAGGCGCAAGAGTTTACTTGCGGATTAATACAACAGAATTTGCGCCGACTGCTATATCATCAGCCAAAACAACATTGCCAAGTATAACAGAACCTACGCCGACGACAATATTATTCCCTAAACGCGGAGCTTCGCTGCTTATTCCGCCTGCGACAATACTTGTATTCATATGCAGCGTAACTTTTTTCCTCCAACGGCCTTGCTGTTTACCAGAACAGGACCGACGTGCATAAGCTTCAGTCCCTTGTCGAAGGTGTTAATCGGTACATGAAGACAGTATTTGCTTTGCAAATTATGCAGAAGAGCCTTGTAAATCAGGCATCTTAATTTCTTTTTCGTATTGTTGTAATATTCGGTTTTCCTCAGCAAGAACGTATGTTTGCGTAAAATCTTTTTTTCATGCATCAGAAACGGAACACTCGGAACTTTTTTACCGCCGACTCATAATCTAAGAATTCTTTAAGGTCGCTTTTGGTTTTAATGAATTGAGGCATAAAACATCTCTCCTCTGCTATACATTGTAATACCCCTTATACCAATCGGCAAAAATCTGCAAGCCTTCGTTTATACGGACTTTCGGAACAAAACCGAAGTCATTTTCGAGGTCTTTTGTATCAGCGAAGGTTTTGTAAACATCGCCTGCCTGCATAGGGACAAATTCCTTTACCGCCTTTTTACCTAGAGCATTTTCAAGTGTTTCGATAAAATTCATAAGATTTTCAGGCTGTCCGCCGCCGATGTTGTAAACCTTATATTTAGCTTCAGTTCCCGCTGTTGCACCTGATTTCGGAGGACAGTACAGCATCTTGCGGATTGCCGAAACGATATCGTCAACATACGTAAAGTCACGGTATAAGTCACCGTTGTTAAAAACCTTAATCGGCTCGCCTTTGAAAATTTTGTCGGCAAAACTGAAATAAGCCATATCCGGACGGCCGTATGTGCCGTAAACTGTAAAGAAACGCAAACCCGTTGACGGAATACCGTATAAATGCGAATACGTATGCGCCATAAGCTCATTAGACATTTTAGTTGCGGCATAAAGGCTGACGGGAGTATTTACGTCGTCGCCGACAGCAAACGGGACTTCTTTGCGGTTTCCGTAAACTGAGGAACTTGACGCATAAAGAAGATGTTCGACGCTGTTGTGACGGCAAGCCTCCAGTATATTGAGGAATCCGACAATGTTGCTGGACATATATGCCCGTGGGTTTTCAATCGAGTACCGTACACCTGCCTGTGCCGCAAGATTCACGACAACCTGAGGCTTATGATTTTCAAAGAGCGAATTAACAGCACATTCATCCGCTAAATCACCTTTGATAAATGTGAAGTTATCATATTTGTTTAGAATTTCTAAACGGCTGTGTTTTAGATTTACATCATAATAGCTGTTGATACTGTCAAATCCGACAACCGAAAATCCTTCTTCTAAAAGAAGCTTCGAAAGGTGAAAACCTATAAAACCGGCGGCGCCAGTGACTAGAATTGATGAGGTGGATTTCATCTATATAAACTCCTAACTTGTTAACTTTAATAAAAATTCATTTTTCAAACGGTATGAGAATAAGCATAGGCATAAACAGATTGAAACAGTTGCTAAAAATAATATCACTAAGGACATATTTAATTTCAACAGTTTATCAATATAACTCAAGAACTCTAAAACAGGCACATGAATAAAAAACATTCCTACTGAAAGCATTCTCAATTTGACATACGGTAAATTGTCTTTTAGCTTAATACGTGAACACAGGATAACCAGTGAAGGAATTAGAACCGTAAACGAAACATACAGAGACGCATCATCAAGTGTTTCTCGGTTATTTGTGAAGACTGCTTCAAGAAATAATGTTATATATGAAATGATAGCAGCTGTAACAATATATTTTATATTGATTTCGTGCAATTTATAACGGACAATTATTAGTCCTAATCCTATAAACAGGAAACCCACTGTAAATCCGTTTCTAAAAGAGCTGCAGTAATAGTACAGTTTATTTATCAATGACTTCATACTGGCAGAATTGAGTGAATAATAAGAATTTGCCATCATTGCAACTACATACAATATTCCGCCAAAAAAGGGAACAAGCAGAAGCTTATCGTGCTTTATAAAAAAGTATAACAATAACATTGCGATTATCGTTGCCTGAACATACCACATTGCACCCGCAGGATAAAAAACGATACCTCGCACAGTCCGTTTCACCGCATAATTAACTGACATAGTCTTGAAGACAAAAACATTCATTATGAATCTGGAAATATACACGTATACTGATATGACGATTAACGGAAGCAACAAGCGTTTTACACGTTTTTTTATAACATCTTTCAGATTGTTGCTGTCTGCTAAAAATTCAGGGACAGAATAGATTTTACATCCCAACAAAAAACCGGATGTTACAAAGAAAAACGGAACAGCTAAACGCACAAACATCTTCGTGAAATAAAGCTCTCCTGTCTGCGGCAAAAGCATTAATACATCTGTATGCAGGGCAATTATACAAATGCATAATACAAATTTGACTAAATCAATAGTATTCAAATTCCCCATCTTTTTACTCATTTGTTTTCACCTCATTTATTTTAGTGTTTTTATTCTTCCCCAAAACGTTCTTAATCATATTAATAAGAATCATCAGGTCATCATGATAAAGAACAAATTCTGCAGACAAAACCAATACAAATGCGATTGCAGTAAGAATACATGCATTTATCATCCAAGCGAGCACGCTTGTCGGCTTGCTTAACGGCAAAACATAAGAGGAAGACGCAATTGCAGCGACAAGAAAGACTGAGGTGATTATGCGTTTAATAAAAAACCAATTGCTTCTGATAATTAGATTTTTAGAAACATAAATTGCAAAACGTATTGTACGGAATGCATAAGCACATAAAGAACCTATAGCAACTCCAATAAGCCCGAATTGCCATGTACACACAGTCGAAACACTTATATTTATAGCCGCCTCAACAAATGACATATTTCGGTTTTGTTTAAAATGACCTGCAGCTTGCGTAATACCGGAATAAGGATACCTAAAAGACTGAAATAAAGCTGCTGCAGTAAATAAAAGAGCAAATAACGGCTGAATATAATTAACCTCGCTGACATCTTTAGCTTTTTTGGTATACAGTTCCACAAAAGGAACTATTATGGAGGCGGTTACGCCGAATAAAAATGTTGCAACAGCGAAAACAACCTGTTCAAAAATCCTAAGATTTTTATTTAATGCTTTCTGTTCATTTTTAGCGAACATATCGCCGAAGGCAGCGGGGATGCCCGTAATGAACGGAGTGAACATCCCCATTACGCCCGCAATCACAAGGTTATATGTTGTGTAAATTGATGAAATCTTCATTGTAGCAAAAACAGCAAGAACGGTTAAAGGAACATTTATATTGATAAAATTGCAGGCTTCCATACCGAAATTGTCCCAACGCTGAGGAATAACCGCATTGTCAGGTTTTACGGTTTTATCAATATCATATCTTTTATTCACATATATATACAGGATTATCGGAGCAATAAGGAAAACAACTGCCGCCCCTAACTGAACTGCGTGAATACCGAATCCGCATTTAATCAGCAAAGCTGAGAGTGCGGTGTTTGCAATAACCTTACCTGTGTTTATAGCAAGCATAAATCTTTGGCATTGGTCGGCATTAAGCAAATACTGATAAGTGAGTCCGAAAAAGTATTGAACAAATGTCGAGAGACTCATTATCATTACAAGGCTTGAAGTAAACAGGAAATTGAATTCATGAACTATTAACGGCAGAATGCAGGCTACTACTAAAGCAATACCGATAAACATCATTGCGATTTTCCTCAGATGCGTCTCGGTTGTTTTAATGACAACACTCATTTGAGTCCTGTCCTTCTCGGCAAGAGGTTTATAAAGCGCCGCCATCGTTACTCCGCCAAGACCGGCCTGGAACAGAGAAATTACCTGCAAAAACTGTTTTATGGTATTTGTGATACCGTTGTAATCGGAGCCGAATGACTGCAAAACAAGTCGGGGAAGAATAAATCCGCAAACCATTGCTGAGATTTGATAAATGAATCCCCACATAACATTCTTGAAAGCTTTTTTAGAACGCATTTCTTACCCCTTACTCGCTAGGATAGATCCAAAACCTAATGAACTAATAACAGACATTTTCCCACTGTACATTGACGTTTTTATCAAAATTACATCATAGCCTTTTAAAGATAAGTCAGAAACCATTGTACAATCTCCGTTAACGCTCCCTAAAACTGCAATTTTCATTATTTTTCTCCTTTATATTTAAAGATAGTTTTTTTCCGAAATCAGCATCCGTCTCTGGCAATAAATTATGACCAAATCCCGATGCAGGAAAAAATGTCATTTCACCAAAATAAATCCGACCGTTTACGTGATACAAATCTACCCTAACAAAAGGTATATTCTCCGAAAGTTTCCGTGCTATTCGAACCATTTCCTCTAATCCTTCAGGTTTAGGGAGTGTAAAATTATCCGGTGCTCTTTTTCCGCATCCGTTGATCCTTAGAAGATTCCAATCCATATCAAAAAAATAAAACTGCAAATCACCTTTCTGCCTTCCCGTGCACAACATTACATTGTCAACATTCCCATTAAAGCAATAGAATTTATAATCAACAAGGTCGTCCGCCTTTTCGTCAACCATATATTTTTCGGCAATAATACGCGGCTTGACATTTTTGTAAGGCCATTCACGTCCCGAATAATAGTATTTTCGTTTATAAGAATTTTTGATTTTCTTTTTTGCCGCCTCAATATTCAATTTTGATTTATCACGGCAAATAACCAACCCGCCGCTGTCATGAGTGCATTTCAGAACAAACTGATTAGGAAGTTTATCAAAACAGACGTCTTCAAAATTATTCCAAACCCCAAGCAGCGGAATAAGATGTTTTTCTCCGATTTTATCAGAAATATACTTTCTGACTTCATATTTGTCTACCAACTTACTGTACAGCGGATTTCGGTCGTTGAGCTTAAGCCATTGCAACTTTTCACTGAAAGTTTTGGGCGATTCCAAATCCAGTTCTGTTCCCATATAGATTTTATAAGCTTTCTCTATATACTTTTTGTCGTCCATTTTATTGTAAAAACCGTATTTAGAAAATATACTGAAACGAAGCTTCGGATTACTCCACATCTTCAAAAACGTACTCATAATTATTATATTAATCCTTCCTTATCGGTTCAAGTTATTTAGTTACAGTTCCTTAAGATACCGCGTAACTATTCAGCATACAGCAAGATACACAAAAACAGTTCTTAGCAATCGGTAACGAAAATATGGGGGTTGCGGGGCGGTAGCCCCGCTTCTCGGTGACTCCGTCCCCGAACCCCTCCCCCGATTTTTTGTACAAAACAACGAAAAACACCAAAACAACTGAATAGTTACGATACCACACTACCATGCAGTATTAAAAATACAATGCCGTCAACTTAAGATTTTTCTTGTTTCTTCCGCCGCCGAAGGCGGCGGAAGAAACAACGTAGAAGAGAGCCTCCGGCGGTCAAGGGGCGAAGCCCCTTGAAACCCCATATATGCTCTAAGTTGACGGCATTGATTAAAAATAACCTTTTTCTTTCAAGTATTTTCTTTTTTCTTTACTTGATAAATTATTAGTCAGTTCGCATTTGTCCTTAACCTTCTCATAATAGTCCTCAATATTGGAAATAACTCTTGCCGGAACTCCAACCGCAATTGAATTAGAGGGAATGTCTTTCGTTACAATACTTCCAAGCCCGATAATACAATTATCGCCAATCTTAACACCTGGCATAATCGTTGCGTTATTGCCTATATTAACATTGTTTCCAATTATGACAGCACCGAATTTATCAGCATTGGATAACATATTCAGATTACGCAACACCCATAAACTTCCGTCGTGTGTAACAAGTTTAACATTACTTGTTAAGCGGCAATTATCGCCGATTTTTATAAGATACGGTTCAGTTCCGAAATCAACATCTTTATTAATATAACAGTTACTGCCTATTTGCACTCCTCTACGACGGAGTTTTTCTATTCGGGTTTTATTTGAATAGAAATTCCAGAAAAATTTATCTATACAATACACCAAACTTTTCATATGCTTTCTCCCTATTACGATTTTTCAATTTTATACCAGTCCCTGTGCAGTCTAAAGTTGTTGAACTGTTAAAAAAAGAATGAATATTTAATCGGCGATTTTGAATACCAAACTAACATACAGATAAAAAATGCCGCTTTAACAAAAAAACTGATAACAGCATCCTGCGACCGTGTAACTTGTTTTAGAATTTCCGGCATCATTATAACAGTGCCAAAGCTGAAATACAAAACAATTCGTGTAAACAGGGAGAACGAAAAAGCAACAGACTGCAACATAACTGCAAAAAACATCATCTTGATATGGAGTTGTCTGTAATAATCCGAATCAACCTTGATTTGATTTTGTGAAAGTTCTGAGACTTTTAATAACAATTCATCTGATGATTTACTTCGGAATTTGGGTTTTAGAAAAATAAACGAAGCAAAAGAAAGCATCAAAAGAAGCGCAAATAAAGTATAGCCTTGACCGCTTATATGCCTAGCACTGTTTGTGTAATTAATCCGTGCATACTTTAGGAAAAATGCAGTTATTTTATTTCCCAGAAGCCCTAATACTGCAGAGAAACTTAATACAAAAAAAGCAGTATTCCAATTCAATTTGATTTTAGGAGAAATTAATATTATGAGCACTAAAATAGCTGTAGAATGAAACATAAAAGCCAATGCAACAAGCAAAAGAAATTTCAGCCTGTTTTTTTGCAAACAGTTAATCGCAGCCAAAATTAAAACAAAAGCTATATACTGTCTGAATATATATAAACTTTGACTGTAGAACCCCATGCCTACGTAAACAATCAAACTCATACAGGGATTAGATGAATATTTATATATATACATCATAAACGGAGCAATTATAAGCAGAGCCATTATAATGATGAAAAATCTTATATTACTGCTGATTTGGAAAATGATCCAGTTTAAAATGATATAACCTTTTTCATAATTTAAAACGGTAAAGGCTCTTCCGTTAAGAACGCCTATTTTTTTGAAAACATTAATGTATATCGGCAAATCTGTACCTGTCTCTTCAGAACGTAAAAAAGCCAGCAGAAACAGCGGGATTGTCATAATAATAAATAATCTTTTTTTATTCTTATCGGATTTAATATTGTCATAGAAAAGGCTGGCGATAAAAGCAATAAACATATAGGCTATTATCATATCGATTCCGTAAACTCCTATCTACATATTCCTTCAATCAAGTCATACCACAGTTTCGTAATTGTCTTCGGCGAAAATGCTTCTGACCGTTCCAATGCTTTTTTATGATAATGCGCAGACAGCCCGCCGTCTATAAGCAATTTGACTATTGCTTCCGCTAGCTGCAATTCTTCTTTTGTTAAAGGTTCAAAAGCATTTTTTTGTTCAGAAACGCATACCGAGGTTAAGATGCCATACTCGGCGTATTCAAGTTCGTCTAATTTTTCAAGCGTTTTTCCGCATCCTGCAATAACATCCCGCGAACCTGAATGACAGTCTGTTGCAATACACGGTGTTCCGAAAGCCATGGCTTCCAACAGCACATTGGACATTCCCTCCAACAATGAAGGTAAAACGAAAACTTTGCTGTTTGCAACAAATGCATGCGGGGCTTCAACGTAACCTAAAAATTTAACACTGTTTTCAATTTTAAGCTCTCGCGCTAATTCTTTTAACTCTTTCTCCAAAGGCCCCTCGCCGAGTATATATAAAACCGCATCCGGAACGCTTTCAATAACTTTAGGCATCGCCCTCAATAAGTGCCACTGACCCTTTTGTTCGGTCAGACGCCCCATAGTAATTAAACTGTTTTCAGCCATAGATGAAGCGGCTTCCCTGTTTAAACTTGCTAAATTCATAAGAAGTTTGTTGTCGCAAAAGTTGCAAACTGTAACTACTTTATCAGGAGTGACATTGTAATTTTCAATCAAATCTTCTCTTACGCCTTCGGCAACCGCAACAATAATGTCAGCTTTTCTTTTTATTAAAGAAAAACCTATCTTAAACATTGTTCTCATTTCTTTTACATATTGACTGCAAACAGACATATTGTTGCGTATCGAAACAACAACCCTGTCATTTTGGCGGCTGAATACATTTGCAATGTTGGCATTGTCCATAAAACTGATTGTGCATTCTATATTATGCTCTTTTTTTATCTTTTTTATGTCAAATATTCTTTTTACTGCAGTAAAAATTTTGAATTTTGAAGGTTTTCTTTTTAAATCGTGCAATGTCCCTCCTACGGGATATTTGGCGTTAGAACCGTCAAATACGATAACATGAACCTCATAAAATTCAGACAAAAAAATAGAAAGATTAGAAGCAGCGCGCTCTGCTCCGCCGCCATGAAGTTTTTGTATTATAATAGCAATTTTACGCTTCACACATTGTCTCCCCTAAAATCATTTACTGCAAATTTCTTTTATAAATTCAAGCCACTGATTTGCAATACTGTCATTGTCCAATTTATCGGCAAGCAAAACCGCCTTTTGTCTGAATGCGTCGTTTTTTGAACTGTCGCTCAATAAATTTTTCATAGCGTCAGCCAACTGTCCGACATTGCCGCATTCGACAAGCAAACCGTTTTCTCCGTTTTCTATTACATCTACCGCACCCGAAACTTTAGTTGAAATAACAGGCAAACCAAGGCACATTGCCTCAAGTAATGCGTTAGGCATTCCTTCATATTCGGACGTCATGACATAAAGCGATGCAGTTTTAATTTCCTCAAATACATTCTTAACCGCTCCGGGCAAAGAAATTCTGTTTGAGATACCCAGCTTTTCGGCCGCTTCGGAGATTTCGTCCTTCATATCACCGTCACCGTAAAAAACGAGGCTGTGATTCGGAAAATCGTTGCATATACGGGCAAATGCGTTGAGAAACATCATCGGATTTTTCTGCTTAATCAAACGCCCTACGCTTACTATCTCAAGCTTTTTGGGGGAATTAAATGCACAGCCCTTATATTCTTTCAAGTCAATCGGATTAAATATGACTGCGCTCTTTTTTTGAACGGTTTTCGAAAAATAAGCTTTATTGTTATTGCTTTGAAAAACCGCACCGTCTGAAAAGCGGTACAGGAAATTTCTGAACGCCCTTATTACAGGATTGACTGGAATACAACGCGGGTCGTTTCTGTCGGCAACAATGAGAGGAGTTTTCAATCCGAACACTGTCACTATATTGACCATATTAAACGGTGCTAAAAAAGAAAGAACAACATCAGCCTGATTATTTCTTATATATTTACGGCGAAAACGCATTCTGTTTACGAGATTAGTCTTTTTGAGCAATTTTTCTTCAACAGTAATTTTAATTCTCTTGTCAATCTCATACCAAACAGGCAAATCAAGATAAAGATATATTTCAATATCATGTCCTAATTCAGCAAATTTATTTGCCAAATTTGCGATTACCCGTTCCGCTCCCGCATGAGTCAATGTAGGACTCAGAATCATTATTTTCAAATTGTTTCTACCTCTTTAATATAAGCTTCAACAACAATCTCACGGCTGAATTCTTTTTCAACCTTACGGCGGCCCGCAAGTCCCATTAGACGTTTCTCTTCGGACGGCAGACTAATAAACCGTTCAACGGCATTTATAAGCTCCTTGGAGTTTTTCTCGGGAACAATATACCCATTTACATTTTCGTCAACTATTTCACGGCAACCGCTGCGTGCGGTTGTAATAACAGGACGTCCGCTAGCAGAACTCTCAAGGAGCACATTGCTCATACCCTCTGGGTAATACGTTGGATGAACCGTGCAGTGTGTTATCTTTAATATCTCCCTGACATCCGATACCATTCCGTGATAAGTGATAATGCCGTCTTTTTGCAGCTGCTCCAATCGTTCTTCATAGGCTTCCTCGCAGAAACCGCAGATATGAAAACGTGTGTTTCCGTATTTTTTACGAATGAATTCGGCGGTCTCCAAATACTGGTCAATCCCCTTTTCTTTCATAATACGTGAAATAAATACGAATTCTACCGTTTCATCTGACGGGTACTCTAAAACCGAATAATGATTAAGATTAACACCTGAACCCGGAATCAGCTTATGCTTTCCGAGTGCAAGTTTATTGTTTACAAAAAACTGCATGTTCTCTGTATTCTGAAAAAATACGCATTTGATTTTTCTAAATGCATATTTATATAAAACTTTAGTTATCTGGCGAAGCAGCCCCGGATTTTCAACAGCAGATCCCAGACCTGTAATGTTGGCTACAAAAGGAATTTTTAACCTTGCCGCCGCCATGCTGCCGTACAAATTCGGCTTAATTGTATAAGATAAAACAACATGGGGTTCAATGTTTTTGAGAAGTTTTTTATAATATCGCATAAGTTTTAACTCGTCAAAAATATTTGTTCCGTGTCTGTCGTAACTGACTTCAATAAATTTGCAGCCCATTTCAATAAGGTCAACTTTGCGTTTTCCGTCAGGGCAAGACAAATAAACTTCATAGCCTTTTTCAAGGAGCGCCTCTATAATTTCACGCCTGAATTTATAAACATAAACATCATGGTTAGCTAAAATTAATATTTTTTTCATTTAACTCCCTCTGAAATTAAAATTGTTTCCTTGAAATCAAAAACACAGTAAGAGCAGCCGTAGTGCGCCGATAAAGACTTATCATACAGCAAATCGCCGAAGACCTTCTTAAAAACAGGTACAGGGATTTTTCTAAAGAAAAAATTGAACAGACCTAGACCGACTGTTTTTTTGTTATGACTTTGGGCGATAAGCTGAACCATTTCAGAACTTGATACATATTCTTTGTTTTGCGGATAATAAAATCCTGTCTGGGGTTCAGAAATAAGCAATCGAATAAATTCGCACAAATTACCGATGTAAATCATACTGCGGCTATTTCTGACAGTAGGAAATATCGGCGATTTTAATGCAATTTTTCTAAGAGACTGATAATTCCCTTTGCACCCGTCTCCGTAAACCATGGGAGGCCGTATAATTGAAACAATAAATTCGGGAGAACTCATTGATATAATTAATTCATCAGCTTGCAATTTTGACTTCCCATAGTTAGTGTTTGGCAAAGCCTTTGTATTTTTATCAATAATACCAACCGTTAAACCGAAAACGCTCATTGAACTCAGCAATACAAAATGCTTTATGCCCTGTTCCTTTGATTTTTTCGCTATTTCCACAGTTAAATCGCGATTAACCCTATAATATAAGTCTGTATTGCTGCTTGTTTCCTTAATATGAGCAATCCCCGCAACATGGAAAACAGTGTCGTATTGCGAAAAATCGGTCTTTTCCCATTCGGCGCCGCCTTCTTCCGGCATGGTCGAAACAGTGTTGACAGAATAGGAATCGCCGTACTGTTTCAGCCAGTTTTCAAAAGAAACGCCTATATAGCTGTCAGCACCCGTTATAAGAATTTTTTTCATTACTTAACTGTAACCTCTTCTTCTTTAGCTTTTTGCGACGCCAACGCACCTGTGCCGCCTTCAACGACGCCTTTGCCTTTGAGAACGCTTGCAACAGTTCCGAAGAAACACTTTAAATCCATTGCAACGCCCATTTTTTCGACGTATTCACCGTCCAGTTTAGCTTTAGCCTCAATAGGAAGCTCGTCGCGGCCGTTAATCTGAGCCCAGCCCGTAAGACCGGGGCGGACGTCGTTTGCGCCGTATTTATCACGCTCGGCAATCAAATCGTGCTGGTTGTAGAGTGCGGGACGGGGGCCGATTACCGCCATGTCCGCCATAAGAATGTTAAAAAGCTGGGGTAATTCATCAAGGGAAGTTTTCCGTAAAAACCTCCCGACTTTAGTTATGTATTGGTCAGGATTAGCCAATGTGTGCGTGGGGGCGTCCTTCGGGGTTTCTATGTACATCGTGCGAAACTTTAATATATTAAATAAATCCTTGCCTTTTTTTACGCGTTTTTGTTTAAAGAAAATCGGCCCTCTGGAGTCGATTTTTATCGCCAGCATGATTATCAAAAAAACAGGCGAGAGAAGTATACAGCCCAATAAAGCTACAATAAAATCTATTACGTGTTTTAAAAATTTTATATACAAACCTTATTCCCCTTTCGTAATTTTATCATTTATACAGCTTCTTATGTCATAAATTATGAAAACAAGGCACATTTTCCATTCATTATTATTTAGTATACCATATCTTTAATAATTCGTCAAGTATATTTTTTTGGAAAAGGCAATATATATGAATACTTTTATGAGAAACGTATAATTTGAGCCATATTAACGGCATAAAATGCTAAATTTTTCAAGGCTCTAAACATTTTAGAGCCTTGGAATTCATTAAAACAGATAAGGCTTGCCGTCAATCGTATAGAGATACTTTACGGCAAGTGAACCTGTGCGTCTTTCCATTGAAAAAGCCGACCCGGGTTCGGAATTTTTTTCATATAAAAGATTAAGCAAAACAGCCTTACGGTCGGTAACTTTCGAGAGAATATTAGGCTCGCTGTGTTGGTCTCCGTAGTATGCAAGCCTCTCGTCAAGCGTTTTGAAGCTTATATTATGTTCTCTGAGCTTTTCAATGTCAGAGTAGGGAGAGAAGCAATTTTCCACGAGAATCATATTGAACTTGAAATCCTCATTTTCGAGATACGTTTCCTTAATCCCGTCATACTGGGCTTTGAGATATTCTTCGGGGGTAAGTTTTGAACGCTCGGTAAGGAATGCTACATAATCACCGTAACACGTCGATTTAAAGAGTTCGGCGTCATTCGTGTTAATCGCCTCATAGTTGTACGAAAGGAGAAAGCCTTCATCCTGAGTGACGAAACGGCGGTCGTACTCAACAGGGATAGGAACGTCAAAAGTCGGTCTTTTCAACTGGTCTATCGTTGCTCCGTATTCAAGCTTATTCTCGTCTATGGCCGACTCGGAAGACTGATTGCAACCCGCGAGGCAAAACGTCATCAGGAATAAGATACAAATTAAAACCTGTTTAGCTGTTTTCATAATTTTCCGCTCCTTATCCGATTAAATGAAAATTTCCGTTTTTTTCGGTAACAATCATGCTCTGTTCCTCAATTATGACACTCTCCTGTTCGACGCCCTCGGTTTTAACCATAAGGAAAAACGTAATTTCATAGATTGCGTCATTATTGTTGATAATTGCCGATTTGATGTCTCCGCCCATTATACCGCCGAGTTCTTCCAAATAGTTCAGATAATCGCCCTCGGTGCGGTTTTTCATCTTGTCGTATATGGGAGTCTCGATTTTTATTCTCGTGACGGCATAGTCAGCCCCGCCCGCCCTGCCTGCAAGTGAGCTGCGTTGCGTCTCAAATGACTTTTCGGGTGTAGAGTCTTTGGTTACAAGGAAAGCATCAAGAATTTCACGGTAATTCGGGTCAATACATCCTCTGAATTTTTCAAAGTCACCCTTTTGAACTGCCGTAAAATAATCTCTGACAACTTCCGCAATGCCCAGAGGATGTGTTTCCTCGTTAAAGTAAAGTTTTATGCCGTCCGAACCCAGCCAGTATTCGCCCAAATCAGCATTAGCTTCATCCTTTTCAGGCGAGACCTTTACATATCCTGTTTCAGGCGGTTTTACAGAGCCTTTATCTTTGTTCCCGCATCCTGCGAACGAAAAAGCGGTTAACAGCACCATAACGGCGGCAAGCAACTTAAATTTCATCGGCTGTAATCTCCTTCTACTTATTTTTGGATTTCGCTCTCATGTTGTTGTTGAGAATCCTCTTGCGGATACGCAAAGATGCAGGAGTAACTTCAAGCAGTTCGTCATCGGCGAGGAACTCAATACAGTCCTCGAGGCTGAGCGTTTTCGGCGTAACCAGACGCAGAGCGTCGTCGCTTCCGCTCGCGCGCATATTCGTGAGCTGCTTCCTCTTGCATACGTTAACGATGCAGTCCTCGGCTTTAGGTGAAATGCCAACAATCATACCCTCGTACACGGGCGTACCGGCACCGATAAAGAGCTGTCCGCGTTCCTGAGCGTTATATAAACCGTAAGCAACGGCGTCACCTGTTTCAAAAGAAATGAGCGAACCCGTCGGACGGCGGTCGATGTCGCCTTTATACGGCTGATAACCCGCAAAAACGTGGCTCATTATGCCTTCGCCTCTCGTGTCGGTGAGAAACTCATTCTTATATCCGAAAAGCCCTCTTGCAGGAACAAGAAACTCAATACGCATACGGCTGCCTTGCGGATGCATTTCCGTAAGTTCGCCTTTTCTCGCGCCCATTTTTTCCATAACGGAACCGACGCTTTCTTCAGGCACGTCTGCAACAAGTTTTTCAACAGGCTCGCACTTCTGTCCGTCGATATCTTTATAAAGAACACGGGGAGTTGAAACGGACAGTTCAAAGCCTTCACGGCGCATATTCTCAATAAGAATAGAAAGGTGCATTTCGCCTCTTCCTGCAACACTGAATGAATCCATATTATCGGTTTCGGAAACACGAAGAGAAACGTCTTTGAGAACCTCCTTATAAAGGCGGTCGCGAAGCTGTCTTGAAGTAACGAATTTGCCTTCGCGTCCTGCCAGCGGACTGTCATTGACCGAGAATGTCATTTCAACCGTCGGCTCGCTGATTTTTACGAACGGGAGCGGCTCGCGGCAATCGACTGCACATACAGTGTCGCCGATAGTAATATTCTCAATACCGCTGATACAGACAATATCGCCGACTTTAGCTGTTGCGGCAGGAATTCTTTGGAGTCCTTCTATCTGCGTAAGAGATACTATTTTAGCATTGTAAGGCGCGCGGGTGTTGGTAAAGTCGCATACGGAAATCTGGCTGCCCTGAACCATTGTGCCCCGTTCAATGCGTCCTATGCCTATTCTGCCCGTATATTCATTGTAATCTATTGCGGAAACAAGCATTTGGAGGGGGTCGTCTTCATTACCCTCAGGCGGCTGTATATAACTTACAACCGTATCAAGGAGCGGCTTCAAATCCGTTCCTTCTTCATATTGGCTGAGCGAAGCCGTCCCTGCACGTCCGCTGCAGAAAAGCACAGGGCTTTCAAGCTGGTCGTCATTGGCGTCAAGTTCTAAAAGAAGCTCAAGAACCTCGTCGCCGATTTCGTCAAGACGTGCGTCGGGACGGTCGATTTTATTCACTACAACTATAATCCTGTGTCCCATTTCAAGCGCCTTAGAAAGAACGAAGCGGGTTTGCGGCATGGGCCCTTCAGCTGCGTCTACAAGGAGGATAACACCGTCGACCATTTTAAGCACACGCTCGACTTCTCCGCCGAAATCGGCGTGTCCAGGCGTGTCGATAATATTAATTTTAACACCGTTATAACAAACCGAAGTGTTCTTTGCGAGAATTGTAATACCTCTTTCACGTTCAATGTCGTTTGAGTCCATAACACGTTCGGCGACGTTTTGGTTTTCACGGAATGTTCCGCCCTGTTTAAGCATTTCGTCTACAAGTGTTGTCTTGCCGTGGTCTACGTGGGCAATTATCGCCACGTTTCTTAAATCTTCTCTTATCATATTAACCTCACTTTTAACTTCTTACTATTATATTATACTCTATTTGCAATTAATTGTCAAGTGAAAATTTCGGCATGGCTTGACAACTTTCCGCAAAAGCATATTCTTTTTGACAGAAATATAGCCCTTTGAAAACAGTGTTGCCGAAATATTGCCCTTTATTTCTGCCTATTGACAAATTCGCAATTTTATCATATAATATAGTTAAAGAGGATAGAGGAGCGGATATAATGTTTAAACGACTAAGAGAAGATATAGCCATTATAAAAGAACGCGACCCTGCGGCAAGGAATGTGTTTGAGATTTTGCTGACATATTCAGGTCTTCACGCAATTCTGCTGCACAGGCTTTCAAATAAGCTTTATCGCAAGAAGATGATGACCGCCGCAAGAGCCGTTTCCCAGTTTGCACGGTTCTTGACAGGCATAGAAATTCACCCTGGGGCGACAATCGGCAAAAGGCTTTTCATCGACCACGGAACGGGTGTCGTTATAGGTGAGACAGCCGTAATCGGAGACAACTGCATAATATATCAGGGTGTAACACTCGGCGGTACGGGTAAGGATAAGGGTATCCGTCACCCTACTTTAGGCGATAACGTTATCGTAGGTGCAGGTGCAAAAGTTCTCGGACCTTTCAAAGTCGGAAACAACGTAAAGATTGCCGCAAACGCAGTCGTGCTTAATCCGATTCCCGACGATTCAACAGCTGTCGGCGTTCCCGCACGGGTCGTTAAGCATAAAGGGAAACGAGTCGTTGCCGAGCTTGACCATGTTCATATTCCCGACCCTGTTGCGACGGAACTGTGCAAGCAGAATATAAGGATAGAAAAGCTTGAAAAAAAGCTCAAAGCCCTCGACGGGAATTAAAAAAACAATGCTGTCAACTTAAGTCTATATGGGGTTTCAAGAGGCTTCGCCCCTTGACCGCCAGAGGCTCTCTTCTACGTTGTTCCTTCCGCCGCCGAAGGCGGCGGAAGGAACAAGAAAAACCTTAAGTTGACGGCATTGATTAAAAAAAGCCCCCGCTATTCGTTTTGAACAGCGGGGATTTATTTATGTATTTATACTCCTTAACGGTTAATTCCACACCGTCTTTGTAGCTTTTTGTCATTATGCCGCGTCTTCCTCAAAGCTGCCTAAACTGCTGCCCATAGAGCACGAAACCATGAACATGGGGACAAAGAAAAGAATACAGATTACAAGAGCGACAACCTTAATTATAAGCCCTTTGTTTGCTAAAACCGAAGACCTCCCGCTTGAGGATGACGGCTGAAAGCCTGTATTGGGCTGTTATACCTGACTGTCAGCAGCAACACCGCATCCGTTGCAAAAAGCAACGTCGCCGACTAAGTATTTACCGCATTGATTACAAAATTTCATGCGCACCTACTTACTTCTTTTTCAAGCCTGAGAGCAAGAATGAGGGAACAGCGAGTGCGGCATAAGCCAAAACACTTAGATACCAGAAGAATGAGTAGCCAACACTGATTTTTGTTGAAGCATTGTCCTTCACACCTCCAGAAACAACAAATCTAAACCAAAGGCAGGCAACAAGACCGACAGCTGCAGCAATAAATACTGTCTTAAAAATTTTGCCTGCAATCTGAGGGATTTTTTCGCCGAACTGTGTTGCAACAAAAATTGCCGCAGGTGCAAGAAGCATAAGAAGAGCAGGGAGTGTGTACTTGGATTCATCGCTGTCGAAAGCTAGATCAGAGAATGATACTGAAATCTTAAATGAAATCCCTCCCCCTTTAGTCTTCTGTGTAATATTAGACATAAAGAAGAACAGGATAAGCACAATCGCAGCGACTTTCAGAATAAGGAACAGATTAATCTTCTTGCCCGCAACCTCAACTTCCGCATTCTTTTCCTCTTCCGCACCGATGACGTTAATTCCGCCGGGGAGTGCTGTTGTCGTAGGACCCGCAACGGCAGGACTTGCAAACTGCTGGGGAGCTATAGGCTGCTGCATCATAGGCTGCTGAACAGGCTGAGCCATTGGCTGAACAGGCTGAGCCATTGGCTGAACAGGCTGGTTTGCTACAGGACTGCCACATCCGTCGCAGAAAGCCGAACCCATAGGTATTTGTTTACCGCATTTTTCACAAAACATAATAACATCCTCCAAATCATAAAAGTATATATTATCATTATCTCATATTTAACCGAAAATGTCAAGAGTTTTTTATAATATTCCTCAATCCGTAGAGCCCGTTTTATTAGGGGACAGAAAAACGGCTTAGATACGATGTTTTAGAGTTGTTTTTTGCTCTTGACTTTTTACACCTAGGGGGTGAAGAAGAAAATAAAGGGATCTCGGAGGCGGAGACTCGCTTCTCCTCCTATTATTTTTCGTCAAAAACTTTAAACCTCACGGATTCAGGATATTTATAATTCCTACAAAAAAGCGTAACTATTCAGAGCGCCTCCAATAACCCCGAATTTTCAAACAAGAAGCATAAAAAAACAGCCTACTGAGGCTGAAAACGGAGTTGTTTTTAGAATACACAGGTCAATTCCTAACATTTTGCAC
>Ga0209737_10001283_pt1 | contig 18213 bp, 13 predicted proteins | sample TergutCu122P3_FD_187284 | JGI IMG/M metagenome (GOLD analysis project Ga0209737, IMG submission 187284) | Cubitermes ugandensis P3 segment gut microbial communities from Kakamega Forest, Kenya - Cu122 P3 (SPAdes) (version 2) | ecosystem: Host-associated > Arthropoda: Insects > Digestive system...
ACGCGGCTACCCCCACTGCGGGGCCTCAATCGCCGGCCCCGCAACGCCCCGCTTTGGCAGGGGCGAATAATTATTCGCCCCTACATCCCCAAACCCAGCAGGCCGGGCGAACACAGTTCGCCCCTGCACACCCTTTAATTTCGCGGTTCCGATTCAACAACGTGGGCGACCGCAAAATGGCCCGGACGCGCCATGCGCGCCCCTACATGTCGGTACGCGGTTATCCCCGTAGGGGCGAATAATTATTCGCCCCTACATCCCCACAAAAAATAAAAGGCGCGGCGTATCTGCCCAGCAGATAGCCGCGCCCGCCCGCGTATTGCCCGATCCGGGCAATAGCGGGCGAACACAGTTCGCCTCTACAGGCAATTCATGGCGAAAACCGTAGGGGCAGAACATCTTCTGCCCCTACAGGCACTACAGAGGCTGGTCTTCGAGAATCCTTGCCACAAGGACATCCATGGCCAAATCGTCGTTTGGCCAGCGTATTCCGCGATAGGCATCGCGTTTGGATTTTGATTTTTTGGCAGACAACACGGCTTTTGAGCGTTCGAGCGGCTGCGAAAGGTGTGCAAGGCGCACGCCGGATGTGGCCACCTGGGGCACGGAGAGCGGAACCATAGCGGGAGGCGCCGTGATCAGGCCTTTTGAGCCATTGGATGGTGACACAGGGGTAAGTTTCGCACTTGTCCCTGTCAGCGATTTTAGCCCAAGTCCCTTTGAGGCGCTGGGGAACTGCTGCGAAGCCCGCAGAATATCGGGTTTGTTGATTTTGCTGTTTCCAAGGTGCGAAGCTTCGCCATTTCCAACCTCTGTTGAACGCCCGCCCACGACAGGAATGCCTGCCTGACTTGAGCGAACCGAGCTGCCCAGCGAAGAGTTGCCGGAGGTACGCTGCGCGACGTTTGCCACGATCGACTCATAGCGACCATCATAGAGCTTCGCATAGAACTCCTGATGCTGCTTGACCATCAGTTCTTTAATGACGCGGTTCTGTGCCTCCTGATCCTCAAGCTCTGAAACCGCCTCCCGATAAGAGATGCTTTTGGAGTCGAGAATCTGACCCGAATAAAACACCGTCGTCGTGATATGACCATCCTTAATGCCGTTATCCTCTGTCTGGATGTGATACCACCGCGAGCGAAATTCTATATCGTTGTTATAGGCAATTAACATGTCATATTCCTGATTCCTGGCAGGGGATACGCAGACACAAGCACCCGGAAATGATCATCTTTTTTTCAAAAGACGTCAAGCATTTGTGGACTTCCTGAGGAGAGTAAAGCTTAATCGCGGATTATGGCGCTGCTCCCTGCATCGGGCACGTTTCAGACACATCAGACCGGGAGATATCGCTGCACTATGAAAAATAAACGCCTTCGAAACTACCTCATGACAGAATTCGACCTGCGCATAGATGGGCTGTCTTTGCGTGGGTGGGGCCGGGGCACGCATGTATTCGACGGCATACCGGGCGAAGTTGAGGTAAGAGATGCCCTGCCCGGCGATTTTGCCCGTGTCCGGGTAAGGCGCCTTGGCAGCGAGGCTCTCGAAGCAGAGGTGGTCGAATACCATGCCTTCGGCTATCCCCGCATTCCAAGACGCTGTCCGCATGCCGGCTGCCGGCACGACAAGGACACCGGCTGCGGTGGCTGCACGCTTCAGCAGATTCACTACGAAACTCAGGTCAGGCTCAAACAGGATCTCCTCTCGCGCCTTCTGAAAACCAAAGACATCCCATGCGCTCCCCTGCCCATGCTCGAATGTTGTACGCACTGGCAATATCGAAATAAGATGGAGCTGTCCTTTGGCCCCGATGGTGCCGATGCACTGGGCGTGGGTTTACACCCCGCCGGCTACAAACACGAAGTCATCACACTCAGGCAATGCGACCTGTTCTCGCCCATACTGGCAGAACTCACGCAAAAAACGGTCGCATGGGCGCAGGCTCTGGGGTTGTCCTATTTCGTTTTCAGAAAAAATACCGGCTTCCTGAGACTGCTTACCCTTCGTGAAGGCAAGCGCACGGGGAAAACCATGGTCATTCTGACGACGTCTGCACAGGCACATATTGAATCTGGCGACGGACGCACTCGCTCTGCCGGCGAGGTCATCTCGGATTTTGTCCAAAATGTCCTCATGTCGCTGACCATTACCCCGGATACGTTTTACTGGTCGACCATGTCTGCCCAAACTGGCAAACCCACCCGGATCGAGGATCATCTCGTTTTTGGTCCCCCTGTTCTGCATGAACGCATGTACATCCCCGACGAAACGCACGCATTGGATTTCGAGATCCTGCCAAGGGCATTTTTTCAGCCCAACACGCTCCAGGCCGAGCGTCTTTATGCCACCATCTATGCGCTTGCCAGACCTCACATTCAGTCAGAGACCCCTGTACTCGATCTGTATTGCGGCACAGGCACCATCGCCTTGTGCTTTGCACGCTATGGCCATCGTGCCGTGGCCATCGACATCGAAGCCCAGGCTATCGAAAATGCCCGCGCCAATGCTGTCAAAAATGGCCTGGCTTCAGCTGTCGAATTTTTTGCCGGTGATACTGCTGAGATCCTGCGTCAACTCATCGACGAACGGGACAACTTCAGCGACTATCTCCTTATCGTCGATCCGCCCAGGCGCGGTCTGCTCCCGCCTGCCTATCGCCAAATCATGCGCCTCAATCTCAGGACGATCCTCTATGTCTCCTGCAATCCAGAATCCCTGGCCAGTGATCTCGCCAGGTTCTGCGCCGATGGCTACCACATTGAATATCTCCAGCCCGTCGATATGCTGCCTCAGACTGCACACATTGAGACAGTGGCTGTCCTCAGACGCAGGGTCAGTGCATGAAAAGGGCTCCGGCCCTGCGCCGTTTTGCAGGACCATCACACACGAACCATCAATATGGGCACTTGCTTCTCCTCATTGGACAGGTCGGGGGCAGCATGGTACAACGGATCAAAATGCGGTGCACATTTGACCGTTTGAGTGTATGCTGCAACGCCCGTCTGTATTGACGGTGGGCATCGTGTGTTCATTTCAGCTTTCTTCGAGTGATGGAAGTCCATGATGGATAGCAAGTTTATTCCAACTCTTCAGGTCGGCAACGGCTATACATACCTAAAGCTTCGCGGCGTCATGGACGAAGACAATTTTTTGTCCAGTCTCCTGTCGCAGATTCAGGGGCGTCTCCTGCTTGTTGATCTCGCTGAAATCGAACGCATCAATTCCTGCGGCGTTCGAGACTGGGTAAACTGGCTCAATCAGATTCAGGCGCTTGGCCTGCAGGTTATTCTTTTGCGTTGCTCGCCCGCGGTTATCTCCCAGGCAAACATGGTGACAAACTTTGCAGCGGATGCTTTCATCCACAGCTTTTTTTCGCCGTATGTTCACCCGGATACTGGCGATGAGCAGAGCGTTCTCCTTTTTACCGAAGACATTCGTCAGGTGCGCCCCGTCCGTGCACCAAAGATTTTCAGTGAGGGAGGGGAAGAGCTTGAGTTTGATGAATTCGAGGAGTCATATTTTGCCTTTGTCAACGATCCCAGGATTATGGGTTACCAGATTTCAGACGATATCCAGGCTGTGATCCAGTACTTTTTGCCAGAGGCGATTGCCCGTCAGCCGGTGATTTCTGCCAAAGCAAGTGTTTTGCCATCGGCATTACATGCCAGCGCAGCGGGGCCATCAAATTGTGGTGCCAATCTGCTCCATTCGCGCCCATTTGCCGGGCATCCCAATACAGGTGCAGGGATGTCTGCGCCTTCAAATGCAGCCTATGCCTCAAGTACTCAGAACCCCTATGCAAGTGGCACATCGCCATTTTCAGCTCAGCAGCAGGGTTATGGTGCTCCCTCGGCCGCTAAACTTGTGCCTCAGCCCGCCTCGCCGGTGCGCCATGAGCAGCCGCCCATCCCAAGTGCGCAGGGCTATCAGCAGGCAGCGAGAATGCAGGCAGCGCCTCCTGCACCGATGCCATCTGCAGGCTATGCTCAGCCAATGCCTTCTCAGGCTTCGGTTATGCCTCAGCCCGCTCCCCATCAGCCTGTGCCTCAGCGAAACGTTGCGCAGCCGCCCCCTCAGGTTCCACCCCATGCAACCCCTGCGCGGCCGCAGCCACCCCCGCAGCCGCCTGCTCAAGATGTTCAATCTCCGCGCACCGCACCTGCCCCCGCGTCTCTTTCACAGCAGAGCTTCGAACAGCCCAAAAGCGGGCTCCAAAAAAACGAACGCTTCATTATTGCCGTTATCGGAGGTGTTGTCCTCGTCCTTATCATCGTTCTCGTCCTTATTTTGCTTCTCAAGCGCTGAACAGAGAACACGAAGATAAAATACCTAAACGTTGCCGTGCTCTGCCCCGCTTGACTAGGCCTCATCCAGGGCTACGATGCAGCATGCCCCATCGATTTTATAAACGATGACGCATGCATCGACGGGAATCACATCATTGTCGTTTAGCGCGCGGGCAGACCAGTAATCGCCGTTAAGACAAATCTGGCCCCATTTGCCGGGGCGGATCTCCTGGGTTACGGTGGCAATCTTGCCTTCCGAAATGGCCTGAATCTCATCTTTGGCAATCTTCTTTTTCGACGTCTTGATGATACTCTTTCGAACGAGGCCCAGTGTCAATCCCGACACTGTGATGGCCACGAGAACCTGAGCCAGTACCGGCGCACCAAGGAGTGCCAGGATAGCCGCAAAACCTGCCCCAATGACAAACCATATGCTGACCACTGCTACAGTTGCGGCTTCGACAACACCGCAGACCACCGCAAGAACAACCCAAAACACCAACATGGCATTGGCTTCGATCCACTCGAACATTGGAACTCCTCCGTCATCCGTCAATCCGTGTGCATGATAACCCATGTTGCACAAATAATCAAAAGGCCACCGCAGGGTGGCCTGACAGATTACAGAATTTTCTTTGCAGAGGGCGCCAGAGTTTCCTTTAACACTGATGCGATACCCACCAAACCCTGCAAATCGGAAGGGATAATGAGTTTGGTTGCCTGACCCTTGGCGGTTTCTACCAGGGCGTCATACGCTTTGAGGCGGAGCACGGCCTCGCAGGGGGCTTTCTCATTGAGGATCTGGTTGGCCTCGGCACGGGCTTCTTCAAGGAGGCGAATGGCTATCGCCTGACCCTCGGCTTCCTTTACCGCTGCCAGTTTGGCGGCATCAGCACGCAACAACGCAGATTCGCTCTCTGCCTCAGCGCCCTTGATGACGACAATCTTGGCTGCCTCTGCATTGAGCTCGGCAGCTTCCTTGTCTGCCTGGGCTTTCAGAATCGTTGCCTCTTTCTCTGTTTGTGCCTTCAGAAGCTTCGAGGATTTTTCGGCTTCGGCCAAAATGATCGTTTCGCGGCGCTCGCGATCCGCCTTCATCTGGCGATCCATCGCATTCTGAATGTCACGCGGGGGCGTAATATTCTCGATCTCAACGCGTATCACCTTGATGCCCCACTTATTGGTGGCCATGTCCAGCTCCCCCGTAATGCGGCGATTGATCTCATCGCGGCTCGTTAAGCAGCCCTCCAGATCGAGGTTGCCGATGATGTTGCGAAGCGTCGATGTCGCCAGTGTATTCATCGCGCTCTTGGCATTTTCGACACCATATGTAAAGGCTTTGGAGTTGGTGATCGTATAGAAAATGAACGAATCTACAGAGATTGTAACGTTGTCTTTTGTAATGACGGGCTGGGGGGCGACGTCTAAGGTCAGCTCTCTTTTCGAAACTTTTCGAGCCACACGATCCCATGGCATAAGAAAATGTATGCCAGCTTCCCAGGTATCATGGTAGCGGCCCCATCGCTCAACGACATATTCTTCGGCCTGCGAAACCATGTGAACCGTTTTTACGAGAAAAATGATAAACACAATGGCAAGAATGATTCCTAACCACATTAAACCTGTCATAAATAATACTCCAAAATCTGAATCACACGACAGGAGACAGAACGCGCCCAATCGCATCCGTACCTCTCAGCCAATACACGCAATCTTATCCAATAACACAGCATCTTTTCTTCGTGCCAGATAAATTTGTGTGCCCCATGTGTTCCAAAAGCATCGCACCGTGCCAAAAAGCAAAAACCGCCCAAAGAGGCGGTTTGCATGCATCACAGCAGGGAAACGGCTAATCAAGCCCGCCAAAAAATACCGACACACTGGCCTGCCAGAGCACGTTGCTGAACGATTTTTTTGCTTCATCGTAGACATTCGAATAAATGTTGATTTCCGGCATGAACCAAATCCCTTCGGTCAGCCGCAGCGGCAGCCCCACAAAGAGACCCGCATAGAACCCGGAACGCCCCCAGATATCTGCGCGCTCGTCCGTTTTGGCCACATAAACACCCAGCAGCTTCGGGCCAAAGGCCAGCCCCACGTATGGATTAAAGTGATACTCCATCATGATGGGAAGCTGAAAAGCCAGCACGTGCGAGTTGATGGGCTCGTCGCTGCTTGTCCTGACCCACTGATAGCCTGCCTCAAGCCCAATGGCCAGGTCGAAATCTCCCTGCAAAAACTGATATTTGGCACCCACCTGAGCACCCAGCAGGCTGAGCTTCAAACCCACGTCCACGCTGTCCGCCAGACCGTAGCGCACAGAAGCCTCGAAATTGGGAGCCGCCGAACTGGCAACATCCCCACCTGCGCCAGAAACACTCATCGCCCAGCGAACCTCACCCTGAGGCACCACCCCAGGCGTCTGCATCGTGCTGACCGACGCACAAGACATCGACATCAGCGCCACCATCAACGAGAGCAACAAAAATACGGGACAACTTCTCATCGCATTCACACTCTTAAATTTCATATTTTCAATCCCCCGCCCACATTGAAACCCAACAAACTACGAAGCCTAGCACAAATTGTTCATTCGCAAAACAGATTGCGCATACATGTGCAACAGGGACAGACACGCAGGTCTGCCTCTGCGAAAATTGTCGCCTCTTAATGATTTTTTTGTTTGTGGGGGCCGGGCCCCCTGCGCCGCTATCGCCCTCGCCTTATCACTGACGGCAGGGTCGCGGCGTCGAAATGGTGCAGAAGGGAGGCGTGGAAGGGAGCGTACTTCGTACGTGACCGACCACAACGACGCCGCTGACGACGAAGATGCACATTATTACACTAGCCAAGAGCGCAGCGCCCAAATGGCGCAGATTCTAGGAAGCAAGGAGGCGTGGAAGGGAGCGTACTTCGTACGTGACCGACCACAACGACGCCGCTGACGACGACGATGCACCGCCTCGGCGAGCGCGATACGCGGCTACCCCCAAGAGCGGGGCCTCAGTCGCCGGCCCCGCAACGCCCCGCTTTCATCTTCTTGGATGTATAAACTTAAAAAAAATATTCTCTCCTTGAATTTTGTTGAAGTGAGACTGCTTTCTGCTAGATAGTCCCTTACCAGATAGAATTTTTGTCCGTAATTAACCTTTGGCCCTGCGTCAATATTACTTCACAGTTTTTTCACTACCCATAACGGAGCTTGTAGAATGAATGCTTATAAACGACTGGCTATGCCCACACTCATGGCTGCCTTTGGGGTGAGTTTCATGGCCTGCCAGGATGACGCCCTTGCCCCCATGCCGGGCTTGGATCTCCAAATTCATGTCTCAGTCAGCGGGAATGCCTCTAAAGACGGAAGCGAGACCGCAAATGTTACCCTTTCGGTGAACAGGAATCCTGGTGGCGACACCTATTACTTCATTGTTAACCACACGCCTGATGTTTGTGTTGTCGACCCGATGCAAATCGACATTGACGACTGGCAGGCGTCTCAAAGTGTTGTCGTGTCTGGTCTCGATAATGGCGAAATGGGCAATCAAGACTGTCATTTTGACGTGATTGTTCGTGATAAAGATGGCAACGAACTGGCGAGCACACCTGGACACGTCCAAGTCATCGGTCCGGATGCCCCGCTGCCAGAGATCGAGGTCTCGGTCACCGTGCGAGGCAATGCCTCCGAAGATGGAAGCGTCAAAGCCGATGTGCATCTTTCGATGAGCAGGGATCCGGGGTCGGACGTTACTTACGTCATTGAGAATCACACGCCCAATGTTTGCAGCATCGATCCCAGCGAACTCAACATCGCCAGGGACGACTGGCAGGATACCCAGACAATCGTTGTCTCAGGCATCGCCAATGGCATGGCAACAGGCGATTTGGAGTGTCTCTTTACCATCAGGCTCTATGACGAAGATGGCAATGAGCTGACAAGTACGCCTGGGGTCGTTATCGTCGAAGATCAGGACAGCCCGGGGCTGCATATCGTTGGCAGCTCAGGATACACGAGCGAAGACGGCACCTCGACAACATTCGATGTTTGGCTTCATACGCTGCCGACAGCCTCCGTGACAGTCGCCATCACGTCTTCCCGCACCAGCGAAGGTGTGCTCATTGACCAGTCGGGCAGCGTCGTAGATCGGCTCGAACTCGCCTTTACGACCGATAACTGGAATCAGAAACAAACCGTTACCGTGAAGGGTGTGCCCGATGGCGTGGTCGACGGCGATCAGGACTATGACATCCTCTTTGTCACCGCATCCACCGACGATAGCTATGATGGCTACATCGCCACTCGCCCGCTCATTAATCTCGACATTGACGAACCTGGTCTCAGCATTGGCGATGGCATCACAAGCATTGTTGTGTCGGAGTCTGGCACATCGGTCGATCTGCCCATCATTTTGGCAGCAACACCCATCGGCCCTGTCATGGTAAGCGTGGTTTCTTCAAACACGGCCGAGGCAGTTGTCAGCGTTTCGGAGCTCACCTTTACGCCCGAAAACTGGGACGTCGCACAAATTGTGACGGTCACGGGTGTCCCCGACGACATCGACGATGGCGACCAACCCTTCGAAATCATCCTCACGCCCACGGGTAGCCTCTTCGATAAGGCAGGCCCCCACATCATCAACGGCATCAACGAAAATATCGATACGGCCGGAGTCCTGATTACCAAACAAAACGAAGTGCCCTTCATTTCAATGCCCAAAGGCACGATGACCGCACCCCTCGAAGTTGTGCTCACTTCTAAACCTACGTCAGCTGTGGTGCTTTCGCCAGCTGTCTTTCCTAACCATGTGGCCAGACTCAGCGAAAATGTTCTGATATTTACACCCGACAACTGGAACGTGCCGCAGACCACGGTGATTCACGGCATTGCGCACACACTCATGGAATCGCTTCACATGGGGCCCATACCCAGTCAGTTTAGTGTCGTTTTCTCCGCGCTAAGCGAAGATTCTAAATACCACCAGATTTACACGAGCCCAACGCTTGGCGCCTGTGTGGATGATGATGCACAATCTCCTGGGAATATATATAACTACCCCCAGGATCTGCGTTTTGCACCTGATTTGCTGTCTGCAACGTTTACGGTTGCGATGGATGGCTGGTCGAGGTGGGCGGGAGACGAGATCACCCTTGATATTTATCCCGGTTCCACAGGTTATGTCGATGAAAATGGCATTGAGCTGCCACCACCTGGTTTTGCGCTCGACAAGACCAGCCTTACCTTTACACGAGAAAACTGGTTTGTACCACAAGATGTGACCCTCACATTAAGCGCCCCTGTCGCAGACAGTTTCGGTGCGTTTAAGCTCGAAACAGGCGCTGCTGGGTTAATTAACGTCACCTACGATCTGGTCAGGCCTGCCTGCGATGCGACCGTTATCCTCGCGCCTGGCACTTACCAGCTCGAAGTTTGGGGCGCACAGGGTGGTTTTTCCGGGGCCACAAATCCCAATTTTACGATCAATTGGATGGATCAGGAGGATTGGTCTCAAGTGATCAAGAGATGGACAGACAGCATCCTCGATACGACCTATCGACCAGAAATAGACATCAATCGAGGTGGTTATGCCAGCGGCATCCTGACACTCACCGAAAGTACAAAGGTTTGGCTTTGCGAAGGCGGCAAAGGCGGTGATGGTTTCCTGCCCGAAGGTATGAGCATGGATCTTTACCTTAGCGTTGTCTTTGCGGGAGGAAGAAATGGTGGTGGCAGCAGTAACCGTGACTATTTTGCCGGTTTCGCAGGCCTGCAGGGGGCAGGTGGTGGTGGCGGTTCGGATATCCGAATCGGCCACAACAGCCTCAACCACCGTGTCATCGTGGCAGGTGGCGGAGGAGGCAATAATGGTTACTTCTTTGCCGAATATGACCCCTCGCATACGTCAATCATCAGCGCTGGCGTCATACATATCATAGGCGGTACAGGTGGTGGGCAGGTGGGGGGGTACACGCAGATTGATTCGACCTGGCGTGAGGATATGATTGGCCCATTTGAAAGCTTGATGATTGCTACAGGCGGGAGTCAGATACACGGGGGCGGTATGCGGCATCCTGATGATCCGCCGCTTTTCTTTAACCCTGGGAACAATAGCTTCTTATCTGAGTTTGCCTATGGGAGCTTTGGCATTGGGGGTAATGGAAGCCGCTTTTACAATCCGGGTGCTGGAGGCGGTGGCGGCTGGTATGGCGGTGCTGCTGGTCTATACCTGTCGGCTGGTGCGGGCGGATCAGGCTATGCCCTGACAGAGGATTCTCATAAACCGTTTGGCTATGTTCTGGGCAGCAAGTATTATCTCAGCCACACGGTGGTCTTGGGTGGCAGTGATACGATGCCTGCGCCTGGCGGTGGCACACAGGTTGGACACCCTGGCGATGGTGTGGCCCGAATCTCGAAGTGTGACAGCGCTGGCAGAAACTGCGTAGTGTGCCCAGGCGGCATTTGCCCGGAGTAGGGGCGAATCATTATAGCAGGGACGAATCATGATTCGCCCCTGCACAATGCGGGCTCCCCCACATAAAAACAGAACCCGCGTTATGGGTCGAATGACAGGGCCTGAGCGGTTATTTCAGCATCAATGCGGTGTTGCATCCGTGCAAAGATCGTGGCGCCGCTGACCTCGGCACCGTTGACGAATACCGTGGGTGTGCCCTGTACGTTTGCCAGTTTGGCTTCTGCCAGATCCGCTTCAATGACAGATGCAAGGGCATGATTTCCTTTCTCATCCAGAACTTCGTTTTCACTGCCGCCAAGCGATACAAGTATTTCGATGATCCTTGTCCGGCTGAGCCCTTTTTGTTCCTCAAAAAGCATGTCGTGGACAGGCCAGAATTGTCCCTTTGTCTGGGCATAGGCACTTACAAGCGCCGCCGGATATGCAAGCGGATGCCTGTTCAGCGGCATGTGCTTGAAAACAATCGTCACGGTTTCTGGCCGGGCTGTCAGCAAATCGTGCATGACGCCTGCACTGAGGCGGCAGTATGGACACTGAAAGTCGCTGAAAATGACCACCTCGACAGGAGCACTGATTTGACCAAGCCTTGGGCTGTCTGTTGTGTCGAAGACGTTTAGTGAAGCCAGTGCCAAAGCTTCGGCCCTGGCGACTGCCAGTACCCTGTCAGCGGTTTCGCCGCGCTCAATATCAAAGGCGATCATCTCTGAAAGAATATGAGCCTGGCGGCAGGTTTTGCCGGCTTCGATCAAGTCGCCGAGTGTCTCATAGGGCGACAACCCAACCTCCTGGCACGGATTCGGCAGTTGATTGGCTATCGAAGCAAATGAGGGTGGCTCCAAAGGTGCTGTGCAGTGCAGGCAGAGCGTGGAGAGCAAAACCAATGCGAGTTTTTTCATTCGACCGCCAGCCTTCGGCGTTCAGTGAACTGAATTTGCCACTGCGAGTCAGTTTTCTGGAGGCGGTAGCTGATGATGGCGTCATCGACAACGGGTTGCCCATGCTCGTCGCGATAGGTGGCAATCTGGCGAGTATGCAGCGTTGCCGAGCGCGGCTGAATCTGCTGAAATTCGATGGCAACAAGGGATAGCTGCAAGTCCTCCAGCGCCATGGCGCGCTCGGCATAGTCGCGCTGAATTTCTGGATGGCGCAGGCGTGTTGGCACGAAATCTGACATATAGCCGTCGATATCGCGTGCGTGGGCCCGCGACACATGTGCCGCAATAAAGGCTCTGATCTCTGCCGCCTGCTCGGGAAACTGATTCTCAAGCGAGGCTGAAGATTCTGGTGAAGCGTGTGGGTCGAAAGACAGCTTGGGATGATCCGTGGGCTTGAGTTCGTCGTCCTTGTCCTGAGCAAGCAACGGCGACATCCACAGACCTGCGCCTATCTGAACGAAAAAAATAAATATTGCCAATTGGCGAAACACGGCCCGGCTCCAGTCTCAATCCTGCGCCCGTTCATAACGCTTGCTCCCCTCCTGGAGCCGCGTTCCCGTGCGCCTCTGCGAAGTGCATATCTTAGCCCGGAAGGCATGAAAAGGCAATCGGCGGGCATCATCGTGGACGGGCGGATTGTCATCCGATGCAATGACGGGCTGGTTGTGTTGTGACCGGGCGGATTGCCATCCGCCCCTACAGGCTGCCATTGGGGCAATGGTCTTATCCAAAGGCAACAATGTTTTACCCAAAGCGATACGAAGTATCGCAGGGGGTTCGGGGGAGCTGGCTCCCCCGAGAGCGGGGCGTTGCGGGGCTGGCGATTGAGGCCCCGCAGAGGGGGTAGCCGCGTATTGCGCTCGCCGAGGCGGTGCATCGTCGTTGTCAGCGGCGTCGTTGTGGTCGGTCACGTACGAAGTACGTTCCCTTCCACGCCTCCCTGCATCCTGGAATCTGCACCATTTCGACGCCGCGACCCTGCCGTCAGTGATAAGGCGAGTGCGATAGCGGCGCAGGGGGCTTGCCCCCTTTCACAAAGGGGGTGGCGCCGCAGGCGACGGGGGTTTACCCCCTCTATCCTGTGAATTTGCTCAGGAATCCTCGGATTTCTTCGCTGAAGCCCATGTAGGAGGCGCAGGCTGCCGTCAGGACGAGGTAGAGAATGACGAGCAGAGGCTGGCGCTTAACGATGGATTGAATGGCGAGGCCCAGGAAGATGAGCCCGACGATGGCGGGCACCCAGAAGGTCGAAAGGTGCGCTTCCCAATTGTAGATGTAATCTTTCCACGGCATGGCGTTACTTCGTTATTTTACGACGGTTTCGACGAGGTCGCGGATTTGCTTGGGCATGTTGCCAACGACGCGGCCGGCTTCCTTGCCATTTTTGATGGCGATGACGCAGGGGATGGACTGAACGCGGTATTGCTCGGCGAGTGAGGCTGAGTCCGTGATATCGACTTTGCAGACCTTGATTTTCCCATCGTACTCTTTGGCAATGGTCTCAAGTGCCGGTGTCAGTGCCCGGCAGGGGCCGCACCAGATTGCCCAAAAATCGACAATCACCGGCAGATCAGATTTTAAAACTTCGGCCTCGAAATCGCTGTTTGTCACATTAAGAATAGCGTTGCTCATAGGATTGTCTCCTGAATGCAGTCCTCGCTTGCGCAAGAAGACCGTTTGTCGAATACCTAAGATGAACCTGTCCTAGGCTGGAAAGCTTATAGGATAATCAGCATTTCCCATCTGGCCAGTCATTTGGGTGAGAAAATCGACTATGCATCATCAAATGCAATGATGCCCTGAGACTTCAGGGCGAGAATGATAGAAGTCGTTTCGGTTTTTGGCCATGCAGAGAGGTCGATGAGGTCTGCCAGGGAAGTGTTTCCGTCGATGTGTGAAAGGATGAAGCCCGTTCGTGCATCAATGTCGCAGCGGGCGCTGAGCGCATCAATGGGGATGAGGAGGCGTGGAATTCTGGCCAGTGGGTGGAGGCTGCACAGGGTATTGGTCTCTAATGTGGGGATTTTGCAGCCGGGCATGCGCTGGCCTGTGCTGCCAGGACTTGAGCGCCGTTCGTTTTGGACTGGTGCCATTTGAACGACGGTTGGGCGCATCTGGCTGGCGAAAGTATCTGACTGGCGCCTTGCTTCCTGCGTGATGGGTTGAATCCGAACGACGGTGGCATGGGTGTCGCTGGGTGGGCGTGTGGCTGCCTGGTCTGAAGCGGATGTGTAGCGCGAAGAGGCTGTGTGGGGCTCTGGGACGGCGATGGGTGTCAGGTTGAGCACTGTGGCATGGGTATCTGCTTGTCCGCTGGTGCGTTTTCGTGCCAGTGGTGTGGCATCCTGATTGGCTGATGACGGCACACTGGGAGGGGTGAGGACACCGCTGGGCGATGACGATGCGGCACGGGGTTTGGTGATCTCGGCAAGGCGTTTGGCATTGCGGGAATCTTCGTGTTGGAGCGACTTCTGCGCGGCGCGCATGATAGAGGGTGCAGCCTTTCCCAGGCTGGAGGACGACGCGTCCGACAGCGGTGTCAGCCGCGGGGGAGGTTGCTGCGAAAAAGGTGCACTGGAAACGGCCTTTTGCGAAAAGGCGCTCGCCATGCTGTCAGAGTATGTCGATGGATCAATGTCGATATCAATATCAAGGCTGATATCTGTGCCAAACTTTGGAGGCTGCGATGAGAGTTTTTGGCCGCTTAAACCAAAACTCTTGTTTGCGCTGCGGTGCTGATCGGAGCTGTCGGTAAACACTGACGGAAGCTTTGTGTCGTCTTCGAGTGATTGTGTCAGGAGCATTGAGAAGCCGTCGTCATCATCTCCCATGAGATTGCTTACGCCGAAGTCGAAGCCCTCTGTGCTGAGTGAGGTCGACGAAACGGCAATGAGCGAGTCGTAGAAGGCGAACATACTGCCGGGGGCGTGTTCGAAGAGCTGCAGGACGCAATCGGCCAGTTCCCGTAAATCTTTCCTTACGGCGCGAAGGGACTCGGCTTCTGAATAGGCCGCACTTTGGCTGCCTGCATAATATAGTTCGACAACATTCTTAATTTCGTCTGGAATATCACGGATTGACCTGATTTGCATCTCTGGCACCTTATCTTTTGCCGATAACTGATCGAAAGATACTAGCAGAAGATGGTAGCAAATTGCAACAATCTTTGACCAGCTAATCATAATGCCAGGCGCGGCGTTCGGCAGGAAGAAAAGAGGGGGCAGCGGGTTCAGGGAAGCTGACTCCCCCGTGTTACCACCAGGGCGAAAAACCCGGTTATGTCACATCGAATGTAATGATACCCTGAGACTTTAGGGCGAGAATGATGGAGGCTGTCTCGGTTTCCGGCCATACAGAAAGGTCGATGAGGTCTGCCAGAGTTGTTTTCCCGTCGATGTGTGACAGGATGAAGCCCGTCCGCGCATCCATGTCGCAGCGGACACCGATTGCATGGATGGCAATGAGCAGGCGAGGAATTCGGGCTAATGGGTAGAGGCTGCACAGGGCGTCGGTTTCCAGGGTGGGAACTTTACTGCTGGGTGTGCGCTGGCCTGTGCCGGAAGGGTTCGAGCGCCGATCGCCTGGGACGGGCGTGGCCTGAACAGCTGTAGGCCGCGTTTGGCTGGCAGGAATCTCTGGCTGTCGCCTTTGATCTTGCGTGAGGGGTTGAATCTGGACGACTGTCGCATGGTTGTTGCTGGGGGGAGGGTGAGAGGTGGTGTGGCATGTGGCTGCTGTGCGGGCCTCCGGGGCGGCGATGGGCACCAGATTGTGCGCTGTTGGGCGGGTGTCTTCAGCTTGCTTTGGTTTGCTTTGGCTCCATGGCTGGGACGCCGAGTTGCTGCAGGGCAATGATGACGATGCGCGGAGTTTTGTGAGTTCGGCAAGGCGTTTGGCATTGCGAGAGTCTTCGTGTTGAGGCGATTTCTGGGCTGCACGCACGATGGAAGGGGCTGCCTTTCCCAAGCCGGTGGCGTTATTTCCCAGGCTGCTGTCGCCATTCGGCGGCGGCGTTAGCCGCGATGGTGATTTCTGCAAAAAAGGTGCAAGAGAAATGGCCTCCTGCGAAAAGGCACTCGCCTTGCTGCTGAAGCGCCTGGCATTGCTGGAATCTCCAGGTTTGAACGATTTCTGTGCAGTGTGCAGGATAGAAGGTGCAGCTTTTCCCGTGCCGGAGGATGCATCCGACGGTGGCGTTAGCCGCGATGGTGATTTCTGCAAAAAAGGTGCACTGGAAATGGCCTCCTGCGAAAAGGCACTCGTCATGTTATCAAGGCGTTTGGCATTGCGGGAGTCTTCGTGTTGGAGCGATTTCTGCACTGCACGCATGATAGAAGGTGTCGTCCTTCCCGTTCCGGAGGATATGTCCGGTGGCATCAGGCGCAAGGATGACGGCTGCGAAAGAGGCGCACTGGCAATGGCTTCTTTCGAATCAGAGTGTGCTGATGGCGTAATATCAATGTCGATATCGAAATCGAAATCAAGATCGATATTGAGGCTGATATCTGTGCCAGACTTCGGAGCCTGTGCTGAGAGTTTTGGACCGCTTAAAGCAAAGTGCTTACTCTTGGTTCGATGAACGGATTTGTCTGAAAATGTCGATGGAAATTTTGTGCCATCTTCGAGCAAATGCGCCAGCATCGTTGCAAATTCGTCGTCATCCCCGTCAAATTGCAAAAGTTGAAAGCCTTCTGTGCTGAGCGGGGCCGATGAGACGGCAATGAGCGAGTCGTAGAAGGCGTACAAGCTGCTGGGGGGCTGTTCGAAAAGCTGCAGCACGCAAACGGTCAATTCCCGTAAATCTTTCCTTGCAGCGTGAAGCGACTCGGCCTCTGAATAGGCCGTGTTCTGGTTGCCAGCATAATATAGCTCGGCAACACACTTAATTTCGTCTGGAATATCACGGATTGAGCGGATTTGCATTTCTGGTGCCTCGTTTTTCGGACTTGCCTGTGGCAAATCAAAGTGCGTTAATAGAAGCTGCGACAGCCTTTGGGTTGATGAAATAATTTCATTCGAAATGTTCGGAATAAATATAGATGGCGTTTGTATTTTTCTGCCAAGACTATTTTTAGTCGATGAAAATTTGTTTAACATTTGTCTGGCCTGGTTTTAATTTTCATTCAATTATCGAATTAAAACAAAATAGCAATAGCCTTTTGGAAACAAACTGATGTCAAGCCTGATATTCGTTAAAATACGAATTGACCGTCCAATTTTCGGATATGCTTACTGAAATCCGGTGAACATTTCGACAGTATTTGTCTTGTCTGAACACGGTTCAGTTGTGCAATAATCTGAAAAATAGATTTTTTTGATTCGTGGCACAAGGATCAGGATTCTGTCAATCACGTTGCATGACCTTTAGGCAGCCAAAATGATGCCAGGCGCGATATACGGCAGAAAGAGAATGGATTCGTACACTCTTCGAACGCACTTAGTGCAAGTCGATGAATACTCCGGTGGTCTTTGATCAGGTTAAACAGTGGTCAGTCACGCAATATTCTGAGAAAATGATTTTTTGATTTGCCGTGGAGGAACAAGATTCTGTTAATCATATTGCATAATCTTTAGGTGGCTGAAGTGATGTCAGGCGCGACATACGGCAGAAAGACGAATGATTCGCCCGTTTTCGCATACGCTTCGCCTGTGCTTAATGCAAACCGATGAATATTCCGGTGGCCTTTGATCAGGTTGAACAGAGGTCAGTCACGCAATATTCTGAAAAAATGATTTTTTTTGATCCGTGAGGAAGGGACTTGTTTTCATGGGCTATTTCCCAAACTCAAACTCAAGCTTGATGCTGGTTCACCGTCCTCGCGGGTATGGCGGTCAACCTGTGAACTTATTCGGGAATTGCCGGATTTCTTTGCTAAAGCCCATGCAGGCGACGCGGGCTGATACCAGGATGAGGCAGAGGATATCGGCTAGACATTATCGAATGCGATGATGCCCCGGGACTTCAGGGAGATAATGATGGAAGCTGTTTCGGTCTTTGGCCAGACAGAGATGTCGATGAGGTCTGCCAGGGAAGTTGTGCCGTCGATGTGCGACAGGACGAAGCCCGCTCGTGCATCGATATCGCAGCAGGCGCTGAGTGCAGCCATAGAGATGAGGAGGCGAGGAATTCTGGCTAATGGGTGCAGGCTGCACAGGGTGTCGGTCTCTAAGGTGGGGACTTTATTGCTGGGCGTGCGCCGGGCTGTGTTGGCAGGGCTCGATCGTCGTTCGGCAGGCGTGGCATGAACAGCGGTTGGCCGCATTTGGCTGGCAGGAATTTCCGACTGGCACTTTTGCCTTAGTGTGATGGGCTGAATCCTGACGACTGTAGCATGGCTGTCGCCGGGTGGGCGTGAGGCGGCGTTGTGGCGCTCGGGGACAGCAATGGGTGTCAGATTGACCACTGTTGCACGGGCATCTTCCGTGTTGGTTGGTTGGTTGGTTGGTTGGTTGGTTGGTTGGTTGGTTGGTTGGTTGGTTGGTTGGTTGGTTGGTTGGTTGGTTGGTTGGTTGGTTGGTTGG
>Ga0209737_10001284_pt1 | contig 18211 bp, 12 predicted proteins | sample TergutCu122P3_FD_187284 | JGI IMG/M metagenome (GOLD analysis project Ga0209737, IMG submission 187284) | Cubitermes ugandensis P3 segment gut microbial communities from Kakamega Forest, Kenya - Cu122 P3 (SPAdes) (version 2) | ecosystem: Host-associated > Arthropoda: Insects > Digestive system...
TCTTTTTATCTTTGGACTTTGGCATTTTGGGCAGTAAAGTGTAATTTCTATCTTCATAAATACAAAATTAACACTTTATTGCTTGATTGCCTTTATTTTATAAAAGCATACTTTGTACATCACCACCCGCCCTTTTTCGTCCCTTTCGACCACCTAATTTCTATTCCGGATAAGAAACCATCACCGTCGACTTCTCCACCTCGCCCGAAACGGGCGGATTGTGTTTAGATAATCGTACTTCCAATGATTTTATCTGAGGGAATTGCACTATAATCCGGTCTAAAATCCGTTGAGCTACGTGCTCAATTAGTTTTGAAACTTGGCACATTTCATTTTTGACCAATTCATATACTTCTGCGTAGTTGATTGTCTCGTTCAAGTCATCTTCCTTTGCCGCTTTACTGAAATCAAAGGAAAATTTGACCGTTACGGAATAGGTATTTCCCACGATTTGCTCCTCCGGAAGGACTCCGTGAAAAGCGTGGAATTTCATATTTTCGAGAAGAATCGTACCCATAAATGATTTTTATATGTAGGGGCGTATGGCATACGCCCTTTTGCAATTAACATACACACGATATAATTAGGCGCATTTACGAAAAGGGCGTATGCCATACGCCCCTACCCATTCACGTACAATATTTTTACAACGCCAATTTATAAATATTAGCAATATCCTCTTCCGTCAGTTTAACAAAAGAGCCAAGTCTGTATTTCCCTTGCAACCCGATATTTTTGACCATAAAAGGAATATCTTCTGCTTTGGCGCCAATTTCGGCGAAGGTGGTAGGCATACCGATTAATTTTAAGAACTCTACGAAACGTTGGATTCCCTCTTTTGCCGTCTCTTCCGGATTTGCCTCGTTTAGTTGGCAGCCCCATACACGCACGGCGATTTGGGCGAAATGGCGGATGTCGTGGTGCATCACATATTTCATCCACGCGGGGAATATTACTGCCAATCCCGCTCCGTGAGCCACATCGTACAACGCCGAAAGTTCGTGCTCAATCACGTGGCTCGACCAATCTTGTGCGCGTCCTACACCGCAAATATCGTTGTGCGACACCATTCCTGCCCACATCACGTTGGCGCGAGCGCCGTAATTCATCGGCTCGGCAATGGCAACCGGTACTTCCTTTATCATTGTCAGCAACATTGCTTCGCAAAGGCGGTCGGTTACTTCTACTTCGGTCGTATTGGTAAAATATCGCTCAAAAACATGCGCCATAATATCGACTGCCCCGCAAGCTGTCTGATAAGCAGGGAGCGTGCAGGTTAACTCCGGATTCAAAATGGAGAAAACCGGACGCAACAATTCGCTGCCCGTGCCGCGTTTCAACATTCCTTCTTCTTTGGTAATTACCGTATTTTCGGAGCCTTCGCTTCCAGCGGCGGCTATGGTTAGGATTGTTCCTACCGGTAACGCCTTTTCGATGGGTTTGCCGGAGAATAAATCCCAAAAATCGCCCTCGTAAGGTACGCCTATTGCAATGGCTTTTGCCGAATCAATCGCACTTCCACCACCTACGGGAAGAATGAAGTCGACGTTTTCTTTCCGGCAAAGGTCAATACCCTCGTACACCAATCCGCTGCGTGGATTCGGTTTTACACCGCCCAATTCAACATATGGTATATTTTGCGCTTTTAACGATTCTTTTACTCTGTCGAGCAATCCGCTCTTAATGACCGACCCTGCGCCGTAATGCAACAGCACTTTTGTTCCGCCGAATTTCTTCACATATTCGCCGGCTTCCGATTCTGTCCCCTTTCCGAATACGAAATAGGTAGGACTGAAAAAGGTAAAATTTTCCATTTGTTTCTCTCTATTTAATTTAGTAATGTGTGTAAAAATAAGTTTCTCTAATTTTATGTTCAAGGTTCAAGGTTCAATCGCAACCTTAAACTTTGAACTTTAACCTTTTGAACCTTTTATTTTTTACACGTTATTTAACGAAAGCAAAAGTAAGAAAAGCGATTGATTAAAACAAATGTTCCAATCCTTGTTCCCGGTGGATTAACTGCACGCCGACGCCAAATTTTCGAGCAATATGTTCTGCCGTGCGTTGTGCGGAATAAACAGAACGATGTTGCCCGCCGGTACATCCGAAGGAAAACATCAAATCGGAGAAACCTCGTTCCATATATCTTTTTATGTGACTGTCCGCCAATTTATATACATTATCTAAAAAAGATAGAATTTCGCCGTCCTGTTCCAAAAAACGAATGACAGGCTCGTCTAATCCCGTCAACGCCTTGTATTCCTGATATTTTCCCGGGTTGTGAATTGCCCGGCAGTCGAAAACATATCCGCCGCCGTTGCCCGATTCATCTGCAGGTATTCCTTTTTTGTAGGAAAAGCTGTACACCCTGATTTTCAGTGGAGAAACAGGATTGGAAACAACCGCTTCTTTTTTCTTGAAAACGGGCAATTGAGTCAGCTGGCGCAGAATTTCAGATAAGTACGGATATTCGGGAAAACCTTTTTCCAGCAACACCGACAAATTTTGAAGGGCATACGGAATGCTTTCCAAGAAATAAGCTTTGCGCTCAAAAAGTCCGCGAAATCCATACGCGCCCAACACTTGTAACGTTCGGAACAACACAAACTGTTGCAGTTTGTTTTTGAAAAAAGCCTCTTCTATGTCGATGTATTTCCGGACAGATTGGAGATAAACCTGCAACAATTCTTCCCGCAGTTCCGCCGAAAAGCGAGCCTTTGACTGCCACAAAAACGAAGCGACATCGTAAAAAATCGGACCTTTTCGTCCGCCTTGAAAATCAATAAAATGGGGTTCGTTGTTGTGAATCATCACATTTCGCGACTGAAAATCCCGATACAGAAATGTCTGCGTATCCGTTTGCAACAACATTTCGCTCATTCGCTCAAAATCTTTCTCTAATTCCAATTCCGAAAAAACGATACCGGTTGCTTTGAGGAACGAATATTTAAAATAATTCAAATCCCAAAAGATGGTTCGTTTGTCAAATTCGGCTTGCGGGTAACAGATGGAGAAATCCAGCCCGTCTGCCCCTTCAAATTGTATTTTCGGCAACAAAGAGATGGTTTTAATCAACATCTCTTTTTCTTGTTCGTTCACGCTACTCGAAGAAATTCCACCTTGGATATATTGTAAAAGAGAGACATCGCCCAAATCTTCCTGAATGTAATACATTCCATCTTCCGACATGCTAAACACTTTCGGCGTAGGCAATCCTTTTTTTTCAAAATGGCGAGCTAACGCAATGAAGGTTGCATTTTCGGCTTTGTCCTCTCCCTTCACGCCAATCAACGAGTGCGATGGAGACAAGAGACGAAAATATTGCCGGTTCGATCCCTCACCCTTCAATTGGATACATTGAGGATTTTTTTCGCAGGTGTAATTTTCAAATAGTAAAATTAATTCATTCATATTGATTGTTTCATTATGTAATGTGTAAAAAATAAGTTGCTCTAATTTTATGTTCAAAGTTTAAGGTTCAAGGTTCAAATCGCAACCTTAAACTTTGAACCTTGAACTTTTGAACCTTTTATTTTTTTATATAAGAATCAACTCCGTGATTCGCATTATTAATATACCTTACAAAAGTAGTAACCGATGTTTGTTTATCAGATATTTGCAGTAAAAAATCTCAACCACTCCCGCCAAAGCATACGCAAGGATTATTGACAATATATTTTCGCTGACAAGCAACCCTATTCCGCTCAATACAAAAAACGAAACCGAAGACAATATCTGACTTTTGGTTACAAAATAATATTTGTTTTGAGGCACAAAAATATAATTGATGTAGCAGGCAATCACCAACGAAGTGAGTATGGTTGTACTTAAAACAATGGCTATAAAATAAGAATCCATCATACCTTCGTCACCCAAAAATAGAACCGCCCAATGTCCGAAAAGAACAATCAATAAAATAATAGCCAAACCAATCAATACCTCATAACGAATGATTTTTTTAATTTGGGCGGCATTGATATTTTTAATCACGCGGGGGAAAATGGCATCATTGATATTTAACGTAATCAATCGCGGGACGGATACGATTTTGTTTGCCAAATCATAAAGGGCTACATCTTTCATTCCAAAAAACAAACCAATGATGAGCGTTATCCCTTCCCTTTTAACAGTACTTCCGACTGATGTCCAAAAAAACGGCATCGCGTCTTCAAATAACGATTTCATCGAGCGAATCGGAACAAAATAAAGACGAATATTCTCTTTCATTCTCAAATAAAAAAGAGATGAGACAGCTCCCAAAATAGACGATGACGAAAAAATGACGGCATATAGCAGTAAATTTTCCGGCGATTTTATAAAAATAAAAATAAACGGAATGGTCAATAATTTTGAGCCTAACTGGATGTAAGTAACCAATTTCATTTTTTGTATCCCTTGAAAATACCAAGTCGGGAAAAGTACGTCGCAAATAGTAAAGCTAAAAATAACAACATACAAAAGGATGTTCTCCCGGAAAAAAGGAATTACAAAAATCAACACCGAAAGAATAATGGCGGAAAGAATAAACAGGTAAAATTTTGCGGTGAAAACGCTCGAAACGGTTTCGTTTTTTATTTTAGTATCATCGGCGTGTAACGAAATTTTCTTTAAAGCGGGAAAGGTAAATCCGAATGAAATAAACAGCACAAAAAAATTGATACACGAAGCGGCAAAAATAAAAGTCCCGTATGCCGATAATCCCAACGTTCGAATCAAATAAGGATACAAAAATAATCCGATGAAAACGTTGGCTCCTTGAAGGAAAGTCATAAAAAAGTAATTCTCAACTATTTTTGAATAGTTGGATGAGATTTTTTTTATTTTCTGACTAAGGCGTTTCAACGGTTATCTTTTAAAATTTGCGAATAAATGGCTGTTAATTCTTTTCCAACGCTTTCGTAAGTGTATTTTTCCAACGCTTCTTGTCTGATTTTTCCGGAATCATACCGCTGAAAATTGTCGAGCATATAATTGAGCGACTGCAATAAAGCCGCTTCATCTTTTGCCGGAATGAGGATGCCGTTTGTGTCGTTTACGTGTTCCGGAATTCCGCCAACGCAACTGCTTATGACCGGTTTTCCGGATATTAAACTTTCCATTATCACCACCGGAGCATTCTCGTAATTGGAAAAAAGCACGAAACAATCGCTGTTTTTAAGCCATTCAGATACTTCCGAAGGTGTTTTTTCTCCTAAAAAAAGAACCCGGTCTTGAGAAAGTTCCAAGGTTTGAGAATAGGCAAAAACCTCGTCAAAATCGGCGCCTGTTCCAATAATGACCATTTCAAAATCATCTCGCATTTTAGATAATTCTGAAATTGCTCTCAATATACCTTTGATATTTTTTGCGCGTTCATCGAAGCAAGATACGTGTAATAATCGTTTTTTCTCTCGAACAGCCCCCTCTTTTTTCTCCAAAAAAGAGTTATCAACAACATTATTAATAACCGCATAATTCGGATTATGCAGTTGATGGCTCAACATTGCCTCTTTAAGATTTGCAGATACGGGCAATACCGCAGCGGCGTGCTTGACAACCTTCTCCGTTATTTTTTTTCGGATAAATCCGCGATATTCCTGCCGGTTAGGAAGGTAGCGCGACCAATGTTCCATTACAACGTATGGAATTCCTTTCCATTTTTTATGGAGATATGCCATCACTCCCGTTCGCGTCAAAATATTTGAATGGACAATGTCGGGAGAAAAACCGCTTTGCACAATGTGCTTGTAACCTTTCCGGTAAGCCCTTGCATAATGACCGGCTTTGATTATTCTATGGAAGAAATTCTTCGGATTCACCGGGTAATATACCACAACTTCCCGTAAATTACCCTCTTTTTGTTCAATAATTTCAAACTTATCAATCCGCTCGTCCGGGTGTACGTAAAGAACGGTTACATCGCAATACAAACTTACCGCCTCCGCGTGTTTTCGCACGAATAACCCGCTCATCGAATCATACCGGTGAGGATACCACGCGGAGATAAAGAGAACTTTTATATTTTTATTTGGTTCTTGCATTGTCATCATTTCGGGCGATTTCTCGGATGAAATCGTATTATTTCACTTTTTAGCCGGTTCATATCTATGTGCGTATAGATTTCGGTTGTCAAAATGGATTCGTGTCCCAACATCTCTTGAATCGCCCGCAAATTAGCCCCGCCTTCAAGCAAATGAGTGGCAAACGAGTGGCGGAAGGTGTGCGGACTGATGTTTTTCGTAATTCCGGCAGCTACCGCCTGCTCCTTGATAATATTGAAAACCATAATGCGGCTCAATTTTGTACCTCGCCTATTCAAAAACAGAAAATCTTCATTGCCTTTTTTGACCTCTATTTGATTCCGGTCTTGCATCCAAAAATGAATCTCGCGAATGGCAGCCGGAGACATCGGAACCAAGCGTTGCTTATTGCCTTTTCCGACTACCGAGAGAAACTCATCTTTCAGATAGAGGTTGGAAATGAGCAAGCCGGTCAGTTCCGAAACGCGCAAACCGCAACTATACAGCACTTCCAACATTGCCCGGTTACGGTGTCCTTGTGGTCTGCTTAGATCGATTGATGAGAGAATCGCCTCTATTTCGTCCAACGAAAGCACTTCGGGCAGTTTTTGTCCGATTTTGGGAGATTCGAGCAATTCGGTCGGGTCTTCTTTCAATATATTTTCCAGTATGAGAAATTTATAAAAAGCCTTTATCCCCGAAATAATCCGGGCTTGCGACCGGCTGCCGATTCCCAATTCGCACAGCGCTACCAAAAAATCTTGCAGCTGTTCCAATGCCGCGCTTGGATATTTAATCCCCTTTTCATCGAAATAATCGAGCAATTTGGACACATCTTCCAAATAAGCATCCACCGTATTCCCAGAAAGAGAACGTTCCAACTTCAAATATATTTGATAGTTGCGGATTGTTGGGTCGTTTAAATAGGGGGTTATGTTCATTTTGCACGTTGTACCAAACAATATAAGAGGCTGCCTCAAAAGTCCGTCATTCCGCGTTTAACGCGGAATCCCCTAAAAAACGATGTTGATTATAGGGGATTGCGGGTCAAGCCCGCAATGACAAAGCGTGTTTTTTTGACTTTTGAGACACCCTCTACTGTTAATCCTGCCTTTATTTAAAAAGATTATTTACTTCCTATTCCCTTGTGGAGCCGCTTTTCCCGCGTTTTGTCCTACAATTTTGATTACTTCCATTTCTTCTGCGTTCGGATCGAATTTAACGATTTTCAGCGTATATTCTGTTCCCATCACAAATTTAAAGTTGTTCAATTTACCACAGTACATAATCCACTGATCCGTTTCTTTGACACTATCATAGCCTTCCCTTATTTGGAAACATCTCTTTCCGTTTTCCGGATTTATGACGAGGGTTGAAGAAACCCTCATAAATTCTTCTTTTGGAGCCGCCTGTTTTGCTGCCGGTTTTTTAGCTTGTTGAGCTGATACTCCGCATAATGCGAAAAACGTAAATAGTGTAGTTAATGCTAAAGTTTTCATAAGCGTTCATTTTTAAATTTTGTTAAACATATTATTTGATTTTATATCTCTTTGACGTTTCAATATTCCGGAGGTTTAATTCCGAAATAAAATAAGTCCTCATATTTTTGTAAAAATACGCTTTTTAATTAATCTTTTTTCGATATTCGACAAAAATAATTAATTTTGCTCAAAGTTTTTTCACAAACTACTATTTAAACTACGTATGAATATAATTATTGTTAATGGTCCGAATTTGAACCTGCTTGGCAAAAGGGAGCCGTCTATTTACGGAAATCAATCTTTTGAGGATTATTTGGAAGTTTTGCAAAAAGCGTATCCGGAAATCAACATCTCTTATTATCAATCCAACATTGAGGGTGAATTAATCAATACGATTCAAGAAGTCGGGTTTATTTCCGATGGAATCGTGCTAAATGCCGGCGCTTACACGCATACCTCCGTTGCGATTGCCGATGCAATCTCGGCAATAAAGTGCCCGGTCGTAGAGGTACATATATCCAATACGCACAAGCGGGAAGCGTTTAGACACCATTCTTTCCTTTCTGCGGTATGTGTGGGGGTTATTTTGGGTTTCGGTATGGATTCTTACCGGTTAGCCATTGAGGCGTTGATTCAGGCGAAAAAAAGTAAAGAAGTAAATGAGTAATAAGTACTAAGTAAATGAGTAATAAGTAAATGAGTAAGCGCGGTTATCCTCTTGTTTACTCGTTTACTTAGCGCTTGTTTACTGAAAAAAAATATTATGACAAAACAGACTAAGATTATTGCAACCATTTCAGATAAACGTTGCGATGTGGAATTTATCCGGGCATTATTTAACGAGGGAATGAACATAGTTCGCCTCAATTCAGCCCACTTAGATACGGACGGATTTGACAAGGTGATAGCCAGTGTTAGGGCTGTTTCCAGCCAAATCGGCATATTGATCGATACAAAAGGTCCTGAAATAAGAACAACTTTCACGCCAACGCCTATTGCAATAAAAGTTGGAGAGGAACTGAAAATAACGGGAAATCCTGATTTGGAAAGTTCAAAAGAGATGATTGCGCTGACCTATAAAAATCTTGTTCAAGGCGTAAACATCGGTACGCATATTTTGATTGAAGATGGAAAAATCGAAGTAGAGGTAATTTCCAAAACAGAAAATTATTTGCTCTGCAAGGCGCTGAATGAAGGAGAAATCGGAAGTCGAAAAAACGTAAACATACCCGGAGTACGGTTGAATTTACCATCGTTGACCGAGCGTGATAAAAATAATATTCTTTACGCGATTGAAAATAATGTCGATTTCATCGCACATTCTTTCGTTCGGAACAAACAAGATGTGATGGACGTGCAAAAAATATTGGACGACCATAACAGCGACATCAAAATAATTGCCAAAATTGAAAATCAAGACGGGGTTGATAATGCGGACGAAATACTGAAACACGCTTACGGATTGATGGTTGCAAGAGGAGACCTCGGCATTGAAGTTGCGCAAGAAAAAATACCCGGTATACAGCGTGTTTTAATCCGCAAAAGCGTGATTGCCAAGAAACCGGTTATTGTTGCCACTCAAATGTTAGACTCAATGATTAATAATCCGCGTCCGACACGCGCCGAAGTTACCGACGTAGCCAACGCTATTTTTTACCGCACAGATGCTATTATGTTAAGCGGCGAAACAGCCAACGGAAAATATCCGGTGGAAGCGGTTCGCACGATGGCAAAAATTGCCGAAGAAGCTGAAAGGGATAGACAAAAAGACAACGATATTAAAATTCCACACTGTCCCGGTAAAAATGATATTACCTCTTTTCTCTCCAAAAAAGCGGTGGAAGCGATTGAATACTTAGATACCAAGGCAATTATCACGGAGAGTGTTACCGGAAAAACAGCACTGCATTTAGCTGCTTATAGAGGGTCTTGTCCTATTTTAGCGATCTGCTATCAAGAGAATTTAATTCGCAGGTTGGCTATTTCTTACGGAGTGATTCCGCTTTACCACGAGATAGAAAAAGGTACCCATCACCATTTTCTCGTTGCCTTGGAGGCATTAATCAAAGACGGATATATCCATTCCAACGACAAAATTGCCTATTTAGGTGGAAGTAAAATAGGAACAGGGACTACTTTCTTGGAGATTAATAGCGTAAACAGTATTATGAATCAAGAGAAGAGGTATTATTCGTTATAATTTGCTACTCTCGCTCGCGCCGATTTGTAATCGGTGTGTGTTCGTTTATATTGACAAAACGCACCGGTTACAAACCGGCGTGAACCAAGGGTATTGAAAATAAATGTATTATATTAATTTCCAATAGAACGATAAAAAGTCATGAATAATGCGGGTTGATATTCTTTTTTGGAATATAATAAAATTAAATGTTGATTTTTTTTCTTCTATGAAGAATGATACCATATACACCTGTTTTTACACAGGGAATTTATGATATTTTTCTTTGTTCTTCTCTCCTTTTTTACAGAATATATTAATGTTCTTTTTTCTTCCATATCATGCAATACTTATCATTTATCGTTAATTCAGGTTTTTCTGATAATGATTTAGGCTACTTGCATTTCAGTTAAATACTTTGTAACATTTTGATAAAAACAAAATATTATTGAATAATGTGCAAATTTCATATAGTATGTTAGGTAAATTTTTCTATTTTTGTTGAAATTTGGTAAAATAACTCTCTCTTTTTACAAGAGAATCTTAATAAAAAACAATATAGAAGAATGGCAAAATACAAATCTATAAAGGAAATAAAGGATAAAATATCTATTAAACAGCTATCAACATCCATTTTCGGAACTAATGTAAATGATATTGAAATATATTCAACAGAAGAAAATAAAGAATTTTTAATTGATATTAAAACCAATATTATTGGAGATACAGAAAATACTTTGTTCCTTCATATTTATAATTGGATAAAACTGAATGATTTGGGCAATTGCCACATGTATATAATTTTACCTGAGAATTTTATAAGATTTTCATCTGTTTTCATCTCAACATTATATTTATTCAATCAAGGTCTGGGATGTAAATTCATAATATTAGGTTCTGCTACCAATGGAGCTGCATTCGAATTCTTGCACTTGTCTTCTTCGGGTTTACTTTCGCAAGAAGAATTAGATTTTTTTACTTATTGTAGCTATTATAATGATGAAATTCGTGAATACGGAAAAAATAACACTAAAACAATAAGAAAAGCTGAAATATCCGAAAAATATTTGCCATTGGTTGCTATAAGCGAAACAAACTTTGACTACTATTTCAAGAAATCCATGAATGACTTATTGAAAGATAATAGTAGTTATAAGATAGAAAAACAAACATATAAAGAGTTCTATGAAAGGCACATAGAGAATTTAGAAGTAAAACATGAAAACAGAAATGTTTATTTAGTTACTCATTTTTACAAACTGCTTGATAATATCCATTGTTTATATGATCCCTCAAAATACAAATCTGAAAATTATAGAGAAACTGAATATTTCAAACATATTCAAAGAAATTTTATAGAGGATGTGTTAAATAGACCCGTCTATTTCTCTCTGATATTATTACCTCTATTAAATGCCAGTTTTGTAAGAGAAAATCTTATAGAATTATATAAAGAAAGTAATCCTGATTCATCAAATAACCCTAATAATAGAACTTTAATTTCAGACGAAAAAAGTTTTGATGAATACGCCAAATTTATAAAAGGACAGTACAATATTGCCGATAAAATATTTAAAGGCATATATGAATTAGCAAAGAATATGGTTGATTACACTCAACACAAAAGCGGTATAATAACCTTTAAAACCTTATCTGAAAATTCTTTGTTGACAATTAAAAATGAAACTGAAAATACTGATTTATGGGAAAATTACACCAACTCAAACAGAAACGTTGAATTTATCGGTAAGAAAGAGGAAAGGCGATATTTCGACATATCCATCGTAGATAGAGGAACAAAGGGGATTTTAGAAACTTCGCTGGATAATATGACTACCAAAGAAGGTTTTGAGCCATGGAGAAAAGATATTATTTCTGATGATAGTAGAGAAAAAGACAGAGTATTGATAGATACAAAACTGAAAGAATGTAGAGATGATAAACCGAAAGAAACAAAATTGCTGTTCGATATGTACTTCAATACCGAAATTAAGCCAATCTTGGAAAGACAAAAACATGAACATGCCGACGAAAATAGCCGCGGACTTTTGACATTTACTAAATTTATTGCAAATGGGAACGGTATTTTTAGCGTACAAACAAACTCTTATCAAAAACCCTCTGAAACAATCTGTTTTTCATTTTATCATAGAGAAAACAACAGTACCCCCGTCATTAGAACTTCAAAAAATCCTTTCGGTACAGCCTATAATGTAATTCTCCCATTGAAAAAACATAAGGAAAAAGAACAGGATAAAGAAAAAGAACAGGATATTGTAAAAAAAGAAGAAATACGGGGAAAAGACATTGATATAACAATTCTCGAGAGTCTATTACTATTAGAATTAAAATTAGATCCGTTGGATAAGGCTGAATACAAGCTTGGAGATGATTTAGAAGGTCTACCTATTTATACTGTCCAAAACAAGAACATAAAGCCCAAAACTATTGTGATTTATTTAGAAGGGAAAGAAGATGATAGTCATGTTTATAGAGTTATAAATAAATTATTCAAAGAACATCCGGATCTTGATAGCATATTTTTTATAACAAAAAAAGAATATTTAATAAGTCAATTATTAGATGATTTTGATCGCATAAAATATAAAGATAAAGCTGTTGTATTTTTGACTGAGGAAGATGTAAGGTTTGCTGTATTTTATGGAGAAGATAAGGATGAATGTAAAAAAATAAACAAATATTTAGAGAATAAAAGTATTCTTCATAGTGTAATTTCAGCAAAAGAGGGTATTGAATACAATAACTCATTCTTGAACAATTTAGTTGAGCAAATACATAGATTATATGTTTCGTATGTTGATGATGAGAAGGAGAAGAAGCCTTCACTCTTTGAAAAGAGAGTTACAGATGAATTAAATCATTCCATTGATGATAAAAGTAAAAATGGATATAATTGGAAAAACACTCATTTGAAAATCAGTTCAAAACTTCACTTAGCCGATTTTGTATATGGCAAGAAAATGTTTCAACAAAGTAGAAATGCCTCAGTTTTTGCATTTCTTATGGCACGAAACATTTTTGAACAAATAGAAAAGGATATAACAGAAGAAATATACAAAGACAAAATACTGTACTACACACTTGTTGGTTATGGTCATTACTCAGAATTGTTGGTAAGTAGAGCTTGCGGATTTGTACAACGTATTATCGAAAACCAACAATTAGAAAATAAAGTTAAAATTGAAAATGTTATTGTTGAGGACACTGAAAGTATATCATTTTCAAGTTATATCCACAATGTTAAGAAAAGAACGGAAAAAGATGATAAAGAGGAAGAATTACGGGAAAAATTGCGGGAAAAATTAATAATCGTTGTCCCAATTTCTTCTACTCTTACAACTTGCTTAAAAATAGAAAATTTTTTCCGTAACGTATTGCAAGACATAAAAGAAAAGTATGAAGAAAGTGAGGAAAAGCACGAAAAAAACAAGAAAAAATATGACGATGGTAAAATAACCGATGGAGAATATAAAAAGAGAGAAAAAGACTATCTGAAACTAAAAGAAAAGGCAAAAACCTTTGACCCACAAAGGTTTGATGTCGAAAAATATTTCTATACTACTGTGGTAGTTGGCGATGCCATTGATTTAGATGAAATTCCTGAAAATCTCGAAAAGACAACAGACCCAAAGTTTTTGGCAATCAAGAAATGCTGGAAAGGTTGTAAGTTTAAAGAGAAAATAATTATTACTGAAAATCGAAAACAAAAAGATAAATTAGGTGCAATAGAAGCAGAACGCAAAAACCGACTTATTATCTATATCAAGTCTAAATGGCGGTTACCGGAAAAATGCGAATATTGTTTCCCTGAAAAATATCCAATAGAAGAACGCCCTTTGTTTGTTACTGACAAGGTTTCGGTAACTCCGTCACTAATTTTTGACAGTCCTCAATGGTATATGGCTAACGAATTGGCATATAAACCTTGTTTTTTATTTAAAAACAAGATGCTAACACCGGAAAAAAAAGCAGGTATTAACAAAATTTATTGGGCGCATTACAAAGGCGATAATAAACATTACAATTATTATCTGAATTATATTGATTTTATTGAATTTGAAAATAATAAAGAAAAAATTCAAGAATGGGCGAAAACAATTAAAGAAAATAATAAAAAAGATTTTTCCGGTAAGATTTTGCTGATAGCTCCGGATAAAAGCGAAAATGGTGAATTTATTAATCTGATAAATAGAGAATGTTTTGACGATAGAGCAAACGTTATTCGATTTGACAAACGGAGTGATCATTTTCTGAACTTCGATCGATTTTTCCGCGAAGAAATTAAGAGAGCTGATAAGATATATTATGTTAACAACTCAATATTTAGCGGCAATTCGTTTTTAATGCTTGATAGCATTGTAAAAGATTCGCAAGAAAAAAGTAATAACCCGAAAAAACTAATTAAAGGAGTTTTCTGTTTGGTCAATCGTTCGGATTTCAATTGTTATCAAATTGTCAAAGAGTGTTTAAGCGAAAACAATGAGGGAGATAACAAAAACAATATTTATTCTTTTATTGACTTAAATGTACCTGAAAGCGTTATTGTTCCTTGTTCACTATGTGAAGAAAAAGCAAAATATGAAGAATTAAAAAGCAGGGCTTCGTTGGATTGTGTGAAGCAGTATCTGACGATAAAAGAACTGCCTTATTGCGAAAATGTTGAAAAAAACCAAATAATAGAACATGATTTCCCCTACGAAGAAAAAGAACACGACAGTACAATATTAAAAACAACACTAATCAATTTTTTGAACGAATTATTTGCAACCGTAGATAAAGACGGATATACCGAAAAAGAAAAATTTATAGAACGATTAACCAGAATTGAAAAAATGCCGGATTGGAATAATCCGACTGACTATAAGGAATATCTTGAATTTGACAAGTTTGTTAATAATTTTCGCAACTATATTGGAGGAGAAGGACAATGCAATATTCTTGAAAAAGACGACCAAGGCGAATATATAATTAATAAACTGAAATTCAAGGCAAATCTTATAAAAATATTATCTTCGAAAACATTCAAAAAATATAGAGGTATAAATATTTCCTTATTCTACTGGGTACTTAACGATTTAATCATTGCTTCAAAAACCATATTACAAAAAGAAATAACAGAAGAAGAGAAAATTAGCGAACAAACTTCATTTAAAATATTACAACAAAAACCTGATACTCTTACAACAAAAAAAGATATACATGACTACATTGATACGGTCAATTATTTGCGTTTGCTGGTAAAATATGCAAGTTCGCTTAATATTGCTTACTTGCTTCATCAAGAGTTTTTATTGGCAATAAACCATTTGATTATAGATTTTACTAATAAAAAATTAGATAAACTAAAAGAAAAAATTGACGAACTGGAGAAAAAAGATGGCTTGTTTGCTCCCAAACGAAAACTATCAGAAAAATTAAAAGAAATGCGTTATTCGTTTGAAAATTTTAAACTTTTTTGTGGCGCGCATATAATCCGTTCTTTGTATAATAACGAACTACGAACCATTGAATTCGAACAAAATCTAAATGCTGTTTATAAGCAAGAAAAAGGAACTAAAAAAGATACATTATTGCTTGAATTGTTGCTCCAAGAAAATACACATATCATTTGGCAAACAATAAACAATTTGAAAGAGGACAAAATTTCAAACTTGGATGACTTAATAAGAAAAGTAGAAAACAAAATTGATGTCGATGAAAGATTGACAGACTTCTACGTTTTCTCTAATCGGAAGGAAGACAAATTAGACAAAATAAAGATCGTTTATAATCTACAAGAATACTTTGACAAGTTCAAAAGAGAAATAGGCAAGGAGGAGAAAATAGAAGAAAATAAAGATAAATTCAAAGAAGATAAATTAGTAAAAAATTTATCTGAAATAGTAGATTACAATTCGGATACAGACAATTCTTCAGAAGAAAAATGGGGAGGAGGATTCTTACTATATAAATACCAAAATTTAAAAAAAGAAGAGAAAGAAAAAGAAAATTATATTGTTATTGGAAAATGTGGCGACGAAACCTTAGCCAACTGTTTTGAAGATATTCCGTTAGACAGTCTTGCTATAAGCTTTTTGAAAGGAAGAGATTTAGTTTTTCTGAAAGAGAAAGAGAGCAACAATATATATCCTTGGACAGAATTTCAGATGATTAAAAAAGGCGAGGAATGGATAGGACCAGATGGCAAAGAAGTATTAGGTTCTAATTATGTCGATATAAAGCAACTTAATAAAACAGATGCAGAAAGAGTTTTATTCTTTCGGATTTCAAGTTATCACAAAAACAAAACAAGCATAGAACCCAAAGAAATATTAAAAGGCGAAGCCGTTTTTGTATTCTACGACAAACAGAAACCGGAGAATATTGATGAAGAGTTGCACTCCATCCATAATATACGCTTTGCTCATCTATTAAGAAGTGAAATAAGCGAATATTTGAAAATGAAATATAAGAACGATGCGTATAAAGCATATCTAGAAGAAGTCAAAAAACGTAAAGATATGCTTTCAACTGAACATCACTATAAACATCATTTAAAGGATTGGTATTTTGCAATGAAGGATGGTTTTTTTGATAAAGCTTCATTCTTTTGGTCTCAAATTGATAATGCAAGTACAATAAAAGAATTTATAGAAAGTGGGGATGTTTCTATTTTTGAAGATATAGAAAAGTTTTATGTGAAAGAAACAATTGAAAATTATTGTAAGTTTTTATTTGAATCAGATGTATATGAGGCAACAGATCTTAATAGTATTCCCGATGATATGCAAATAAATTTTTCTGAAATGCTTTTTCGAGAAATAATTTGTGAATATCTAAAAAATATAAATAATAGTACTCGTTTATTTACATGTCCTTCGCCTCCGGTAAATCTAAAAATTACCATCAATGTAAACAAAACAAGTGAAGAAGATTTTGAATTTATTTTAGAGAATAACTATTGGCTCTTTCCTAAAGATATACAAAAAGAGGAAACAATAAACTCAAACGGATATCTACTTAGTCAAAAAGGGTTATTTACAAATAAAACATTACTAAGTAAAATATGTTTAGACGCACCATATATAAAATCAGAAATAACTAATGTTGAAAGAATTAGGAAATTTATTGTAAAATTTAAATTAAAAAATATTTAAAAAAATGAAAAAGATTAAAGTACTCATTCTTGATGATTTGCCAACTGATTTCGAAAAAATTTGTCAATCTATTATGGAAATAAATGATGAAATCAAAAACTCAGAATTTGAATTAGTCCCATTTTATGATAGTTACAAATCTAGTAAAAAATTAATAGCAAATTATGTAGCATATAAAAAAGAATCGACCAATCTACAAGACATTTTTAAGGATGTAGTTGATGAAGAAGTTGCAAAAATAAAAGAAGAATCTGAGTTGATCAGCATTATTGATATAAAATGGGACGGAAAGACAGGAGAACATGGATGTGAATTCTATTGCCAATTTCATGATTGCTTTAATGATAAAAATACGATTATTATCACAATTGTCAAGAAAGCAAAATTACCAGATAAAATTAAAGACATAGCAACCATTACTAAAAATGATCCGGAACCATTTGGAGATAAATTTAAACAAGAATTAAAAAACAAACTTTGTAAGATGCCAATAATAAAGAATAAATTAAAAAATAAAAACAAAACACCATTACCAGGACAACCCAAAGAGTAATTAAATTACACATAAAAAATGAGTAACACTATACAAATAACTTTGTCTCAATTCGTTGAAGAATATCAAGGAATAGACGGTAAAAGTAACTTATTGGCTGACGCTGATGGTTTATATGTTAAATATAAAAGATTTAAATGTAATAATGATGAAAATCAATTAAAGGAACAGATTACTGAATACGAAAGAATAATTGATAAGTTCATCGATAAAAATGAGCAATTTTACAACAGATTTATTGATAAAGATGAAAAAGAGAAAGATACTGCTAAACATTATATAGAACATTCACAAATACATATAAACAAATTACAAAGCCAATGTAATCAATTAATATACAGAGAACAACAATGCAAACATGGAGGTTCAATGAAGATTGCTCGCATTGCGTTAACATTTACAGTAATTTTTAGTATTTTATCTTTGCTCTTTTCTTTTTTTGATGTGAAATACTCTAATATACGTACAACACCAGAAATCGAACACTTATCCGATTCTATCAGTAAACCAAACGGGAGCATAGAGCAACAAAACGATGTTATAAAGGAACATTTTGAATTTTTAAAAAGAGATACAACCTCAACTTCGGTCAATACGAATAGGGATATTCAGTAAATGAATAACATATTGATAGTGACACTGTTACGTGCTGTCATTTCCTGAAAATTACCCCGATTTTCACACAAATATGACGAAATCGGGGTAATTGTAATTTAGGGATATTCAGTAAATAGTATAAAAACTGTCAAAAGGTAAAAAAGTTTGACAGTTTTTTCATTTATCATATTTTGATTTTCTATTCAAGGGTTATTTTTGACATCTTCTTTGCCTTATTTTGATTT
>Ga0209737_10001285_pt1 | contig 18211 bp, 20 predicted proteins | sample TergutCu122P3_FD_187284 | JGI IMG/M metagenome (GOLD analysis project Ga0209737, IMG submission 187284) | Cubitermes ugandensis P3 segment gut microbial communities from Kakamega Forest, Kenya - Cu122 P3 (SPAdes) (version 2) | ecosystem: Host-associated > Arthropoda: Insects > Digestive system...
CAATTTCCAAACTTCAAGGCCGCCACCCAACCCGACACCCCAGTCGAATTTGCTGATGTTGTCCTTGAAATGTTCACCATCGGTTTTTAAGGCATAACCAAAATACGGTCCACCTTGAAAATATGGGCGAATTATCTTTAGATCAATACCAAACTGCAAATTGAGCGGCACTTCGAAATAATGAATTCCATGCGGTTTCTGATCCACATCTGCCTTTCTTACTGTGTAGAGCAGCTCTGGTTGTAGCGCCACTCCCACTGCCGGAATTTTAATCTGCAACAAAGCGCCTGCCTGCCAGCCAGTCGAATTGTCAAAGGTTAATTTGTCGCGGCTATCCTGTTCAATCTTGAAATTAGCAAAATTGAGACCTCCTTTCAGCCCAAAACGAAACTGGGCATTGATCTGGCTCGTAAAACAAGCCGTTATCACCATCGCTAAAATGATTCTTTTCATCTGTTGATTATTTAATGGGTTAAAGATATAACAAAATTATGAGAAATATATTGTGTTCAATGACGAATGATTTTTACTATTTTTCTGATTATTTCCTCATCCATACCCACCAGATCGTAATCTGACATCGCGTTCGTCTGCATGATAGGAACTGCCAGGTTTCGGTATATCATCCTGCCGGGAATAATCTTTTTGGCTGATAAATGCAATGAATGAACACCAGCTTCAATAAATCTGCTGGCATTTTCCAGGTTGACTCCACTTCCTGCCATGATATCAATTCTTCCGGCAGAATGTGAAACCAATTCCCTGATGACGTCAAGTCCTTCTATGGCAGTGGCTTTCTGCCCAGAAGTAAGAATCCGTTTGCAACCGCATACCACCAGATCGTCCAAAGCACGGAAGGGATTTACAACAAAGTCGAACGCCCGGTGAAACGTTACTTTTAACGGCGCCGCATGTTGTACTAACTCACGGGTACGGATAATATTAATATGTCCGTTAGGTTGTAATGCACCCAACACTACGCCATCTACGCCGCAGGTTTTTGCATGCTCAATATCGTGGTGCATCTGATCAAACTCCATGTCGGAATAGCAAAAGTCGCCTCCTCGCGGACGGATCATCACATTACATTCAATATTCAGCAGTTTGCGCACCATGCGTATGGTACCGGCGCTCGGTGTTAGACCGCCCTCAGCGAAACCGGAACACAATTCCACCCTGTTTGCACCGGCTTTTTGCGCTGATAGCGCTGATTCAACCGAAAATACGCATATTTCAAGTTCGGGGTAATTCATTAATGGATATCATTAAATCATTTCATGCTTAAAAAAAATGTAACACTATATACGTTAATAAATATTGAAAGTTTCAAAAATTTGTACCTTTGCAGCCGAAAATAAATATTGTGACACATGTATAAACTTAAAAATAGTCTTTTAGTGGTAGGGTTTGCTTTATGCATACCATCATTTGCTCAAGAACTTCCACAACTTAGCCTGATGGACGCTATTGCCGAAGGGCTGGAAAACAATTACAGTATTCGCCTGGCATACAAAAGCGCGCAGGTGAGCAGCAACAATGCTACCATGGGTAATGCAGGCATGTTGCCGAACGTAAACCTCAACGGTACGCTCAACAAGGCTATTGGCAGCACTTATTCCAGATATTACAATGGCGACCTGCAGGATAGAAATGGCTCATCGACCAACTGGAATGGCAATGTGGCATTGGACTGGACAGTGTTTGACGGATTGGCTATGTTTGCCAATTACGACCGCCTGAAAGAATTGGAAATGATGGGACAGGAAAATTTGAAGGCGATCATACAGCAAACCATTGCTTCGATCATGAATGTGTATTTCGACATCGTGAGCAGGCAGAAAGAATTGGACGCAACTGTCAATATCCTGAAAATATCCAGATTACGAATGTCCAGCGCAAACGACCGTTTTATGGCAGGAAGGGTGTCGAAGGTCGATCTGCTTTCGGCGCAAGTAGACTATAACGCGGATACAGTTTCGTACATCCGGCAAACTGAAGACTTGAGAAAGTCAAAAATACAGTTTAACAAACTTTTGGCAAGAGAGATTACAACAGATTTTTTTGCATCCGACACCATCAGTATCGACCAGACACTTAATTATGGAAAGATACACGACACGGCGCTGGCCGAAAATCCGGATGTGCTTTTGTCGAGGATGGCAGTAAATGTGGCGACATTTGCATTGAAAGCGACTCAAGGTGCTCAATATCCCAGGGTGAGACTCACATCAAACTATACCATGGTAAGATCACAGTCGGAAATAACTAACGTGGAAAAAGGCAAGACTGAGACATTCAATTATGGCGCTACTTTCAGTTTACCGCTTTTCAACGGATTGAATATAAGCAGGCAAATCAAAAACGCCAGATTGGACAAAGAAGCTGCAGAAATTCGCTACGAACAGATACAGAAGGAAATAGAAGCGCAAATAGGCACAGCATACAGCACTTATTTAGTGAACAGTAAACTGGCGACTTTTGAAGCGGACAACCTCGAACTTGCTGCGGAAAATTTGGACATTTCCATGGACAGGTACCGGCTGGGCGCCATATCGGCTGTTGAGTTGCGCGATGTGCAACGCAGTTATATTGCGGCAACCAATCGTCTGCTGGTAGCCACCTACAACGCCAAAGTAGCCGAAACCGCCTTGAAACTGCTTACCGGTGAGGTGTTGAGGGTGGATTGAGATTTCATTTGTTCCTGAAAAATAATTGCAATGGAACGCCCGAAAAGTTAAAGTTGTCGCGCAGTTTGTTTTCAAGGTAACGCTTATACGGTTCGCGAATATATTGCGGCAAATTGCAAAAAAACACAAACGATGGCGCTAATGTAGGTAATTGGGTTACATATTTTATTTTCACATATTTGCCCTTAACGGCTGGCGGATGAAATTCTTCAATCACTCGCTGCATCACTTCGTTGAGTTTGTGTGTGGGTATCCGCCTGGTGCGATTCTGATATACTTCAACGGCAGTGTCGAGCACTTTCTGCAACCGCTGTTTGGTTACAACCGAAGTAAAAATGACCGGAACATCAGTAAAAGGGGCAATACGGTCGCGAATGGCCGTTTCGTACTGTTTCGCAGTGTGTGTGTCCTTTTCAATTAAATCCCATTTATTCACCAGTATCACCACCCCTTTGCGATTGCGCTGTATCAGGTTGAATATATTCAAATCCTGCGCTTCTATGCCCTGCGTGGCGTCGAGCATCAACAGGCAAACATCCGATTCTTCAATGGCGCGTATGGCACGCATTACCGAATAAAATTCAATATCTTCGCTCACTTTGCCTTTTTTGCGCAGACCCGCTGTATCCACAAGGTAAAACAGATGACCGTATTTGTTGTAGAGCGTGTCAGTTGTATCACGGGTAGTACCTGCCAGCGGAGTAACGATGTTGCGGTTTTCGCCGGTCAGTGCGTTAATCAGCGACGATTTTCCTACATTGGGACGACCGACGATGGTGATGCGCGGCAATTCATCGCGCTCTTCAGGTATTTGCTCCTGCGCGGGGAACTGTTCGAGAATAGCGTCGAGCAGATCGCCCGTGCCACTGCCATTGATAGAGGATACAGTAAAATAGTCGCCCAGCCCAAGACTATAAAACACGGTTGCGTCGTATTGCCGTTCGTTAGTGTCCACCTTATTGACCACCAACAGAACTTTTTTGCTGCTCCGGCGTAAAATATCGGCAATGCCTTCCTCAAGATCGGTAACACCGCAAGTGACATCCACCAGAAAAAGAATCAGATCGGCTTCCTCGATGGCCAGCAACACCTGTTTGCGTATCTCTTCCTCGAAGATATCATCCGAGTTGGTGACGTAACCGCCGGTGTCGATTACCGAAAACTCCTGTCCGTTCCATTCTACTTTTCCGTAATGGCGGTCGCGCGTAACGCCTGCCTGTTCGTCTACAATGGCGTTCCTGCGACCGGTCAGCCGGTTGAAAAGGGTTGATTTTCCTACATTTGGGCGACCTATGATCGCTGCTATATTTCCCATGATGATTGATTTTAGGGCACAAAATTATCATTTTCTCTCAAAAAGAACAAATGATTTTCTCACCTGCAATATATACAGCAACTACCCGAGTTTGAGGGATATCCCGTTCATCTGCCGTCATAATATCTCTATCCAGCACTACAAAATCCGCCCATTTGCCCTTTTCGATAGTGCCTTTCTGTCCTTCGTCAAATGAGGCTTTTGCTGCCCAGATGGTCATGGCGCGCAATGCGTCTTCACGGGTGATGGTATTTTCCATCTGAAAACCGTCTTCGGGTAAAAAATCCAAATTTTTACGGCATACTGCAGCAAAAAATGTATAGATGGGGTTGACTTCTTCCACAGGAAAATCGGTGCCAAAAGGAAGCCAGCCCAACTGGTTTTTCAGTTCGCGGTACGCATAACCTCCCTGCAGTCTGTTGCCCACTCTGTTAGCAGCCCAAAACATGTCGGATGTAGCGTGAGTAGGTTGCACAGAAGGAACGATGGAATATTTCTTGAAATTTTCAAAATCTTCGAGAGCAATAATTTGAGCATGTTCAATGCGCCAGCGCAAATCATTTTCGCCTTTCAAGAAATTTGCATATAATTTTATGGTATTCCGGTTGGCTGCGTCGCCGATGCAATGGGTGGCCACCTGCAATCCTGCGTTGTATGCTTTTTGACAGTATTCCAGAAATTTTTCACTGGTAATGACTTGAATCCCTGAAGTGGCCGGCTCATCGTCGTAGGGCGCCGACATCCATGCACCACGGGATCCCAATGCTCCGTCCATGTAGAGTTTCAGGCAACTGACGGTAAGCCTTTCCGTGCGATAGGGCGCCTTAAAACGCTCAAAATTGGCTTCCGAAGGCTCCATCCATGCGTCTACTCTTAATTTCAGTCGCCCGGACTGTTGCAGCGTATCTATTAGTTGAATAGCCGGGAGGGATAATCCGGCATCGCTCACTGAGGTGAGGCCGTGCTGGTAACAGAGCGCTGCTGCACGTTGAATATATTCAATCTGTTCCTCCACAGATGGCTCCGGAACTGCACTCATAAAACGGTCAGCCGTGTTTTCAAGGAATATTCCGGTAAATTTCCCGTTTTTTATTTCTGCTTCGCCGGGAGGTATGTCTGAATCGCCGGTTTTCAAACCGATCCGCCGGATGGCTGCTTCATTGGCAACAATGGCATGTCCGTCTATGCGTTTAAGCATCACAGGCGTAGTTGGATACAGCAGGTTGAGTTCTTTATTGGTAGGGAAAACCGGATTTTGCCACAGGTTTTGGTTCCAGCCAACACCTACAATCCAGTCGGAAGGAAAAGCGGCGTAATGGTCGGCAACACGCTCCAGCACTTCATTATATGAGTTAGCCCCTGTTAAGTTGGCAAAAGATAAACTCATGCCCAAAGAAATGAAATGACAGTGCGCATCGTGAAAACCGGGATAAACCGGCGCACCCTGCAAATCAATCTCGTTGACGGATGTATACCGAGAGCGAATCTGGGCAGTACTGCCTGTTGCCACAAAACGTCCATCCTTCACCGCAAAGGCTTCCACCTCTGAAAACTGTTCATCAACGGTATAAATCCGTGCGTTGTACACCAACAGGTCAACCTGTTCTTTTGTACTGCATCCCATCATAGCCATCATACATAAATACATACTGAAATACTTCTTCATATCAAATACAATCAAATCAAAATTAATTATTTACAGGTAGATAAGCCGCTTTTTCCATATCTTTCAAATTTTTGAGCGGGTTAGGCGGGTTCAGGTGCTTTGACAGAAATGTCCATATCCGCAAACGAATTTCGCGCGACTGTTTGAGGTCAATTCTATCGAAGGAATGCCCGCCGGGAATGTCTTTAAAAATCTCGTACTCAAATTTTTTGTCCGCAGCCTTTAACGCGCGAATCAGCGACTCAACTTCCAGAACATGCACATCGTCATCGTTGGTATTGGTGTGGATGAGCAAAGGCGTTTTGAGTTTATCGACATGCCAAACGGGGGAACGCCGGCGGTACTCTTCCACATTCTCACGGGCGGTTTTTCCGATATGATAATCGGCAGAGAACATTTCGCGGTAATTGTCGTCTAAATAGCCCATGCGAGCAACCAAATCCGAAACGGGAACTCCAGCAAAGCAAACCTTATAGTTTTCAGGGTATTGAAAAACGCTCATGAGCGCAATGAGTCCTCCATGGCTCCAGCCTACAACGCCCACTCTGTTTTTGTCAACAAAACTGTAATTTTCAACCATGTACGCACGACTGGCTTCGCTATCCTGAATTTCAAGCCCGCCATAGTCGATGGTCTTCCAGAATGATTCGCCATAACCCGAACTCCCTCTGTATTCGGGCGCAACCACAATGTAACCCTGCGCCATCAACTCGCGCACAATGTGCGTGTGGTAGGTACCAAAATTTCCATGCACTCCGCCATGTACCAGCACAATCAGCGGATAGTTTTTGTTCAGGTCAATTCCTTTGGGGATAAACACGTAAGCGTTGAACTTCAATGGATTATTAGCACCCAAAGCAGTAGGATTCTTCGCTTTGGCGGGAGGCCCGGTAATAATCACCTTGTCAATAAATGCAACATCGCCAGCGCGATGATACCACAACACATCATCCATGCGTTTTTCCAGCGCATCAAATTGATGCTGATTGGCGTTCATTGTTTTTTGCAGTTCTTTCATCTGGTTGGCCAGGTCGTTGTCCTGACCACTTACAAATGAGCCACAGAAAACAAAAAACACCAGTAAAACAAAGATATTCTTCATGTTGATAAAATATAAAATTGTGTAAAAATAAGTATTTTTTTGGCATGTTATTTTTTTTTGTAATTTTGTCTTCGTGATTGCCGGCTTTTGTTTCCGGTGACGGATGTAATTTCTAAATATACGCAATGAGCAGTTTTGATTTTAAAAAATACAATTCAATCGAAAATACTTTCGATAAGGAATTTTTGGAAAGAATTTTTGTTGAAGGACTTGATCAGCAGGAGTTCTTGGTTCAGGAAAAAGTGCATGGCGCGAATGTTTGTTTTGTTACTGACGGGGTAACGGTAAGTTTCGGGAAACGGTCGGGATTTGTGGAAGTCGACGAAAAGTTTTACGATTATGAAGAAATGTATGAACGGTATACCTCAAAAGTAATCAACCTGTTTTTAGTTGTTCAAGAGCAATATACCGACATGAAAACACTTTCGGTATTCGGCGAAATGTTTGGCGGTAAATATCCGCATCCCGGCGTACAACCTGTTAAAAACATGATGCTCATTCAAAAAGGCGTGTATTATTGTCCGAATCATGAATTTTATGCTTTCGATTTGTATATTACCACCAGCGATACCGGACGCTTTTTGTCTGTTGATGAAATGAATACATATTTTGAACGCGAAGGATTTTTCTATGCAAAAACGCTGTTTCGAGGTACACTGGCTGAATGTATTAAATACCCAAACGATTCGCCGAGCATGATTTCCGAATGGCTGGGATTGCCGCCGGTGGAGGACAATATTTGCGAAGGCATAGTGATTCGCCCTGTTGTGCCAACATATCTGCACAACGGAGCCCGGGTGCTGCTAAAAAGCAAGAACGAGCGTTTTGCTGAAAAAACATCAGTCAAAAAACGCGAACCGCGTACTGTTGTTGAGCCTTCGTACAGCGAAGAATTAACTAATTTGTTGCCCGTTGTGGAAGAATATGTTACGGAAAACAGATTGAACAATGTAGCGAGCAAAATTGGACAAATTTCCGTACCCAAAGACACCGGAAAACTGATTGGATTATTCAGCAAGGATATTTTGGAAGATTTTCTGAAAGAATATTCCGGTGAATATATTGAATTGGAAAAAAGCGAACAGAAAATTTTGAATCGTTATACCAATGCGTTAGCGACAGACCTGATTAAGAAAGTTTATTTTAAAATACCAAATGTATAACAAAAGACCCATCGTAGAAAATATTTTTTTTGTCGGCGTGAATGACCGGCAAAAAGAATTGTTTGAGAATTATTTGCCTTTGCCTGAAGGTGTGGCGTATAATTCTTATTTGATTGTAGATGAAAAAATAGCGCTCATCGACACCGTTGATATTGCTTTTGTGGAAGTCTATTTCGCAAAAATTGACGCAATCCTCAAAGGCAGAACAATTGATTACCTGATAGTGAATCATGTTGAGCCTGACCATGCCGGCTCAATCGGGCGTTTAAAAGAAAAATATCCCAACATGCAGATTGTTGGGAATGCCAAAACTTTCGACATGCTGAAAGGATATTTCGGTATCGTCACAAATTTGCATGAGGTAAGGGAAGGTGACAGTTTGTCGCTGGGAAAAAGAACATTAACCTTTTATACGGCGCCGATGGTGCATTGGCCTGAGGTAATGGTTACTTATGAAAATCAGGACAAAATACTGTTTTCCGCAGATGCTTTCGGTACATTCGGCACCGTTGACGGCGATTACCTGGATGCCAACATCCATACAGACAAATATTGGGACGAAATGCGGCGCTATTACGCCTGTATCGTCGGGAAATATGGAGTGCCTGTACAGAATGCGTTGAAAAAACTATCGGGTTTACCTGTTGATATTATTTGTTCAACACACGGACCTGTCTGGCAAAAAGAATTGTCGAAAGTGGTTGGTTTATATGATAAATGGAGCAGATACGAGGCGGAAGAGGAAGGCGTGGTCATCGCTTACGGTTCCATGTACGGGAATACGCAGCAGTTGACCGAAGCCGTTGTAGAAGGAATTGTTGCCGGCGGAATAAAAAATGTGGTGGTTCATAACGTATCGAAAACGGATACTTCCTACATTTTAGCAGATATATTCAAATATAAAGCGCTGATTATCGGCAGTCCGACCTATATGATGGGCGTATATCCCTTAATCGAAAAATTGCTGGCTGCCATTGAACATCGCGGAATAAAAAACCGTTTGTATTCCTGTTACGGTTCTTTCACATGGGCAGGTTGTGCAGTAAAAAAACTGTGTTCGTTTGCACAAACCATGAATTGGGAATTAATTGGAAATCCGGTTGAAAACAAACAGGCTGTTTTAGAAGATAAATATCAGGCCGCCTTTGAATTGGGATTAGCGATGGCGGAAAGGATAAAATCATAAAGACAATGAAAATCATTACAACATTATTCTCTCTTCTTTTTCTGATTTGTTCATACGGCCAAGTAGATGACCCCCGTTCGAAAAAAATCATCGACGATATGGCTGCCAAATTTAAAACCTATCCAAGTGTGGCCATCGATTTTTCGGCAACCGTAACGCAAAAAAATCAAACGAATATTGAGCAGGAAGGGAAACTGTGGTTGAAAGGCAATTTGTATAAACTTGAAATACCCGACCAGATAATTTCTTTCGACGGCAAGAAAATTTATCAACACCTGCTTGACGTCAAAGAAGTAAATATTATGCCGCCCGACCCTGACGAGGACGACGAAATTTTTCAGTTGATGAATCCTCAAACATATTTCAACATTTCATCCAAAAGTTTCAAAAGTAACCTTGTAAAAGAAAATACCCAATACAACCGCCGGGTTTACGAAATAGATTTATATCCTGTCAATTTGAAAACCACTCAATTCTCGCGTATCCGCATCATGGTTGAAAAAACGACCCTGCAAATGGTTTATTTGAAGGCTTTCATGTTAGATGAAACCCAATACACGCTTACATTTAAGCCTTACGAAATACTCCAACCTTCTTTACGCGATTCTTTTTTTTCGTTCAACAGGTTGTTGCATCCGAATGTAGAAGTAATCGACTTAACTTTATAATTTTCGGTGAATGTTTTCTTTTTTATTTTCCACAAAATTCATCTTTTTTCAATAATCCAAACTTTTTCTTCACAAAAATACTTTTGTCCTAAAAAAATGTATCTTTGCAAAACTGAATATATAATGATTTTGTATGAAGAAGGAATTAGGTAAAGTACTGATTGACATTGCAAAATTGGTAATCGGTGGAGTTATTTTAGCAGGATTGATGAGACAGGATGTACCGCCTGTTTATTTGTTTGTGATTGGTAGTATAGCCGCTTCATTACTGATAATTATTGGACTTTATTTAATCAAAGAAAACAATAAAAAATAGTGTATTATGGAATTGGTTTATTTTTTTGCAGCATTAGGTATTGTGGCAATTGCTATTTTCATTTTTGCCCAAACAAAAACAGGTAAAAAAGTTTTAGAGTAAGCAACCTATGACCCCAAACCATATCCGCCAAATTCTTGAATCCGTCCACCAAGGCAAACAGGACGTTGATTCGGCGTTAGAACAACTGAAAGACCTGCCATTCACCGACATGGGCTTTGCCAAGATAGACAACCACAGGCAGTTGCGCACCGGCTATCCCGAAGTGATTTTTTGCGCCGGAAAAACCATCGAGCAGTCCGAAGAAATCATCCGGCTGATGTATCAACGGGGCAACAACATTCTGGCCACCCGCGTGCAGGAGGCGTTGTGGCTACGCATTCAGGAACTGTATCCCGAAGCCGAATACAACATGGCGGCGCGTACTATTGCCATCCGCAGGAACGAAGTACCTGTTTCTGCCACCTACATTTCGGTAGTTACGGCAGGTACGGCAGATATTCCTGTGGCGGAAGAGGCAGCGGTAACTGCTGAACTTTTCGGTAATAAAGTAGAACGGGTTTTTGATGTGGGGGTTGCCGGTATCCACAGGCTCTACAGTCGTCTTGAACTGATACGCGGAGGACGTGTGATTGTAGCCGTGGCCGGTATGGAAGGCGCTTTACCCAGCGTTCTTGGCGGATTAGTGGATAAACCGGTAATTGCCGTACCCACCAGCATAGGTTATGGCGCCAACTTCAACGGGTTATCGGCATTGCTGACCATGCTCAACTCATGCGCCGCTGGCATTTCCGTAGTCAATATCGACAACGGATTTGGGGCGGGATATTTGGCAAGCCTGATTAATCAACTGTAATCCATCCTTTACGAATATACTCCTGCCACAATCCAATGCTGTTTAATTCCAGCCATAAAGTCCGTTCGAGCCTGTCTTCGGCAGTAGGCGCAGGCGAAAGTACTAATTTTCCTTCAGGATTGATGAAATAGGCAGTCGGGAAAATGCGTACATCGTAGTTTTTCAGAATGTCGGGGTCATTGGCGAAATGCAGAAAATCCCATTGATAACCGCTTTTTTGCCTGAAATCGCGCATGTCCTGCAAGCGCTCGTCAATCGAAACTACAACAATGTTCAACCATTTATTGTGACGTTTATACAAATCATCGAGCAGTCTGTACTGCTGCAAACAAACAAAATTCTGCGTAGTGCAAAAAAGCAGATAAAGATATTTACCCCTGTAATCCTGTAAGGATACGAGCGTGCTGTCCTGATTGTACAACTCAAATGATGGCGGTTCGAAACCACGTAACAGTTTGGTAATTTTCGAGCGTATTTCACCGGAAATTACCCTGTGTCGTTCAATTTTTGAATGAACAATAGCCGAATCGAGCAATTGAAGCAAAGCCCCTCTCGAAAACCGGTCGGCATAAAATTCGTCATGTAAATTTTTCAGGATTACCAATTCACAAAGGCTGTCGGTAGGCAAAACCCCGTCCTGTGCAAGCAATCGTTTCAACCCGCTGATACTCGCCTGCCGGTTGACGACCTCGTAAATGGCGTCGTTAGCGCGTCCGAAATACCAGAAGTACCTGTCGAAGGTGGCGTTGAAAAGTTCCATATAGGCTGTATTGTTGTACAACACCGGTTGATGAGCAAAATAGTCTCTTGAAATCTGTTTCATTCCTCCGCGCTGTGCGGCATAATACAACAATCCCGAATGGTAAAAGGCATATTGGTTGAAAAAGAGATTGCCTGTGCGGGGAAGTTGTTCGCGAAAGTTATGAATTACGGCGTCGAGTTGGGCAACAGGACATCTTCTGGCTGCATCGACGGCTAACTGGTCATAAAGCGGATTGTAATATTCGTCGAACATATAAATCAAATAATTCAACTCTTTTTCGGGAGCAACCTTTTGACCGTTGTTGTCGCTCACCAACAGAATATTCATATAAATGGTTACTGCTTCAAAGAAAGGGCTTTCTGCTTCTTCGGGCGTTTTGTCGGTGCGTGGCGGCAGTTTCACCTCGTAACTGAAACCGGGCTCAACAAAAAGCCGGATTTTGAAAATGCCGGGATTTGTATAAATCAGCCGGGTTTCTTTGCAGGGGAAACTAACCGTAAATTTTCCATTAAGCGGTACAGTACAATCGGCTAACTTGATTTCGGTGTTACTGAAATGATTGTCGATGGAATAAAACGTGAGCACACAACCGGCATATTCGGTGGCGGTACCCGAAATGGTCACCTGTTGCGCTGCAGATTGATAGAACGACATCAAAACAAACGTCATTAAAAGTGCCATTTTTTTTAAAATATTTATCATAAATAACTGAATTTTATGTAGGAGCGTAAGCATTACGCCCCTACCAGAAACTTTAAATATTTGATGGTGAACCCTTTGTTCATGAATATTTTTTCGTAATACGTCTGTACAGATAAAATATCATCGGCGTAACCCGACTGGTATAAATCATCAGTGCAGACAAGTACCCGGAAATTATTCGATTTTAATACCCCGCAAGTGTATTCAAACAGGCTTTGGCTATCGGTTTTCAGATGGATGATTCCTTCGGGCTGCATGATTTCGCGGTACGACTGCAAAAAGCGCAGGGAAGTGAGCCTTTTGTTTTCGCGGCTTTGCTGTGGTTGCGGGTCGGGAAAGGTGATCCAGATTTCCGAAAGTTCGCCGGGCGCAAAACACGACTTGATGAACTCGATGCGCGTGCGCAGGAAAGCAACGTTTGCCAGGTTGTTTTGCAAGGCATCAGTGGCACCCACCCACATACGCGCTCCCTTGATGTCCACCCCGATAAAATTTTTTTCGGGATATTTACGCGCCAAGGCGACTGTGTATTCACCCTTGCCGCAACCAAGTTCGAGCACCAAAGGATGACGGTTACCGAAAACCTCGTCAGCCCACCGGCTTTTCAACCGGAAATCAGCGCGGAACACTTCATCGAATTTGGGCGCTATCACATTAGGATAGGAGACCATATCGGCAAAACGTTTGAGTTTGTTCTTTGACATGAATTGATATTAACATTAATATTATTTCAATACAACATTCCGAACAGCCATAACGGTATTTTGTTACCAAAACCGTATTCAATATTGTCGGCGACGATGAAGGCGTTACTTGCGTCCTTTATTTGTTTGCCCGTTTTGCTTTTCCCGCCGATTTCAAACAGGAACTTTTTTTCTACCCAAAAATCGCCAGTGTTTGGGTATTCAACCGTGTGATTATAGGATAGCTGATTGAGGAAAAAAGTTTCGCGCATATTGCCTGTATCGGTATTATTTTCCGCAAGCGTGTAGGCAAGATTGGTATTTTCGAGGAATATTTTTTCTGGCTTTTGCATGCTGTTGATTCCCGAAACATCTTTATGCAAATGATTGGTCAATCGTGTTTCCTGTAAATAATAGAGATACGCAATAAGAGTATTTCTGTGAATTACAATACGTTTACTCAAATTATCAATATTTGGAATAAAAGGAACTGCCTCTGAAACAATTTGCAAGAGTTGTTTGATTTTGGGAACGTACGCCGGCTCAACGTTGCGCAGCAAAGGCAATTCTACCTCCAGAATCAGGTTGACAATTTCCTCCAGACGATACGAAAATCGTGCAATCCCTTCGGTAAAAAAAGGATAGTAACCATGTCGCAAATAATCATTAAAAAATTGCAACGGTTTGACTTTCGGCAGAATTTCGTCTGAAATATCCTTGTGATTTTTCAGAATATCGGAAAGAGAGACTGATTGAAAATCTGTTTTTTGTGTGATATTCAAAAACTCGCGATACGAAAGCCCTTGAATATCATACACAATGGAGCGACGGCTTAAATCGGCGCGGGCATTAAGGATTTCAAGCAATGAAGAACCGGTAAAAACCACTTTCAAGGTTGGGAAGTCGTCATAGATATTTTTTATTGCCTGCGACCATTTTGGATATTTGTGTACTTCGTCGAGAAACAGGAACTTGCCGCCGCGTTTCACAAAAAAATCAACCAACTGTAGCAGGCTATGCTCTGCAAACCACAGATTATCAAGCGAAACATACAATATTTCGCTCGTGTTTCCCAAAAACTTTTTAATCCGTTGGAGCAAAAGCGTTGTTTTCCCTACGCCTCTCGCGCCACGAATACCTATCAGGCGGTCGTTCCAGTCTATTTTATCCATGATGCTGCGGATAAAACGAGTATCTGCGTCCCGCACTTTTTGATACGATTTTTCTATTAGAGTATCCATTTTATGTTATTTTTTGTACACTCCGGTGTAAAATATTCAGCAAATATTTTATATTAGAGTGTACAAAAGTATATCTTATTTTTGAATAAACAACAAAAAAGATTTTTTTTTGAAGATTTAACCTCAAACCTTTGCTCCCTCGCCCATTTTCACTTTCAGAAACTTCAAAGACGGCGAAGATACAAAATTTCCCAATCCAAGCCCTTCCCATTTTTCGTCAATGGCGCGGATGGTTGCTTCCGAAGCAGTAACCACATTAGGCCATTCGCGTGGAAAACCGTAACTATGAGGGTATTTCATGCAGGCATCGGCAACCAACTGCTGACGCGGTGCACTGGCAAGTTTAATATCCCGTTCGGGGTCGATATTCGCGCAAGCCAGCCAGCAAACAGTATCAAAATCATGAATATCAACGGTATCGTCCAATAGAATAAATATTTTGACTGACGATAATTGTTCATCATCCAATAATTGTTGTCCGATAAGAGTAGTCAATTCTGCGTTGGGCTCATGTATTGCAAGTATGGCAATGGGAATATTATCGTCAAGCAAACTCAAATTCCAAAGCCCCCCCTTCCCCCCCCGAAGGGAGGTATTACCCCCCTTCGGGGGGGGAAGGGGGGGCTTTGTCGCATCAATTCCCAATTTGCTTCCGAAGGCAAAATGTGGCGATGAGTGGTCGAGTACATCCAACGGGCCTTTGCCGAAAACGAGGTCGTTGTGGAAGTCGATGCGGGAAAGTGTTTGACGTGCCAATTCGCGATAATTGTCTACAGGTAAATCTGTCACTAACAGCATTTTGTTGAACATCATCTGGCCTGCGCCCCATAACGAATGAATTGTTTTTAACCCTTGACCCGGATATGTTTTTTCGATTTGTACCAACGCGAGGTTGTGCGCTACACCCGGCACAGGCATATTCATATCCCTGACCTCCGGAAGCATGGCCAATTTGATGGGTGTCAAAAATATACGTTCAGTTGCTTTAGCAATCCAAACATCTTCCTGTGGCGGAATACCAACGATGGTAGCCGGATAAATGGCGTCTTTGCGGTGCGTGATACAGGTGACATGAAAACGCGGATACAGGTCAGTCAATGAATAAAAACCAGTGTGGTCGCCGAAAGGGCCTTCCAAAAACAGGTCTTCGGCAGGGTCAATGTAGCCTTCAATGACAATGTCCACATCTTCGGGCACTTCCACATCCTGCGTGATACACCGCACCAAGCGCACTTTTCGTTTTCGCAGGAATCCCGCCAGTATGTACTCATCCACGTTGTCGGGCAGCGGCGCTGTGGACGAATAAATATAGGCAGGGTCGCCGCCCAGAGCAACAACCACAGGCATTCGTTTTCCCAAAGCCTTGTATTCGCGGTAGTGTCGTGCGCCTGTCTTGTGGCAGTGCCAGTGCATTCCGGTTGTTTGGCCGTCAATGACCTGCATCCTGTACATTCCCACATTGCGTATGCCTGTGTGCGGGTCTTTGGTGTGCACCATCGGCAACGTGACGAAACGCCCGCCATCAGCAGGCCAGCATTTGAGAATGGGCAGGATACCCAAGTCGGGGTCGCGGTGAATGATTTCCTGACAGACGCCTCTGCCTTTCACAGTTTTGGGCATCCACGAGGCAACGCGCCCCAGTTCAGCCAGTAAACTGAATTTCTTTAGACATCCTTTCTGTGGTGCAGTAATATTCTTGAACAGTTTCTCAATCTGTGTTGCGGCTTCGTCCAAATTGTTGACGCCCAACGCCGCGCACATCCTTCTGTTGGAGCCTATCGCATTGGTCAATACGGGAAAAGCCGTTCCGGTATTTTCAAACAATAATGCCTTACCACCATCTGGCTGTTTACAGAAACGGTCGGTGATTTCGGATATTTCCAGCACAGGGTCTACAAATTGCTTGATTCTGTGCAGTTCGCCCTGCTGTTCGAGTAGACGGATAAAGTTGTTCATTCAATAAATTTCATGCTACTTCGTCCCAAATCATACCTGACGATAACAATTCGAGAAGCATTTCCACAGGGTAACGCATATTCCTGATGGTGGGCTTTCCGTGACATATATCGGAATTTATGGTTATTCGGTTAATAAGTGTCTCCATTTTCTTTTTTATTCAAATTATGCCACAAAATTAATAATTTTTTGTTAATCAGTCTCATTTTTTATTTTCAGTACATTTGTTTCTCGACGATAACAGTTTCACTGCTGATAGCCAACGGTTTGTCGGTTTAACGCAACGGCGGCTGTCCTGCACCACCTTTCAAGTTTGCATTTCCCGCCGCCGATGCGCTAAACCACAATCGTTATTCTTTTTCAAGTTGTTCAATCTCGTCAAGTTCGGCATTGAAGTTATTCAATTCGCTTTTAAACTTTTTAAATTGAACATATTGACCAACTAACATAAAAAAGGAAATGAAAACACAAAACACGATAAAATGTTTTGTATAAACCCTAACTGCAAATTGTGCAATCAGATAAACACCTATCAACATTACAAATCCAACTAAAAATTCCAATTTTGATATTTTTAGTGTAAATCCTTTAAGTTGTATTAACTGTTTTTTTGTTTTTGTCACTTGATTTCTAAAATCAATATCCCGAATTAACGAAAAGTATCGAAAAGAGTAATAAAACATATATGCCAGCATGGCTACCAGCAAAAAAAGTCCCAAATAAGAATCCCATTCATTACGAAATTTTGTGTTCGGTATCAATGCAATACACATGATAGGTATGGGTGTAACAATTCTATACATAGCCCATCCTCTCATTCTCTTCAATTTTTTTTCCGGTTTTTCCCGGAGCATCCGTTTTAAAACTTCTTTGTTGATGCGCGTATTTTCGGCGATTCGTGCATCATATTGTTGCAATAAAGTTTGTAATTCTGACCATTCCATGATTTTAACCATTTTTTTGTTGAATAATTTTTTTAATTTGTTCTTTGATTCTTCCGATTCTGGTTGCTACATTGGTTTTCGATATGCCTGTGATGTGTGCGATTTCCTCGTGCGTCTTCCCGTCGAGATAAAGCAGGATAATGGCTATTTTAATCACGATACCCACATTGGCCTCGAAAACCTTGAGAAATGCTTCTTCCCTGTCTTTATCCTGATTCATTTCGTTTCGGATTTTTTAATCTTTGAAAATATTACCGGTATACTTTCAATATGATTAGTAACACATAGGTGGAAAAAATCACAAGCGAAATGAAAAAATCTTTACAATTAATTTCAACTGGGCTTTAATGTCAGCCAAATTTTTCTATTTTTCTGTCAATGTCGGCAAAAGCATTTTCAAGTCGTTCTGTGTGGTACTGTTCGTACATTCCGTTTATATAATCTATCAATCCCCGTCTCTGCCAAATTTTCAGTATTTCGATGGCAGACAACGATTTATATTTTGCGTATTTTTCGAGCAGAAAAATAAAAAATTTCGATTGATTAGATATTCTTGTCATAATAATGCGCTTGCATAAATAGATTTCCTGTAATCGCCGGTTATTTTTTCCGCGTTCCACAATTCATAAAGCAAATAGGGCGACATTTGCCTTAAAAGAATATTTTCATCGCTTAACTTTTGGGCTGTTTTCGATTGATAAAACGCGATGATTGCCTCCTGTTCCGAAAGTCCGGTTCGCTCAACAATAATCCCGATGAGCAAAGTTATTGCACTTATTTTTAAGTATATGTTCATAATGTGTAACTGTCGGTAAAATGTAAATATTGCAGACTCTTCGCTGTGGAAAAAAGATATTGCGTTGCTAATTTTTCAGGTTGAAACAACTGAATGACAAACTCTTTCGGATTAGGCAAGTGGTCGAATTGTCCCGCCATATATTGGTCTATAACCAAAATAACATT
>Ga0209737_10001286_pt1 | contig 18202 bp, 12 predicted proteins | sample TergutCu122P3_FD_187284 | JGI IMG/M metagenome (GOLD analysis project Ga0209737, IMG submission 187284) | Cubitermes ugandensis P3 segment gut microbial communities from Kakamega Forest, Kenya - Cu122 P3 (SPAdes) (version 2) | ecosystem: Host-associated > Arthropoda: Insects > Digestive system...
GTTTCTCAGAGATAAACTCGACTTTTATAACAGAAAGACAGAGCGGAAGCTGCCGCTTGTGCCGCCATCTCACAGGAAAACCCAGCCTATGTTCCCCCCCGTGGAGGAAGAGGTGCCTCCCAAAAAATCTGAAGAGGAGGAAAACCAGCAATAATTCTTCATAGGCGGCGCAGCGGTACATCCTTTCCCCCCAGCGCTGCGCTGCCGCCCCCGCTTCCTTCCCTGGATGGCGGGGGTTTTTTTTGGACGTTGCAAGGGCAGTCGCGAGGCCTGCCCCTACAAAATGGGGGCGCTCTTCCTCAACGCAATGAAGTGGGCCCCGCATAAGTGACGACGGTGCCTACGCCCTGGTCGGTGAAAAGCTCCGCAATCATCGAGTGCGCCATGCGCGCATCCACCAAATGCACTTGTGTCACCCCTTCTTCCACCGCCTTTAACGCAAGCTGCGCCTTCTCCACCTGCTCTTCGTCAACGCGGGAGGCCGAAAGACGCTCTCTCAACGTCAGGTTGTTCAGCTGATTCACCAACACCCCGTCCTCGCATACGCCTTGCGCCCCTATCATCAACACCATCTTCTTCGCCTTCAGGGCCACCGCTATGGCGAGCACCACATCATCCACATCCAAGGCCACACTCTGGCCGTCTTCTCCCAGGCCCAAAGAAGCCACCACCGGGACATAACCCTTGGACATAAACATCTCCAACAGCTCCACGTTCACCGACTCCACCACCCCCTGGCCGCTGGGCAAAAGTCGCGCCTTAATCAGCGCGCCGTCCTTGCCGGACATGCCGATGGCGTGGCCACCTCTGCGGTTGAGTTTGGAAACCAGAGCGGCATTCGTCTCGCCGTGCAGCACCATTTCTCTCACGCGCCGGCCCTCGGTGTGCGTCGCCGCCGCGGGCCCAAACCGCGTCAGCGTCTCTGCGGACTCGGGGCCTTCGCCGTGCACCACAATGGGTACCATGCCCACGGAGCGCAGAAGGTTGATGTCCTCGCACAAGCTCTCTTCGAGGTTCTCATTGGCCAGCGTGTGGCGAGAAACGCGCAGCACGCAGCACTCCTTGGCAAAGCGCGAAATATAGGCCAGCGCCTGGCGCACCAGCTTCACCTTAAATTGCGGGCTGTAGAGGGTGAGTCTGTCGTCCTTCTTGACGGAGCCGTCGGGCTCGCTCACCAGCAAAGAAGTGTAGTCCGCGTTAATTTTGACATAGTCATAGGACAAGTCGCAGCCCCAGGCCGTGGCCGTGCCTATGCCTGCGTGGAAGTCAATGTCGATGAAAATTTCGGGCTCCCGCATGCGCACGCGAAGTTGCTCGGTGGTGTTTTCCAGGCATTGGCCGTCATAGACGCAGACGCCCTGGATGATGACGGTGGACTCCGCCACCTCCACCGGCCAGTTGTTTGTCCCCGCCTTCGCCCCCACCGCCATTAAAATCCTCCCCCAGTTGGGGTCAGCCCCAAACAGCGCCGCCTTCACCAGCATGGAATCGGCCACGGCCATCGCCGCCCCGCGCGCTATTTCCTGCGTGGGCGCGCCTCCAACCCTCACCTCAATCATCCGCGTAGCCCCCTCGCCGTCTGCCGCTATCAGCTTCGCCAAACCCCGGCACAGCGACGTCAGCTCCTCGCAAAAAGACGCATAGTCCGCACTGTCTTCCTCGAGTTTGGGGTTTTGGGCCAGGCCGCTGGCCATCGCAAAAACCACGTCGTTGGTGCTCATGTCGCCGTCGACGGTGAGGCAGTTGAAGGAGGTTTCCATGGCGCGGCGCAAAGCGGTTTGAAGGCAGGAGGCTGAAATGGCCGCGTCTGTGCTGATGACGCAGATCATCGTCGCAAGCTCCGGCGCAATCATCCCTGAGCCTTTGCAAATGGCCGACAACACCACCTCCTTGCCGCCAAGCTGAATGGTGCGCGACAGCATTTTGCGCTTGGTGTCCGTCGTCATGATCGACTCTGCCGCAAGCTCCGCTTCCGCCGACAGGCCCTGCTTCAACGTGGGAAGCGCGTCGATGATTTTTTGCCTGGGAATCCTGACGCCAATGACGCCTGTGGAGGCCGTCCATATGTCGTCTGCGCCTATGCTCAGCACCTGGGCGAGTGACTGCCTAATTTGGGCAACAGCGTCCAGGCCTTCGGGGCCCGTCAGCGCATTGGCATTCCCGCTGTTGATGAGGATGGCGCGCAAGCCTTCCTTGGGGCACTGCTTCTCCATGTCCAGGCAAGGCGCCGCTTTGGCTTTGTTGGCGGTGATGCAGGCCGCTGCCGCGCACGGCACTTCGCTCAGCACCAAAGCCAAGTCCTTGCGCATGGGTTTTATCCCCGCATGCATTCCGGAAAACAAAAATCCTTTGGGCACCCTCATTGTCATGTCGCTTCTCCCCTACAAAATACCCTGCGTCTCCGGGTAACCAAACATCAGATTGAGGTTTTGTAAAGCCTGGCTGGCGGCTCCTTTAAGCAAATTGTCCAGAGCGCTCACCACAATCAACTTCTCACCCTCCAGGCTGGCCGCCACCTGTACATGCGGCCTGTGGTGCACCTGGGCCAAGCGGATGTCGTCGGGAGAGGCAAACAGCTCCACCAGAGGCTCCTTGGCATAGGCTTCGTGGAGGGCTTCTTGCACCTGGGCCTTTGTGGTGCCAGGCTTGGTTTTCGCAAAAGTCGTGCACAAAATGCTGCGCTTCATCGGCAGCAAATGCGGCGTAAACACCATGTCCACCGGCCTTTGGGCCAGGCACTCCAGGGTTTGCAAAATTTCAGGCATGTGCTGGTGTCGGTGCGTGCGGTAGGCGCGAAAGTCATCCGCTATTTCCATGTAGCCATATTCTTCGGTGGCTTTTCTTCCCGCCCCTGAAATGCCCGAGGCCGCGTTGATGACGAGGGTGTCCCCGGCAAGCAATTGTTTTTTGAAGAAGGGGGCCAACCCCATGAGGGCGGCGGTGGGGTAGCAGCCGGAGTTGGCCACCAAAGCGGCACCGGGAATTTCACTGCGAAACCATTCCGTAAGACCATAGACGGCCTGCTCCAGCAGGGCTTTGGCGCTATGCTCAAAGGCATAAAAGCGCGGGTAGAGGCTTGCGTCCTTCAAGCGAAAACTGCCCGACAAATCCACCACCCTCACGCCCGCTTTCAAAAGCTCGGGCACCCTCTCCAGAGAAGTCAAAGCCGGCGTCGCCATCGCCACCACCTGGCATTCTTTCAGCCTGGAAAGGCCCGCTTCCACGGAGCAGAAAGCCAAGCCCTCCATGCCGCCTCCACCACCGCGTGTGCTCAAAACTTTCTCGCGGATTTTTTTCCCCTCCCAGCGATCGCTCGTCGCAAACACCACCTCAAAGCCTTCGTGGCCCCAAAGCAAACGCAAAAGCTCCATGCCCGAGTAGCCGGAGCCGCCTATGACGCCGATGGAAACAGGTTTCATGCAGCGCGTATACGTGTACACTTCGGGCAGTACAAGTCTCATGTTTCTTTTTCACCCCCCACCTGGGAAATGACCCACCCCCTGCTTCTTCTGGGGTTTTCTTTGACGAGGGGAGCTGAATTTACCCAGGCTGCCTCTTGTCTTTTCAGAACTTATGGATGGCGTCATATTTGCATAAAAACAGCTTATGTTTCGCCTCGAAAATGTGCTGCAAAAACTCGTGGACCTCGGTGCTTCTGAGTTGCATTTGAAAAGCAATACGCCGGGCTATTTTCTGACTCCCGAAGGGAAGCAGCATGCTTTTTTGGAGCCTTTGTCGACAGGACAAATTCTCCTCCTCTTCTCTGAGGCTGTTCCCAAGCCTTTGACTCAGGCCATGCTGAGTGGACAAAGCACAACGTTTCAGCATGCAACGCCCAAAGGCGACATGCTGTGTGAGCTGAAGCTGGTGGACAACAATGTGGTTGCGCGAATTTGCCTGCAAAAAGCCCCTGCGCAAAAAGAAGACACTTCCATCGACGAAACTTCTTTTGAAGAGGTGGATGAAATTTCCCTGGAAGAAGTGGATGAAGTTTCTTTGGAAGAAGAAACTTCCACGGAAGAGATTGAACTGTCTTCCCCAGAAGAGATGGAAGAAACTTCCACAGAAGAAATTGAGCTGTCTTCCCCGGAAGAAATGGAAGAAAGCTCCTGGGAAGAGATGGAAGAAACTTCCCCGAAAGCATTTGGAGAGACTTCCTGGGAAGAGGGAAGCTCCGCAGAAAAAGACAACCTCTGGGCAAAACTCCGGGCGATTTTGGACAAGGCCTATGAGAAGCGAGCTTCACAAGTCATTTTCCAGCCCGACAAAAAACCACGCCTTCGAATGAATGCTCAGCTGGAAACAGAAGAAGAGGTGTGGCCTTTGGAAGACTTCCTCGTCATTGACAATCAGCTTCGCCAGGCTACGCACAATGAGCCTCCTATGGACCACTGGCATGTGCAATGCTTTGGGGATACCCATAACCCCACCCTCCTCTTTAACCTTCGGGTTCCCCTCTCGCTCCCCCTCCCGGAAGAAGTTTTTCATTGGGCTCAAAAACCCGGACTCCTGTTGCTGGGAGCTTCCAAAATGTCCATCTCCATTGCCATGCTTGAAAGCCTGTGCCACCGCCTCGCCCACGAAAACAACTTCTGCGTGTTGCTGGTGGAGTCCGGCTGGCTAAAACCCCTGCACAACGCCCTAAGCACCATTGTCAGTGTGCCGCCTCATCCTCTTCCGAGTTTTGCCTCTCTTGAAGAGAGCAATTTTGATGTCGTCGCCTTCGAAGACTTGGACGAGTCTTCACAAATGCATTTGGCCGTTAAATTGGCCTCTCAAAAACGCCTGGTCATAGGGGCAATTGCAGCTCAATCGTCTGAAGAAATGCTTCAAGGTTTGCCCCTGCAGCTTCCTGCCCTGCAGCATTTGTTTCGCCAGCAACTCATTGGCGGCTGCTTCCAACATGAGAACGGAGAGGCGGAGCTCTTTCAGCCCTCTCAGGAGTGGTATACGCCTTCCAACAGCGCTCCTGCTTATGCGCACCCAAACAGCGCAGAAGCCACGGCGCCCTTTGCCTTGCCCATGCCGGAAATTCAGGAGCCAAATCCCCCCAAAGCTCTGTCGTCTCACAACCTGAAGAACGAAGCCAGTATGCTTGCCATCGAAGAGCTTGTCCATATTGTTTCGTGAACGAGGCTCCCGACGCCAGAGGACAAAAGGACCCTTGAGTGCTATGGGGAGATATGCGCCTTTTTGCTATTGCAGACTTGCACCTGCCATCTACGCGCCAAAAAGACATGGCGCGTTTTGGATGGGACAACCACCCCAACAAAGTTGCACAGCGCTGGGACGAAACCGTTTTGCCTGAAGACTGCGTCCTTGTTGCCGGTGACATTTCCTGGGCCACCAAAGCGGAACAAGCCACGCAGGACTTTTGTTGGATTCATGAGCGGCCGGGGAAAAAAATTCTCCTCAAGGGAAACCACGATCATTGGTGGCCGGACTCCCTCACCAAGTTGAAAAAAATGTGGGAGCCCTTTCCTTCTGTTGTGGGGTTTGTGCACAACAGCGCTGTGCAATGGGGGCCTTTTGTCATTTCAGGCTCCCGCCTCTGGGAGTTGGTGGAAACGCCCTGGGAAAAATTCAAAACCACCAACACCCCAGAAGACTCAAAAAACACCCTCAACACTGGCAACACCCAAAGCACACGAGGCACCGCCGACCTGGCCACCATGATCCAACGCGAAACGCAAAGGCTGAAAACCTCCCTGGACGACGCTCAAACCAAAATAGACAACAACCCCCACCTCATTCATGTTGTGGTGAGCCACTTCCCCCCGCTGTATGCGGATGGCGGCGAAACCCCCTTCTCACAACTCATTGAAAGCCGAAAACCCAGGCACTGTGTCTATGGCCACCTGCATGGCCCCAGCCTCTTGGATGGGTTTGTGGGAATGCGCCAAGGCGTCAACTATGTCCTGGCTTCTTGCGACGCTGTTGACTTCTGCCCCCTTCTTGTTGACTCGGCACCCAGCGCCAATTGACCACAAGCTGCGGACACTTCCTGCCCTTTGGGCCACCTTACAAAACAGCGTACCCCTGCTTGCACCAGTTGCCGCCAAAAGCCTTTCAGCCTCTCTGTGCTTGGAGCTTTGAAAGCGCCGGTTTCGTGTGCATTGAAGGGAATGAGGTTTAAGCGCACGGGAATGTCTTTCAAAAGCTGCACCAAACGCCTTGCATCTTCATCGCTGTCGTTGATGCCTTCCAGCAGCACATAGACGACAAAATGCTCGCGCCCAGGTTGCAGCTTTCCATAGCGGCGCAGCAAAGCCAGAAGCTCTCCCATGGGCCACAGGCGGTTTTGCGGCATCAAAAAGCTTCGCTGCTCTTCGGTGGTGGCATTCAACGACAAAGCAAGGCTTGCCCGGCTTTCTTCCAAAAAACGCTGCATGCCCGGCAAAATGCCCGAGGTGGAAACCGTCACTTTTTGCGCGCGCAAACAAGGGCCGCCCGGTTGTGTCAACACCTGCACAGCGCGCAGCACTTCGTCCAAGTTGTCCATGGGCTCTCCCATGCCCATAAACACGACGTTGCGCACAGCTGCAGGTTTCAAAAACCGAAGCAGAAAAAACTGCGCCAGCATTTCTTCCGCTTTCAGGTGCCGCACAAAACCCAAAGAAGCCGTGGCGCAAAAAGCACAGCGGCGCGTGCACCCGTCCTGACAGGAAAGACACAACGTGTTTCGTCCGCGCTGAGAAATGTGCACCGCTTCTGTTTGGGCGTCACCCAAACTCAGCAATGCCTTGCATGTCCCATCGTCGGCCTGCACCCATTGTGACACCGAGGGAAACACCTTGGGAATGTGCAAGGAAAGCAAGTCCAGCCATCTGTGCCCGACGTCTTCCAAATGTGAAGGCAAAGCCAAGCCTTGAGAGGTTTCGGGAGGGCGGTGCCACAGCCAGCGCAAAACGCCCAGGGCACGCCGACGGCTTTTGAGTGTGTCTGTCAACTCTTCCAGCGTCATGGCCCAATAGGCCATGGTGCCTAAGTCTGTTGCGTCTATGCGCGCATGACGGCTCTCCAAATGGCCTCCTTTCGGCGCTCCAACAGCCGCGTCAGCGTCGGCCAAAGGGCATAATAGCCTGCCCACAACAACAAGGCGATGGCCCACAAGGCCAGGCACAACCCCCCGCTTGGCCTTTGGCCCTCCAAAGAAGAAACCATCCAACTCCAGGGAAGGACGCCTGCCGCCGCCGCCACAATTCCCCCGAGTGTCACCTGCAAAGGCAACCTGTCTTTGCGTTGAAGGCTTGCGTGAAATTTGCAGGGAAAAAGCAAAGACATGAAATTCCCCGCGCACAACAACACCGGCAACAATGCGGCCACTGCCGCTGCTGAAAAGACGCATTCCATGAGGCCTTTGCCGCCCACATAGAAGACATAAAACAAAGCCACCAGGGCTGCCAGCAAAGCCCCCGTCAAAGCCTGTGCAAAGTTTTTGGCGCGCAGCACCCAGGCCATCTCCATGGGGGCACCACTCAAGGAAAAGAAAGCATGCCCTTCATAGGCAAAGCTGTTTTGAGCGAATGTCGACGTCATTAAGGTGGCTGAATAGAGACACAAAGCCCCCATCAGCAGGGCATCCGCCGCCTCCCCCATGCTGTAGGAAAACAAGGGGCGGACTGAAAATACGCGGATGAAAATGCACAGCACAAAAGGCACGCAAGCCAAAAGACGTGCGCGCGGGTGTTTCCACAACTCCAAAAACTCCTTCAACAGCAACACGCCCTGCAAGCCCTTGGGTTTTGCAAACAAGGCATCCGGTTTTGAGGGCTTTGGCTTTGGAGGTGAACGAAAATTCCTGCGCAAAAAATCCACGAGAAAACCCCAGGCCACCACCATGAGGACGACTGTCAGCTGCAACAAAACCAGGACATAGCCCAAAGCGCCCGCTGCGCCTATTTTGCCGCTGTGAAGTTGCATCAGGCCGCGCCCCAAATAGCCGGTGGGTATTCTTCCTAGGGCCAGCGTTGCCTGTACAATCAACTCGTCCGACAACTCTTCGAGTGCGCCAAAGTCTGTTTCAAACAGCCATGACACATCCACAGGCGGAATAAACGCGGCCAAAACCACAAAAACCAGCAAGCCGCCCCCCAGCATTTCGGCGTTGCGCCAATGCCCCAGTATGCACAACATGGCATTGGAAAAAACCTGGGCCAAAGCCAAATAGAAAAGCACTGTCGCCGCCAAAAACAACACGGGCCAGGGGAATAAAGAAAGCCCGCGAAGTTCAACATAGCCCCAAAAAGCGCCCAACAAAGGTGACAACAGCAAGAGGTTTCTCACCTCCAGCACGCGAGAAAGCGTGGCTGCCCACAGCAGGCGAAAACTGGAAATGGGGTAGAGAGAAAAGCGAACGCTTTCGCTGAAGTCATCCGCGCCTATGGACAACAAGGGCCACAGTGCCCACAAGCCCGCAACAATAAAACCCAGGAGGTTTAAAAAAAACTCAGGCCACAATGTCGACTGCGCCACCGGTGCAAAGCGAAACAGCTCCAAACTTGCCCCCGCCAAAACCACTCCTACCCCCAGGGCGGCCAGTACACCCAAAACCGACAGCCACAGGCCCCGGTTTCTCATCAAGTCCAAACGCAGCTTGGACAGCAACATGAAATGCCCGACAAACGAGGGGAGTTTTGGCAAGCCGTTCACCCCGCGTGCCCTTCTTTCTTGGCACCAAAAAACGACAAGGCCAAAGAAGCTGTCCTGGGTTTGGGGGCTGCTTGAAAAAACAGCGTCTCCAAACTTTCCGCCCTGTGCTGCGCTTTGAGTAGGGCCACAGGGCCTTCCATGGCCATGCGCCCTTCCACCAGAATGCCCACGTGGCTTGCCATCTTCTCGGCAATCTCCAATACGTGCGTTGTCATCAGAATGCTGACGCCCTGCTCTGAAAGCTTCATCAGCAGGCTGCGGATGATTTCGCTGGCCATAATGTCCACGCCCTCAAAAGGCTCATCCAGCAAAACCAGACGCGGAGAATGAATGAGTGCCGAAGCAATGGCCAGGCGGCGGCGCATGCCTTTGGAGAGGCTGGCTACCAAGTCGTTTGCTTTTTGAGAAAGCTCCAAAACTTCTAAAAGCTCCTCCGTGCGGCTTTGTGCCTGGGGCCCGCAAAGGCCAAACATGCGCGCAGAAAACAGCAGCTGCTGGCGGCTTGTCAGCCGCTCAAACAATGCCAACTCTTCGGGCACTGTCCCCAGGCAGCGCTTGACTTCCAGGGGGTGCTTGAGTGCGTCCATTCCCAAAACACAAATGCTTCCTGCATCGGGCCTCAGCACGCCGTTTAACAAAGCCAGGCTTGTGGACTTGCCGGCACCGTTGGGGCCCAGCAAAGCATAAAAAGCGCCTTCCGGCACATGCAAGGACAAGCCATTCAACGCCTGGCACACGCCAAAACGTTTGAACAGGCCTTCGGCGTATATGGCCCATTTCGGCGCTTCTTCTAGGCTTTGTCCGGACACGCTCACTCCATCCTCGTCTATTCTGCCTGGCGGGTGGGCTTTCTCTAGGGAAGCTTGTGCTCGTTCGCCCAAAGCTGAGGCAGCGTTTCGCGCTCTCGCACCAGGAAGTGACGGTTTTTGTCCACCATCACCTCTGCTGCGCGGGGGCGTGCGTTGTAGTTGGAGCTCATCGAAAACGCATAGGCGCCCGCGGAGCGCACCGCCAGCAAGTCCCCTTCTTTGAGGGCCAGGCGGCGTTCCTTTCCCAAAAAGTCTGTGGACTCGCAAATGGGGCCCACCACCTCCCAGGACTTGGGCTCCACGTCTTCTCTCTTTTTCACGGGGACAATGTCCATCCACGCGCCATAGAGTGCTGGACGAATTAAGTCATTCATCCCCGCATCCACCACCGCGAAATGCACGGTGTCGGCCTGCTTCAAAATTTCCACCCTCGTCAACAAAACCCCGGCGTTGCCCACAATGGCCCGGCCTGGCTCCACTATCATTTCATAGTCATTTTCAGGGCCGAAAACAGACTTCAACATCTCGGCATAGGCACAAGGCAAAGGCGGCTCCTCGTCTTTGTAGCGAATGCCGATGCCGCCTCCAATGTTGACTGTCCGCAACGCCATGCCTTCGGCGGCCAGCGTTTCCAGCAAATTCTTCAACCCCACCGCCGCCTCTCTGAAGGCATTCAACTCTGTCAACTGCGAGCCAATGTGACAGTCCACGCCCATCACCTCCAGAAAGTCCATTTTTTTCGCCAGGCGGTATACCTCCTGCGCGCGAGAAATGGGAATTCCAAACTTGCTGTCCTTAAGGCCCGTCGCAATATAAGGGTGCGTCTTCGGGTGGACATCCGGGTTGAGGCGCAGGGCCACGGGGGCTTTTTTGGCCATGCCTTGGGCAACGGCATTGAGTTTGCAAAGCTCTGACTCGGACTCCACGTTGAAGCAGCGTATGCCCACTTCCAGCGCTCGCTTCATTTCGTCTTCGCGCTTGCCGACACCTGAAAAAATAATTTTGTCGGCCTTTCCACCTGCGGCCAACACGCGCTCTAACTCGCCTATGGAAACCACGTCGAAACCGGCACCCATGCGGCACAACACATCCAGAACACCGAGGTTTCCGTTGGCTTTCACGGCATAGCATACCAGGTGCTTTTGCCCACGGAGTGCCTCGTCAAAAGCACGGAAATGCCGCTCCAGGGTTGCGCGGGAATAGACGTAGCAAGGTGTCCCGTGGCGCAAGGCAATTTCTTCTAAAGACACGTCTTCGGCAAAAAGCACCTCGTCGCGAAGCAAAAAATAATCCAACGCTGGCCTCCTGCTGCCTCTATACTCGCGTGCATACTTTCGTCAATTTATGTTTTCCGGGGTTGTATACAAATTCATAGAAGGCTAGAAGCGCCGAAAAATGGAAATGCTGAGCGTGAAACAATGAAAATATTGAGCGTGCTGGTTGGACTTTGGGGGCTTGCGGCCTGGGCAAGTCCTCTTGCGCCTAAGGAAGAAACCCCCTCCCCACCCAAGGAAGCTTCTGGACAACCCCGGCTTAGCAAAAGCCCCTCCCTCCTTGAGTCTGCCCCTGCTGCCTTCCCCCCCGAAATGGAGGCGGAGCAAAAAAGCGGCACCGTTGTTTTGGAGCTGGAAATTGACGAAGAGGGAAAAGTCCGAAATGTCGCCGTCCTGGAAAGTGCAGGCCAGGCTTTTGACATGGCTGCTGTCGAGGCCGCCTGGAAATACCGTTTCTCCCCCGCCGAGGTGGACGACAAACCCGCCCCTGTCCGCATTCACTACCGCTCTGAATTCTTCTTCCGCCCCCCAGAAGACACTTCCTTGGAAGCCCTGCCTGACGACACGTGGGGCGAGCTTTCCGGAGAGCTCATTGAGCGCGGCACCCGCTTGCCCATTGTGGAAGCCCTCGTCGTTTTGGGCGAAGGCGACAACGCCCAGGAAACTTTCAGCGACAAAGACGGTCGCTTCTCTTTTTCGGAGCTTCCTGCCGGAAAATGGAAGCTTTCTGTTTCTTCTCCGGGGCATGAGCGCCTGCTTTCTGAAGAAAGCATTTCTCCAGGAAAACGCACTCAAGTCCGCCTCCACATCAAGAAAAAAACCTATGGCGCTTTCCAAACCACGGTGCACGGCACCAAAGACAAGCGCGAAGTTTCTCAAGTCAGCCTTCAGCAAGAGGAGATCCGGCTGATTCCGGGCACCCAGGGCGACGCTTTCAAAGTGCTCTTCAATTTGCCGGGGGTGGCAAGGACTCCCTTTGGGCTGGGCATGCTCGTCGTGCGCGGGGCACGCCCCTATGACACACGCGTCTATATCGACGACGTGCATATCCCTATCCTGTTTCACTTTGGCGGCTTCATTTCCACCGTCAACTCTGCGACGCTGGAGCGCCTGGACTTTGAGCCCGGCAACTTCGGCGCTGCCTATGGACGCAGCATGGGCGGTCTGGTGAAAGGAAATATTCGCGCTCCTGCCTCAAGCGGTCTGCATGGATATGTCGACATCAACCTCATCGACTCTTCGGCGCTCTTCGAAGGGCCTGTGGGCAAGGGCTGGTCCGTTCTGGCCAGTGGCCGCAGAAGCTACATCGACGTGCTGTTGCCCGTCTTCATGAAGCGTTTTTCTTCGGAGGACGAGATGAAGCTCACTGTGTCGCCCCGCTATTATAATTATCAGTTGCGCGCAGAGCACCGCTCTGAAGAAAAAAACAGCCGCTTCTTTGTGTACGTCTTCGGCGCGGACGACAAGTTTAAAATGGTGATGCCCAATGCCAAGTTCGACGTGGAAGGACGAAACAGTTTCGGCACCACCACGCGCTTCGACCGCATCGCCGTGGGGTGGGAGCGACGTTTCTCCGACAAGCTCTTTTTTAAGACGCGCAACTCTGCGGGCTATGACGCTAGGGGGATAGCCATAGGCAAGGACGTCTTCTACGATGCAAAACAATTTCCCATCACCACTCGAAATGAATTCAGCTTCACTTTGAGTGAGAACACAACGCTTCGCGTCGGCGCGGATGTGTCTTACAAATTCATCTCCTATGATGTTCAAGTCACCGCATGGCCCACACCCAACCAAATCCCCAACCCCATATTTTCTCAACAACTGCTCCACGAAAAAGGAAAGCCATCTTATTTTGAGCCTGCCATTTATGCAGAGGTGCAGCACAGCCCCTTCGAGGGCTTTCAAGTGGTGGGTGGCCTTCGCGCAGACTACAGCAGTCAAATTCGCAAAGCTTGGGTTGACCCCAGGCTTGCCATCTCACAATCCTTTGCCGAGCGCTTCAAAATTAAGGGGGCCATCGGGCTTTTTCAGCAGCCACCGGACTATGAGAACGGTCAAAGCACGAAGACCTATGGCAACCCCAATCTGAAACATGAAAGCACCGTGCAATCCAGCGCCGGCTTTGAAGTCAAAATCACCAAAGCCATCGACTTGGATGTTCAAGCTTATTCCAGGTATGGCTATAACATGGTCCGACAAGTTCCGGGCGGTGGCGCACAGGCCAATTTGGATGTTGAAGACACCAAAATGAGCGTGGAAAACTCCGGCCATTCGCGTGGCTATGGCATGGAAGTTTTGCTTCGACACCAGCTCACGGACCGTTTCTTCGGATGGATTGCTTATGGCTTGTCACGATCGGAACTGACGGACATCCTGAATGGCGGCTATAGGCGAAGCATGTATGATCAGCCCCACCATCTGATTGTGGTCGCCAGCTATAAACTCCCCGGGGACTGGGTCCTCGGAGGCAAGGTGCGTTATACCAGTGGCTCCTTGTCTACACCTGTTGTCGGCACCATTGTGGATGTCAATGGCGGCTATTATTTTCCTCTCGATGGCCGCCTGAACAGCGAGCGCCTGCCCAGCTACTTCCAACTTGACGTCCGCCTGGACAAGCGCTTTGTCTTCAACAACTGGATGCTTTCTGTCTATGTCGATCTCCAAAACCTCCAAAACGTCGCTGGCCGAAAAAACGTAGAGTTTCCCGGTCATAGTTATGACTATTCCGAACGTGAAAATATTTCGGGCCTTCCCCTCCTTCCTGTCTTCGGTGTGCGCGCAGAGTTCTGACATGTTTGACTTTTCTTCCTTTCGTCTTTTTTCTGGGTTTCTCCTCAGCCTGCTGTTGACAGCTTGCGGCGGCTCTTCCAATTCATGGGAGCTGGACCGCCTGCGCGTTTTGGCCATGTCCGCCGAGCCCGCCACTTTGAAACCCGGGCAAAGCGCCAAAATTTCTGCCCTCGTCGTGGATGAGCCTCAAAACCGCCCCCTCACCTTTTTGTGGCTGGGGTGCGCGGCAGATCCTTTCGGCCAAAACCGCGGCCCCTGCACAGACGAAGACTTCCTGAAGGACCCTGCCCTCTTTATTTCTTCCTTGTTGGAAGAAGAAGCGGATCCCGAGGATATGGGCATTCAGTTTCTGGGCATAGGTCCCCAGCCTGAGGACTATGAGGTTCCCGAAGATCTCTTCTCCATGTTCCCTGAAGATCATCCTCAAAGAAAAATTGGCACCTTCGGCATGGTTTTGCTCATGGTGATTGCGGAGGCCTTGCCTGAAAACTACACCCTTGAGGACTTTGTCTCGCTGATGAAGCGCGCCCAGGACAAGAAGGTGGACTCTCTGAAAGCGCTCTTTAGAATTCCTGTGCGCGAGGGCGATGAGCCACCCAACCAGAACCCCAGAATTTCAGCTTTGCATGTGAATGGCACAGCTTACGAAAAGTCGGCGCTGGTGTTTTTGGAACAAAGCCGGAAATATTCGCTGGACTTGTCTGTCCCCCAGGAAAGCTTTGAAGAATATGTGGACTTCACGCCTGTGGGAACGAGTTTAAAAACAGAAATTCTGTTCGCTTCTTTCTTCACCACGTGCGGCAAATTGGAAGACGAAAAATTTAACTTTGCAACCTCCATTCGCCCCAAACTGCTGACGCCCGATGGCAAAGACATTCGCGCGTGCCGGTCGCCCGTTCAAAAACTCTTCGCTGTGGTTTATGACTCCAGAAGCGGCCAGGCATGGCATGAGCAGTCTTTTATCATTTGCCAAAAAGACGGAGCTTCTCCCCACATTCGCCGGGCGGAGTTGAGCTCTCCTGGCAGCTTAAGCCTCGAGGGGGAGCACCTGGAAGCACTGGCAGAGTTGAGGCTGGGGGGGCAATTTCTCTGGCCTTTGCCCGCCCCTCAGGAGGGCCGCATGATGGTGGGCCTGCCCGAAGCCCTCGAGCCGGGCAGCTATGTGTTGCAGTCTACAGACTTCAGTTGCCGCGCACAGACGCATGGGGAGCTCAGCCTATAGCCAGAAGGGCGGCGCCCAACAAACCTGCGTCGTCCCCCAGGCTGGCTTTTCGAATCACCAAAGCTTCCAGCGCCACAGCGGCAGCATGTTGGTGAACGCCCTCTTCAATGCCCTGAAATATTCCCGGGCAATGCAAAAGCACACCCCCTCCCAGCACCAGCACTTCCGGGTTTAACAAAGTCACCGCATTGGCAATGGCCAGCCCCAGTTGCCTGCAAACAAAGTCATGCAACTTTTGAGCGACAAGGTTTCCTTGTTGGGCTACCGCTTCCAACTCGGTGGCGCCTCCTTCGAGGCCTTGCTCTGCCATGCGCTTTTTGAGGTTGCTTCCTCCAACATAGGCCTCCAGGCACCCTGTTTGCCCGCACCCGCACAAGGCTGTGTAGTCACCGCCGAGTTTGACGTGCCCTAATTCTCCCGCTACGCCTCTGGCCCCTTGCACCAACTGCCTTTGGTGGATGAGGGCACTTCCCACGCCGGAGCCGACAAATACCGTCAGGCTGTCTCGAAAACCCCTCGCCGCCCCCAGGGAAAACTCCCCCCAGGCCGCCGCGGACAAGTCGTTGAAGAGAAAGGTGGGTATGCCCAGCTGCCTTTCGAGTTTTTGTCCGAATTCCTCTTCTTGCCACTGAAGGTTGGGTGCAACGGCCACCGTCTGTCCTCGCAACATGGCCGCAATTCCTACGCCGCAAACCTCCCAAGCAAGGCCCATGTCCGCAGCAAGTTTTTGCGCTTCCAAGGCCACAAGCTGCACCACATATTCAGGCGCCTTGTTCTCCAGGCGCAGCTTGCACTGCTTTCTTATGTGGCCACCCGAGTCCACGGCGGCAATGCGCACGTGCGTTCCACCCAAGTCCACCGCCAGCACAAGGGACTTGGTTTCGCTGCCCGTTGTCATGAAAGCCCGAGTTCCGTTTTTGCCAAAGCAATGGTGCCTTCAATCAACTTCTGAATTTCCGCCATGCGCGCCTTCGTGGTGGCTTCCCAGCGGATGACAAGCAAAGGCTGCGTGTTGGAAGCGCGTACCAGGCCCCAACCGTCTGAAAAACGCACGCGCACACCGTCAATTTCTATGCAGTCGTGCCCGGCTTTTTTGAGCAGCTGTGCGCAATGCGCCACCAGCTTAAATTTTTGTGCCTCTTGAGCGGGAACGCGCAATTCCGGTGAAGCATGGGTGTCGGGCACATCCGCAAGCAACTGGGAAAGCGGCTTTCCTGACTTCGTCAAAATTTCAAGCAGGCGCACCGTCGCATAGGCCGCGTCGTCAAAACCGAAATAGCGGTCTTTGAAGAAAATATGGCCGCTCATTTCTCCGGCAAGCAAGGCAGCCTCCTCTTTCATTTTGGACTTAATCAGCGAGTGTCCTGTCTTCCACATAATGCCGTTGCCGCCGTGCCTGGCAATGTCGTCATAGAGTGTCATGCTGCATTTGACTTCGCCAATAATGCTGGCGCCGGGGACGGCCTCCAACACCTGGCGCGCAAAAAGTATCATCAACTTGTCGCCCCACAAAATGTTGCCGAGCTCGTCAACAACGCCAATGCGGTCTGCATCTCCGTCATAGGCGACGCCTACGTCGGCTTTTTCGCGATGGACTGTCTCAATGAGTGTCTCGAGGTTTTTGGCAACCGTGGGGTCCGCTTCGTGGTTTGGAAAACGGCCGTCCATGTCGCAAAACAACTCGGTGACATGAAAGCCCAGCTGCCGAAGCAAGCCGACGGACGTCATAGCGCCCATGCCGTTGCCCGCATCCACCACCACCTTCAGGGGCTTTTTTTCGACTTGCGCAATTTGGAGGAGGTTGTGGAGGTAGGGCTTTAAAATGTCATAGCGCCACAGGCGTCCCCCGCCTCGTTTTTCAAAGTCTCCCGCTTCAATTTGTTTGCGCAGGCTTTGAATTTCTTCGCCATGCATGGTGGTGCGCCCGACGCCCATTTTGAAGCCGTTGTATTCGGGGGGGTTGTGGCTTCCCGTAATCATCGCCAGGCCGTCCACGGGCAAGGCGTGCGCGGCGTAATAGGTGACGGGGGTGGGGACAAGGCCAATGTCAAACACGTCGACGCCTGTCCGCAGGGCCGCTTGCGACAAAACCTGAAACAGGTGCTCCGAAGAGCTGCGACAGTCCCTGCCCACCACCAGGGCGCGCCCGCCTGCACGCAGAATGCGCGTCGCCAAGGCTTTGCCAATTCCAGAAACCGTCACCTCGTCCAAGTCTGCAGAAGCGATGCCGCGAATGTCATATTCTCGAAAAATGTGAGCGTGCATGGTGTCCCTCGGGTGAATGAATAAAAAACCTGACACTTGTCTAAGGGTCGCCCCCTTTAAAGTCCATCGCCCTCAGAGAAGCTCCGCCCACTTTTTGCCTTGCCCAAGCCTCTCTGTCAGCCTGCGTACATTCTGGCACTTGCTTTTGTCCAAAACAAGCAACACATCTTCCGTGTCGACAATGACAAGGCCTTCCACGCCGAGCGCCGCAATCAGCCGGTTTTCGGACCAGAAAATATTGCCCTTGCATTCTTCAAGCAGTACGCGGGCACACAGGACATTACCGTTGGCGTCCTGGGGTTTGACTTCCTCTAAGGCCTGAAAGCTGCCCAAGTCGTGCCAGCCTATGTCCGCGGGGACGACGGCCATGTTGTCGGCTTTTTCTGCCACACCAAAGTCAATGGAGGTGGCTGTCATTTTTTTGAATTCGCGCTCCAGCACGGCTTTTGCGCCGGTTTTGCCGAAAGAAGCGCGTATGCGCCCTAAGGCCTTGGCAACTTCGGGCATGTGTTTTTCAAAAGCCTCCACCATGACGTCCGCGCGAAAAACAAAAATGCCCGCATTCCAGAAATAGTCGCCCGAGGCAACATATGCCTTCGCCGTCTCCTCGTCGGGTTTTTCGACAAAGGCCTGCACCGTGTGGCCGCCTTCGTCCAGGGCCTGCCCGCGGCGTATGTAGCCATAGCCTGTCTCGGGGCGGGAGGGGACAATGCCCAAGGTGACAATGCGGCCTTGTTGGGCGAGGGCCATGGCCTTGCGCAGGCACAGGCGCAAAGCCCGGGGGCGGGAGACGTGGTGGTCTGCAGGGAAGACGGCGACGAGGGCCTGAGGGTTTTTTTGGGAAATATGCGCCACGGCCAGGGCGATGGCGGGGGCGGTGTTTCTGGCCTGGGGCTCGGCAAGCCAGTTTTTGAGGGGCACCTCGGGAAGGAGTTTGCGCGCAACGGCCAGGTGGGGGCGGCCGCAGACGACGTAGCATTGCCCGGGGGGGGCCAAGGTACCCAAGCGCTCCAGGGTTTCGCTCAGGAGGGCCTTGTTGGAAGCCAGAGGCAAAAACTGCTTGGGGAAGGCGCGCCGGGAGAGGGGCCAGAAGCGGGTACCGGAGCCGCCAGCCAGAATGACAGCAAAGAGGGTAGCGTCGCATTTCCTGGAGGGCATAAGGGGGGGAAGGCTAGCACATTCCTTGG
>Ga0209737_10001287_pt1 | contig 18201 bp, 20 predicted proteins | sample TergutCu122P3_FD_187284 | JGI IMG/M metagenome (GOLD analysis project Ga0209737, IMG submission 187284) | Cubitermes ugandensis P3 segment gut microbial communities from Kakamega Forest, Kenya - Cu122 P3 (SPAdes) (version 2) | ecosystem: Host-associated > Arthropoda: Insects > Digestive system...
CGTGTCGGTTGCAAAATTGTCGAAACCGAGAATGCTTTCTATGTAGTCAAACAAATCGCCCGAAGTTATTATGTTTTCTTCGGTTGTAATTGTATCTCTTCTATTTCCGTTTCGGTCTCTCATTACAACATTTAGCGGACGGCGGTGTATTGTGTAGTCAATCGTGTTGTTGGTTAAATAATAAAACTGCCTTACCCATTCGTCGCGAATTATCGCCATTGCGGCACGGGGACCGCTATATTCCCCTGCCGCCGATTGCCCGTTAAGCACCATCAGCGAAATATCTTCGCCGTCTTTGTTTCGGGCGGTGGGAATTGGACTTTGAACCATTTTATTAAACACAAATTCCGTCTGCTCTGTCCAAACAACTTCAAGCGGTTCGGCGTCTCTGTTGCTGATTGTAAAATTACTTTCAGCCGTAAAACCGTTGTAGTTTTGCACTTGCGGGAAAATTGCCTTTACAATATAATGCCCCGGATTTGCGGGTCTTGCGGGAGTTTCGGGATAACTCGCGTCTATGCTTCTGTACGTGAATGTAACGCCGACTATGCCATTGGTTTCGGAAAATGGAATTGGGTCGTTGGGTTGGCTGGCGGCTCGCCAACCTGCCAATGTTACACTGCCGTGTCCTTGCGCTCTGTTAATTGTAAATTGTCTTGTTGCGTTTTGCAAATTTATGCTTGCATTTGGAGTTTGCAAAGCAACCGAAGCAGTATGAGTCCCCGCATTTGTTTGAGTTCCGTTGCTTACCGCTGTTATCGGGAACAAATTATCGTCAGTCCAAGCCGCTACTGTTTTGGGAGTGCCGTCGAAAGTAGATATTAAATCTCCGCCCCAATTCACATTTATTGTTCGCCTGTTGATTGTGAAGTTTATCGTTATGTCAAGAGACGGATATTTTTCCGTTCCCGTAATCCTAACACTCGCTGTTCCGGCATTTATATTGTTTCTGTAATTAGAGGTCGTATAATCTATGCCTTCCGTTAATAAAACATTTCCTCTTCCCCAAAAAAAGGCATTCAATACAACAGGAAGTGTCTTTTCATTGCCGTCATAAATAAATGTAGGCAAAAAAATTACACATGAATTAGAAGCGTCACCACAATCTTCCCAGAACATTCTCCAATATGTGCCCCAACCGGGTAAGCCAATTTCCGTAGCGTTATGAGGGCTATCGTTAATACATCGATATAATCTACCATTATTAATTACCATACTACCAACAGAATATTGTCCCCATTGCCCAGTTCCGCCTCCTACACTCCAAAAAGGAATACTTAAATCTACACTGCCGCAGTCAATGCGAAAAAATTCATTTTGTTGCGCAAATGCTGTTGTTGTCGTTGCAATAATCGCTATTATTGCTAATGCTTTGAAAATTTTGTTTAGTTTCATTTTTGCACCTCGTTCTTAATAAAGTCAATAAATTTTTGCTTTCCGTGTTTCCCGCCATTTTTATACCACCAAGCACAAGCAGGATGAGATACGGCTTCGATTTTTTTGTTTTGAAAAACATCCGAATTTCTGTCAAATTTCCAATATGATTTTTTGCTAACAAACAGCAAACAATCAGGCAGAATAATATCACAAACTAATCGCAATGTTTCGTTCGCAATTTCAATATCTTTTTTACTATGCTCAATACTTTGCTTGTAATACGCGGGTCTTTGAAAGAAGTTCATAAACGAAATCGAAGAAAGGTCTTCGCCTAATTCTCTTAAAACAGAACGAATATTTCCATTAAATCTTGCCTCACTCTCAGTTATTGTTCCACGGGTAGTTGTCCAACCAATATCATTGTGGCTCAAATCAGAATTAGATATTTCATACCAATTTTTAATAATGTTATCCCATTCTTCTTTTTTCCTGCTTTCAATGTAATGACTTTCTCCGATTATCAAAAGTTTATTAAACTTTCCATTCTCGTAGTTTTTACCAATAAACGGCAATAATTGCGGGTGTTTTTGGTAAATCCGCAATTTTCCTAACATTTCGTCAAATTTTGTTGAACTTTTTACATTCATAAAACACCCCTTTATTAAAATTTGTCAATCACAAATCTTTCAAGGCGAACAAACCGAAAAGGCTGCTCTGCCCATAATCATAGTTTTTGCAGAAACAAAGGATTGTCCTATCATTGATTTAACAACAGAAGGAAAGCAGAACAGCCCATAAGGACAGTTTGCCCTTCTGTTGTTACAAAAGGTTATGATAGAATTGTTGGAATAAATTCCTACAATCCTTTATTTCTGCAGTTCTAAAATAATTTTTATTTTTGTGGGAAAACGATGTTTCGGCGAAATTTCTTTGATTTTTTTAAGAAAATTCAATTTTTTCACAATATTTCCGCACTTTTGCGGTGAAATATAGTATATTAGTGTTAGTGCTCTGCTGACGAATGCGCAGTTCAGCACTTAAAAAAAGAGAAGGAGTCCGGTTGTATCAATCGGACTTCGCTTTTTTAGAAATTACAACAAGTTTTAATACAAATCTAATTTCTGAATATTTGAAATCGGCATTTCTATATTTTGTAAAAATTCGTCAGGTAAGCCAAGAAAAAGAGTGTACTTTACTATCAAATTCCAAATGTTTAACGAATATTCGGCGGAAATTTTATCGTTTTTGTCAAAACAAATCGCTTCGTTGTGGGCTATTCTGTTTCTGAATAATCTAATAGCATTCAATTCTTTGTAAATAAGTTTTTGATTAACACCTTTTTCTTTATTAGGAAATATTTTAAGCAATGTTTGACTTCCTTTGGTAAAACAATGGCTTGAAAACATATCTGTCCATAAACCCAAACTCAAAACAGAAAACCCTTGCATTTTCTGCGGAAATATATTATATTTGCATTGTAACACCCGTTGGTCACTGTCGAAAGATATACCAGCGGGTTTTGTTTTTTGCAGGGAAAAAACTTTTTATTTCTGTGAAAATACGATGTTTCGGCGAAATATCTTTGATTTTCTACAATTTTTTAGAAATATCAATTTCAGACAAGCGTTATTTGAAAAAAGACAGTCGTTAACTGACAAAAAAAGCAAACCCGACCGTCGGTTTGCTCCTTTATAACCAAAATACACAGCGTTCTCGACACATCACAACTTCGCCAGTGTCTCGCTTGCTATCATTAATTCTTCGTTTGTTGGGACTACCAAGATTTTTATTTTGGAATCCGCCGTTGAGATGTCCGTTGCGGTTTTTACTCCGTTTGCGGCTTTGTTTTTTTCTTCGTCGAGTATGATTCCCAGATTTTCTAATTGATACACCGCTTTTCTGCGCGCCCAATCGTTCCACAAGCCGATTCCGCCGGTGAAGATAATAATGTCCGCGCCGTTCATTGCCGCCAGATACGCGCCGATGTATTTTTTGATGCTGTATCCGAATGTTCTGTATGTGATAAGCGCTCGCTCGTCTTTCTGCCGTGCCGCTTTTTCAATATCGCGCATATCGTTGGAGATTCCCGAAAGCCCCAAAAGTCCCGACTGTTTGTTTAGGAGTTTGTTCAAATCCGCACTGCTCATTTTGTAGGAATCCATCAAAAACAACAGTATCGCAGGGTCTATGCTTCCGGCGCGCGTTCCCATAATCAAGCCCTCCGCAGGGGTTAGTCCCATGGAAGTATCTACCGATTTTCCGCCGTCAATTGCCGCCACGCTTCCGCCGTTACCCAAATGGCAGGAGATGATTTTCAGTTCTTCCGGCTTTTTGCCCGCCCATTCCGCTGCCGCAAGAGATACGTATCTGTGCGAAGTGCCGTGAAATCCGTATCTGCGGATTTTCTTTTCGGTGTAGTATTCGTATGGCAGACCATACAAAAACGCATAACTCGGCATGGTGTGGTGGAAAGCCGTGTCGAAAACCGCCGCGTGCGTTGCTTTTGGGAAAACCGCCATCGCCTCTTTAATTCCTATGATATTCACGGGATTGTGAAGCGGCGCAAGTCCCGAAACGCTTTCTATTTTCGCAAGCACTTCGTCAGTCAAAACAGCCGTTGCGTAAAAAATATCGCCGCCGTGAACTACGCGGTGTCCGACCGCTGAAATTTCGTTGGGATTTGAGATGACGCCGTGTGTGCTGTCGGTCAATTCATTAAGTATTGCGGCAAAAGCACTTTTGTGGTCGCCCGCTTCAATATCTTTTTCAAATTTGGTGCCGCCGCCTTCATACTCGAACCCCATAGGTTTATATGTGCCTATTCTATCGACTTGCCCGTTGGCGGAAAAACCGTCCTTGTCCGTGTCGAAAAGCGTGAACTTTAGCGACGACGAGCCGCAGTTAATGACCAAAATCTTTCTGGAAATCGCCGATTTAAGCGAGATTGGGTTTGACATAAAAATGCTCCTTTTGAAAAAAATTTGTTTTTACAATGTAAATATACTATATGGCAAAAATTATATTTCGGTAAATTAACAAATAATTAGGGGAAAATTTGAAAAATCAACTTACGGACGAAGTAATAAATTTAATTGACTGGGGCGAATTTTTCCGTTTTTGGAAATTTAAGGAGAAATTCCCCGATATTTTGGAGAATATCGAAGCGAAAAAATTGTTTGACGAAGCGAACAATTTGCTGAAAAAACTGCAAAACGAAAATTTTTTCTGCGGCGAAGCGAAAATAGAAGAGTTTCCTGCGAGAGCGGAAGACGACAACATAATAATTGATGAAAAATATACGATAAGATGCTTCCGCCAACAAACAAAAAAGCCCGACGGCGAGCCGTATTACTGCCTTGCGGATTTCATTGACGAAGAAAACGGGAAAATCGGCGTTTTTGCGATTACAATCGGTGCGGAGTTTGGGAAAACTGACGATTTGTATCTCTCGCTATTGTATCAATCGCTTGCCGAGCGGATTGTTGAGGCATTTTCGCAGTATTATCAGAAAAAATATTTTAATGGCAAAAACGGAATTGCTGTTGCAATAGGCTATCCCTCGCTTCCTGATTTGAGGATTATGAAAATTGCCGACGAAATTTTGGATTTCAAGTCAATCGGGATTACGCTCGGCGAAAACAATATGATGTCGCCGCTTTCGTCGATTTGCGGGTTTTATATCGTTCATTCCAAAGCGAAATATTTTGCCGTCGGGAGAATATCCGAAGAGCAGTATGCCGATTATGCCGCGCGCGGGAACGAGTCGGTTGATGAGGTTAAAAAATGGGTGAGATGAGTTCTCGCTCACTCATTAACCAACCAGCCGACGGTTCTGAAATTTGGATTTAAGTGTTTTTTCACAGCCCAAGTCGTAGAAGTTACATTCGCAACATTATTTTTATACTCAAAAAGTCCGCGCCAGTCGCCGAATCTTGCGAAAAATGCCAATTGGTCGGAAAATGATTCCAGATTTCTGAATTTTTCCAAATATTGCCGCTGCAAAGTATTTTTTACACGCAGAAGTTCGTTTGCGCTCGGTTCGTTTTCCGTTAGTTTTTGAATTTCTTCCAAAATAATCTGCTCTACTTTTTCGTGCGAAACTCCCGATTTCAAAACCGCCCAAACTACAAATTTGCCGTTATGATGCCGCCAAAAATTCCACGCTCCCGCGCTTAAAGCCAGATTTTCCTGCTCCACAAGACGCTTGTGCAAAATTCCGCTGACGCCCGAAAGCATATTTTCGATAATTTCCAACGCATAAAGCGACGAATCGGGATAACCCGGCGTGTGAAACAAAATATCAACCCGCGGCTCGGCATTTTTTTCGCGGACGACAAACCGCTTTTCGCCGATTTGACGCGGTTCGCGAGTCAGCACTTCGTCGATTTCCACATCAGGATTCTTTATGCCGGCGAAATATCTGTTTATCAGTTCCGAAGCGGATTTCGGCGTTATATTTCCCGCCAAAACTATGACGGCGTTGTCGGGGCGATAAAACTTTGCAATGTGATTTCTCATAGCCGCCGTCGTGTAGTTTTCAATGTCGCTCGCCCAGCCGATTATGGGGTTTCGATACGGGTGCGCCGAATAAAAAATCGTCTCCAAAAACTTTTGATAATTTCTCGCCGGACGATTGTCGAAGCGCATTCGCCGCTCTTCGAGGACAACGTCGCGCTCGCTTACAAATTCCCGCAGAACAACATTTTGCATTCTGTCCGATTCTATGTTCGCGAAAATTTCGACTTTATTTGCCGGAAGCGTTACGATATACGCCGTCATATCATCGCTCGTCCAGGCGTTGAGTCCGGTTGCGCCGTTTTTTTCGTAGAGTGACCAAATTTCGTCCTTGATTATGTATTTTCGCTGTTCTTCCATAAGTTCAAGCACTTCGTTTCGCAGTGCGACAACCCGCTCGTCGTCTCTCGCCGCGCCGCGCCGCAAAAGCCGCAGCATTTTGGTATCAATACTGTCAATTTTCGCCATAATCGGAACTTCGGCTTCATAATTCGTCGTGCCGAGGCGTTTTGTCCCCTTAAACATCATGTGTTCAAACATGTGCGAAAGCCCCGTATGCGAGTAACTTTCATACATCGAGCCGACAAAATAATAAAGCCGGCACGAAACCTCGGCAATCGTCGTATCGCTGACGACAAGCAAAGTTAATCCGTTAGGCAAAATTTCTTCATAAACGGGAAATTTTTCCGCCCAAATCGCAGTTAGCAAAAGTAAAATGCAAAGTAATTTCTTCATAAATACCCCTAATTTTCAGGAAAAATACTATTTTACCACCAAAAAGGAGGATTTTATCGACAAAAATGAAATTTATTCCCTCGCCCGCGAAATCGGCTTCGACGACTGCGGCTTTGCTGAAATCGGCGAGATTGAGGAAATTTACCGCAGGCATTTCGACAACTGGATAGAAAACGGCTACAACGCAAACATGCAATGGATTGAGCGAAAAGTGGACATTCGTTTTAATCCGAAACTGCTGTTGGAAGATGCGAAGACCGTGGTTGTTGTTTTATTGAGTCATAATTTGGAAACTACCCCGTATCCAAAAATTGCTCGTTATGCTTTGGGCGAAGATTATCACAAAAAAATTAAAACCAAACTTAATATTCTTGCAGAAAAAATAAATGCCAATACAAAAATTTGCGTGGACACTGCTCCGATTTTGGAAAAATATTGGGCACAAAAAGCAGGATTGGGTTTTATCGGCAGAAACACGCTTTTCATTTCGCCAAAACTCGGTTCATTTTGCAACATCGGAATATTGCTTTTAGACATTGACTTAAATATCGAAGCAAAAAATCCGCCGAAAAATGTCTGCGAAAACTGCAATAAATGCATAAATTCCTGCCCGACAAAAGCGTTGGTTGCACCTTTCACTCTCGACTGCAACAAGTGTATTTCGTATCAAAATCAACATAAAACCGAGCCAAATTTCAACTATTTCGGCTGGGATTTAGGCTGCGATATTTGCCAGGAAGTTTGTCCGTTTAATTTGTTTGGCAAAAGACGACACAAAAACTCCCGCTGAAAAAGTGGTCAGGAAAGGTGGTCAGAAAAAGTGGTCAGAAGTTTTAGAAACGCATCGGCGGCGATAAAGGCGGATATTGGAATGTTAGTAAAGTGTAAAAATTACACAAAGAGACGAATCTACAACATTCAAACTCTTTCTCTCTCGTCTCTTTCTATATTTGAATCGATTCCGGTTCCTTTTAATATCCCGTAAGCGCTTTTTGTTCGTGTTATATTTGTCAATCCAAGTCGTTTAATCAAATCCTCCGCTTGCGCTTCGTAATATTCTATTCTCTCTTTAGTCGCAACATTCTTAAAACGCTCGTGGTTCCAATAACGAATTTTGTGAATGTCGTCAATAGTGAAATTTTTGCTCAATTTCGGTTCGGGAATGTTATAATTTATCATACATCCTCCTGCGTCAAACTTCATTCCACCTGCGATAAACTTCTTTTGTGTTTTTGTATTGCGATGCCTCGCCGTAGTATTCTTCGTATGTTTTTATATTAACGCATACCATATTATTGTATTTATTCTTCCAATCGTTCTCATTGTCAAGATAACCCTTGTTTATAGAATAGCATAACATGTCAATGGCGTATAAATACCTTTCTGTTAAAGCGTCAAGATAAAAGTTTTCATTTTCATTCTTTCCGTTGTTGTTAGCAATCTTTACTGAAAATTCCGCTAACATTAAAAATGTTTCACTTATGTGTTTTTCTATTTCAACAGCAATTTTTAATTGTTCAACTCTTCGGGCTTTGAAAACATCTTCTTTTGTTCCGATTGCGCTTTGCACCTGTTCTTTTATATTTTTATATGCAAAGTAAATCATTGCTAATGCGGACAAAGCGGTTATTGCTAAAATAATTGTATCTGTTGTAATTGTGGGTATAAATTCCATTATCGCACCTTTGCAAATTGTCTGAAATTGCTACGCACTCCACTTCCGACAGAGTATTCCCCGTTCCCAACAGGACGGGCTTCTTTGTAGGTTTTCACATTTCGCGCCGCTAACACTAACTTCGCAAGTGCTTCGCCAACTATAACTTCTTTTTTAGAATTATCCATAATTTCCTCCTTTGCCTGTTACTTTCACCGTAAAATACTATTTTTCTTACCCAAAATGCAGCGAAATATTAAAACGCCATATTTTTTCACTACCTTTCAACATTATTCACATTTAAAGGCAGATTTCTCAACCCGCCCTATTTCTGCAATATTTTCACCTTGCCCGCTGACTACGCCAATCTCGGCATATTTATCCTTTTGTTTTCTACAATTGAAAGAATGCCGAGTGTTGCAAAACCCGAAACAACTATACCAATTGCTATTGTTATTGATTCCACACCCATAATTATACCTCCTTTTTACTTGTTGTTAAATATGTTAAAACTAACCCAAGAATAATAAGCGTTAAGGCAATAATGCCGCCTGCTATTATATAATTTTCACTTTCTGATTTTTCAAATATATTAACCACAACAGCACCTGCAAACAATATTTTTCCGCCGTCAAGTAATACATCACTAAATTTTTCAGCAACTTTTTCTAATCTGCTCACAAAACTCCCTTTCTACTATCAGTTTTACAAAACCACACTAAAATACTATTTGCCACACCAAAAACGACAACGAAATACAAAACCCCCGACAAAAAAAATGGGACGAAACCGCCCCGCTTCCTCCTCTGCGATATTTGCCAGGAAGTTTGTCCGTTTAATTTATAAATCCAATTCGTCCAATAATTCCCTTGCCGTTTTTAATTTTATTTTGCCTTGCCTGTGCAAACGAACTTCTTTTGCCGAGGCTTCCAAATCATTTATTACTTTGTTTACAACACGATTTTCCGCATTATTTCCTTTCACAAATTCCAAAACATCTTGCAAACCTTCCATAATACTTTCAAATTGTGTACTCATTCCAAAACGCCTTTTTTATTTTTTCGATAAATACTCAACGTTATACAAATCTTTGAAATGAGCGTCGCAAGTCCAAAGTTTAGCATTGTTTTTCAATGCCGTCGCGTAAATAATGCTGTCAGCCATTGCTAATTTGTATTTGGTGCCGATTTCTGCCGAAAATTCACTCAGTTCGCTGTCAAGATGAATAACATTACAGGCATTCATATAGGCAATGATTTCTTTGGCGTATTCTTTTCCGTTCAACGATAGTAATTTTTTATACACTTCATAAATAACTATCGTTGGTACAAGCACAAGAAATGCATCCTCTATAACATTCGCGAGTTCATTTCCAATTTTGGATTCTGCCAAATATTCCAACCAGCACGAAGAATCAATTAAATTCATAGAACTCTTTCTCTTTCGTCTCTAATATCAGAAAAATCACCTGCTTTAAGTGTTCCGCGAAATTTTCTTATGCTCGGAACATTTGTCAAATAAATACTTTCACCGAACAATTTAAGCGCATATCTGTTTCCGGGGCGAATATTATATTCTACAATTAAATCTTGCGGAAATTCAATCTGATAATTCTGTGAAACAACGACTTGTTGCATAAAATTCTCCTTTCCTACCCCACTAAAATACTATTTGCCACACCCAAAACGACAACGAAATACAAAACCCCCGACAAAAAAAATGGGACGAAACCGCCCCACTTCCTCCCCCCGAAAAATATCTTCATTTCACTTTTTCAAAATCCTCTACTGCGCATTGTAGCCGTTGCTTGAACATCTGGTATTCTACCTATCGTTGCTGTCTGAGGATTTGGGTCTGCAGGGCCAGCAACGCCACCGATAATACCGAGGGCTGCTATTTCATTAACAACGTTTTGGTCGAAATTTATGGTTACTCTATAAGCACCACCTGCTCCTAACTGTATAGAAGAATTGTTCCCAGTACCCGGCATCGGTCTTACAACATAAAACGAGCCACTTACTGACCATGTATTAGTACAAAAACCGGGTTGCGCTATCGAAAAGTTCATTGCCATATTTTGAGAAGCGTTATATATCAAACCTCTAAAATTTCCACAAGTTTGATGAGTACTAAAGGTACCGCTTACATCGCTGGGAATATAAATCAATATATTTCCGCCGCCTATGACTTGGTCTGCAGCATTCCGAGTTTTAGCAACATTAATAAAATTATCACCGCCACCACCGCTTGTAACGATTAAAATTGCCCTATGTATAAATTCTCCATCATCAGGGTTTAAGTTTCCGTGAAGCGCGTTCGGAGTTAAATTATCACCGGTTACATTTAATACTAACCATTGATTACCATCCGTTGCCTCTATTCTTCTTGCGTTACCGGCGGTAGTCCATAATTCATTCAATCTTTTCCCTGTTAATCTTTCAGAGTTAGTAACACCCAATGCTGTTTTGTTGGACGTGCCTAAATTCCGAATAGTTTGCGTAAGCACAATTTGTGGCGCTGTCGGTCTTCGTGTACTTGCAAATCCGAGAGCCGTCAAAGTTTCCTCTCCCGTGTTTCTTGTTGTTGGAGTGACGCCAATAGTTCCAAGATTTACACTACCACCTCCATACAAAACAACAGGTTGTCCTGCCGGAACCGTAACAGGGCCAGTGCTATTGCGAATAAAGTGGCTGTTTCCACCAAATCCACGTCGGAATATGTTATCGACAGTGCCGACGAATTGAACATTGTGAGTACCATCGCTACTTTCAAAAAAAGCAGGACCATTAAATCTTTCGCGTCCTAAACTCAAACTTCCGACAGTACCTTCTTGATACAACCAAAACTCACCATTCCATCTGCTTGTGTCTCTGGCTAACGCGACATTACCAGCGCTATGGTAAATTGCGGAACTTGTGCCTCTTATATTTTCTATGTATGTACTTCCATTTACCGTTACAGGACTATGTATCCACATATTTCCGCCGCCTAAATACAATGCGTGTGTAATATCAGCAGGCGGAGGGGCTCCTACCGGTCGAAATCCGCGGATAGTATAAAATCCGATGTTCTCAGCCCGACCTCCGCTGTTGTCTAGCGACTGGCTTTTGAATTTAACATTAATGGAAGAATCGCCCTGTGGCGCCGCTCTAAATCGGCTGAAATCCATATCTATAATTTTCACTCTAAATCGCATCTGATTATCTGCTGACGGCATATAAGAAGAATCATTGACAAATTTAGTAAATCCTGTTCCCGTCCTTCCCGTAATCCATTGTTCCGATGCTTTTGCAGACGGGGTTGCTCTTGATGCTCTAAGCCACCTGTTCAAAATAGTATCTACTTCTATCTTGTGCGCAGTGGTAGTATCAGTGAAAAAATTCGCCCCCCACGTCAAGCCCGCGGTTGCGGCGAATCTGGCGGATTCTGATGAGGCGCGGAGACCGCTGTCGGATTTTTCTTTGTTTGCCATGTTTAATGTTAGCGAGCCGATGGCTCCTACGAAAACTAATGCGATTAAAACGTAGAGTAATGCAACTCCCTTTTGATTCCTAATCATAGCCCCTCCTTGAAAAAGGAATATGTGAAAATTATTTAACATAGTAACATAATTTATGCCGAAAACAAAAAGCGAGATTTTTTTACTTTTTGTTAAATTTCCCTTAATATCTCCCAACGCGTTGCATTGGGCTATGTTGTAATGCCCTTTCAGGGCGTTTGTTTTGCGCAAATTTATAAATTATCGGCAAACACGGCAAGGTTGAAGACCTTGCAATAACCCAGCCCAATCCAACGGGTTGGGGGAAATGTATGTAAAAAAATTTACCGTTTTTCTAATATGCTCTGCCGCGCATTGTAGTACTTACGGGAACACCTGCTTTTCTTTTTACGCTTACTTCCATATCACCTCCTGCGCCGCCGCTGCTTTCGGACGCTACAATGAAGTCCTTTAATTCATTTAATATGTTCGAAACCAACGTGGGTCTGTTGTCGAAATTTATTGTAACGGTACCGCCGTCACCGCCTTCGAGACGGAGCGCTCCGGGTCCCATGGAATGCACGGCGCCGTCGATTGTCATTGCTCTGTTTGTTCCTGTCGTCGGGGCGCCAAGCAATAATTCTCCGTTACCCTCGTTTATAACTATTCCTCTTATTGTTCCGCTGTTGCCTATTCGGCTTACCGATGTGCCGTTCTTTACTATAATAACGATTCTGCCGTTCTCCGAAACTTCGGGAAATCTTGATTGAAACGAAAAGCCGAAAGAACCCGACGTAGGTCTGTTGAGGATTAAAATCATTTTTCCGTCGAATGTGCCGGGGGTTGTGCTTATCGGCGACTCGGGACCTGTCATTTCGGCAACCACCCAGCCGTTGAGCATGTGTTTCGTTCCGGTTTTGTGGCTGTTGTAAATATCGTTCAATGTTGTACCGGTTACATTGCTTTGATTTAACTGGAACGCGGGCGGCAAAGCACTCCAGTTGAGCGATAGCGGAGGAGGTGTCGGTTTAAGATTCAACAAAGCGGGTATATTCATTTCGTCTTCAAGATTCGGAGTAACCGGAGTTTGAGGAGATGACGGAGAAATCAGGCATCGTGTAGTCGGCGTTAAGGCGCAACTGCCGTAACTGCGTCCTTTTCTTCCCTGCAATATCGACCCTGCATCGTTAAATCTCCATGTGTTAATACTGCCGTCACCGGAAACGTTATTGTTAAAATACACATTTCCCCGCTCTATTATCATTCCGGTTGTCGCAACTACCATTGCCGTTTCCGAGCCGAGTCCGCCCTGAAAACGGGTTGCTATGCCTCCACCGCCAAAATTTAGCGAAGGCGGCGCAATACCCGGCAAACTTCCGAAATATGCGGGACCTCTGAACGTTGCGTCTCTCAGTCTAAACTCCGCATTATTTGCTCTTGCCATTCTTCTGAACTGTCCGTTAAATTCGTGTCCGCTAAAATTTAGTGCTCCACCCCAGGCACTACTTGCGTCTTCAAAATATGTATCTCCGTTAACAATCAATTTCGTATTAATTTCGTTAAGTCCGCCCCTCATATCCAAGGCGTTAATTTCAGGTGTTTTAATAATTATCTCCGATGGTTCAAATCCCGTTATCGTATAAAAACCGCTATTCTCCGACCGGCTTCCGCTCTTGTCTATTGCCTCGCTTCTAAACATAACGTCAATCGGATTACCAATCTCGTTAAATCGACTGAAATCCATATTTACAATTTCGACGCGGAATCTTATGCCGTCATTTTCGGTTTGGGAAGAGAATGAATTTTCCCCGCCCGCAAGCCATTTCTTTTTGTCGCTTTTGTTCTTGAACCAGTCGTTCAGAAGCCCAATAAGTTCGGACTTGTCGGTAGCGGGGTCAGAAAAATAATTCGTCGCGTAAGTCAATCCAGCCGTTGCCATTGACCTCGCTGCTTCCGATGAAGCCCTTAAACCACTGTCGGTTTTTTCCTTATTCGCCATATTCAACACGAGCAAACCAACCGCGCCGACAAAAACAAGTGCAATAAGCACATACAGCAAAGCAACACCTTTTCGGTTATTAACCATAGAACCTCCTTAAAAAAGGAAGAACGGTTTTTTAACGGAGACGGTATGGGTATATTCTACCTTTTTTGATTTTAATATGTTTAATTTGATATATTATGTAAGCGTGATATAAATCTAATATAATTTATGCCGAAACACAAAGCAGGTTTTTTTCACATTTTCTCGTTTTTGTTTTCAATTCTAATCTTTTTGAAGAATCTTTGCAGCAAGTCCCTGCATTTTTCTTCGCATATTCCGCCTGTTACCTTTGGCTCTTTCATATACGCGGTTTTTGCGATTTCCGTATAATTCTTGTCGGTAATCGCTCCGTATCTGCTGTTTCCCGCGCCGTAAATCAACTCTTTTATGCGCGACTGAAAAATTGCGCCCAAACACATCAGGCAGGGCTCTACGGTAACGTATAAATCGCATTCTTCCAGCCATTTCCACGAGCCGAGATTTTTCGCCGCTTCTCTGATTGCAATAATTTCCGCGTGTGCGGTGGGGTCTTGCTCCAACTCAATTCTGTTGAATCCCCGCCCGACAATTTCGCCGCCGCGAACAACAACCGCCCCAATCGGAACTTCGTCGTAAGCAAACGCCTTCTCCGCTTCGAGATATGCCTCGTTCATATAAAAATCATTCATAAACTACCCCGTCTGCCTCTCGGCAGCCACCCCTTCACGGAAGGGGAATTTTGTCATTTGCATTCTCTTGTCACATTTTATTCGTAAACAACTCTTATATAAATTTACGCCCCCGAAAATTCCCCTTCCAAGAAGGGGTGGCGGGGGTGTTATCCCCCGACGGGGTAGTCCTACCATCGCCAGACCAAATCGACCGAGTGTTCCAAACCGACTTGCGCACCGCTGTTGGCGAAAGCGTAATTCACGCCGAATTTTCTCGACATCTTCCAGTTCGGAATCGTTTCGAGATTTACGCCGACTCCAAAGCCCAGTCGCGGATTGTTTTCCAAGCGCCATAACTGCCGGTTTTTGGTAATGTTTCCGTTGCACAAAATATCGCGGATTCCGGTGCGGAACGAGATTACTCTGTTCGGCGACCATTCAAATCCGTAGTTCATTGTTAGCGCCGGATTCTCGTATCTGTTAAAAAACGAGTTGATTAAATAGCCGTTGAAGTCCGCTTTTACTTTTATTTTTTGGCTGTCCGCAAAGGGAAATTCGTATTCTACTGCGGCGACAAAGATTAACGGCATCGTATCGGTAAGTTGATTTATTAAGCCGCCGCCCGCCGTTTCTTCGTAACTCCAGTTGTTGTAGGAAAAAATATCGCGAATCCCGAAGCCGGCGGATAGTCCTCTGTGGTTTTGATACATTGCCAGAAGCGAGAGCCCCCCGATTGTGCTGCTGTAATTCGTTTCTATGAAATGCCTTTCCGTGTCGAATCGGACGGGAATGCTTGAGTAATACCAGCCCGCCGAAAAGCCGACCGACCATGTTCCCGAAACCGCAACGCCCACGCCTAATTTAGTCGTAATGTTAGTGTAGTTTGTGCTGGGATAAATAACGCCGTCCTTCCGCAAACTGTCTAAATTCGCAATGCCCTTGTATGCAAATACGCCGCCGACACCCAATCTCTTGTTGGGAATCTTATATTCGCCCGATAAAAAACTCTCCGTGCGGTCAAGTGTGCGTATCGCTCCGCCCAGTCCCAACTGAAACCCGTTAGTAAAGGCAAGTTTCGCCGGATTCGCCCAAGTTATCGCATACTGAGGATTCGCCGATACCGCATTTCCCGTAGCCCACGCCTCAGCAGTCAGCGGAATCCGTTCGTTTCCGTTGGAATACACACCAAGTCCCGCCGAAAAAGCCGACGATACAAAAAACAAAGTGATTAACAAAATACTACGCATTAGCAATTACCTCGCCACAATAATTTTCCCGACAGCCGATTTACCTCTCATCGTCGTGATTTTGAAATAATATACACCCGGCGAAACCGTTCGTCCGCCTCTGTTGTTTATTGTGCCGTCCCACCTGTCTTCCTGCCTGTCGGTTGAACGCTCATTGACCGTTGTCGCGGGGAATCGCAAGGCGCTTTCTACAATTCTGCATACAAAGTCCAAGTTATAGTTAAATATGTCTATCGTAACATTGTCTTTCTCCGAAAGCGAATACTCAAAGGTAGCGAATTTATCCTTCGCAGTGATAATTCCCGGCTCGGCGTAAACTTCACGCAAGCCCAAATCCAAACGCACGGGTTTATTCTCAAATTCAAACGGCAACTCGTTTCTAATTCCCGCGCCTTCGTCGGAAGAAAAGAAAAAGCCCTTGTCGGAAGCAAAAGCCAGCGAGTTTCCGGAGACGGATATATCCTTTAATATGAAGTTTGCCGTTGCGTTTGACTTGTTAAGCCGTCGCTGTAAAATATCCTTTCGCGCTCTTATTCGCACTCTTGCGCTGTCGCTGTCTGCTCCGTTTATATCACGAACGATTAAGTTCCCGCTACTTTCTATAATATATATAAACTTTTTGTCGTTACTCACGGCAAGCGACATAATATCGCCGCTGTCAAGAGTATCCAATTTCCCCTCTCGCCAGCGATACAGCGTGTTGTTGGTAATGTTGTTTCTATCGACAGCCAAAACGAGAACGCTATTGTTTGAAAAATCCTCTACGAACATCATTGCTTCTTCGTTTCTCTTTAATTTGAGTGAGTCGCGCAAGATAAGGTTCTCGACCGATTCGCCGCCGAAAACTTTACCGTCGGGCGAAAGTGCTATTAGATTGTATGGGCGATAACTGCTTGAAATTGAGTTTACGAAAAAACTTTGCTCTACGATTTCTGCGCCGGTGTTATCCAATACGGCTATTCCTCTGTTGCCGAGCGCGAAATAAAACTTGCCTTGCCGGAAAGCCCCGCCGTGTCCGTATAAACTTTCCTCTGTCGTGGTTTCGTATCTGCTTACATTATCGACAAAGTTTCCGTGCAGGAAAGTAACCCTGCCGCCTTCTTTGAACAGACGCACCGCAAAGTCGTTTTGTCCTATTACCGCATTTACTGCCGATACCCCGCTTAATGCTTTCCAGCCGCCTGTTTCGCCGCGCCAGTTTATGCCGTTTGGCGAGATTAAGACCGCTCTCTTGTCGTCTATTACGCAATTTAAGATATGATTATCCAAGAACTGCGCGAACAAAAAGCCCGTGCCGACAAGTATTGCGGTTGCTATTATTTTACCTCTCATGAACCTGCGCTCCCTGCGGAATCACAAAGTTAAACACATCGTCCGAGACCTCCGGCAGAAACACCACTTTGTCAAAGGTAAAAGTGGTAATATTGCTGTCAATGTCGTTGGTTATTATTCTTGTAATCTGCGAATCGGTATAAAACACTTCTACTCTGTCAAAACCGTTTTCGCGGGAATGCTCGTCCTGCCAGATTACGGAATTGCCCGCTCTCGAAGCACTCTCGGTAAAGTCGGCGCTTCTCAGCAACTTCAGCAGTTCGGTGGGTATGGACTTCGATAAACTTGGTGTAATCTTTTGAACCGTTACCTGTCTCTGGCGATTATTGTATTCCCAAAATGTCTCGCCGTTGGAGATGTATGTCATTCGTCCGGTTGAAATATTGAATTTGTTGCCCTCGCCCAGAATTATCTTTCCTCGCACCCTCGACTCTCTTTCACGGACGTGCCAGTATGTTCTCTGCTCAAAATCAATCTGAACGGGCTGGCGCGTATATTTATCCAAAACGGCTAAGAACTGGGCGTTCGCAAAGATTGCACAAACCGCCATTACCATTATCAGCGTAGTTTTTTTCATTTTCATCTCCTTGTTTTAATGGAAAATATATTTTGCCAAGTATCAAATTCTTAAGATTTTTCATTTTATTCGGCAAAATCGAGATTGTTTGACTATACTACTTGTATAAACTACTGTTGTATTACCGATATGCTACTCGCACATACAACATAATTAAACATAAACCAGGAGGTAACTTATGTTATTCTTACTTACTATGATTCTTGCGTTCTCATTTGTCGGGGCTTTCGCCGAGCCGACATGGTACGGCGCAACCCGAATTTCCGCACCCGCAGGAACACAAATCGACCTGCGAAACGATGCTCGCTACAGAATTTTCGCAAGAGACGCGCATGGCTTCGACATCTCACACGAAATTACCATTGACGGCAACAATTGGAACAGAGCCGTGCCTGCTACAATAACTTACAGCGTGGCAGGGCAAATACGGGAGGTCGAACTCGTCGCACAGACGGGAAATCAGGTCATTCAGCGCACTTTGTATTCATTTTCGAGGGAGGCATTTGCTGCAACTCAAAGCAGCGGAACAACGCGCGGAATAAATCAGGACAGACAGCATCTCGGCGTATTTATGCCCGCCGGTTCAACTTTG